>JAEEGH010002964.1_pt1 | contig 45181 bp, 38 predicted proteins | sample 9134181 | NCBI WGS metagenome assembly JAEEGH01 (sample SAMN16246544, study PRJNA631951) | gut metagenome | biome: gut microbiome; feature: rumen; material: DP-attached | host: Bos | place: Iran: Karaj | collected 2018-10
CAAGAATGTTCGTCTGAACGTAACAGGTCAGAACCTCATCAACTTCTACAACCCTTATCCCGATAAGTTCACCAACCCAATGGCTGGTACATTTGGCGCTTATCCTAACCTGCGCAAGTGGGATATCGGTCTTAACTTGAGCTTCTAAAGTTGAAACATGGATGAATTCAAAATGATGATGATTATGAAAACAATGAAATATTTCCGCCTCGCTCTAGTCGCTTGTGGTATGACTACTGTTTTTACTGCTTGTAGCGACAAGTTCCTGGAGGACAAGAAGAACTACGATAATGCCACGACTGATATTTACAACTATGTAAGTGGCTGTAACGGTCGTGTCAACGATATTTATGCATGGTGCCTGCCTCAGCCTGCTGACTTGACGACAGGTCAGAACTATCTCTCTGTAGCTATCGGTTCTAACGATTTAGCTGGCAAGTCTACTGAGGAGTATCATGGATTCAGCGACTTCGTGAATCCTGAGATTGAGCTCACCTCGATGAGCACAACCAATGGTGTGCCCGACTTCTTCATGGGTTCGAATAACAACATCCAGACATCAGTCTATGGACGTATTCGTAACATCAATGACTGTATCAAGGGTATTCAGGGAGGTTCTATTTCTGATGAAGACAAGCAGTTGCTGCTTGGTCAGGTTTATTTCTTCCGTGCATGGTGCTACTACAATCTTGTGAAGTGGTATGGTGGTGTGCCCATCGTGACTGAGGTATTGGAGCCAGTAGAGTCTTCGTTCACTCCACGTTCTTCTGCTAAGGAGTGTATCGAGTTCATTCTGGAAGATCTGGACCGTGCTGCTAAGATGCTGAAAGGCAAGGTATGGAGTGGTTCTGACTATGGACGTGTAACCACAGGTACCGCTTTGGCACTGAAGGGTCGTGTGCTGTTGCTGTGGGCTAGCCCTCTGTTCAATCGTAAGAACGACGAGAGCCGTTGGCAGACTGCCTATACACAGATGAAGGCAGACCTGACAGACATTAACGCTTGTGGTTATGGTCTCTATCAGACAGGCAACAACATCAATGGTTCTGACTTTGCTATGCAGTTCCTGGCTGTCAATGGTAATCCTGAGGCTGTTTTCGTAACGCTGCACAACAATGTGGCTGGCGACGATGGTCTGGATAACCAGCGTAACAACCCATGGGAAAGAGGTATTCGTCCTGCCAATACTGGCGGTGGCGGTAAGAATGCTGGTCTGGCATTGGTGGAACTCTTCCCAATGGCCGATGGTAAGATTGCTGACCTCACCAAGATTTCGCCTATCAACAAGGCAGGCTCTCGCTCTTATGCCAGCACCTATTCTAAGTTGGAGCGTAGTCAGTATGAATACGATGAGGCTGCTCCTTACATGAATCGTGATCCTCGCTTCTATCGCACCTTCGCATTCCCTGGCTTCCGTTGGGCATATAGTGGTGATCCCACACAGCGTGACGGACACAATCCTTCTTACGATGCAGGTAAGAACTATGTAGTTTGGAACTATAAGTGGTACGTAGAAAAGAGTGAGGCAGGCAACGTAGAGAATGGTAACAGCTATAGTGCTGACAACCTCTATACCAGCAATGTAGGTATTTATGTTCGTAAGAAGAGCGACGACCTGGATGTCAACGGCTCACCACTTTATAACTACGAGCCTCTTGGTTCAAAGGGTGCTGGCCCATTCTTCTCTCAGGCTCCTCTTATCGAATTACGCTATGCTGAGGTATTACTCAATCTGGCTGAGGCAGCTTGTATGGCAGGACAGATGGGCGAGGCTGTAGGCTATCTGCAGCAGATTCGTGCCCGTGCTGGCTATACGGCAGAGAACAACTATGGTCTGCAAGCCAATCTGGCAAGCGACCAGGCTGCTTGTATGAGTGCTATCCTGTATGAGCGTCAGATTGAGTTTGCTTACGAGGGCAAGCGCTTCGACGATATGCGTCGCTGGATGCTCTTCGACGGTGGTGCTACACAACCCGCAGGAGCTCCTTCTACTTGGCAGTTGACAGGCTGGGGTGGTAACACCTGCACATGGCTTGGCTTCACACCGATGAACGGACAGCGTCGTGAACGTATCGAGTTCCGTACAGCCGACCAGTATGGCGTTGGTACTCAGTATTGGGATGGCGACCCACTCGTTGCAGCTGGTGTTGAGCGTCCTGCTGGTGTAGACTTCCGTCAGGCTGACATCCAGACACAGTTGACCACACTAAAGGAGTGGTATACAGCCAATCTCGTTCCTCAGTATAAGTTAGGTGACGGACAGGATGCACAGAAGAACGTTGAGTATATCAACTTCCTGCCGAAGTACTACTTCCTGGGTCTGAACAGTGGTGCACAGAATGCCAACAACAGCAGCCCTGCTGACTATAATGGTGGTCGTGGTCTCCCCCAGACCATTGGCTGGCAAGACTACAACAATGGTGGCGCTGCAGGTACCTTCGATCCTCTGGCTGAATAAGCTATAGCATCCCAAATAAATACAGGCTTCGCATTCGTTGTGCGGAGCCTGTATTCATTTAAGCCTGTATCTTCAGTTGGTTAACTTGTAGACAATACTTACTTACTGATATTCTGTGTTACTTCCACTTTTGCTTTCATCACATAATCAGTAGGAATCAGCAATTTGTTGGGAGAAGCAAATTTCAGAGGAACAGCGTCTAAGTCGCCAGTGCTCTTGCCTGCGGTGAAGCTGGCTACACCATTACAGAGGGGTACTTTTGCTCCGTTAGGCAGTTTCACCTCCTTGATGTCAATGATGAGTCGTCTCTTCTGGTTTGCAAGCACACGCTGATTCAGTGAGGTGCGCACACGTGCCAACACCTGTGAACCTTTAGGGATTGCTATTTCGCCCGATTCCAATTTTACGTCTTCGGCAGTCACCAACTCTATCATCTGGCTTTCTTTCAGTTCTTTGGCATTAATCTCCTGTGCAGCTACAACAGGAACATCTGTACCTGCTGTCAAAAGAAGCTTGCTTTGAGCCTCTGCCTGATATATACCAGACACAAGAGCAATTAAAAGGAACGCTAATTTCTTCATAACCGAAAATCTTATTAATAGGTATAGATTTCACCTGTCATCGAGGCGTGTCCGCTTTGGAAGAATCCGCCTGACTGACTCTGTTGGCTCATCAGAAGTACGATACATCCGCCACGAGCTGCTGCTTCCTTGCGAATCTTCTTCATCGTCTTCTCACTGAAGTGACCTGCTGTCGTAGAGAACGACCAGGTACCTGTAGAGTGCTTTTCTACCTGTCCGAGCGACTTAAGACCTAATACCTCGTTTTTGTCATTGACAATACGCACTTTCTCCCAGTCTTTCTCAGAAGTAATGAAGATTTTCTGCGACATCTGCTGAACACGTCCACTAGAGAAACGAACCTCAGAGATAGCTGCTCGTCCAATAGTGTTCATAACATCTTCACCCTCATAGCAGAATTTGATAGACAACTCTGTTACTTCACTCACTTTGCCTTTAGCAATCGTTCCATTGTGGAATACCACCTCGTCTTGAGCAGCGCAATGAAGGCTGACAAGAAGGAATAAAACATAAATTAATCTTTTCATAATCTAATTAGTTAATGTAGTATATTTATTGTTATTGGGGGCAAAGATACAAATTAAAATGCAATCACACAAATATTTGGTATTAAAATTATTCTTCATTTCATTTATATTTGGGATACAAGAATGAACCCCAAGCCTTGATTAGGCGTATCAAGTAGTTTGATGAAAAATAGAGGTGTGGTAATACTCGCATTTTGCGGCCTTGAAGCTTGTGTGCCTAGCACAAAATTTCTTTCGGACTAATTTTGATTACTCTTGGAGTATTATCCAATAAGTACGGAGTATTGAAAAATAACCCAAGGTTATTGCCGAATAAGCGTTCCTTAATGAAAAAGTCAGGGTGACTTACTGAAAGATTTTAGTACGTCCCTTCGGACTGCCAGTCCGAACGTTACGGACTGCGAGTTTGCTGCCTACGGACTGCCAGTTTAGATTAAGTAAACTGACGCTTTACTAGTGGTTTATATTTTTAAGCGTAGGACGCAAAAAATTGACGCATTCGAAAATGTCCCTCACTCCCTCACGTTACAGGCCTCAAATGCCGATGTACAAAGGGCTGAAGGCACGTGAGGGAGTGAGGGTAAAATCGAAACAGCCCCCACTTGGAAGAGCAAGCGGGGGCTGTAAGATGATGTAAAGGGGATTATTCGTGAACGTAGAGGTCCCATCCGAGATAGGTCTCGATGGCCTCCTGAACGATGTCGACAACATCGGTGCGGCACATAGCAACGTGGTGCTCAAAACCGTTCTTGCAGATGTACTTCATCAGACGCTGCAAGTTGTCGACCTGAGTCACAGCGATACAGCCGTCCATGCCATAGGGATCGTTGGTAATCTGACCTTTGCCGAGATAGGCCTTGATGCAGCCCTTGGGATCGTCTGTCGAGATGCGGAAGAAGGTGAAGGGGCCTTCGCTGACCTTCGCGTAGACAGCACCAAAGGTATTGACTTTGCCTAACGTTCTTCCTAAGACTCCTAAAGCTCCGAGTTTCAGGTCATTGTTGCCGACGAACTGCTTAGGGAAGTTGCCGCAGTGCGTGCAGACACACTTATTGCGGTCCTCGGCAAAGTTGTTGTTCCAGTCGAGCAGAGCAGGAGCGTTCTGCGAAGCCAACGAGAGGGCATACATCGAGATGGCACCAGCGAGGTCGGTCTCGCAAGCAGCAGGAATCAGCTTGTTAGAGAGCATCGACATAGTGACACAGGGTGCGCAGCCATAGTTCTGCTCCAGCGAATCCCAGCACTGGATGGCGACAGCCTGCACGTCGTTGGCCTCGATCCAGTTCTCGACAGCCACGCTGAACTTAGCCTGCAATCCCAGCTTCTCCTTGTACGAATCGGGTACCTTGGCATAGTCGCAGGTACGATTGCACATCTCGATAAACTTAGGATCGTCGTCCTTAATCTTCTGAGCAGCAAAGAGAATCTCAGACAGGTCGGCAGGTACAACGGTGATGCCGCTGCGCTGCAACAGCTTTTCGCTGGCACGACAGGTGTTGAAGCCCAGGGGGCGTGTACCAATCTGGCCCAAACGACAATGACGCAGACCATTTACCACACGACAGATGGCTGCAAAGCGGTCGATGTCCTGACGCAGCAGTGGGTCGTAGATAGAATAGGTGTGCAGCGTGGTATCTGTGAAGGGAATGCCATACTGATAGAGGTTGTTGCACACGCTGATCTTACCGCAGAAGGCATCACGACGTGAGTCGAGGTCTACCTTATCGTTCTCGTCGTCGCAGGCTTGCACCATGACGGGCACGTTGAGGTCGGCATCGCTGATGGCATTGATGATGCCAATCTCGAAGCCGAAGTTGGGCAACGAGACGATGATACCGTCGATCTCGTCGCGATGGGCTCTGAACTGCTTGCTGACCTTGAGGCCGTCTTCACGAGTCTCGATGCTCGAGCTACCAGTTGGTGTAGCGTCCTCAGGCAGGATAACATACTCGTAGCCACCCTCGTCGAGTGTCTTCAGCAACTGTTTGCGAACATCCTTGGCCAGTTCTGAATTGAAATAGGCGCGTGTTCCGATAATCACGCCAAAACATGTCTTTCCGTTTTTCATATTTGTTTAGTTATAGTTATTTAATCAATTGATTGACAGCATTGCGCCAACCCTGATAAAGCGCGAAGCGTTCAGGATTGTCCTGAGGTTGGTAGGTCTGTGTCACAACACGGAAGCCAGTTACCTCATCGAAGCTATGCCACAAGCCACGGGCAAAACCGTTCATGATGACAGCACCAAGGGCTGAGGCATCGTCGACCTCTGTGCACACCACAGGGGTATCCAGCATGTCAGCCTGGAACTGCATGAGGAACTGATTCTTCGTAGGTCCACCATCAGCACAAATCTCGCTCAGTCGTCCACCAGTAGCACGAGCCATCACGTCGACCAGGTCCTTAATCTGATAGGCGATGCTTTCGAGGGCAGCACGTAGGAAATGGGCTTTCGTCGTAGCGAAGGTCAGTCCGAAAACGGCGCCCTTCACATCGCTCTGCCACCAAGGGGCGCCCAAGCCTGAGAAGGCAGGCACGATATAGACACCACCATTATTCTCGACGCTTGTAGCCAGCGCCTCCATCTCTGAGGGCTTGCCAATGAGCTGCAGCTGGTCGCAAATCCACTTCAATGTGGCGCCAGTGCTGTAGATGTTGCCTTCGAAGCCATAATATGTCTTGCCCAGAGCCGAGAAACCAACAGAGGTTACAAGGCCTTCAGGTGCCTGCTTAGGCTCCTCACCGATATTGACCATCACGCTCGAGCCTGTGCCATAGGTCACCTTACCTGAACCCTTCTCGAAGCACATCTGTCCTACCAAAGCACCGTGAGAATCGCCCAGCACGCCAGCAATCTGAATGGGGTTGGGGAAGATGCCCTCGACAGTCGTCTCGCCATAAATGGCATCGCAGGGCTTCAACTCAGGCATCATGCAACGGGGGATATCGAACATCTCAAGCAGTTCGTCGTCCCATTGCATCGTGTGGATGTTGAAGAGCATGGTGCGCGAAGCATTGGTATAATCAGTAGCATGCACTTTTCCACCCGTCAGTTTCCAGATGAGCCACGTCTCGATGGTACCCAGCAGCAGCTCACCATTCGTAGCCTGTTCGCGAGCGCCTTCTATGTTGTCCAGCAACCACTTGATGCCTGTTGCTGAGAAGTTGGGATCAATCAGCAGTCCACTCTTGTCGAACACCTTCTTGGCCATTCCCTTGCTGCGCAGTTCGCGACAGAGCTCAGCACCACGGGTGTCCTGCCATACGACTGCGTTGGCAATAGGCTTGCCTGTCGTCTTGTTCCAAACGACAGCAGTTTCGCGCTGGTTGGTAAGGGCGAGGGAAAGGCCTCCCCCCGCCCCCTCCGAAGGGAGGGGGAGTTGACGGATGGCCTCCACCATATTCTGGTAGATTTCCTCAGCATCATGTTCCACCCAGCCTGTCTGAGGGTAGTATTGCTTGTGGTCTACATTGGTGCGAGCCACCACCTTGCACTGCTCGTCGAACAGCAAAGCCTTTGTCGACGACGTGCTCTGGTCTATTGCGATGATTCTTTGTGTCATTTGATGAAGTCGAGCGTTGATTTGACGATTCCTTCAGCATCCATGCCGTAGTGATGGAAGATTTCAGCATTGGTACCATGAACGACATTCTCGTCAGGAATACCAATGATGCGAACAGGGATAGGATTCTCTGAGAGTGTCTCGCAGACCATAGCACCCAGACCACCAAACTGAGAGTGTTCCTCGACAGTCACGATGCGTCCAGTCTCCTTAGCAGCCTTGCGGATAGCCTCTTCGTCGAAGGGCTTGAGCCAAGAGCAGTCGAGCACACGAGCCGAAATGCCCTTCTCCTTCAGTTGCAAACCTGCCTGCCAGGCATGATAGACCGTTTCGCCAGCAGCAACAATGGTCACATCCGTACCATCAAGAATCTGAATGGCCTTACCCACCTCGAACTGGAAGTCGTCGTTCTCATAGACATCGGGCACAGCAGCACGTCCCACACGAACGTAGCAGGGCTTGTCAAAGTCGACAAGGAACTTTACTAACTTCTTGGTAAAGCGCCAGTCTGAGGGCAGACAAACGGTCATACCCGGGAAAGTGCGCAACACGGCTATATCGTGCAGAGAATGGTGGGTCGCACCTAAGGCACCATAAGCCACACCACCTGATACACCCAGAATGGTAACAGGATTCTCAGAATAAGCCAGATCTACCTTGACCTGTTCCAAAGAACGGGCTACATAGAAACAGGCTGGCCCACAGCAAAACACCTTCTTGCCTGAGTGAGCCAAACCAGCAGAGATGCCCACAGCATCCTGCTCAGCAATACCACACTCTACAAACTGCTCAGGAAGTGCTGAGGCATAGTCGCCCAGCGTGACAGAGCCACGAGCATCAGTGGTTACGGCAATGATATCTTTATCCTCACGTGCCAGTTCCAGCAACGTGTCAGTAAACTGTTTTCTACATGCAATCATGATCTTTTCGATATTTCGTTATTTCGATATTTCGTTATTTCGACAGAGACGCGATGCGCTCTTCAATCTCCTTCACAGCCTCTTTGCACTGCTCTCCGTTCAGCACGCCATGATGCCATTTGGCAATGCCTTCCATGAAGCTGACACCACGTCCCTTGGTGGTATTGCTGACCAGCAGGTGGGGCTTTCCGTTGTTATAATCGATGGCGTCCAACGTGCGAACGATATCCTCCATCGAGTCACCATTCATCTCAATGACATCCCAGCCAAAAGCACTCCAGCGTTCTTTTACAGAGTCAATAGGCATGACATCCTCCGTATTACCAGAAATCTGCAGGTGGTTGCGGTCGATGATAGCCACGAGGTTGTCGAGCTGATACTTGTGGCCAGCCATAGCAGCCTCATAGATAGAGCCCTCGCCCTGTTCACCATCACCCATCATCACATAGGTCTTCCATTGTTTCTTGTCCATCTTGGCAGCAATAGCCATACCCACGCCAATGCTCAATCCATGCCCCAGCGCACCTGAGTTCACCTCAATGCCAGGCACTTCAATAGTGGGGTGTCCACTCAGGACACTACCAAACTTACCCAGCGTGTCGAGCACTTCTGGTGCCAGGAAACCCTTGGCCTCCAGTGTTACATACAATGCTTCCACGCAATGTCCCTTGGAAAGCACAAAGCGATCGCGCTCTGCTGCTTTTGGATTCTTAGGGTCCAAACCCTGCATAGTGTGGAAATAAAGGGCTGTCATCACATTCAGGCACGACAGATCGCCACCAATGTGACCAGCCTTAGCTGCATAGACCACTTCTACCAACCGCTTGCGGTTCTTTTCCGCAGTCAGTTTTAATTCTTTTACGTTCATAAGATCTGTTTAAGTATATACTTTTATATAAAAGATGCACAACGAAGAGAAATGTCATCATTAGTTTTTGAAAAAAAAGTTTGGATATTCGCTATCTTCTTCGTAAATTTGCACCCATGAAACTAGTAAAGTCCCTTTTGTGTGTCGTTGCTATCCTTTTTCTGGGGGCTAGCGTGCTTTTGTCGTGTGGTAACAAAAAGACGCGTGAACCCAGAAGTACAAAAGCCGATAGCGTTCTTTTTGCCTATGGTGCTGTCATGAATTATGAACGCGTGTTGGAGTTGGTGGATAGCTTCGAAGCGAAGGGCGACATTTCCCAGCTCAATGCCAATCGCTGGCGTGGCGTGGCCTATTATCATCAAGGCCAATACCGCATGTCGGAAATATGCTACCGTAAGGCATTGGACTGCGAAGTGAGAAACCAGGTGGAACAGCTGAGTTACAATAAGTCGGCACGCAGGTTGTCGGAGCTTCTATTGGTGAAAGGCGACTATGAGGGTGCTCTGCGCGTAGCTGTGCCTGCTGTGAAGAAGATGGACGAGTCGGGTATTGGTTCTGATATCGACTATGCCATATTGCTCAACAACATTGGTTGCTGTCAGTTGAATCTGGGGCAGGATGAAGAGGCTAACAAGAGTTTCCTGAATGCTCGTGAGCACTATGCCAATCGCTGGCAGTCCGATTCTACCAGTCGTGGATTCCAGGAAGCTGTATTGGGTACGGTATATACCAGCATGGCTTATATCAATACGCGCCGTTATGCGGAGTCTATCTATTGGATTGACCGCACGGAAATGCTGCTGAACAAATACATGCAGAAGCCTGATGCCCGTCGTGAATACTTTGACGAATATCAGGGACGTATCGAGATTATGCGCGCAGTGGCCCAGATAGGTCTTGGTAAGAAAAAGGAAGCAGCCGAGACTTATAAGAAATTCCTGAAGACGAACTATTCTAAGACGGATGTCGGACGTATTAATGCCAATGAATATCTGGTTCCGGCAGAACGCTATAGTGAAGCAGCTGATAACTACCGACACCTTGATAAGATGCTGGCAGAAAAAGGCATGGGAATGACACTGGATAACATCCAGCTTTACATGTTGCCGAAGTTCAGAGCTAATATGGAGGCTGGTCGTTCTGATTCTGCCCGCGTCCTTGGACGTCGTTTGCTGGTATTATTAGACACAGCCATTACTGGTCAGAAGAATAGTGAAATGGCAGAGTTAGCCACTATCTATGATACGCAGGGAAAGGAAGCTGAGATAGCCCAGCAGCAGATGCGTATGTCACAACAACGTCTGCTCTCTACCGCTATCGCTTTGATTCTGGTCAGCGTATTCTTCATTGTCTACACATTACACAAGCGCAAGGCTTCTCATCGTCTGGCTGCAGCACATGAAAAGCTGGAGGATGCGCACACCAAGCTGCAGAAGGCCTACGACCAGCTGGAGGAGACAACAGCTGCCAAAGAGCGTATGGAGAGTGAGGTGCGTATTGCTCACGATATCCAGATGTCGATGGTGCCCAGCATATTCCCAGAACGTGAAGGCGTGGATATGTATGCCTATATTGCACCAGCCAGAGGTGTTGGCGGCGACTTGTACAGCTATCTGTTGCTTGACCATGAGCTTTACTACTGTCTGGGCGATGTGTCAGGCAAAGGCGTGCCTGCTTCTCTCTTTATGGCACAGGCTATTCGCTTGTTCCGTTCTAATGCGAAACTGAAGCATTCGCCTGCTACTATTGCCACCCGTATTAACAATGAGTTGACGGAGGATAACGAGCAGGGTATGTTTGTGACGATGTTCATAGGACTCATTGATCTGAATACAGGTGAGATGCGCTATTGTAATGCAGGCCATAATCCTCCCGTCTTGGATGATGAGTTTATGGAGGTAGAAGCTAATGCTCCTATTGGACTCTGGCCCGATCTGGAGTATGTGGGCGAGACCATAGAGAATGTCAAAGGAAAGCCTCTCTTTATCTATTCTGACGGACTGAACGAGGCAGAGAATATGGAACAGGAACAGTTTGGCGACGACCACCTGTTGGAAGTCCTTCGTACTGGTCACTTTAATAATGCCCGTGAGGTGATAGAGAAGATGACGGAAGAGGTAGAGAAACATCGTAATGGGGCCATTCCGAATGACGACCTCACGATGATGTGCCTGAAGGTTTCATAATAAAAAAGATGCTTACGCAGATTGACGTAAGCATCTTTCTTTTTTGCATCCAAGTAATTATCTCATCTTGTATTCACGCATGATGTCCTTGACCTTCTTGTCAATCTCATGTGCCAGTGCTGCATTGGCATCGCCTTCAGTCTGGATACCCAGCACATCGCCAGTAGCAGCAGGAACGGAACCAGCTTCGATAGAACCGCTGTTGATCTCGTTCAGCAGACACTGGAACAAGGTGTACATTTCGTCAGGTGTAACGCTGTAGTTCCATTTCTTGGCGTCATCAGTAGTGACGCGGACAACACCCTGATTGTTAGAGCAGTCGACAGGAATGATTTCAACCTCAGGATAGTCCTGCTGGATTTGTTCTAGTTTGCCGATATTGTCGCGGAAAGCGGCTACCAATTGGTCGAGGGCGGTATAGCGCCAGGTCATCTTGCCACGATTCAAGCTGTTTTTGTAGCAAGTCAGCACATCATTATAGACAGGAACAATGGTAATTTTCTGCATACCAGCAGCCTTAGCACGACTAATCACATTAGCCAGACGGTTGCGGCCTGTCAGAGCAGCGTCATAAATGACACCAGCCTTCTTCAGGTTCAGCGCCTTCACAGCTGTTGTCTTACCTGATGAGGGAGGACCTGTCACGATGACTACATCCTTCTTACCGTTTCTCAAAGCCTTCTCCAGCATACGGTCATAGATGGCATCACAAACCAGCTGCTCTGCCTCTTCGTAGTCAGAAGCATTAGGACCAGAGAATCCTAACGGACGGAACAGCATGCGGACATCGTCAGGATCCAGCTTGTTACCTGCAGAACCCAGATACTTGTCTACCAGCTGGTTCAAGCGGGGCTTTGCCCACTCCGTAGCAGCCTTTTTAATGAGCTGAGGCTGTGGGGCCTCGATGGTGTACTGAGCAGGTACACGCGTCATACGGTTATGACGACGGATATCCATCAGCTTCTCTTCTGCCCAATAGGTGTCGCTGGGCAGCTGGTAGCGTGCATTACCATTGGGGTCTTGCTTGAAGAGCATGAGCGACTCTTCGCCTCTATCAACGAAGGTCACCCAACCACGTGGCGACATGTGATACTGGTTGTCGCCCAATACGGCATTCACCAGACAGTTAGTGTCCCACATGCGCTGACCTGTATCGCAGGTATAGTTGGTATATACAGCCTTGATGGGGTTGAGTTCTGTATTGCTCAGATCCACCAGCACGTCCTGAGGCAGATAGTTCATCAGGTCGCCAATGTTACTGGGCGACATGATCAGATCTACATTCTTAGGCAGCTTATCATAGAAGATCGCTGACTGGCGGGAAGCGGCACGCATGTTATAGCCAGAAAGACTGTCACCACTCTCGAAACGACCAGACTGGATATAAACACTCTTCACTTTCTTGCCAAACAGTTCAACACCGCTCAGGTTTGAATATTCATCAGCACCCGACTGGAACAATTCTGCCAGTGTGGTAACAAAACCAATGGCAACAACAACAATGCTGTTGTCTTTGGCCTGACTGAGCAAACGACGGTAGAGCTTATAGCCATCAGGACAATTCTTGATGTCTTGCGTCGTTTTGAACAGAGGATTGCCCTGTCCGTCCTTTAAGTCGCAGATACCGTTGTAGGGAATAAAGCAACGAGGATTCTTGACACCGTTGCGCTCTAATCCGATAGGAATCTGGGGATGACCATAATAGGTGTTGAAGATGTCTACCAACTGGGCATTCTTCTCACCTTCACGGTCTACTACCACGCCCTTCAGGTCTACCAGTCCGTCGTCCATGTAATGGTTCAACATCATGAGAGCAAAAAGGTCGTCAGTGGAACTACCAAAGTCCGAATCCAGAATCATCTGGATGGGCTTTCCTTTCTTTTCTTTGGCCTCTACGGTGACTGTCAGTGTCAGGCAGAGTACCAGCAACATACATAGTTTTCTCATCTTCTTTTGGTGTATGGTTAGTTTAAAAAATGTTTTTTGATGGCGCAAAGGTACGAAAAAAACATGAATATGTATGTTTTTTCTTGCTTTTTTTGTAACTTTGCACCCTCATTAAGTATATAATAAGGTATTAAACAACATAATTATGGCAAAGAAAGCACTTTTGATGATTCTCGATGGATGGGGAATCGGTAAGCATGGTAAGGGTGATGTGATCTTTAATACTCCCACACCTTATCTGGATCTTCTAACAGCTACATCAGCTCATTCACAGCTCATGGCATCCGGCGAAGATGTTGGTCTGCCCGACGGACAGATGGGTAACTCTGAGGTGGGTCACCTCAATATCGGTGCTGGTCGTATTGTATATCAGGACCTCGTAAAGATTAATCGTGCCTGCAAGGATGGTTCTATCATGGAGAATCCTCAGGTGAAGGCTGCTTACACATACGCTAAGGAGAATAATAAGAAGCTGCACCTGATGGGTCTGACTTCTGACGGTGGCGTTCACTCTTCTCTCGATCACCTCTTCAAGCTCATTGAGATTGGTAAGGCTTATGGCCTGAAGAATCAGGTGTTTGTTCATTGCTATATGGACGGTCGTGATACCGACCCCAAGAGCGGTAAGGGCTTTATTCAGCAGGTAAGCGACGTTTGCGCTGCAAATGATGCAGCTATTGCTTCAATCGTTGGTCGTTTCTATGCGATGGACCGCGATAAGCGTTGGGAGCGCGTAAAGGAGGGTTATGACCTGATTGTAAATGGCACAGGTAAGCAGGCTACTGATATGGTTCAGGCCATGCAGGAGAGCTATGATGAGGGTGTAACTGATGAGTTCATCAAGCCTATCCACAATGCTTCTGTCAATGGTTGTATCGAAGAGGGTGATGTTGTTATCTTCATCAACTTCCGTAATGACCGTGCTAAGGAGATGACGATTGCGCTGACGCAGGAGGATATGCCAGAGCAGGGTATGAAGACCATTCCTGGTCTGCAGTACTACTGCATGACTCCATACGATGCAAACTTCAAGGGTGTTCACATTCTCTTCCCTAAGGAGAATGTTGAGGACACACTGGGTGAGTATCTCTCAAAGCAGGGTAAGAAGCAGCTTCACACCGCTGAGACAGAGAAGTACGCTCACGTAACATTCTTCTTCAATGGTGGTCGCGAGGCTCCATACGAGGGTGAGGATCGTATCCTTGTTCCTTCTCCAAAGGTAGCTACCTATGATCTGAAGCCAGAGATGAGTGCCTACGAGGTAAAGGATAAGCTGGTTGCTGCCATCAATGAGAATAAGTATGATTTCATCGTGGTTAACTTTGCTAATGGTGACATGGTTGGTCACACTGGTATCTATAATGCTATCGCAAAGGCTGTTTGGGCTGTTGACAACTGTGTTCGTGAGGTTATCGAGGCAGCCAAGGCCAACGACTACGAAGCTATCATCATTGCCGATCACGGAAATGCTGACAACGCTATCAACCCCGATGGATCACCAAATACCGCTCACTCACTGAACCCCGTTCCTTTCATCTATGTAACCAACAACAACTCGGCTACAGTTAAGGACGGTCGTCTGGCTGACGTTGCTCCTTCAATCCTCCACATCATGGGCTTGGAGCAACCTTCAGACATGACTGGTGAGAACCTGATTACAGACTAATCGTTGTTGTATCTACTCCATCGCATCGGTTAATCTGTTACCTCTACTGGATAAAGGTCGTTTAGCAGTAAGCTAAACGACCTTTTGCTACTTACTAAAAGGTTGTTATCCCGCACTTAAAGCTCGTTCTTCGTCGATGAACGACAATTCACCGTCGATGAATGAGAATTCATTGACGTAGAACGAGGATTCATCGTCGAGGATTTAAGTTTTATTCTTCCATCTCATCGTCCAAACGATTAGCCCAAAGATACTTCTTTGTTTCTTGGGCAGCAACACCACTGAGCAGTAACAGGGCTACGAGGTTAGGAATAGCCATCATTGCATTCATGCAGTCGGCAATATTCCAGATAATGTCCAGATTGATAATGCTGCCAAAGAAGAGGGCAACGATATAAAGAATGCGATAGAAACGATTCGAGCGGCGATGCTCAATGTAATTAACGGCACTCTCGCCATAATAGCTCCAACCAAGGATGGTACTGAAAGCAAAGGTTAGAATGCCAAAGGTGAGCAATGGAGCACCTACATAGGGAATCTTGGAGAAGGCAACCTTTGTGAGTGCTGCACCATCAGCAAAAGTAATATCTGGGTAAGCCAGAATACTGCTGACGAGAACAAGACCAGTAAGGGCACAGATGATAACCGTGTCCCAAAATGTTCCTGTGCTGCTAACCAATGCCTGACGTACTGGGTTGCGCGTTTGGGCTGCTGCAGCCACGATAGGTGCAGAACCCATACCGCTCTCGTTGGAGAACAGTCCGCGAGCAATACCATAGCGGGCGGCCATCATCACTGTAGCGCCCACAAAACCACCACCTGCAGCTGAGGGATTGAAGGCAGAACGTATGATAAGCTGAAGAGCTGGCCATACGTAGTCACTGTTCATGCAGAGGATGACAATGCATCCTGCGACATAGAGCACAGCCATAAAAGGAACGAAGACAGTACATACACGGGCGATGGCCTTGACGCCGCCCAAAATGACGCAAGCAGCTAAGATGCAGACAAAGAGACCCACAATCCATGTAGGAATGCCAAAGGTTTCACTAGCCAGCAATGCGATGGAGTTGGCCTGTACCGTACAGCCAATGCCAAAGGAAGCTAGTGCTGTGAACGTAGCAAACAAGATAGCCAGCCACTTCATGCCCAAACCACGTTCCAAAGCATACATAGGGCCGCCATAGGTATGCCCGTCTTTATCACGTACACGGTATTTCACAGCCAGAAGGCCCTCGGCATATTTGGTAGCCATACCGAAGATACCCGTCAACCAACACCATAGCACAGCCCCAGGGCCTCCCAAAGCGACAGCAGTTGCCACTCCCACAATATTACCTGTTCCAATAGTTGCAGCCAGGGCTGTAGCCAAGGCACCAAACTGGCTGACATCGCCTGCAGCACCAGCGTCTTTCTTGATAGAAAGTCGGATACCTGTAAAGAGTTTACGTTGGGGGATCCCCAAGCGGAAAGTCAGAAATACATGGGTACCTAAGAGCAGAATAATCATGGGCCAACCCCATAAAAAGGAGCTGAGCAGCTGGAAAAATTCGTTTATTGTCTCCATATCTTGTCCTTACTTCTCACCTTTTACTTCTCTCTTCTCACCTCTATACTGTATGGCCAGCATGGTCAGGTCGTCGCTTTGTTCTGCGCCAGCTACAAAACGGTGTACCTCCTGCAGCATTTGTTCGATGAATACTTGTGGCTGATGTTGCTGCATGGAGAGCAAACGTGCAGCAACCTTTTGGATACGCTCTTCGCCAAACTGGTCATGACGGCTGTTCTCTGCCTCTGTCAGACCATCAGTAAAGAGGAAGATAGTGGTCTGTGGGTCGATGTCAACCTCCTGAGCCTCAAATTCAAAGTTGGGAATGATACCCAAAGGCAGGTTGGGCAAGCAGGGTAGTTCGCCAACATCGCGACCAACAAGCACTGGTGCGTCGTGACCAGCATTACAATAGCGCAGATGTCCAGTCGACAGGTCGAGCACACCCGTGAAGAGTGTAACGAACATATTGGTTTCATTACCCTCTGACAGTGCATTGTTAAGCGTATAGGCTATTCGTTCTGGGAATGCTACGTGGGCAGAGATATTACGGAACAGCGAGCGGGCTACAGCCATGAATAACGAGGCGGGAATACCCTTGCCCGATACATCGCCTACACAGAAGAACAGCTGGTTGTCGCGGATATAGAAGTCGAACAGGTCGCCTGCAACACCCTTGGCAGGTGTCAGCGAACCATAGATATCAATGTCCGTACGCTCTGGATATGGTGGGAAAGTCTTGGGCAGCATATCCATCTGGATGTCGTGTGCAATCTTCAGCTCACTCTCCATTGATGCCTTTTGGGCTGTGGTGTCGCGCAGCTCATCTATATAGCGTGTCAGAGAGTGCTGCATGTTTTCGAAGGAGTCACGCAACTGGTGAATCTCGTCGCGACTATTAATATCTGGCAGCTGCGTTTTAAAGTTACCCTTTGCTACCTCATCAGCAGAATTTGCCAACTGGATGAGAGGCTTCGATATTTTCTTAATGCCACGCCTGCTTGCAAAGAATACCACGAGAATACCCATCAGAATAAAGGCTAGCAGCAGACCCAGCAACATCCAAATAAGGACATTGATAAACAGGTTTGGGATGATGAAGGCCAGCGACCAATTGGTATTGTTGATAGGGGCAAAGAAAGCTGTCACGCGTTCACCGTCAACGAAGAGATCATTCTCGTTTTCCTCATCAGAGTCCATAGAGTCATTGATACGGCTAACCATGTGTTCCGCTAAAATATCATCTACACCACTAGGCGTCTTCTTTGCCCGCTTCAGGAAGTTCTCGCGGAGTATGCGTTCCTTGTCAGGGTGGATGAGATAGCGTCCAGTGCTGTCAATGGCAAAGAAATACATTTTATAATCGCCAGTCCATTCACTGCTGTCACTTACTACAGCCAAATGGTTAATCTGCGAATCTTGATTCAGGTATTCCAAAGAGAGGTCGACACCTAATATAGCAACAGTTTCTCCTTTTTTATTATGGATAGGTGCAACATAAGCCACCAAGGCTGTGACAGAATCTACTCCGTCGAAAAAGGGCTTAGCCCAATAGGCATTAGGAGTTTTTAGTGCTTCGTTAAACCACTCGGACTTGAGATAATTCATCTTAAAGTCACCAATCTTGCGTACTTCTATCTGGTCGCTGTCACGACGAACGGCATAGGGGCAGAACCAGTGACCTTTTTGGGGGTAGTAGTTGTCGATGAAGCTGATGCCACAACTGCGTACACGCGGATTGAGCTTCACCATACCCTCCACGATACTGAACAGGCGTTCTGGATTGTCGAGATTCTGTTCAATATTGGGAATCGTATTAGTGGCAGCAATAGATATTTCAGACAGCGTGTGCTCAATGCGGTCCTTCTTAATGTCAACCAACTTGTCGCAAAAGATTTGAATTTGTGCATAGGTGACAGTGAATATGGTGCCAACAACAAGTAGGGAGGTGAGTCCCATGACAATCAGCAAGGTTAACGTGATACGCCAGGTGAGTCTGCCGGCAAAGGAGCGCGGATATGGCTTTTTACTCTTTTTAAATATCTTCATAAGCATTTTGTGGCTTCAAGATTTTAATGATGCTTGCAAAGTTACAAATAAAAATGATAAATCTCTTACGTCAATTGACAATTTTTTCGTAAATTTGCCCGCAAAACGGGAAAAAGCATGACGAACGTACAGATAGAGCCCTCATGGAAGGAACATTTGCAGGTAGAATTTGAGAAATCATACTTCAGCCAGTTGACAGCGGCAGTGCGTCAGGAATACCAAACAACAACCTGTTATCCGCCAGGTCGTTTGATATTCAATGCCTTTAATCTTTGTCCCTTTAATCAGGTGAAGGTGGTGATTATTGGACAAGACCCATATCACGAGCCAGGACAGGCCCATGGGCTGAGTTTTTCCGTACAGGACGGTATTGCGTTTCCTCCATCGCTGCAGAATATCTTTAAGGAGATTCAGCAGGATCTGGGTAAGCCTATTCCTACTTCCGGTAATCTTACGCGATGGGCAGAGCAGGGCGTCTTGTTGCTTAACGCCACGTTGACGGTTCGTGCCCATCAAGCCAATAGTCATGCCACATTGGGTTGGCAGGCGTTTACCGATGCAGCTATCCGTGCTTTGGCAGAACGCCGCGAGCACATCGTATATATGCTGTGGGGCGGGTATGCGCGCAGTAAATCATATATGATTGATAAGGCGCGGAATCTGGTTCTCGAATCTGTTCACCCTTCTCCTCTTTCAGCAAACAGAGGCGGTTGGTTTGGTCAGCATCAGTTCTCGCGTTGCAATGCTTATCTGCAGGAGAACGGACTGAGTCCCATTGAGTGGTAATTCGTAGTTATAATAAGTCGATGGATAAGAATGAGATTCCCCCTATTCTGGAAGTCGGAGGCATACTGATTTCCTCTGAGATACTGACAGAGTGTTTCTGCTGTGACTATGAGAAGTGTCACGGTATTTGCTGTGTGGAAGGTGATGCAGGAGCCCCTGTCTCATTGGACGAGGTGGCAGGTATTGAGGAAGCACTGGATATGGTGTGGAAAGACTTGTCGGCATCGGCTCAGAGTGTGATAGATCAACAAGGCGTGGCATACGTTGATAAAGACGCTGATTTGGTGACCAGCATTGTGAGAGGAAAGGATTGTGTGTTCACCTGCTATGATGGCGATAATTGTCTCTGTGCGTTGGAGAAAGCATACAGGAATGGTGAGACAAAGTTCTGCAAACCCATCAGTTGTGCGCTCTATCCCATCCGCGAAAAGAACTATGGCAACGGGCTCATAGGTCTTAATTATAATAGGTGGGCCATTTGCAAAGACGGCATAGAAAAAGGGAAGGCTATGAACCTTCCCCTGTATCAGTTTCTGAAAGAGCCTTTGATCCGACGGTTTGGCGAAGACTGGTATCAGGAACTATGTGACGTAGCTACCTTATTTGATAAGTCTGACCAGCCTTCAGCTGAACAGTGACTTCTTTCTTATTATAAATTAAGGTGATAATGCCCTGTTTGTGAGCTGTGATGTCTGCCTGTGTCACTTGACCGTCTTTCCATTGGAAGCTGACTTCAAAACCGCCACGGGCACGTAGTCCTTTCACTTTTCCGTCATTCCATGCTTTTGGCAGTGCAGGCAATAACTCGATGGTCCACTTACGAGGTCGTTTGAGCGAACTGACACCATCAGCCTTCGACTGCATCAGCATTTCGCAGACGCCAGCTGTGCCTCCGAAGTTTCCGTCGATTTGGAAGGGTGGGTGAGCATCCATCAGGTTAGGATAGGTGCCTCCTCCGTGTTTGTATTTCGATGTTTTATCTCCTTCAGGGGCAACGGGTGTCAGTAACTTCTGGTAGATATGATACGCTTGCTCGCCTTTTTTCAGTCGAGCCCAAAGGTTGATGCGCCAGCCAGTAGACCATCCGGTTGTCTCATCTCCTTTCTGAATAAGCGTCTGTTCACAAGCGTTCATCAACGTTTGATTGCCACAAAGATGCAGACCGGGATAAAGACCGATCAGGTGACTCTGATGACGATGTTGTGGGTCTTTGTCGCGCCAGTCAAAATACCATTCGTTCAGATCTCCATCCTTGCCGATGGTGTAAGGATGAAGGCGGTTGAAAGCTTTTTTGTAGGCCGAGACACGGTCGTTGCAGAGTTGACCTGCAGCAATGACATCAGCGAGCAGTTCACGGATAATAGCAAGGTCGGCAGTTCCTCCATAACAGGTGACACCTTGGTATCCCTGATCTGTGATGTATTCGTTTTCAGGTGATGTGGAGGGTGCGGTAATCAGTTCTCCTTGATGCTCAATGAGCCAATCCAGACAAAAATCGGCAGCACCTTTCATGAGCGGATAAGCTGTATTCCTCAGGTAATCCATATCGCCAGTGAAGAGGTAACGTTCCCAGAGGGTTTGCACCAGCCAGGCTCCTCCCATGTTCCAACAGGCCCACATAGGACTCTCATTGTTTTCTCCTACAGGATTAGTCATTGCCCATACGTCACTGTTATGACTGGCGCACCAGCCTTTGTCTATACCATAGAAATGGTGGGCTGTATGCTTTCCGTTCTCAGCAAGCGAACGGATAAAGTCATCCAATGGTTCAGCCATTTCTGCGAGGTTGGCTGTAAAGGCAGGCCAGTAGTTTTCCTCCAGATTGATGTTCATGGTATAGTTGCCACGCCAGGGCGACCAGAGATAGGGCGTCCATAGGCCTTGCAGATTAGCTGGAACGCCTTTGGTACGTGAAGAGCTGATAAGCAGATAACGTCCATATTGGAAATAGAGCATCTCCAGATACCGGCAGTCCTTTCGATCTAGTAACTGGTCGGTGGCAACATCCATGATGCCATCGTATTGTGACGGTTGGCCCAGCTCTAATTGTACCCGGCCGTAGTATTGACGATAATCCTCTACGTGATGCTTCCTAACGGAATCGTAGTTGATGTTGACAGTATGCCAAATCTCGTCCGTTGCTCGTTCTAAATAGGGTGCGCCTTCAAGGACAGGATGCTTATGAGGACCATTGTAACTTGTCTCATTGACAAAATAGATGGTGGCGGTAGTGGCTTGGTTCAACGTGAGTCCTTGTGCATCATCCACAATCTGTCCGTCTGTTTCGGCAATACGGGCAATAGCGCAATAGTGGATACTGTTATTGGGATCGCCAGTAGCATGTCCTGTCATCGTTAATTGTCCGTTGTTGCTAGGCTTGATCTTGAATGGAACCTGCGACGATAGCGAGAGTCGTATATTAAGGGCTCCTTGCTTGTTGGCTCTCAGTCGGATAGCTATCAGTTTGTCAGGATTGGATGCCAGGTATTCGCGAGTGAAGGTGACACCATCACGGCTGTATTGATCTTTGACGAGTGCACTGTCGAGGTTGAGTTCTCGACGATAGTTCTGGATATCTCCTTTGTTTTGGTCTACGAGATACATGGTAGCCAGTGGCTGATAGAATGAAGAGTTATGTCCTTCAACGTGCAATTGTAGCGAGTCAGCCAACTTGTAATCCTCGTTAAACAAAGCCTTGCGGATTTCTGGAATCCACTTGGCAGCTCCTTCTCCCTCGTTATGATCAACGGGTTGCCCAGTCCAGAACGTGATGTCGTTCAAATGAATCAGGCAACTGTCAACACCACCATATACTAACGCACCCAGTTTACCGTTGCCAACGGGGAGCGACTCTTCGAAGAAGCGGGCGGGCTGTTCATACCACAGACGCATGGGAAGTTGTTGGGCTGACAGGGGCAGCACAGTAACGAGGAAAACAAAAAAGGAGAACCATCGTGATTCTCCTTTCAGTATGTTATGCATCGATATTCGCATAGGTTGCATTCTTTTCTATGAATTGTCTTCGTGGCTCCACGTCATCACCCATCAGCATTGAGAAGATCTCGTCAGCTTCAGCGGCATTCTCGATGGTTACCTGCTTTAACAGACGGTTCTCTGGGTTCATGGTGGTTTCCCACAGTTGCTCGGGGTTCATCTCACCAAGACCTTTATAGCGCTGGGTGTGCAGGGCAGAGGCATTCTCGTCGCCATCCACATACTTGTCAATGAAGGCCTGACGCTGCTGGTCGGTATAGCAGTACTCAGAGAACTTCTTGTATGTACATTTATAAAGTGGTGGGGTAGCGATATAGAGGTGTCCCTCCTGAATGACCTTTGGCATGAAGCGATAGAATAGTGTCATAATCAGTGTGTCGATGTGAGAACCATCGACGTCAGCATCGGTCATGATGATAATCTTGTCGTAGCGTAGCTTGTCGACATTAGCCTCCTTAGAGTCTTCACCGTCAACACCAAAACGAACACCAATAGACTGAATGATGTTCATGACAGACTCTGCTTCGAACACACGATGCCACTGAACCTTCTCGACATTCAAAATCTTACCACGCAGAGGCAGGATAGCCTGGAAGTGACGGTCACGTCCTTGTTTGGCAGAGCCACCTGCCGAGTCACCCTCGACGAGGAAGATCTCGCAAAGCTTGGGGTCCTTCTCTGAGCAGTCTGCCAGTTTACCAGGCAGGCCACCGCCAGTCATTGGACTCTTACGCTGCACACTCTCGCGAGCCTTCCGGGCAGCAATACGTGCCGTTGCGGCTAGAATCACCTTCTCGCAAATCATGTGAGCCTCCTTTGGATGTTCTTCCAGATAGTTGGTCATAGCTTCGCCTACAGCCTTCTGAACGGCACCATTCACCTCTGAGTTACCAAGTTTAGTCTTGGTCTGACCTTCAAACTGAGGCTCAGCCACCTTGACGGAAATAATAGCCGTCAGACCTTCACGGAAGTCATCTTGAGCAACTTCAATCTTAGCCTTCTCAATCTGCTTGCGCAACTGGTCGTCCTCATCAGAGTATTTCTTCAGGACACGAGCCAAAGCAATACGGAAACCAGTCAGATGGGTACCGCCTTCGATGGTGTTGATATTGTTGACATAAGAGTGGATATTCTCTGAGTAGTCGCTATTGTAAAGCAGGGCCACCTCAATGGGCACACCGTCTTTTTCTGTCTTCAGACAAATGGGGTCGCCAATGATAGAGGTGCGATGGCGATCCACATAGCGCACAAACTCCTTCAGGCCCTCCTTAGCATGGAATACCTCTGGCTGCTTCAAGTTGCCTTCCTCGTCAGGACGCAAATCGGTGAGCGTAATAGTGATACCGGCATTCAGGTAAGCCAGTTCACGCATGCGACGGGCAATGATGTCGTACTTGTACTCTGTGGTGGTGAAGATAGTGTCGTCTGGCCAGAACTGCTGACGGGTACCAGTCTTGTCGGTATCGCCTACGATCTTTACATCATAGAGGGGCTTACCCTTCTCGTACTCCTGCTGGTAGATGTGGCCATTGCGGAATACCTGCGACAGCATATGGGTAGACAATGCGTTCACACAACTTACACCCACACCGTGCAGACCACCAGACACCTTGTATGAACCCTTGTCGAACTTACCACCAGCATGCAGCACAGTCATAACGACTTCAAGGGCCGACTTGTGCATCTTTTCGTGCTCGTCGACAGGAATACCACGTCCATTGTCCTGGACTGTGATTGAGTTGTCTTCATTGATGGTCACCTCGATGTGCGTGCAGTAGCCTGCCATGGCCTCATCGATAGAGTTGTCAACGGTTTCGTTTACAAGGTGATGGAGACCTTTTTCGCTGATGTCTCCAATATACATTGCCGGGCGTTTGCGCACAGCTTCCAGTCCTTCGAGCACCTGAATATTACTCGCGGAATAATTACTTGCTTTGTTTTGATCTTCTGCCATTTTGTTCGTTTTAATACCCCTTGGTAGCCTCTTGATAGAAGGCATAACCGAAAGAGGGCCTATTTAGGTTGCAAAATTACTAATTTTCTTCGACTTAAACGAAAGAAAAGTGTTTATTTTTTATAAAAAATAAAGAGAAATAACGAATAAAAAAAACCGCACTCCTTACGGGGTGCGGCGTCCTATGCTTGGTCTAATGATTTTATCCCAACTTGCTGATGTGCTGTGCAAGACTTGACTTCAGGTTAGCGGCCTTATTCTTGTGAATAATGTTGGTCTTAGCCAGTTTGTCAAGCATCTTCTGAACTTTGGGGTAGAGAGCTGTAGCCTCTTCCTTGTTAGTCATTGCACGCAGTTTGCGTACAGCGTTACGCATAGTTTTGGCATAGTAGTGATTGTGCTCTGCCTTTTTCTTGTCCTGACGAATTCTCTTCAGGGATGATTTGTGATTTGCCATTTTAATTTTTTGATTTTAATTGTTGAACTTAAAGCTTATGGGTCTTGCGCCTCTAACAGCTGCCCTGGGCGGACTCTTACGAGCCCTCCGCCACCATTTCTCTTGTGAGTAGCACTTGGCTGTGCAGATGACGGATTTAATTTGGTAGTCCCTAGGAGAGTCGAACTCCTCTTTAGAGAATGAAAATCTCTCGTCCTAACCGATAGACGAAGGGACCATCGCCTTTTTAAGCGGGTGCAAAGGTACTAACTTTAATTAAGAATTAAGAATTAAGAATTAAGAAAACATGTAAAATTAAGGATATTTAACAGCTTGACACCTTAAAAACTCTTAATTCCTAACTCTTAACTCTTAACTTCTTTGTATCTTTGCCCTCATGTTAGTGAAAACGGAAGCTATTGTGCTGCACTCCTTGAAATATGGAGAGACGCGCCTCATTGTTGATTTGTTTACCAAAGAGGTGGGGCGTCTGTCGTGTATTCTCCCGCTTCCAAAGACGCCCAAGTCGCGATTGAAGAAGCAATATTTCCAACCGATGACGCTGTTGGAGGTGGAGATAGACTTGCGTCAGCGATTACAACTGCAGAAACTGAAGGATGCCCGATTGCTGTCAGCCTATGCTTCCATACCCTTCTCTCCAGAAAAATTGGCGCTCTCGCTATTCATCGCGGAGTTCCTCTATCACGCCCTGAGGTCAGAACAACAGAACGAACCATTGTTCGCCTATCTTGTTGACGCCATACAATGGCTCGATATCGCAGAGACTGGGTATGCCAATTTCCACCTGACCTTCCTGATGCGAATGAGTCGTTTCTTGGGTTTCTATCCGAATTTAGAGGTGAGAGGTATGAGGTCAGAGGTGAGAGAAATGTCAGAAACAGAATTTTTCTTCGACCTACGTGAAGGTCAGTTCTGCACTTCAGCTCCCACCCATCGTGATTTCCTGCAACCCGATGACGCACGTCGCATTCACACCCTCATGCGCATGGACTTCCCAACAATGAAACTCTATCGCTTGAATCGCACGGATCGCAACCGCATCGTCGACGTCCTATTGCATTACTATCGACTGCACATTCCCCAGTTCCCTGAACTCAAGAGCCTCAGTGTTTTGCAAGAACTGTGGGCCGATTAATAATTACTGATAGTTTCATTTAAGGATTATTTCTTCCACCAATTATCATTGGTTTGGCAAATGGCTTGAGCGATACAGTTCATGGCCTTGCATTGGGCTACGCTTATCTCCTCATTGGCTGGGCGATATTGATAGGCCCATGGAGTAACCAGTAGGAGACGATTTTTGGTGCATTGCTGTAGGCGAGCCTCTGAAGGATGATAGATTTCTGGGAAACCGTTGTCAGTAATCAGAATGATAGGATGTCCTTGAGCGATAGCTTCATCAATGATTTCCTGCTCACCTTTGGCGATACGTGCTGATACCTGTATGGCACCATTGGCTGCTGCATTCAGGCATGTTTGTTTGTGTTGTGCAAAAGACGGTTTGTCTTTTCGATGGCAGACAACGGGCAGCAACTGGTGCTCTAATAGTTGAAGATAGCCATAGCTGTCGCAGACAATATGATTGTTGACTATCAACAATCTGGTAGTTAACGCTTTCCACATCAGGGCGTTATCTATAGGCAAGGCATTTTCTCGAATCAGGTATCCGCGTAGAGCATTGGGTGTTACTAATGTGTCGATGGTTTTGCGTTGAGGGCGTAGTGCCTTGGGGTTGTTGGTGCGCAGCAGTCGGTTACGTGGATTGGCACGGATATAGGCTCGTTGCGCCTCTAATTGTCCTGGCTTAAGGGGGATGACATCCACGTAACCAGGGGCAAACAACGGCTGGCGCCCCGTGGAATAGCGCGGTTTTTTAGCATCAAGCAACGGGGCGCTGGTGGCAAAACCACCAGCAACAGGAGGAATGGGGGCATTTGTTGTCGGTTGTGGTTTTGCCGCAACCTCCCCTTGTCCTGTAATCTCCCAATAGCGGCGGTTGCAGCCCTCTTTGAAGCCTGCTATTACTTGCCCGAGGTGCGTCTGTCTGCCATTCTTGCTGATGAGGCTGTTCTTGACGTTAACCATAAAATGCATGTGTTCGGGCATCACCACATAGTCTTGAATCTCTATGACAGGATAGTGGCTTGTAATGCTGTGAAGCAGTTCGTATTCCACCATCTCACCTATGGCAGTCAATTCCATTCTTGGCGCATTAGGATGACCATCGGGGCATTGCAAGTCTCCGATGATTCTGCCTAACGACTGTTTCTTTCTGTCATAAACATTAATGGTGATGTGGTAAAACCCAGGGTCCTTGTAATTGTTTCCTGGGCTTCTACGCTTCATGCTATGAGTCATATTGTTTCTTATTTATAGAGAATAATGCCAATATACGAGCTACGAATCCCTTTTTTCTTTTGGAATATGAAAACATCCTATTTTTATTATGAATATTATACAAACAAACAATATTATAAGACCTACTATATCAATATACATTGTCTTTTTTTTGTAGTATTCACATGGACTTAACAGATTGCATGTTGAATATTGTAACATTGGAGTTGAACTGTAAACGACTTCTCTGCTTAAAAGATTCAATAAATAATATTCATTTTTGCAAATTCCATATATAGCATCATCAACTACTGTCATAGAATCGATATCACTAATAATAGTTTCATCTTTCTTTCGATCTATGATTCTTGTCGCCGTCCCACAAATCTCCAATTTAATATCCGGATTTATATTGACACTATAATAAGTGCCAATAAAATCCTCATTTTTTATAATTGGCATAGATACTGCATATGCAACAATTAATAATAAAACTATAAGTAAACTAGTAACAACTCTGAATATCTTCATAATGATTATTCTATTGGTTTAATGCAAAAAAATATTCATTTCTTTCATTTATTGGTGTTTCGTTTGCAAATATAACGAATTATTTGCATAACAGCAAGCTTATTGGTGTTTTTGTTGTAAAAGCTTTTGTGGTTCGCTTGTTTTTTCGTATCTTTGCAGAAGATAGTAACACCACCTTTTTATATATATTATGCCAGGAAAAACTGATGGTATAGTATAAAAATCGGTTCCGAGCGGTCGCTCGCACATATAAGGCCGTCCGCTCGAAGATATTGGGGCGGGCGCCCGTATTCATAAGGGCGGGCGCCCGAATCTGACAATATGCCGTTTCCCTCCCTGTAACATGCCGTATAAATCCCTGTTAGCACGGGGCTTTTCCCCTGTTAGCTCTAGGCTTTGATTTTGCACACCCTAACAACAATGATAATTACAGCAGTTCGGGCAGTTGGAAGAGCTTGACGCTGTTCGAACCTTTGATGAGGATGTATCTATGCTGCGGTTGCTTTTCTGCAATCGCAGCTTTTACTTCCTCGACATCATTAAATAATTGACAATTGACAATGGATAATTGACAATTTTTATATTCTTCACCTACGAGCCACACCTCGTCGAAACCAGCGTCAGCCAACATGTTGACAACCTTCTGGTGTTCCTCTTGGGACACGTCGCCCAGTTCTCCCATCTTACCCAAAATGGCCATTTTGGGCGATACCTCCATCAGGCGGAAGTTGTCGATGGCAGCCTTCATCGAGGTGGGGTTGGCATTATAGGCATCAACGATGAGGTGGTTCTTCTCTGTTTCCGTCAGCTGCGAACGGTTGTTGGTAGGAACATAACTCTCAAGGGCATGATTGATTTGCTCGAATGGGATATTGTTGACATAGCCAATGGTGATGGCTGCCAGCATATTATCCAGATTGTAAGCGCCAATGAGATGCGTCTGAACCGTGAGCCAATCAGACGTGTAGCCTGCATCAGCATCCTGCTCGCGCCAACGGAACTTGAGGAATGGCGCGCACGAAATGACTTCACCACGAATCAAGATATCCTCAGAGTCGCTCTGACCATAATAGTATATATCTGGCTGTTGGCCATTAGCTGTTGGCCTTTGGCTAATCATCTTCATGAGGTGTTCGTTGTCGCGATTAACGAAGAGGGGATAGTCGTGACTCATCAGGAAATCATACAGTTCACCCTTCGTCTTGCAAACGCCTTCGAACGAGCCAAAACCCTGCAGATGGGCACGTCCCACGTTGGTGATGAGGCCACAGTCAGGCTCTGCCGTCTCTACCAACGTCTTGATGTCGCCAGGGTGCGAAGCGCCCATCTCCACAACTGCGATGTCGTGATCTTCGTTCAGGCGGAACAGCGTCTTGGGGACACCCACGTCGTTGTTGAAGTTACCCTCGGTAGCCATGACGTTATAGCATTCTGACAGCACCGCACGAATCAACTCCTTGGTGGTCGTCTTACCATTTGTACCGGTAATGCCAATGACAGGAATGTCGAACTGGCGACGATGTTCGCGAGCCAAATATTTAAATGTTTGCAGACAATTATCTACGAGAATAAAACGATCATCCTTTTTATATTCAGGCTCGTCGATAATAGCATAGGCACAGCCTTTCTCTAAAGCTGATTCTGCGAATTTATTACCATTGAATGATTCACCTTTCAATGCCAGAAAGATGCTGCCCTCAGGACAGTCACGCGAGTCTGTTGTAATACACGGATGCTGCTGATACAGCCGATATAATTCCTTAATATCCATATCCTATTTTTATTTTAGTTTCATATTTCGCCACGAATCGGCAAAGGCTTGCGAAGGGATGGCGGTCGGCGTCTGTCGTTTGTTGTTGATGACCACCGACTGGCGCTTCACCTGCTTCGTCACATTGTCTGTCAGTGTTCCCAAGTCTATCTCGCCTTGTGTGGCTTGAAGTTCTTTTAATAGGCAATAAGTAAACAGGCCATGATGCTTCTCCTCCAACTGATGGGCCGTTTCGTCGCCCTGAGCAGCCGAGAACACCAGCATGTTGCCCTGCGGTGCCTCCTCTTTTACCTTAATGGCGACACCACGCGCTGAGGTTAACATCTCGTCTTCACGCTTGGCACCACTGAAGCAGGCGTCGAGGAATACCACTGACGACTTCAACTTCAGCGAAGCTATTTCCTTGTATAGTTTAGCGAGACTATAACCAGTGGTGGTAATACTGGATGCGTCACCGTCAATAGGCAGCAGATAGGCCGTTGCCTGCTTGTCATCAGGGAAACCATGACCAGCGTAATAGAAGATAACACTCGCTTCGCCTTCGTAGGCTTCCGCAATTGATTTCATCTTCTCGACTGCTGTGATAATATTGCCAAACGTGGCATCCTCGTACATATTGATGTGGGTTTCAGGAACACCTAACGTCTTCTGACAATACTCACGGAACATACGTCCGTCGTTCAGCGAGTAAGGTACAGGGGCATCAGGATAGTTCTCATTACAGATGATAAACGCAAACGTGTTCTCTGCTTGTTTGTTTGCTACAGGGATATTTGTATCCACATCCGAGTCAGGCTTGGGATAGCGACTGACGGCAGGCCCTTTTGCTTTTTTCTTTTCTTTATTAGCGATGACGGGTTCCTGTACTTGTATCTGTGCAGCATTTTTCAGCGGATTCTTCAGCATCTTCACCTCACCGTCTTGCTTCACCACCGCCACGTCATTGGTAAATGGCTTCGCATCATCATAGATACATGGGATAATTTCGCGTCCTTGAGCATAATAGCCGAATTTGCCGTTTTTCTTAATCAGGTAAATATCGTCAGCAGCCCACTCCACCAAATTATATTCATAAGGAACAACCATCTTCCCGTTGTAGTCATAGGCGCCATATGTGTTACGTTCTTCGTCACACACGATGAGACAATTATCCTGAACTGTCACATAGCGGTATTTGCAAGGCACCAGCTCCTTACCATCATACGACCAGGCACCCCACACGTCATCCCTGCGGACAGCAGACACTTGAATAGCTTTTTTGTGAAGGAACAAGATATTCCCATAGCGGCATGGAATGATGACCTTTCCGTCTGTAGTAGCAACACCACATCCTTTATTAGCTTCTATGATTCCTATGTAGGGACGAGGGTAGGGGTTGTATTCACCAATACACTCATATTTCCCCTGTGGAAATATAATCTCACCTTTTGCATTCAGCATTCCCTCCGTCTTATCTGTTTTTCTCAGTTGAAACGTTCCCACACCTTTATTCCAAAGCCAAGAGGCCTCTGCGTAGATAGGTTTCACCACCCAATTATCATTGGCATCAACGAAGCCCCATTTGCCATTAGCTTCTTTCACTTTAACAATCTGTGCGGTGGCAGTCAGAATGCCAGCCGTCAGGATAAATAATAAAATGACTATTTTTTTCATGCTAGTAAAATTAAATGGTTAACGCCCCGCTGGAGCAACGCGCTGTGGTGTCTGCACCTTGTCGAAGAGTTGCAGCGACTGCTTGCTGACCCAAGAGGCAGCGCCATTAAACAGGGCGTCCAACGGCTGGTTGCCCTTGGTGGTATGTAGCTGTTGCAACAGTGAGAAAGTAAACAGTCCGTGCCCATAGTCTTTGCTGGCAAAGGCGGTCTCGTCACCTTGGCTGCTTATCCAAATGTCGGCATTGCCATGAGCCTCCATCGGCTTGGCCTTGATAGCCACGCCACGTGCCGATGCCAACATCTTTCCATTACGGTCAACATTGGAGAATGGGACGTCAAGGATTGCTAACGTCATCGTGGTCTTCATTCCGTTTAGCGTTTTTTGCAACTCGGCAACATTGTAACCCGTCGTGCTGATGGTCTCAATAGTAGCATCCGATGGTAGCAGGTAGCGATGTCCCGTCTGCGGGTCGGTGGCTCCCAAACCTGAGAAATAGACAATGATTTTGGCGTCGCCCTCGTAGACGTCAGCAATATCTTGCATCTTCTTCATAGCACCCATTACATTGCCAAACGTGGCATCTTCGAAGTAACGCACATTCTTCTCTGGCACGCCCAAGGTCTTCTTGCAATAGTCGGCAAACACCTTTCCGTCGTTGATGGCATAGTCAGCGCCTTGCAGATGGGTGTAGTTCTCTGTGGCAAAGATGAAAGCGAAAAGATTATCGTCCTCCTTGCCTGTCTCTGGGATATTGGTGTCAACCTCTCTGCCCAGTCCTTTGCCTCCCGTCAGCAAGGCACTTCCCTTGAGCGGATTTTCTAACATAGTTGTTACTCCGTCCTTGGTGACTTGCGCAATACCATCAGTAAATTCTGTTACCATATCATATTGCGCGGGAATTACTTCCTTGCCTGTTTTGTCTATAAAGCCCCACTTGCCACCATGCGCCTTAGGCAATTTTTCTTCTCGTGCCTTAGATTCAACGACACCACCTTTGTAGAACGGTGATAATCCTTCTTTTTCATCGCAGTAATCTTTAATATAAGCATAGTCAAACTTGGTAATAAAAGCCTGCTTATCAGGGCTTGCATCATACAAGGCATAACGCCTGCCCTTTATAATTTCATCAGTATTAGAATCTCCAATCCTTCTTGCAGTGCCGCCTTCTGCTACACAGACAATATCTCCGCGGAATTCAGTGATCTTGGTGTAGTTGGGGGGAAGCAACTCTTCGCCTTTGATGGAGAGGACACCTTCATTTTGGGGTGTCCAGCAGCTCCTAAATGAATCATGCTTGTCTATCTTGCACCAGTGCTGGTTCTCAAACATATATGTATAGAGGCCATAATATTTGATGGGCGTAATCATCCGTTGCTGATTGACATCATACAAGCCTTCGTGCGAGTAGTCACAAGACATGTCGCGGATAAAGTCGACTACTGTAGCAATCCCATTGACCACTTCGTTACGAGTACCCTCAAACTGGCAGGGAACAATTTCTTTGCCTTGTTCTATGTCATACACTCCAGACGCATTATAAGCGGAACTGGCTTTCACAGAAAAAGTCTTTTGTCCTTCTTCGTAAGAAACGGGTATGTCAATATCAAAATACTGCACGGGTATCAGCACATTCCCTTTTCCATCTACCAGTCCACACTGCTCACCCTTCCATACTCTGGAATAGCTGCCTTTAGGCAGTTTCTCCACCTTTGTATATTGCCGTTTCCACGAAGCAGCGGCAGTACGCTGTGTGGCTGCACCCGTTCTTCTTCTTGTTTGTCCTGTTGCCGTCAGCGTCATGACCATTAGGACAGCCAGTAACCATAGTCTTGTTTTCATAGTTCGTCAGTATTGTCTTTCTTCAAATTCTTAGTATAGATCCATAGGGCGATGCCTAGGACGAGGAGGATAGCGAATAAGATCAGTTTCTGTGTTTTCTGATTAGCCTCATACGACATGTAGAGCCATCCGACGTCAAGCAGGAAGATGACGATGCCGCCACCTAGGCAGATGGCTGCTGCGGAAATCTTGCGATGGATGGGCGCATCCGCATGTCCTTGGAAGACTGCGCGGAAGATACCACCGGTAACGATGGCAGCACTGATAGCACAGCCGGCTATGATCCAATACCACCACCGCTGGTGCTCCTCGCGCTCCTGCTGCTGTTGCTCAATACGGGCCATCTGACTTCTTATCTTCTGAATCTCTGCCTTCGAGCTGTCCGACATATAGCTCATGTACATAGAGTCAAGGTCGACATCCGCCGACTGTGCCGGAACTGTCATAGGCAACAGCATCAAGAGGAAAAGAAACAGGTGCTTACTCATTGTCGTTTGTTCATTTATTCAGTTGCAAAGTTAGCAATAAATAATGAAAATATGAAAAAACAAACAGTTTTTTTGGTATTTCGCCCGATTTTGTATAACTTTGTCGCTTGCTATGGATTATACGTTGAATTGCAATGGTCATTTGTTGGATCTCAACACCCCGCAGGTGATGGGAATCCTCAATGCTACGCCCGATTCCTTCTATGCAGCCAGCCGTACACAGACGGAGCGCGAGATAGCCAAGCGCGCGGAAGAGATATTGCAGCAGGGTGGGGCCATTATCGACGTGGGAGCCTGTTCGACACGCCCCAACAGTCAGACAGCCACCGAGGCTGAGGAGGAAGAGCGATTGCGACAGGCCCTGAAGACCATCCGCATTGTGGCGCCCGATGCTGTGGTCAGCGTTGACACCTTCCGTCCGCAACTGGCTCGTATGGCTGTCGAGGAATATGGTGTTGCTATCGTCAACGACGTGGGTGCCCCGGCTAACGGCCAAGAGCCAATAGCAAACAGCCAAAAGGAGATGTTCCGTATGGTCAGCCGGCTTCGCGTACCTTATATATATACATCACGCAAGAGCAACATCAAGGAGATATTGCTCGACAGTGCCGAGGTTGTCGACACCTTGCGCTCTATGGGCCAGAAGGACATTGTTATCGACCCGGGCTTTGGCTTTGGCAAGACGGAGGAGCAGAACTATGACGTGATGAACGGGCTGGAGCGTCTGCAGATGCTGCATCTCCCCGTATTGGTGGCGCTGTCTCGCAAATCGATGATCTATCGTCTGTTGCAGACTACTCAGGAGGAAGCCCTGGCGGGAACCATCGTCCTCAACACCATTGCACTGACCAAAGGTGCCAATATCCTTCGTGTCCATGATGTTCGCGAAGCTGTGGAATGTATCAAAATCATTAAAACGCTAAATAGGTAGGGATGTTTTTCGAATTTGGAATAAAAGATATTGTCGACATTGTCCTTGTGGCCTTGATGCTGTTCTACATCTACAGGCTGATGAAGGAGTCACGCTCGCTGAATGTCTTCATGGGCATTCTGATCTTCGTTGTGTTGTGGCTTGTCGTCTCGCAAGTCTTGGAGATGAAGCTCCTGGGCTCCATCATGGATAAGTTGGTGTCAGTGGGTGTTATCGGACTCATCATCCTTTTCCAGGAAGATATCCGTAAGTTCCTCTACAACCTGGGTGCCCACCAGCGTATGCGTACCTTGCGCCGCCTGTTCTCCAGTGGCGACAAGCGTCACGACAAGGAGCCTCTGAAGCAGATCATCATGCCTATTGTGATGTCGTGCCTGAGCATGAGCAAGAAAAAGGTGGGAGCCTTGATAGTGATTCAGCGTGCCACACCGCTCGACGATATCGTTGCTACTGGCGAACGCATAGATTCTGCCATCAGCCAGCGACTCATCGAGAACCTGTTTTTCAAGAATTCACCCTTGCACGATGGTGCCATGGTGATAGCGCACGACCGTATCCGTGCTGCGGGATGTATCCTGCCCGTAAGCCACGACCTGAATATCCCCAAGGAGTTAGGTCTGCGCCACCGTGCGGCATTGGGCATTACCCATGAGAGCGATTGTATTGCCATCGTGGTATCCGAAGAAACGGGTGGCATCAGTGTGGCCATTCGCAGCGAGTTCCAGCTGCGCCTCACCGCAGAGAAGCTGGAGAGCATCCTGACACAGGAAATGGCGTAAACGTAAACGCAAAATAATTGAGAATTGTGAATGGCGAATTGAGAATTATTCTGTAACTTTGCAAGCAAATATAATACATTAATATAATTTTAAAATAAACAAACTATGGATTTATTGAGTCAAATCGTAGCGCGTGCTAAGGCAAACAAGCAGCGCATTGTGCTTCCCGAAGCAGAGGAGGAACGTACTCTTTGTGCAGCCGATCGAGTTCTGGCTGACGACATTGCAAACATTATTCTTATTGGTAATCCTGACAAGGTACACGCCTTGGCAAAGGAGAAGGGCTTGACGAATATCGACAAAGCCACCCTTATCGATCCCGAGAACTGCGAGCGTAGTGAAGAATATGCTGAGAAGCTGGCAGAGCTGCGCAAGTCGAAGGGTATGACCATCGAGGAGGCTCGTAAACTGGTGAAGAACCCGCTCTATCTGGGTTGTATGATTATCAAGACTGAGGGTGCCGACGGTCAGATCAGCGGTGCGCTGTCTACTACCGGCGACACGCTGCGTCCTGCCCTGCAGATCATCAAGTGTGCTCCTGGCATCACCTGTGTCAGTGGCGGTATGCTGCTCATCTCCAAGGAGAAGCAATATGGTGAGGATGGTGTCTTGGTTGTTGGCGACGTCGCTGTGACACCTATGCCCGATGCTGCCCAGCTCAGTCAGATTGCTGTCTGCACTGCTCAGACCGCTAAGTCTGTTGCAGGTTTTGCTGATCCCCGCGTGGCTATGCTGAGCTTCTCTACGAAGGGTTCTGCCAAGCATGAGGTTGTCGACAAGGTCATCGAGGCTACCCGTCTGGCTAAGGAGCTCGACCCCAGCCTGAAGATCGACGGTGAGTTGCAGGCTGATGCCGCCCTTGTTCCTTCCGTAGGTTCCAAGAAGGCTCCCGGTTCTGACATCGCTGGTAAGGCTAACGTGCTCGTATTCCCCAACCTCGAAGTAGGTAATATCGGTTATAAGCTCGTTCAGCGCTTGGGCGACGCCATTGCCATTGGTCCTATCCTTCAGGGTATTGCCCGTCCTGTCAACGACCTCTCTCGTGGTTGCTCTGTCGAGGATATCTACTACATGGTAGCCATCACCGCTTGCCAGGCCATGGACGCTAAGAAGTAAAGCCCCTCCCGACCTCCCCGAAGGGGAGGAGGGCCTACGGGATGAAATAAATAAAATAAAGTATTATCAAATAGAAAGTCTGGTAATCCCCCTGAAATCCGCCAGGCACTCCCCTCTTTCGGAGGGGTCGGGGGAGGCTTATGAAGATATTAGTATTAAATTGTGGTTCGTCCTCTATCAAGTACGCACTCTACAACATGGACGACAAGAGTGTGATGACAAGTGGTGGTGCCGAGCGCGTAGGCTTGGACGGAGCCTTTGTCAAAGTGAAGTTGGCCAATGGCGAGAAGAAGCAGATTATGCACGACATCCCCGAGCATACCGAGGGTGTGAAGTTCATCTTCTCTCTGCTGACCGATCCTGAGATTGGTGTGATTAAGAGTCTCGACGAGATCAACGCCGTAGGTCATCGTATGGTGCATGGCGGCGAGAAGTTCAACAAGAGCGTGATTCTTACCGACGAAGTGCTGAAGGCCTTCGAGGAGTGCTCTGACCTGGCTCCTCTGCACAACCCCGCCAACCTGAAGGGTGTGAACGCTGTGAAGGAGCTGATGCCCGGTCTGCCTCAGGTAGGCGTGTTCGATACCGCTTTCCATCAGACCATGCCTCCTAAGGCTTATATGTATGCCATTCCTTACGAGTTGTACGAGAAGTATGGCATTCGCCGTTATGGCTTCCACGGCACCTCTCACCGTTATGTCAGCGCTCGTGCTTGCGAGTTCCTGGGCATTCCCGCCGAGGGCACTAAGATGGTGACCTGCCACGTTGGTAATGGCGGTTCTATTGCAGCCGTTGTTGACGGCAAGTGTATCGACACCTCCATGGGTCTCACGCCGCTGGAAGGTCTCGTCATGGGTACCCGTGCCGGTGATATCGACGGTGGTGCTGTCACCTTCATCGAGAAGAAGCTCGGTCTTGATGCCGATGGCATGTCGAACCTCCTCAATAAGAAGAGTGGTGTAGCCGGTCTGACTGGTGGCTCCAGCGATATGCGCGACGTAGAGAATGCCGCCAAGAATGGCGATCCTAAGGCTAAGCTGGCTCAGGACATGTATTTCTACCGTATTAAGAAGTACATCGGTGCCTATGCAGCAGCCATGGGTGGTCTCGATGTCATCGTCTTCACCGCTGGTGTTGGCGAGAATCAGGTCAGCATGCGCTCAGAAGTCTGCAAGGGCCTTGAGTTCCTGGGTGTCAAGTTCGACGAGTCGAAGAACACCGTTCGTGGCGAAGAGGCTATCATCTCTGCCGACGACTCAAAGGTGAAGGTCGTTGTCATTCCTACTGACGAGGAGCTGATGATTGCTACCGACACGATGAACCTGCTGAAGTAATAAAGACTTAATAGTTAACAAGGACACAACGAGGACACAGCGGAACCGTTCCACTGTGTCCCCTTTGTCTTTTTACAGTCTCAATCTTCGCTCCCGACACATTCATCCGCGCCGTCACCGTCCACTTCGTCGCAGGCCGCGTGATATAGGCCGTGTCGATGCCACCCTTGCGGTATTTCGCGGTCAGGATGCTGTCAGCACGATGAAGGATGCTCTGCGCATCGGCCTCACCTGAGATGGCGAGCAGAATAACTGCCAATGCAAAAATCTTTTTCATTTAAACATCTTTTCATCCCAGAAACTCAGCCAAAATTAACAATAATTATTTGTTTTGGCTGAATTTCTGTAGTTTTCCAGCACCGTGATTGTCCACTTCGTCGCAGGCTATGTCGATGTTGTCCTTATAAATCAATATCTGAAAGATCGAACCACGGCTCCTCCAGTTCGAGATAGTGGCTGGCAACAAGCAGAAACTCGATAGCAAAATACAATGCCCCAGCCTCATGAGCGCCCAGATCGGGTTTCAATGCGCCATCGGGGAGTGAGAAATCGTTTAAGTAGACATTTCCGTCCACATATCTGTCGCTTGATTTACCGTCAACCTTGAAGCCCTGCTGCTTAAAGAAGTCGACCATCTTGGTCGCATTGGCGTAAGGCACACAACCGTCCAGTTTGTTGTGTACCAGTGAGATACGTTCATTGCCACGTGGCGTCCAGCCCTGGCAGAGGTTGTCGTTCTCGAAAGCCGCCATCAGCTTCTTGGAGATATCGCTGTCGAAGTCGAACATGACAGGCTGGAACATGTCAGCTACCTTAGTTACACCCAGAGCCTCCTCTATTTCAGGGCGCTTAGGATCAGAGTCCCTTGTTAATAATTATAATTTGGGGACAAAGATAGGCAAATAATTGCTTGCCATAGTGGCTTTCATACGACAATTTCCTTAATGACTTTCCTGTACCTTCCTTGTTTGATGCGCTCAATAAAGCCATGCGTCATCCAGCGCTGACACTGCTGGTTGGCAGAGTTCTTCTCTAGTTCTAAGATCATTTGCACCTCCTTGGCAGTGAATGTCTCAGGCAGTTCCCGGTAGGCATCGGCATTCTTCGAGTTCTTCCTGCGTGGCACGTATTCGCGCTCCGCATTGTCCCACGAGTCCTGCAGCATCTGCCCGAAGAAATAGTCCTGAAACCAGATGACGGTGTCGTAGATGAGCGTCGCAAACTTCAGGTCGTCGTCGTTGATGTCCAGCTGTCCCGTCTTCTTGAACGCATCATACTGACGGGCGATGATTCTTGGAATGGTAAACCATGTGGCATAGAACACGGCACGCTTGCGCAGATAGTCCAGCACCAGGTCGTTGGCAGCCTCCGCCTCCTGTGCCGACAGCTCGCAGAGGTCGTAGACGTGGTCTGTCAAGCGCTCCAGCGGCAGTTCACCGCTCAGCGCCTCAAACTTAAAGCCCCACTGCTTCAGCGCCTCGTTCGTCTTCCAGTCCACCAGCTTCTTCCTCACCATCTGGAAGTTCGAGCGCTCCATCTGGAAGATGGCCACACGCGAGCAGAGTCCGTCGTTGATGTTACGCAGCGTAAACTTCTTGTGCAGCGATACGTTCGTACCCGTCGTCACCGAGTTCCAGTACACGGGCAGGATGTCGTTGATAGAGTCGTTGTTGGCATAGTCGACACCACTCAGCTCGTTGTGGAACGCCTTCAGTTCCAGGTCGTGCTTGCCTATCCAGGCACCACCGCTCTGGGCACTTATCGACGAATCCAGCTCCGAGTCGAACATATAGAGGTGCAGGGGCATCGGCTCACCGTTCACCAGTTCCTTCGCCCTTTTCAGTCGTCGGAAGAAGATGTTGTTCGACGTCTTCGTGGGCAGATAGCGTATCATGCCCTCAGGCTCCACCAGCGCGTCCTGCTTCTGCGCCTTCGAGCTTGTCCCGCGCTTCTTCTGCTCCTGCTTGTAGCGCGTCTCCTGCAGTCGCACCTCCTCGTCCTTCGCCCGCATGGCACACATGATCTGGTCGTCCAGGTCCTTGGCAAAGCTCTTGCCCGATGCGGGATGTCCGATGATCAGCACCTGCGGGTTCAGTCGCTGCAGCGCCCCGCTGAAGTGGCGGTACCAGCAGCGCGTCATCAGCGTGCAGTACATGGCGCCCGAGGCGAATACCGCACCCATCCAGTTCTCGCGCGTCACTCCCCGACAGGCTTCGGCATAAGGGGTGCAAAGGAGAGGCTCCAGCCTCTGAGCGAACTGCTCGTAAGGCACTTCAACTGCTCCCACAGCTCCTGCAGCTGCTGGGGTGTGGCCGACATGTATACCCACACTTTCAAGTACCCCTTGCATCCTCTTGGGGATGTCCTTGTACAGCTTTCGCTCACAAGCCGTATGAGCAATGTCGGTGACTTCCTTGTCGCCCCGCTCGCGGATGACGTCCTTGACAAATCCGCACATTCTAAGCACCCTGTCGACCATGTCCGGTTGGTTGTCGCAGATATACCGCAGGTCGAGAGCCATTTGCAGCATTGTTCGGTGGCGGTCTCCAGGGGCCGGCGCACCACCTTGCGCGGTCTGCCACGCTTCACAGATTTTTCCATATTCAACCCCGTGGTACACATATTCTCCTTCTTCATTTTTCTCTAACGTTAATTCTTCTTTTTCTTTCGTCTTAGTAGCCTGTGAATGACCGTCTCGATATAGAGCATCATATCGCTCACTAAATTCCTTGTTCTCATACGTAAATAACTCTTTGTCAATGTACAAAATATCCGATTCCTTGCAGATGAACGACATGCGGCTGGCATCCTTGCAACTTTCGTCAACCACCACGCCGAGCACCTTGGCCATTGCGTGTTGGTTGTCGATGAGATTACCCCATTCCGTCCGTGCCTTGAACACGATCTTCAGCCCTTTACCAGATGGGGTGATATAGACCAGCAGGATTTGTTTGCGCAGCTCATTGTCAATTGTCAATTTTCCATTGTCAATTTGACTCCACGTCCCACGTGGGTCATCAACGTGATCCACGTCCATCACCACCAGTCCGGTCAGTCGCGTGGCACTCTGCTTGCGCCAGGCCCCCGTCTTATCTGATTTTGATGTTGTCTCGTCGAATGTCGACTGAAAGATAAAGGCAGGCAGCCCTCGCTTCAGCTTCTGGTCGCCCGTCTCACGGTATTTGTCAATGTTCTCGTTCCATTTCGCCGCCCTGACGAGCGCATAAAACTGCGCTTCGTCAACGGGCAACGTAGGATGACTAAAATTTTTCTGGTAACAAAACATACTGTTTATTCAAAAAATCTCGTGGCTTCCCATTGGCGACGCTTCTCCAACCCGGCGAGCCGCTTGCCACCAGCATATACCCAGCGTTTGAACTCCCGCTGGATAGCCGTTTTTGACCCGCCCTTGCGAATCACCTTGATGAGCGTCGACCGGTTCAGTCGCCCAACGCCCAGATTGAATGCAAACGACACCAGTGCGTCGAACTGTCCCTGCGTATGGGCCACGTGTAAGCGCCTGACTGCTGCCTCGCACTCGCCCACGTCGAGCAACAACAACTGTTCAGCACCATACGTGGAGATGCGGTCGCCCTCCCTGACGTCACGGCCCGTATGTCCGTAGCCGATGGTCAGCACACCGGCAGCATCGCGGTAGGCGTCGCGGCTGAAGCCCTCAAACGCCTTGATCTTCTCAATTAATAATTCACTTGCTTCCATGTTCTTCCTTCTTCCTTCTTACTTCTTCACGTACTTACTTCCTAATCATCTCCATCAGGAAGTCACGCCCTTTTGCTGTCCACACCAGTCGCGACACCGTGCGGCGGCGACCGTTGCGACCGTGCATGATGACGCTACGGTTTTCCGTCAAGCCCTGATGTCTGAATTTCTGCGTGAGCTGCCATTGGCCTTTCGACCACTCGATGATCTTCTTGTCGCAGAGGAATGAGTTCAGGTCGCGACCCTCCAGTCCGAAGGGCTTGCCAATCTCAGTGGGTGTGTAGCAGTTGTCGCTTCGTCGGTTCAGCTCGTCCAGCTCCTCGCCGATGATGTCGTCGGCTTCGTCCAGAATCTCCTCGTCTGTGCATCCCAGCAGGTGCACCGACTGTCGTGGCTGTCCCCAGCGTGCCTTCCATCGCTCCCACTGCAGTGCCTCCTGTCGGTCTTCCTCCAGTTGCTTCCACCTTATTACTAATCGTGCGCGCGCCTCGTCGTTGAACTTGGTGGCGATGTAGAGGCACTCGGTCTTCGTCAGCGAATAGCAAGGACGAAGCTCGCCTTTCTGGTCTCTGTAGTCAACCAATGCAAATTTGCTTTCGTTGACTTTCTCCCATGCCGGTTCCATCTTGCGGATGGCTTTCAACACGTCAAAATGGTTCTTACCTGTGAGCTCTGCAATCTCCATTGACGTCATGCGCTGCTCACCGTCATTGTTCTCAAAAATGTTGTTGTTGGTTTTCACCAAACTGATTGTTATTGCTTTCTGTTTCATAATGTTTATTCCTTTCTTTAAATAATTAATAATGTTTATCTCTTTCTTTAATGTTTAATCTTTAATGTTTAATGATTAATGATTAATTTCTCCTCGCCCGGGCCTTCCCGTGCGGTTGTTTGTAGCAGTAAGTCAAAGAGCACCGTCAATCCCCGTTTCCGTTCGTTGACAATGCAAAGGTAAGCACAAAAAAAACGCCCCCGAAAGAGTTCGGGAGCGTTACGGAACTAAAACCGGAAGTACGGAACTTTTTACGGAAGTGCCTCCTGAAATTTCCTCAGCAGATGCATCGAACGCGTCTTTACACCATTGGCAGGCCAGTTATCTACATGCTTCTCCAAATAGGGATTGTGACGGAAAGCATCAGACAGCGTGCCAGCATTGCAGACGTAGGTCAGATGACGCTGTCGTGCGATGGTGTCTATATCGCGTTCAAACTGCGCCATGTTGTTAGGATAGTTGCGATGGTCACGATACTCGCAAAACAGCACCGCATAGGCTGATGCCCCCCACATATATTGCTGCACGGCTGCTACTGCCTCGGGCAGCACCTCGGTTGTCTCATTGGTTTTCGTATGATCCACTGCGGCTGGGGCGCACTGCTGTGTGACAGCAGACCCTGGCATGGCAAACGTGCATCCAGTGATGTTTCCGTTAAACACTTGGCAGTTCGAACCTGCCTCGAAGTGGTTTACAACATTTTTCTGACTATTTTCTTCCATCTCTTCTTGTCTTTTTTGTCTTTCTTGTCTTTCTTTACTTTTTTCTCAAATCGGCCGCTCACCTTGTCGTTAAACACCTGCGAACTGCTGCCTGATTCAAAATGGTTGTGAATCTCCATCGGCTTCGCCTTGACCTCAGCCACCAGGTGCTGCTTCTCCGACTCCAGGTTCGCGTTCTGCGCTTCCAGCAGCTGCTGGCGCAATTCGGCAATCTCAGCATCCTTCTGCTCCAGTTGCTCCTCCATGTCGTCAATCTCCTGCTGTTTCCGTTCCAGCTCGTCGTTCAGTTTGTCCATCTTCAAGTACGCATCACGCGCAGCATCCAACACGCGCCTGTGAGCTTCCGACTGCGCGAACCTTTCTTTCATGTCTTCGATGTCGCTGTTCACGCTTCGTCTCGCCTCATCATAGATAACCATGAATTCCTGCTTATTCATCATTCTTTGTTTTAAGTGTGATAATATTATTTAAACAACTCGCCCTCTACCATTCGGTCCTGGTCAGAGAATCGGATGGTGGGTGCTATCTCCTGCTTTGGCGCAGGTTTAGTTCTTTTGTTACACGGGTAAACGCATGCGGTTTTGATGCATACATACTCTGCCAACAGGAACAGACGCGTCATTGTCACGTCGGTCAGCATGTCCATATTAAATAATTTCATTGCAACCATAACATTTAAAAAATTTGTTTTCGGTTGCAAAGATAAGCTCAATGCGTTCACCCAGTGCAGACGCATTGTTTTTTTTTCGCCTACCCGTGATATTTATACTCTTCCGACAGGATTCCCGTCAGTTCGGCCATGCGCTTGCGGAACGATTCGGGAGCTTTGACTTTGAGATGCTCGCCATAGGAGAGGATCTCGCGTTCAAGCTCGGGGTTCACCTTCAGGTCGAGCGTTACCACACAGCCATCCTCACCCCTGCTCTCTAAGTGCTGTAACGGATGGATAGGCAGGGTGCGCAGGTAATACTCCGACCATCGGTCGCCCTCGATGACTATATGCTCCACCTCCTTGCCGTCGGGATGAGTCACGCCCACGATGTCGTCGAAATAATGGTTGAAGTCGATGTCGGTATCAATAAATGTCAGGTCATTATTCTTCCTCACCGACTGGATACGGTCGAGTGAGAAACAGGTCACGAAGTCCTTTCCGTCGATTTTTGCGAAGAGATACCAGCGGCGCAGATACTGTCGCATGTGGTAGGGATGGATGTGACGTTCCTTCGCCTCCTTGCCGAAGGGGCCATACTCGATGGTAATCACCTCCTTACGGCTGATGGCATTGAAGAGCTGCAGGAAGAACTTGTCGTCGCCGGCCGTGCCTTTCTCGAAACTTGCGATTGTGCGGTCGGAGCCGATGAGTTGCTGGTCGAAGCGTACTGACATCTGATCGATCCATTCCAGCTGCGGCATGCCTTTCAGACCTTGCAACAGGGCGCGTATCTCTTGCAGCTTCTCGATCTCGTCGGGAGCCAGTTCGCGGTTGTATATCGACTCTATCCCGTCGCGATAGCAGTAGTATATCTTTCGGCCCCGTTTCTCGGCGATGATACCGTATTCATCATAGTTGAGATAGAATTTCTCGTTCATCTCTCTAATGTCCTGAAGGATGGTGCCCTTCGATGTTACGGGTTGCATGTCGCGCGCCTTCAGGCCCTTGTTCACCTCCGCCTGCAGCTCTTCACGCGTAAACTCCCGCCCAGTGCCAAGACACTGGTCGATGATCATCTCCCTCATTGAATATTCCTTAGTCTTCATTTCTATTCTTAAGTATTATTTATGTATCAGGGGGCCGTCCCCTCGATACATTTCGCCAAATGTTTTCCTATAGTCTAAGGAGCATGTTTGAAACTATAGGCTCAATCATATTTGAGGGTACATCACACTCTTTCGCCATTTGTGGCCACTCGGATGCCGTATCACATACTTCACCGATAATCTGTGCGGCATCTTTGATGTTATTCTGAATTCAATAAGGTCTTGACGGGAAGATCAAACATGCGAACCATTGCTACGTCTACCATTCTGATTTCTCCTCTTTCATATTGTTTAGCTTACCAGTGGCCCTTTTCCGCTGGTGAGTCTTCGATGACTGCACCATGTTATAGTATTCACTTGGACTCAGTTGCTCTTCTTCTACTAACTGTTGGAGAGCATCCAATTTCCCTAACGTACGTAGCATTCGCAGAAAGGCATCAAACGAGCGAATCTCTCCTTTTTCTATTTTTTTGATGGTAGAAAGTGATACGTTTGCTGCTTCCGCCAGACTCTGCTGGGTGATGTCCTGTTTTAGTCTCACAGTCTTCAGCTTCTCTCCGATTTTCGTGAGGATTGCCCCATCCGTTAACATGTAAACATCAGTCATAATAGTTTATTTTTAAACTTTTACGGTGCAAATATATAAATAAAAGTTTAATTTAAAACTATTGCAATTAGTTTTTTAAACTATTTTTACGTATTCGCGAACTCAATTGTGAAGTGAAATAGACGTTAGATAGGATGCTGATAATTTAGAGTGAATAGTAAAGACCTGAAAACGACACATAATTTGATAGCTTTAGGGAACATATTCTTTTTACCTGCCATTTGGTCAATGCTCTTTATTTCTTCATTTATTACCTTTTTCTGTCTTTTTGGGGTGATTTTATGATACATAGCAGAATTAGTGATAAATCGAACA
>JAEEGH010002965.1_pt1 | contig 45157 bp, 38 predicted proteins | sample 9134181 | NCBI WGS metagenome assembly JAEEGH01 (sample SAMN16246544, study PRJNA631951) | gut metagenome | biome: gut microbiome; feature: rumen; material: DP-attached | host: Bos | place: Iran: Karaj | collected 2018-10
GATGAGTCCTAGAATTGCTAATCCGGAAAAATATGAAGAATCTAAAATGTCAAAGGGAGAACTTAGATATACAGAGCGCAGCAGATGGCTCTTGTTTGGCCTTCCCTGGACTTTTACGAAGTATGAGATAAGAGACAATGACTTTACTATAATCAACGGCTTTTTTACTGTCCGTGAGAATGACTGCTATATGTATAAAATCAGTGATGTGGAGATTACAAGAACACTTCTGCAGCGCATGGCAGGTCTTTCAACAATTACTTTATTTACGTCCGATGTTACAGACAGAACTATCACTATGAAGAACATAAAGCATGGGCGCGAGATAAAAGACTTCCTTCTTCAGGCTTCGGAAGCCGCAAGAATTAAGAGAAGAACTGTGAGCATGCAGAACATAGGCTTTGGAGCAGGCGATATCCATGACGTTGATGATGCTGATGATCTAAGCGGGCATATAGACGACTAAACTTTTAGATTTTTTTTCGTCTTTGATATGTTATAATTATCTGCTTATCTGATTACAGAGAGGAGATTTTAATGGCAAAAGAATTTGATGTGATAATTATTGGTGCGGGTCCAGGAGGTATCTTCTGCGCATATGAACTTATGGAGAAAAGACCTGATCTCAAGGTTCTGATGATAGAAAAGGGCCGCTCTATTGAAAAGAGAAACTGCCCTAAGAGAGTTACCAAGACCTGCGCAGGCTGCAAGCCATGTTCAATTACTACAGGATTTGCGGGAGCAGGAGCTTTTTCTGATGGAAAGCTCTCACTTTCTCCGGATGTTGGAGGAACACTTCCTGAAATTCTTGGGTATGATGAGGCTACAAGGCTTATACATGAATCTGATGAGATATACCTTAAATTTGGTGCAGATACCAGCGTGTATGGCGTTGATAAAGAGGCTGAGCTTCGCGAGATCAGAAGAAAAGCCATAAACGCCAATCTTAAGCTTGTAGAGTGTCCCATAAGACATCTTGGCACTGAGGAGGGATATAAGATTTACTCCCGTCTTCAGGAACATATTTTAAGCAAGGGTGTCACAATAGAGTTTAATACAATGGTCAAGGATATCATTGTGGAGAACGGCGTTGCTTCAGGAGTGGTGACAGATAAAGGGGAGACTTTCCTGGCAAAAGAAATTGTGTCTGCTGTCGGAAGAGAGGGCGCAGACTGGTTCAAGGATAAGTGCGAAGAGATTGGAATCGAGACAAAACCTGGAACAGTAGATGTAGGAGTCCGCGTTGAAGTAAGGGATGAGGTAATGCAGTTCCTCAATGAAAATCTTTATGAGGCAAAGCTTATTTACCACACACCAACCTTTGATGATAAGGTGAGAACTTTCTGCACAAATCCTTCAGGTGAAGTTGCTACAGAGTACTACGAGGGTGGTCTTGCAGTAGTTAACGGACATGCCTATAAGGGAAAAGAGTTTAAGACAAACAACACCAACTTTGCACTTTTGGTTTCAAAGAACTTTACTAAGCCCTTTAAAACACCAATCGAATATGGTAAAAAAATAGCAGAGCTTTCAAATATGCTCTGCGGTGGCAAGATACTTGTTCAGACCTATGGCGATTTCAAAAGAGGTCGTAGAACAACAGAGGAGAGACTTTGCAGGAATAATCTGATTCCGACACTTAAGGATGCTGTACCAGGAGATCTTTCACTTGTATTCCCACACAGGATAATGGTAGATCTTGATGAGATGATCCAGGCTCTTGATAAGGTTACTCCCGGAATTGCTTCAGACGAGACCCTGCTTTATGGTGTAGAGGTTAAGTTCTATTCCAATAAAGTTATTGTAAATAAAGACTTCGAGACCAGCATCAAAGGCCTTCGAGCCATCGGAGACGGAGCAGGCGTTACAAGAGGTCTTCAGCAGGCGAGTGCAAATGGACTTTCTGTTGCCCGCAGTATCATCAGCAGTATGAAATAACAGGCAGACATGATTTTTAGAACACTAAAAAAACTAAAAGGTAAACTGAATATTTTATCAGCTGCTTCTATTCTGGCTTTGTCCCTTGTTCTTACCGGATGCGGCACGGACCTTTCAGATGTAAGGCTTGTTTTTACAACTGGTTTTTCCAAGAATGAGGTGTTTACAATCGAGGACAAGAGCTGCAATCTGTCTGAGGCTCTTGTGTATCTGGTAAATACCCAGGAAGGCTATGAAGAGAGCTTTGGAAGTGATATTTGGGGAAAAGAGACAGATGCAGGAACTGTAGAAGACAGGTTAAAGGAATCAGTTCTTGCCAAGATCGCCCAGATAAAGGCAATGAATCTTTTGGCTGAGGAAAATGGAATCTCCCTTGATCAGTCGGAGATAAATCTTTCACTTCAGGCGGCAAATGAGTATTACGGAGGCCTTACGGAAGCTGATATCAAAGCCATGGGCAATGTGACACTTGAAGAAGTGCTTGCTATTTATGAGGAGAGAGCCCTGGCCGATAAGCTCTATGACTACATCATAAGGGACATTAACCCGGAGATTAGTGATGATGAAGCAAGAACCATAACCGTGGAGCAGATACTTCTAAAAACTTATACTCTTGATGCTGGTGGAGAAAAGACCCCTGTCAGCGATTCAGAAAAAAATGTGATCTACAGAAACATGAAAAGTATTGTAAGTGAGCTTGAAGAAGGCAGAAGCTTTGAAGAACTCATGGCTCAGTACAATGAGGCTGATGAAGGAACTATTTCTTTTGGAAAGGGCGATATGGAGTCCATCTATGATACGACTGCATTTAATCTGGGAACGGATGAAGTCAGTGAGATCATAGAGACATCAGAGGGTTATGTGATCATTAAATGCATAACAACCTTTAACAGAGAAGAGACTGAGGCCAACAAGGAAAAGATCGTAGCGGAGAGAAAAAGGGAGGTTTTTGGGCAGCAGTATGACGCCTTTGTGGCGACACTGAACAAGCGACTCAATGAGAAATTGTGGAATTCGGTTACTTTAGGGGCTGATGAAGAGGTTTCTACATCCAATTTGATGGAAATATATCAAAAATATTTTAGATAATAGTGCAAATCCCACAGACAAATTATTGTCATGTGGGATTTTTTTGTCTAAATAGTAAAAAATGTGCTTAATAAAGTCAAAATATTCCATTAAATTTCTGTGAACAATCGGATATATTTAAACCATGAAGGGAAGGAAAAAGGGTATGAAAAAATTAGAATATTACCTGGTAACTATGTTGGTTTTATGCGCATCTTTGGTGCTTTTTGGTTGTGGGAAGGCAGCTGAAAAAACTGAGAGCTGGGCGTACATCCATGAACCCGGTGAAGAAATTCTATCCTTTTACGATGACGGAGAAGCTCTTTATAAGGGCGAAAAGTATTCATACTCAAAGGACGACTCGTACATAATGCTGGATGATGATAATGGGGATCATCTTGGACTGCGTTATGTGATGGAAGGCGATACGATGCTTTTGTACGAGAAGTCCACTTATGAGTACGATGGCCAAAAGGATACTGACGGAATTGTGGGTGTCTGGAAACAGGACAACGGATGGGAGTATCAGTTTACTGATGACGGAAAGTTCTCTGAGGAGAATATCTTTTTTGGCAGATATACAGTGGATGAGGAAAATTCCTGCATAAAGCTGATGTATGACGATCCCATAGAGGATGCATACCTTTACTATGAACTTGATGGGAATAAACTCACTATCGCATATCCATGGCCTATGGTAAAGACAGAGGCTAAAAGTTAAAGAATCTTAAGCTGCATGCGCTTTAGATAAAAGAACAGGCAGGCGACTGCCAAAACAATTTAATAAAGGGAGGTATGAAATGCAAAAAAAACGTATTGTTTCAATGTTTATGGCTGGTTTAATGACATTGTCTCTCTTCGGATGTGGAAGTGCTTCTCAGCCAGCTGCTGATACAGGATCAGCTCCGGAGCCGGCAAAGCAGGAAGCTACTACTGAAGCCAAGGCAGAAGAGAAGACTGAGACAGTAGCTGAAACTACTTCAGAAGAGCCTATTTCTCTTAACATGTGGTGTATCGCTACAGAGAGTGATTCAAACCGCCACTCTTATGAAGCTGCTATCGCAGATATGCAGGCAAATCACCCGGAGATCAACTTTACTTGGGAAGCTTTCGAGAATCAGTCCTACAAGACCAAGATCAAAGCTGCAGTTTCTGCTAATGAGATGCCTGATATCTTCTTTACATGGTCATGTGCATTCCTTGGTGATTTCGTAGAAGCAGGAAAGGTTTATTGCCTTGATGATGCTTATCAGAACTATAAGTCAGAACTTCCAGAGGTTATGCTTGGCAACTCAACTTATGACGGAAAGCACTATGGCGTGCCGCTTACAATGAACATCGTTGGTCTTTTTGCTAACATGGAACTTCTTAAGGAAGTTGGCTACGAAGAGATCCCTGGCACATATGATGAATTCATTGCTTGCTGTGACGCACTTAAAGCAAAGGGAATCATTCCTTTTGGCTGCGCTGGTAAGGAGACATGGTGCGTAACAGAGTACCTCGAGTCAGTTATCGAGAAGAGCGCCGGAGCAGAGACACTTAATGATATATTCCTTGGAAAGTCAACATGGAACAATCAGGACGTAGCAGACGCTGTTGACACATTCCAGAGCCTTGTTACTAACGGATATTTCGATCCTTCAGGAATCGGCCTTACAAACGACGAAGTTAAGAACAACTTCATGGCAGGCAAGTATGCATTCTATATGAACGGAACATGGAACTGTGCTGACTTTGCAGCTAATGAAGAGTTCTTCCCTAAGGTAAAAGTAGGTGAGTTCCCTGTTATCAATGCAGACAAGTCAAAGCTTGGACAGCTTATTGGCGGACCTTCAGATACACTTGCAGTTGCAGCATCTTCACCTAATGCAGAAAGAGCTGCTGACTATGCATTCGAGCTTGGTAAGCTCATCTGCCACTATGGATACCTTGATGGATGCGGACTTCCAGCTTGGACACCTTATGGCGATACAAGTTCAGTTAACGAACTTACACAGACTGTAGCAGGAATCGTTGCAGGTGCTGATTCAATGGTTCTTTTCGGCGATACAGCTATGAGCGCAGATTCTGCTAACACATATCTTTCATATGTAGATCAGGTTTATGGCTGCCTTCTTGATGGAAGCCAGTTCATAGAAGGTCTTTCAAAAGATATTCAGTAATACTTTTTCATAACTTAGTTTTATATAGGTCCTTCCTGTTTCCTTACTAAGAGAGAGGGAGGACCTTTTTTAAAAGGGATATAGGGGAAGGATTTTTTATATGGAAAAAGAAAAAAACGTAGAGAGGGAGAGAAGAAAAAAAGAACTTAAAAAAGCTTTTGCCATCTTTGTATTTTTACTTCCGGGTCTACTTCTTTTTATAAGTATTCTGATAGCTCCTATCGCTGTTTCTGTATACAGGAGCTTATATGATTGGAATGGCTTTTCTGAAGGCACATTCATTGGATTGAATAATTACATTGAACTGTTTACAAACGGTTCAATCAAATTTATCACATCTTTGAAAAATTCATTGATCCTGGCATTTTTCTCTGTCTTTGTTCAGCTGCCCTTTGCGCTTTTACTGGCGCTTTTGCTGGGAAGAGGAGCGAGAAGAGAAAGAACTTTCCTGTCAATTTTCTTTATGCCGGTGCTGATCTCTACAGTTGTAATAGGTCAGTTATGGCTTAAGATCTACAATCCGGATTACGGCCTTTTAAACAGATTTCTGGATGCAATAAATATGGGGGATCTAAAGCATGTATGGGTTGGCGATGTAAAAACTGCTCTTGGAAGTATCATTGTTCCAACGGTGTGGCAGTACATCGGCTATCATATGCTACTTATGTACGCCGGAGTAAAAGGAGTATCCATAGATCTTAGAGAAGCAGCAATGCTTGATGGCGCAACCAAATGGCAGGTTGACAGATACGTTGTCATACCGATAATCAAGCCGATCATAAGAGTAAGCGTTATTTTTGCTGTCACAGGTTCACTCAAGACTTATGACCTTGTAAGGATCCTGACTGAAGGCGGCCCCTTCCAGTCAACAGAGGTTCCAAGCACACTTCTTGAGAACATGCTGTTCCTTAGAAACAGATATGGAATGGGCAGCACGATATCTGTAATGCTCATAATCCTGTGCTTTGCCTTTGCACTTCTCATAACAGCAGCATTTAAAGAAAAGGATGATTAAAGATGGAAAGTTACACACTTAAGGAAGAAAAACCTTATCTTAAGGTTATAACAAATATATTTCTGATCATTTGGGCCCTGATCAATATCTTTCCGATTTATTTCATGTTCACTTTTTCGCTTAAGTCAAATGATGAGATATTCGGAAGCAATATCATAGGCCTTCCAAAGAACTGGCTCTGGTCTAACTTTGCAACAGCCATGAACACAGGAAATATGGGACTGTACTTTTTTAACAGCCTTCTTGTGACAACTCTTGCAATAGGGATTTCAATGATGGCAGCCATGATGGCCTGCTATGCGATAACCAGAATCAGATGGAAATTTAGCGGACTTGCAAATGCATTTTTTATGTTGGGACTGACAATTCCAATTCAGGCATCAATCGTGCCTGTTTACGTAGTCTTGTCAAAACTACACTGGCTTAATAAGTATTCGACACTGATCGTTCCTTATTCAGCGTTTGCACTGTCAATGGCAATCCTTATCTGCTCCGGCTTTATGGCAGAAATACCGACAGCTCTTGATGAGGCAGCAAGGATAGACGGATGCGGACTCTTTGGAACATTTTTTAAGATCATACTTCCGCTTATGAAACCTGCGGTATCAACTGTCGGAGTTTATTCATACCTCCAGTGCTGGAACGAGTTCATGTTTGCAAACGTATTTATCTCAGATTCAGCACACAGGACGCTTCCTGTAGGTATAAAGGCACTTTCCGGACAGCATACCACAGAGTGGGGGCCAATCGGTGCAGCCCTTGTAATAGCGACGTTTCCAACCCTTATATTCTATATATTCCTTAGCGGCAAGATACAGGCCAGCTTTATAGCTGGCGCCGTTAAGGGGTAAAAGAAATAAGGATCAGCCCTTATTTATTTTATTTAGTTCATTTGTTTCAATGACTACAAGGAGAGTGGTATCAGAAGTAAGCTTTCTCTGAGGATCAATAAAGCCCCATTTTGTCTGGCTGTTTTTTACAGCGACAACGTTGAGCTTGTATTTCTTTCTGAGATCAAGCTCCAAAAGGCTCTTTCCAATCCAGCTGTCTCTTGGTCTTATTTCAACCATTGAGAGATTTTCATCCAGCTGGAAATAGTCAATGAAAGTATCTGAAATAAGGATTCTTGCAGATTGCAAACCTCCGAAGTCCTCAGGAATGATGATCTTATCTGCTCCGACTTTTTTGAGTATGGAAGACATCCTTTCTGAGGAACTTTTTGCTACAACAAGCGGAACACCAAGTTCCTTGGCAACTGCAACTGACATGATGCTGGCCGACAGATTTCGTCCCATAGCGCAGACAACAATGTCCATATTTTTTATATCAAGTGACTTTATTTCTTCTTCATTTTCCAGGTCAGCACATATGCCAACAGTGCAAAAGTCTGCCATTTCTTTTATAAGGTCTTCATTTTTGTCAGCAACAAGGACGTCAGCTCCCATTTCATAAAGACTTTTGGCAAGGCTGATTCCGTATCTTCCTAATCCTAAAACTGCAACTGATTTTTTCATTGTCATTCTCCTTTATCCTACGTAGAAATTGCCTTCGATGTATTGAACTGAATTATTTCTGGTTTTTCTTTTTGCAAAAAAGATTGCCATGGAAATGGGGCCGATCCTTCCAAGGTACATGGCTATAATTACGATGATTCGGCCTGCTACATTTAAAGTCGTTGTAACATCTCTGGAAAGACCAACTGTTGCAGATGCGCTGACTATCTCAAAAAGAGCATCTGTGACTCCAAGTGACGCATCTGTTGACATCAGTAAGAGGGTGAACAGCACAACTGTAAAGGAACTGACAGCTACGATAACAGTGGCTTTTCGCATAAGTTCATAGGAAACTTTTCTATTAAACACAAGATCTTTATCATCGTTTTTTATGTAATTAACAATATTTAGAACCGCCAAAAAGAAAGTTACAGTCTTGACTCCGCCGGCTGTACCTACAGGTGAGCCGCCTATAAACATAAGAATATAAGCCATAATACAGGACAGGTCAGTCATGGATTTTTGTGAAAAACTGGCAAATCCGGCTGTTCTTAGAGTTATTGATTCAAAAAAACTGTTCATGATCTTTTGAGAAAGCGGCATGTTTCCTAAGGTTTTTGGATTGTTATACTCAAATGCCAAAATAGATACTGCTCCAAGGACAATGAGGATAAATGTCAGGGAAAGAACAAGTTTTGTGTGTTCGGACAGTCTTTTCCAGATGAGTTTTGGAGAATATCTTTTTTTAATTCCTTTAAGGATTCCGGAAGATAAGTCAAACCAGACTACATAGCCAAGGCCTCCTAAAACGATAAGTGCCATTGTTGTGAAAAGGACAAGTGAGTTGGAATTGAAAACACCCATACTTGTAGGTCCGACAATGTCCATACCTGCGTTACAAAAGGCAGAAACAGAATTAAAGATAGCTGCCCATAGACCTTTTTGGAATCCAAGGAGAGGTACGAAACTGATGGAATAAAGAATTGCTCCAAGCAGTTCAACAATAATAGTCCCTCGCATTATGCGGACAAGTATTCTTAAAACTCCTGAGCGTTCATTCAGGTTAAGGGCATCTGTGAGAATGATCCTTTGGCCCATTGAGAATTTTTTTCTTGTGACCAGCATAAACAAAGATGCAACAGTGATGATACCAAGACCACCGATCTGGGCGAGGATAAGGATAATAACCTGTCCAAAAACGCTCCAATGGCTGTAGGTATCTACTACAACAAGTCCGGTAACGCATACAGATGTGGTTGCTGTAAAAAGAGCTGTCAGGAAATCTGTGGTGTTTCCTGGCGCCGTTGATATAGGAAGGAACAAAAGAATTGCTCCAATTAGTATAGCTCCCAAAAAGCTAAGGGGTATCAGATGTTCTGATGAAAAACTCCACTTTTTCAAAAATAAGTCCTCCCGAAGAAAATGCGTCGTCAAATCATTATACTTCCTTGGTTTTTACTTAACAAGCGCAGATACTTTCAGGGAGAAATCGGTTATAATGAATATGGGTGTTATTTTTAGAGGTATTTGGGGATATTGGGGAATGAAATTAAGCATGATAAGTAAAAACATAAAGCAAAATACGCTTTCTTTTAGCCTTAAAAGGCTGATCTTTGGGATAGTTCTTGTTGCTGCCATCGTATTTGTGTTTTCAACATATGTAATCACAAAGCAGGAGCAAAAAGACTACGCCACCAGAGATTCTGAAAATGTTCTTAAGACACTTTCAAGTAACATTAGTTCCGATATTCAGAAATATACATCTCTTTCGAGACTTATAATGATAGATGACAGGGTTCTGACTTTTTTAAGGGCAAAAATGCTCTCTGTAGATATCAGTATGATAAACGACGCCAGATATGGAGTTATGGACATTTTGAACGTAACAGAGGGCGTGGATAGTGTCATGATCTTCAGAGAAGACCTGATCATGCTGGCAACTAACCGGTTTACCTATCAGTATGACTATGGACTTATGAACAGTGAAGAATGGAAAGGTGATATATATGAAGGTCTTGGCAGAGCAGTGGTTTCCCTTAACAGTAACGGTATAGCGACCAAGCAGGACGGACGCCCTGTTGTCACCATTGGAAGAGCAATATATGACATTGACACTCAGAAAAGAACCGGAATTCTCATGATGAATATTTCATCTCTGGTTTTTGAGAGGATGCTGGCAAGCCTTAGCTATGACAATATCTGCATCATGGGAAGTGATGGGACTTTTATTGCAGGAAATAAAAGCTACGTAAACTTTTTTGACAATAAATTCGTAAGTACATCTATAAGGCATGAGGACGTTTTTATAGACGGAGAGAGAGAACTATTGTCGGGGTGTCTTGTAAGTGACCTTCCTATAGTTATTCTCAGGGTTTCACCCTACGGAACAGAGGGAATTCCCTTCAGAATGCTGTATATTCTGCTGTTTTTGATGATAGTGTTCATTATTCTTGCATTTTTCGTTGGAACATTTATCAGAAAGACTATAACAGATCCAATCTTTGAATTGTCCAATTCAATGGAAACAAACAGGCAGTCGGGAGAGCTTAAGAAAATAAATGTCGAAGTGCCTTACAGTGAGCTTGATATGCTTCAGGGTGACTACAACGGCATGATTGATCATGTTAATGACCTTATTGATAAGCTCATGGAAAAAGAAAAGACTCTTCAGAGAGCGGAGATGAGAGTATTGCAGGAGCAGATAAAGCCGCATTTTCTATATAATTCGATTGAGACCATAGGCTTTATGGCCATGGACGCAGGTGCGGGAAATGTTCATGACGCCCTTGAAACTCTGGGCAGTTTTTACAGAAATTTCTTAAGTAAGGGTGACAGGGCAATCCCACTTTCAAGAGAGGTGTGGATTGTTAAGGACTATCTCTCTCTTCAAAAGCTCAGATATGGCGATATATTGGACGATGAGTATGACATAGCTGAGAATACACAGGAAGTTATGGTTCCAAAGCTTATTTTGCAACCCCTTGTGGAAAACAGTATATACCATGGTATACGTTTAAAGGGGGAAAGGGGTAAAATAAAGATAATCAGCAGACTTCAGAATGGAGAACTGCACATTATCGTACATGATACCGGAATAGGTATGAGTCAGGAAAAAATAGATCAGATCCTTTCACTTGAGAGGAAGGATAAAAATGACCTTGATACTGAGAGCTTTGGTCTTTGGGGGACTATAGAGCGAATACGGTACTATACAGGAAAAGAGGATGTTGTCAGGATAAAGAGTGAAATTGGGGAATATACTGAAATTGAATTTGTAATTCCGGCCACGAGCTGACCTTTTTTCAGGGGATTGGACATTAGTTTTTTGGCAATATAGGGGTTTAATGTTTCAGAGAGAGGTTATTATGGGAAATGTGTACAGAGTTATGGTAATTGACGATGAAGAATCGGCAAGAAAACTTATGAAGGCAGCGATTGATTACGAGAGCCTTGGAATGGAGGTTGTTGGAGAGGCAGCAAGTGGCATTGAAGCCATAAATGTAATTGATGAGATAAGGCCGGATATAGCATTTGTCGATATCTCCATGCCTTTTATGGATGGAATAGAGTTCACGGAGATTGCGACTTCAAGATATCCTAACCTTATCATCATAATAATGACGGCATTTGACCAGTTTGAGTATGCCAGAAAATGTGTGAGCCTGCCGGTTTTTGACTATATGCTTAAACCTATGGTCAGAGCGGAGGTTACAAAGGTGCTTGAAAGGGCAAAAGAAAAGCTTGATGCATCAAGGCATAATCTGGGGCAGAGAAGCAATCCGGATAAAGATGGTGAAAATGACGATTATGATGAAGAGGTAAATTCCACTGAGCTTATAGAAAAGTATGTTATGGAGAACTTCACGGATCCCAAGCTTAATCTTACTTTCATCGCTCAGAATTTTGGCTTTAGTGCAAGCTACTTGTCTCGTAAGTTTAAGGCTGACACCGGGAAAAATTTTGCCAAATATCTCACAGATCTTCGAATGAAAAAGGCTCTTCGCTATGCAGAGCTTGGCTATAAGATGTATAGAACGGCAGGAGAAGTGGGAATTCCTGATCCTAATTATTTTAGCAGGTGCTTTAAAAAGTACACGGGGATGAGCTATTCTGACTATGTACTTGAAAAAAGCTCATAAGCTAAACCACATAAATTCCACATATTTTAAATTAAATTAGAGTCAGAGGGACTGTTCTTTTTATGTTTTTCCACAAATTGCAGATTCAACAATATACGGTATTATGATAAAATGTAAATAATACGTGGAGTGTTGTGATTGCATATAAAGTGGAAAAAGGAGACGCCTATGAATGAGCAGATGAAAAATATTGGCAGAGAGATGGGAATCAGAATGGGAATTCTTATGAGCTTTTGCCTGGCACTTACCGGGACACTTTCTTCAGGTCACTTTACGCCTGTTGGATTTATTTTTAGTTTCATTGTAAGTGCGATCATTAGCATACTCATTGGTTTTGTGGTCCCTGTAGGTAAAATAACCGGTGATGTTTGCCGTAAGGCAGGTTTTGAACAGGGGACAATAAAAGAGCGCCTGTTAAGTAGTCTTATTTCAAATCTTATTTATACGCCACTTATGACTTTTGTAATGGTACTACTTGCATATACTATGGTCATGAAACAAAGCGGCGGGATGGCGCAGCTTTCATTCCTTCCAATGTTTCTTCATTCGCTTGTCATTTGCTTTATAGTTGGATACATTCTTATTTTTATATTTCAGCCACTTTTTATGAAACAGCTTTTGAAAAAATATCGTCCTTGACCAGAATTGCCAAAATTCATTTTGATTCGTATAAATGGATAACAAATGATACATAGCTTTGCGGGCTATTGTTATTATTGGTTTGAAATTTGTTGATTAATAGGACACTTCGTATGAGTATGGAGGGTACGAAAATGGATGAGAATAAAAATGTAAGAATGGAAATAACAGATGAGTATCTTGAGGATGTAATTGGCGGCGCTAAGCGCAAGGGAAACTGCCCCAAAGGCGGAGATCATGAGTTTGTGAAGACCGATGTTAAGGTCTTGAAAAAAACTGTTCTAAAATGCAAAAAGTGTGGCAAACGAATGGCATCAAAATAAAATGATGAGCTGTGAAAAGTTTATTATTATTTTTGTAGCCATTAATGAGGTTCTACGTTGTAGATTAGGGAGAGTATTCTGATGTATGTAATTAGCATATATTAGGATACTCTCCCTTTGTATATGCGTAAGTGAGGTAGAAGTTAGGGGGCAGACATTGACTCTATTAGAAAAAGTATAGTTTACGGCTGCGTACGCCACCATTGACTGAGTCTGAGGAAAACGCCTTGCCAGCTCTGCCGACGGTGATGATGATGGGAACAGTAGATTTTCTAGCACCGTCGGATTCAGCATTGTAGCGTTTTCCTCAGCCTCCGTCAATGGCAAGCACCTGCGGTGTGGCTGGGTGTTATTGCCTCGGGCTCTGACTCCGAGAACAGTAGGGGTGAAGGCGCCTCGGACTCTGAATTCAGTGGCAGCAGAAGCGGCTAGTTTCTAGGGAACATGGGCTCGCAGCTTTCGCATGCCGCATGTGAAAGCAGGGCTAAAGGGAGTTTGTATGTGTACACTATACAAGTGGCAGTTTAGGGAGCCCGAAAGCGTTACCTTTGGGCATATAGCTTGTTTTTAATTGCTCAGCCACCTGCAATAAACAGGTTTTGGGCTCATAACCGGATATCAGGCTTGCAGCCACCCCTCATCATGGATTTCATCGCAGGCGATTGGGCATATACGGTAATAATCCGGCCGCAGCCACCTTTTTATGGGTGGCCCGAGGTTTGAAATCGGCCTATATGCCCATTTGAACTTCCATGAGGGGTGGCTGGCATCGCAAAAAGTTGCTATAAGGACAAAATAGTAAAAATCAGAGGTGGCTGGGAGCTTTCCAAAACGCTATATGCCCAAACCATTATTCTTCACGATCATATGGACTGAATGGAACATGGAAAATTCGGATTGTCAAAGCGAATTGGGTATATAGTCATATTTTTTAGTTAACACATCCATCGACAGTATTTTCAGGAAGTGCAACTGGGCATATACGCGAAAAAATGGATTGCCACATCCATTGGATGAGTGAACTTTAGACATATGATCTCTATATAATGGTGTGGTAATCTCAAATAAGGCCGTATATGCCCAAAATCACAAGTCAAAACCCTTGTCGCATGGTGTCGTAAGCTCAAAAATCAGGCTATATTTCCAAAACAGAATCTTCGCTCTCTTTACATTGAAAGACGCAGACATATCGTCATACATATCCTTGAAAGTAGCCGCCCCTACTGTTCTCGGATTCAGAGCCTGAGGCAAGGAAATTAGCCACACCGAAGGTGCTTGCCATTGACGGGTTCTGAGGGAAACGCTATAATGCTAAATCCGACGGTGCGAGAAAATCTACTGTTCCCATCATCCTCACCGTCGGCGAGGTATAGACGGCGTTTTCCTCACGCTCAGTCAATGGTGGCGGACTCAGCCGCAAGCTAATCTCTTCAATTTAAATAATTTGGAGATACCCTTAACTTGCCTTGCTTCTAGGAATTACGTAGGGATCACCGGTCTCAGGGTCAAGTATGATGGAACTGTCCATTCCGTAAATTTCCTGCATGAGTTCAGGGGTTATGATATCTTTGGGGTTACCGCTTGCTACAAGTTTTCCCTTTTTCATAGCAAATATGTGATCAGCATATCTGATTGAGAGATTAATGTCGTGCAGTATTGCAACGATTGTAACTTTCTTTATCTCATTTAGCTTGGCAAGGCAGTCAAGAATTTCTACCTGATATGCAATGTCAAGATATGTGGTAGGTTCGTCAAGCAGCAGTATATCTGTGTCCTGGGCAAGGGCAAGTGCAATCCATACACGCTGTCTTTGCCCGCCTGAAAGAGAATCTACCTGTTTGTCGGCAAGTTCTGTTATTCCCATTGCACACATTGCTGAGGAGATGGCTTCATAGTCAGCCTTGGTGAGCTGTCCAAAAAGATTCTGATAGGGAAATCTTCCTCTGGCAACAAGGTCAGCTACAGTTATTCCTGCAGGAACGATAGGTGACTGTGGTAGAAGACCAACTTTTTTAGCAAGCTGTTTTGTGGGGAGTTCGCAGATTGGGTTTCCATCAAGAAGGATATTTCCCTTTGAAGGAGACAGAAGCCTTGCAAAACTCTTAAGCAGGGTGGATTTGCCGCATCCGTTGGGTCCGATCAAAACGCTGAACTTTCCTGCGGGAATGCTCAAATTCATATTTTCTATAATTAGTTTATTGTCATAGCCTGCATATATCCCATTTGCAGTGAAAGTGTGACTCTGTGCAATCTTACTCATCAGATCTTTTCTCCTTTTTTATTGATATTAAGTAAAAGCAGTAGCAGGTATGGGGCTCCCAAAAGTCCTGTTACAACTCCCACAGGGTAGCTGGTTTCAAAAAGATTTTTGCCTATAAGCTCGGAAGCGTAAACAAGTATTACTCCAACAAATCCGGAAGTCAGCATTGCAATAGATCCATTCCTTGTTAGTTTTGTTGCTATAGGGCCTGATAAAAAAGCTACTGAAGCAATGGGACCTGTTGCGGCAGTTGCTACTGAGGATAGGAGCAAAGCGCAGATAAGGCAACATATCCTGATAATATTTATCGATGCACCAAGAGTAGTAGCATATTCGTCTCCAAGCTGCATGATCCTGAGTTCTTTGTTGCAGAATAGGAGAGCTCCACCTGCAAGAACAGTCATTATGGTTATTGCCGGAACATCGGACATCTGAACGGGATTGAGGCTTCCACGAAGCCATCTTAGCGCTGTTCCTACATCGTATTCAGAACCAACAAGCAGCATCCAGGAAATAAGGGCATTCAAAACTGCCTGAAAGCCGATTCCTATGAGGATCATTCTGCTGCTGAAGGCATTTCCTTTACCAGAGAGTAAAAGAATAAGTCCTGTAACTAAAAGACCTGCTACTACTGAGAAGATTGAAGCAACAGCTCCGCTGATACCAAGTATCAGGATGCAGAAAACTGCAGCGGCAGAGGAACCTGCGGTAACTCCGATTATGTCAGGAGAAGCGAGAGGATTCCTTAAAAGGTTTTGAAAAGTGTAGCCTGCAAGTCCAAAAGAAAAACCGGCAAGACCTCCAACAATAAGCTTTGGAAGCCTTAAACTTTTTATGGTGTAGGCAGCCCCTTTTGTCTCATCGCTTAAAAGTACCTTAATGACTTCGCTTAGTGAATAATTTGTATTTCCTATTGTCATCATGAGGACTGCGAGAATAGCAATGATAATAATGAAAAATAGAGCACATGCGATATTTCTTTTTCGCTGCTTTGAATATATATTTTTTAAATCTGTTTCTAGTTTGGTCGTCATATATTTTTGGCCTTTGTCATCCATACAATTGCTACAAATACCGGGGCACCAAGGATGGCTGTGATGATTCCAACCTCAAGTTCTCCCGGACTTCCAAGAATCCTTCCTAAAACATCCGAAATTGTCAAAAGAGCTGCCCCGCCTATAGCAGATAGTGGAACAATGATTCTCATGTCATTGTCAAAAAGCTGCCTTATAACATGGGGCAGCATGAGCCCCACAAATCCAATGGGCCCTGCAAGGGCGGTTACAGATGCACAGAGAAGAACTCCTGCAAATGCGGATACTATCCTTATCTGTCCGACTTTTACACCCAGTGAGATAGCCATTTCATCGCCAAGTGACAATGCATTAAGTGGTGATGAACAAAGTAAAGAGAGGATAAGTCCTGCCAAAAAGAAAGGAAGGAGCAGTTTTACATCTTCCCAGCTTCCACCACTGATGCTTCCAACCTGCCAGAAACGAAATTCCTTCATGACCTGTGAGTCTGGAAGCATGATAGTATTAACAATGGCACCAAGGGCAGTTGACACGGCTGTTCCAGCAAGGGCAAGCTTTAAAGAAGTTGCCCCGCCATAGCCTACGCTTGCAATTCCGTAGACAAAAAATGCAGTGGCCATAGCCCCTATGAAAGATAGCCCTATAAGTCCAATTCCGGAAGAAACATTAAGGTATGCAATGCCTATAACTACCATGAGAGAAGCGCCTGTGTTTACACCAAGAATGCTTGGGTCTGCTATTGGGTTCCTTGTGATAGACTGCATCATTGCACCGGAAACGCCAAGGCAGCCTCCGGCAATGAGGCCGAAGACTGTCCTTGGAACTCTGGCAGCAATTACAGCTGCAATGAACTTATCTGTTTCTTTTCCGGTAAAAAAGCTGACGATATCAGCTACGGGTACATACTTACTGCCGTACACTATAGAAAGGATAGCACCGGCAATAACCAGAACGATCAGTATAATTGTTCCTATGATTAGTTTTGTATTACTGTATCTTTTTTGCTGCTTCATTTAACACTTCCAGATAGTCATCAATTGCATAAGGGATAGAAAGAACTGTTGGAGTACTTGCTGCGGCAAGGGCATCATTTGAGTCAAGTAAAACAAATGCACCATTGTTTACAGCAGGAATATTTGAAAATCTTCCATCGTTTTGCATAGCTGTAACTAATGATTCTGTGCCGTATGTGATGATGATATCAACGTCGCTAAGAACATCAGCGTTTTCAGCACTTACTGTTATTGAAAAAGCACTTGGATCATCAATCAGTCCAGTTACGCTCTCTGGAGTTACAAATCCAAGATCTCCAAGAAATGCTGCTCTTGGATCATTGTTTGTATAAATATAGAAGGTTCCGAGGTCATCTTCTGAGAGCCAGAAAAATGCAACTCTTTTTCCATTGAGGTCAGGGTACTGTGAAAGCTTGTCGGAAATAAGCTGTTCAACATCAGCAACAAGGGCTCTTCCTTCAGCTTCAAGGCCAAGGGCTGCAGCATCATTTATGGTCTCTTCCTGCCAAGTTGTTGTCCATGCGATTGTAGGATATGCAACAACAGGAGCAATTTCGCTGAGTCTGTCATATTCTTCCTGGCTAAGTCCTGAGTAAGCCGCAAGGATTACATCAGGCTGGCAGTCTGAGATAGCTTCGTAGTCCCATCCGTCAGTATCATCAAATACATTAGGAGTAGCACCGAGATCTTCAAATGCTTTTGCTGTCCATGCAAGAAGGCCGTTTTCATCCCTTGGTCCGAAATTTGCTTCTGAAATTCCAACAGGTACAATTCCAAGAGCGAGAGGAACATCAGGATTTCCCCATGCAATTGCTACAACGTTTTCAGGCTTTTCCTCGATAACGGTCTCACCAAGTCCATGAGTGATCGTGAGTGGGAAAGTTGCATCGCTATTAGAAGTGATGTCTTCAGAAACTGAAGAAGATCCTTCTGTTGATTCTGATCCGGAAACAGTTGCTGCTTCTGAACTGTCAGTTGCTACAGTATCTACTGTGGCAGTTTCGGATGTTGTTCCACAAGCCACAACGCTAAGGCCAAGGAGGCCTGCGAATAAAGCTGAAATAAGTTTGTTCTTCATAATTTTACTCCTCTAGTGTTATTATAATTAGCTGCTGCTAACGTAACGTTAGCAAGTGCTAACAATAATCTCATAGAAATCACGAGTTGTCAACAATTAAATCTAGTAAAATCGATTAACCGGGATAAAAAATATTTGCGGAGTACGGCTCGCCAAGATAAACTTTCCTGTCAGGAAAGTTTATCTTTCTTAACACATACAACTGCGGTATTATAGTGATATCAGATTCTCTATATAATAAAGCCAACAGACAAGAGGAGGCTTAGATATGGAGAAAAATAAAGGGTTATATAAAGAAATATTTAGAGAGGCAAAGTACAGGAAACTGTTACTTGCCAATTTTATAGACAGATTGGGAGATTCTGTAGATGCGATTGCTATTACCTGGATCGTATATCAGATAACGCACAGTGCTGCCTGGTCAGCGATTGTATTTGCATTTAACACACTTCCAAATGTGATCGTGCAGCCTTTTGCAGGGGCAATTGTGGAAAAACTTGATAAAAGGAAGGTAGTGGTTGCAACTTACTTTATCAGAGCGACAATCCTATCGGGATTTATAGCACTATATAGGTTTGGCATGGCAAAGCCAATAACACTGGCGCTGTTTACACTTTTGATCACTACCGTTGAGTCATTTAATCTGCCTGCTTCTACTGCATTTACAGCAGGAATCATTAAAAAAGAGCACATGACAAGCGGGATGAGCATAAATACCATTTTTACAAGGGCAGCAAGCCTTGTGGGAACAGGAATTGCAGGCGTTTTGATCGCTGCCTTTGGAGTTGGATTTGCAATGTTCATTGATGTATCAAGTTATATTATTTCTGCAATTCTTATAATGCTTATACCTTATGAAAAAGTTGCAGCAGACAAAGAAGAACAGTTACAAAAGTCAATTAAAGAGAATGCAAAAGACTTTGCTGATACTTTAAAAGAAGGAATTATATATGTGCTTGGGACTCCTGTTGTAAGGAATTTCTGTGTATTGTGTGTAGCACTTAATTTCATGCTTGTTCCTTTAAATGCGCTTCAGGCGCCTATTGCAGGAGATATATTTGGAATGGGAAGTGAACTGTTAAGTTTCGCGGGAATATTATCATCCATCGGTGGAATTTTAGGAGCAGCTCTTTTGCCATATATTTCTCAGAAATTTTCACCTCTGCAGACAACCATTTCCGGAATGGCGGTGCTTGTTGTAGGTATAGCCCTCATTCCTGTGGGGCGAATTGCTTATGGCAATGCTATCCTTAGTTATGCGATTATAGGAACAAGCTTTTTCCTTATGCTTGTGGCAGTTTCACTTATAGGTGGAACCTTGCAGATACAGTTTATGAAGAGTGTGGAAAAAGAGTATATGGCAAGGGCGTCAGCAGTTTTTAATTCATCTGCAACTGCTGCGATGCCTGTAGGATCACTTCTTGTTGGAGCTCTTGTTTCATATACCGGAACTTTCTGGATGCTGGTATTTAGCACAGTATTTGTGGCAGCAGTGCTTGTGGCTGTAGTAGTGACAAGGCCGGTACTTGAAGAGTCCGACGACCAGACTAGGCAGGAAAATGCTAATCTGGCAAAAGAAATGACGATGTAAAAAGATAGCTAATGAAATGAAGTTAGCCGACTAATCAGCATAATCAGAGGAGCAACGATGCGTCTTAGTTTAAATGAGAATATCAAAAAATATCGCAAAGAAATGAATCTTACTCAGGAGGAGCTGGCAGAGGCATTTAATGTCACTGTTGGCGCTGTCTCCAAGTGGGAGAGTGGGAGCACGGTTCCTGACATCATGACCATGATGGAGCTTGCTGATTTTTTTAATATCTCCATGGATGTTCTTCTTGGCTATGATCTGTCATCTAAGAGCATTGTTGATATAGCAGAGAAGATAAAAAAGCTCACTAACAGACATGAGTTTGATGAGGCGAGATCTGAAGCTGATAAGGCACTTATCAGATATCCGAGAAGCTTTAAGATAATACATCAGTGCGCTGAAATGTATTCTGTATTATATACTGTCAGTCATGAGAAAAATGAGAAATACAGACAGAAGGCCATTGAGTATTATGAAAAGGCTCTGAATTTCATATCACAAAATGATGATCCTGACATCAGTGAGTTCTCTATAAGGATGACTATTGCAAGACTGAAAGGGGTAAATGACCCTGAAGGAGCTTTGGAAGACTTTAAAAAGATCAACTATATGGGAATAGCTGATTTTGACATTGCAAAGTCGCTTATGAATTCAGGTAAGCTTGATGAGGCTCTTAGCAGGTACTCGCGAGTACTGTTATCAATTTTTCTAAGAAGTTATGAGCTTTCCACAAGTATGGCAATCGCGCTTGCGTGTACAGATAAGAGGGAAAATTATCATGAAGCTATAAGCCTTATGGATTGGTGCATTGGAATCATGGATATGACAAGTGACAGCGGTTCCGGGTATTTTGCCAAGCTTAAGTCAATTCTTTTTATCTTAAAAGCAATGTTCTTATCCTGTGTAAAAGAATACGACCAGATGGAAGAGTGCATAGATAAGGCTTATGAGCTGGCAAAAAGGTATGATGAGGATCCAAGTAATGACCTGGCTTCTAAAATGAAGTTCTGGCATGAAGGTGATGATTATAAACCATTTGCGCATGATACTCTCGGAATTGGCGCAGTTGAGGGAATTGATGTTCTGTTTACACAGAAACCATCATTTATTCAGGAAAAGATTGTAGGAAAAATGGATAGAGCAGAAAAGTACTGGAAAAAGATTTACGTCAACAATAAATAAAGTGTAAAACAAGCCCGATTAAGTGTAATCAGGCTTGTTTTTTATGTTGTGTGATATATTTCAAAAAGTGTTTCGAAATTGTGCTCAGCTTATTAAATTTTTATAATTTAAATTGTTAAAGCTTGATTTTAATTGGCAATTAGCGCATGATAAAGAGTGACGTGGGATTAAATTGTGTAAAAGATGCGTAAGAAAGCTTCTTACGTTGAGGGATGTTATGAAAAAACTAGTTGAGATCAAGGATGTAAGTAAGATTTATAATCCTGGTGAAAATGAGGTAAGGGCTCTTAATCACGTGAGCCTTACTATTGGAGAGGGCGAATTTGTCGCCATAATAGGTCAATCCGGTTCCGGAAAATCTACCCTTATGAATATGCTTGGGTGTTTGGATACGCCAACCAGTGGAAAATACTTTCTGCATGGTCAGGACGTTTCTCATATGACAGATGATGAGCAGTCTGACGTACGTAACAGGGAAATTGGTTTCATATTTCAGGGATTTAACCTGATACCATCTCTTACAGCTTTGGAAAATGTGGAGCTTCCACTTATCTATCGCGGGGTTGGTAAAAGAGAAAGAGACAGACTTGCAAATGCTGCTTTAAACAGTGTTGGCCTTGAAAAAAGAAAGACACATAAGCCAAATGAAATGTCAGGTGGTCAGCAGCAGAGAGTTGCGATAGCCAGAGCTATTGCACAGGCACCACCAATACTTTTGGCAGATGAGCCCACAGGTAACCTGGATACAGCTTCAACAAAAGAGATAATCAGTATTATCAAGAGGCTTTATAAAGAAGGAAGAACCGTAATAATAATCACTCATGACCCTGGAATAGCAGAGCAGGCAAAGAGAATAATCACAATCTCAGATGGTCAGATAAAGAGTGATGTGATCAATAAGAATTATAAGGATGATTGATCTGTTTTAATAAAAACCAGTGTTGAAAAGTATGGAGGAGCAAAATGTCAGAGAACAAGAAAGACAAAAATCTTGAAGAAAATAAAGAAGTTATTACAAATGAGGCTGTTAAAGAAGAAACAGCTGAAGCTGCGGTGATCAAGGAAACAACAGGAAATACTGCAGCAGAGGTTTATGATGATTATGAGGAGGCAACACCTCCTGAAGAAGTTACAGGTAAAAAGAAATTCAAATTAAAGAAAAGATATATAGTTGGCGGCGTGGCAGCTGTTTTGATACTTGGCGCCATAGGAAGACAGTTCCTTGTTGGACAGAATCAGGTGACAATGGTTGAGACTTCACCTGTTGCACTTGGAAACATAGAGAATGTTCTTTCTATTTCAGGAACAGTCCAGAGTGCTGAGACCAAGACTTACTTTTCAGAAGTAGCTGCCCCTATCGAAACTCTTGATATCAAGGTTGGCGATAAGGTGTCAAGCGGCGATGTTTTGTACACATATGACACAGAGGCTCTTGACCTTGCTGAGAAGACAGCCCAGCTTGCAATCACTCAGGCAAAGGGAAATTATAATTCACTTTATTCAGCAGTTGGAGCTGCAGACAGAAAATATGCCGAGGGAATGACAGCTCAGCAGATCAATGACAGACTTGATGCGATCACTGCGGAGATCAATTCGCTTAACGACAAGATCACTGAGAAAACAAACAGGATCAATCAGACTCTTAAAGATATACAGAATACTCAATACGATATAAACCAGAACAGTATTGATGATAAGTATGAACAATACTTTGATGGCGGAAGCAATTCATACATTACAAGAAATGAGTCCGGCAATAAGACAGATGGAGAATACAAAGAACCTTCAGAAGGCGACAGACAGATGATCCTTGCTCTTGAGCAGACATACAATGACGTATCATATGCTCTTAAGACTGATGCAGAGATCAAGTCTTGGAATGATCAGATTACAGCCCTTAAAGAGGAGCAGAGTCACCTTTCATCTGCAAAGGCAGCTCAGGTTAATGGCGGAACAGCAGCTTCATCAAAGGCTTCCTATGAGTCAACTCAGCTCACTCAGCAGGATACAATTGATAAGCTTGAAGCTGCAAAGGAAGGCGTAAAGGCAGACTTTAACGGCGTAGTTACAGAAGTTGCTGTAGTAGAGGGTGCAACAGTTACTGCAGGAGCTAAGATGGTTACAATGGCAAATCTTGAAGATGTCCAGGTTGCTCTTTCTGTTTCAAAGAGTGATCTTCCTAAGATTGCAGTTGGCCAGAAGGTTGATATAACAATCAACGGAAAAGCTTATGATGGCGAAGTTACCAAGATATCAGGTAATGCCACAAAGAATAGCAACGGCGTTGCAGTAGTAGAGACAATCATAAAGGTTACTAATCCTGACAATGACATAATCCTTGGTGTTGAAGCAACAAATAAGATCCATGCTGAAAAGGCCGACAACACTATCGTTCTTCCATATGAATATATTCAGACAGATGCAGAAGGCGACTATGTATATGTTGTTGAAAATGGCGTGGTAACAAGAAAGAATGTAACAGTTGGTATTTCAACAAGCACAGAGGCACAGGTAATCGAAGGATTGTCTGAAGGAGATGAAGTTATCTCATCAGATGTATCAATGCTCACAGAAGGTATGGCAGTAGCTGTTAATAACATGTGATAAGCATGTTTTTAACAGAGATGTTTGGATAAAAGATAATGGGACAGTTTGGTGAATATTTTAAAAGTGCGATCAAGCAGATAATTGGTAATGGCTATCGTACTCTTATGACGATGCTTGGAATTGTCATAGGTATAGCGGCAGTAATTGCTGTTGTTGCTCTGGGAAACGGCATGACTGAGTTTGTACAGAGTCAGCTTAACGGAATAACCGGTAACTACGGAATAATAAGTATCAATACCAAGAAAACCTCTGAGTTTTTTACCAGAGAAGATATGAGACTTGTTGAGGATGAGCTTACGGATATAAAGGGCGTATCTCCTAATTTTTCCGGATACGGAAAGGTAAAGGCAAAAAGAGGTACTTTTGAAGCAAATGTAAGTGCCGGAACAGAGGCTTTTGAATATGCTCTTGGAAATGGAATTGTAAAGGGGTCTTATTTTACAAGGCAGCAGGTTGAAGGCGGACAAAGAGTGTGTGTCATGCTCATAGATGATGCTATAAAACTCTTTGGAACAGATGAGTGTATTGGCAATGAAATAGAGATAACCATGTGGGGAAAGACTGCAACCTATACTGTTGTAGGACTTCGTGATCACATGAATGAAATGTACACTTTTCTTATGGAGGGGCAGGACTACTACGCCCAGATAGAAGCTCCATATACAGCATTTTGCGCGGATTTTGATTATGAGGCAGATAAGCTCTATAGTCTGGTTCTTTTTGCTGATCAGGGAATACTAAATGACAGAGTTAACGAGGCCAAAAATATCCTTATGAACACTCATGGCCTTAGGGGAACTAATGCCATATCAGGATATAGTATGGCTGATTTTTCAAAACAGCTTGATCAGATCCTTGGCTATGCATCTTCATTTCTTTTACTGGTTTCAGTTATTTCCCTGGTGGTAGGTGGAATAGGCGTAATGAACATTATGCTTGTTTCTGTAACTGAAAGAACAAGAGAAATCGGCATAAGAAAATCAATTGGTGCGAAAACTGCAGCTATCATGTCGCAGTTTTTGTTTGAGGCATCCATCCTTACATTTCTGGGCGGAATTGTTGGGATTATTTTGGGAATAATCCTTGCGCATATTATCTGTACTGCTATAGGATTTAGCGTTATCATTACACCTTCATCAGTACTTGGAGCAGCATTTTTCTCTATTTTAGTGGGACTGTTTTTTGGACTGTACCCGGCAAGAAAAGCTGCCAAAATGAAGCCAATCGATGCGCTGAGATTATAAGGAATATAAAATGGGAACTTTTGGAGAATATATAAAAAGTGCGCTTTCAAGCATAAGGAACAATAAAGGAAGATCTTTTTTGACGATGCTTGGAATCATAATAGGAATTGCTGCGGTGCTGACCGTTCTGATCATCGGTGATGGTATGAAGGCTACGGTAAACAGTGAAATGGATTCCATTGGTGCCACTACTGTATCAGTTTCATTGGATAATACAAAAACAGATAAGCTTTTTACTAAGGATGATCTGGACAGGATAGAAGAGGGACTCGAGAATATATACGGAGTATCTCCAAGCATTACTATTTGGGGAGAAACTATGGTGCGTGGCCAGTCTTATGATATGAGCTTAAGCTGCGGAAGCCAGGCAATGGAATATGGTGCCGGCGTGAAAATGGTTCACGGTCGTTACTTCAACGCTTCAGATGTAGAAGATGGTAAAAAAGTCGTCGTCCTTAGTCAGTCTGCTGCGAAAAAGCTTTTTGGATATGAGGAAGCAGTAGGAGAGACCGTTACTATCACAGCTTATGATCTTACCGGAGAGTTTTTAGTAATTGGCATACGAGAAGATACTTCAATGGATACAGCATATGCCAGTTATTTGGAGGAACCTATGTATATGGGAGATGTGCCATATACTGCAGCTGCTGGCGTATACAGTCTGAATCTGGATACTCTGGAGAGTTTTACAATTTATCTCGACAGTGAGTATAAAAATGCAGTACTTTCTCAGGCAAGGTCAGTTGTTGAAAATGTCATGGGACTTAGAGGCGAAGGTGCTGTAAAGGTGTCTTCCGGTTATGGATTTGATCAGACTACAGATACTATTCTTACGATCATCACCTCTGTTGTTGCCATAATTGCTGCCATATCTCTTTTGGTTGGAGGTATTGGCGTTATGAATATCATGACTGTTTCTGTTACAGAAAGGACAAGAGAGATAGGTATCAGAAAGTCTCTCGGAGCCCGCACATCATCAATACTTACACAGTTTTTGGCGGAGGCATCAATACTTACATTTACGGGGGGTATCATAGGCATTATCCTGGGGCTTTCACTGGCATATCTGATCTGCACAGTGATAGGATTTGCGTTCTCAGTTAATCCGCTGCTGGTGCTGCTTGTAGTAGCTATTTCTACAGCTATAGGTCTTTTCTTTGGAATATATCCTGCAAAGCGCGCTGCTGCGCTTGATCCAATTGAAGCCCTTAGAACGGAGTAAAGTTAGTTTCACTGTCACTCCATGAGTACTAAAAACAGCCTTTGTGTGATATACTAGGTAGTAAGAATGTTTTTGGGGTGAGCTTGTGAGAGAGATTGTGGAGAGACTCCTTAAGGGGCAGTTTGAATATGATGATAAGAGCCTGGATTTTTCTGTGCCCAGAGTTGAGATTTCTTTGGGACCGGATGAAGAAGTCGAAGGCTCTTTTACTATATTCGGACCTGAGAACAGGTTTGTCACAGGCAGGATTTCCTCTACAGATCTCAGGATGGAGGTTATAACTCCGGAGTTTACAGGTTCACCATATGAAGTTTCTTACAGGTATGATTCAAGAGGCTTTTCCAAGGGTGATGTTCACCAGGGGGATTTCAGGATCATATCCAATCAGGGAGAGTATGTTCTTCCGTTTGTAGTCACAGTAAGGCATGATCATATAGCATCAAGCCTTGGTGATATCAAAAATCTTTTCCATTTTGCAAATTTAGCTAAAACTGATTGGAAGGAGGCAGTTGACCTCTTTTATTCCAAGGATTTTATAAGTGTATTCCAGGGAAATGACAGCCAGTACGAGAGCCTTTACAGAGGGCTTTCTGTGGGCAGGGTCAATGAGCAGAACGTTGAAGAGTTTCTCATAAGTATCAATAAAAAGAAGCCTGTTGAATATATTATTGATCAGGAAGAGATACATATTGATTTTACGGGAACTACTCATGACTATGGAATCCTCATAACCAGAAATGGATGGGGCTATACTGACCTTCATGCCGATGTGGATGGGGATTTTATAAGCCTTGATAAAACAGATTTAAGTGATGAGAGTTTTAGTGGAAGTTCATGCCATATAAAGATAAGGCTAAGGACTGAGATGCTCCATGAGGGCAATAACTTTGGCAGGATCATTTTCAGGAATGCCTTTATTAAGACTGAGATTCCTGTGACAGTGGCAGTGGAGCTTACAGGCAGGCATCCTACAGCGGATTATCAGGAGAAAAAGCAGCTTAAGGTCGAGCTTGTCAGGGCCTATGAGAATTACAGATGTAAAAAGATAACCGCCAGAGCCTGGGTCTCAGATACCGGCAAGATAATTGCCAAGATGAATGCAATCGATGATAAGGACCTGGAGTTCAGGCTCTATACAGCTCATTATTATATTACTGCAGGAAGAGTTAATGAGGGCAAGTGGATTCTTGACAAAGCCGAGAAAGAGGCCCTTGATTCGCCCGGAGATACACTCTATAGCTACTTCCTATATCTTTCTACACTATGTAGTAAGGAAGAGAGTTATCTGAATGATGTAGCTGAGAGACTTGAGGGGATTTTCAGGCGCAATCCGGATAACTGGCGCATTGCATGGCTTATTCAGTATGTGGCTGATGAGTATTCATCATCAAGTCCCAGAAAGTGGATGAGTATCGAGGAACAGTTTGCGCTTGGATGCAGGAGTCCGATACTTTACCTCGAGGCCATGGGGCTTTTAAATGAAACGCCTTCAATCTTGACAAGGCTTGAGGACTTTGAACTCTATGTTCTTGAGTACGGCGCCAAGAAACAGATCATAAGCCTTAATCTGATCGATCAGATAGTATATCTTTCAACCCGCGTCAGGGGCTACAGCGACAGGCTTTACAGGATTTTGAAGGCTTGCTATGAGGTAAAAGAAAATGATCTTGTCCTTGAAGCTATCGTATCTCTTTTGATAAAGGGAGGTAAGACTTCAAAGACAGCTTTTGAGTGGTATGTCCTTGGTGTCGACAGGCAGCTTCGCATAACAAGGCTCTATGAGTATTACATGATGTCCATCTATGTAACTGATGAGGGAACTCTTCCGTGTGAGATAAGCAAGATGGTTCTCATGTACTTCTCTTACCAGAGTGACCTTGAGTATGATAAAAATGCGATCCTTTACAGATATATTCATGAGAGAAGGCAGGATTACCCTGAGCTCTATGAAACTTATCTGCCACAGATTGAGAAGTTTCTCATGGCTCAGCTTGACAGGGGCAGGATCAATAAGGACCTTGGATATCTTTACAAGAATTTACTCACAAAGCAGATGGTTGATGCAGCCAATGCACCTAAGGTTTTGTATGTCATAAATACAGCTGAGATAAAAACCTCAGATAAAAGAGTGAATAGCGTCTGCGTTATTTACGACAAGTGTGCAAAGGAAATGCGCTATCAGGTAATTGATGGCAAGGCTTACGTTCCTTTGTACGGCAATGATTATACAGTTCTTTTGACAGACAGGGATGATAACAGGTATGCGACTACGATTCCCTATACCAATATCAGAATGATGATACCGGGGAAACTGACAGACTACGCGATTCCTTATATTCAGAAGGGAAAAGAAAACCTGGATCTGTTTTTGTGTGATCTTGGCAAGAATGCTTACACCATCGATATGGACAATGTGAGCAGATACAGAGATCTTGCTGATTCAGAGTATGTCAGAAAAAAGGTAAAGAATGAGATAAGAAATAATCTTATCAGGTTCTACTATGACAATGATTTTACAAGGCAGCTTACTGAGTATCTTGTGAATATAGATCCGCTTGATATAAGCACCACGGAGCGCGATGAGCTATTGGAGCTTATGGTAATGGCCGGACTCTACGATAAGGCCATGGAGTGGATAAAGACGTACGGAACCTATTCAATTGACCCTAAGATTATCCTGCGTATGTGCTCAAGGATGCTTGACAGGGATATTTATGATAATGGACCGCAGGAAATTGAGATAGCTTATTATGCCTTTTCCAAGGCAAAATATGATGAGCAGCTGTTAAAGTATCTGGTGGCAAACTTTAACGGTACCATCAAAGAGATGAGGGATGTGTTCAGGGCAGCGCAGTCTTTTGGCCTTGATACCTATCCACTTGCTGAGCGAATGCTTCTGCAGATGCTATATAGCGGTTCCTTTGTAGGTGAAAAGATCGAGATCTTTAAATCCTATGTAAAGAGCGGAGCCAGCACTGATATTGAGGTTGCCTTCCTTTCACAGTGTGCATATGACAGTTTTGTTCGTGGAAAAGTCACCGACGGATTTGTCTATCAGAGGATAGAGAGCCTTGCACTGATGGGGGTTCCTCTTCTTGATGTTTGTAAGCTCGCATATCTGCGTTACTATGCCAATGAGAAAAAGACTGGCGAAGAATACAACCAGGACGTGGCTACAGTATTTTTAAGAGAACTTGTGGATAAAAAGACATATTTCCCGTTCTTTACAGAGTATGAAGAGCTTCTTCCTGAAATGGTGCAGTTTACCGATAAGACCATGCTTGAATACAGGACCTTGCCGCAGAAGCACTGCTATGTCCATTACAGACTTGCAGGGGATGAGGACAATGAGTACAAGAGCATGGAAATGCGCGAGATGTATGAAGGAATATTCGTTGCTTCTTTTGTTCTTTTCTTTGGAGAGCAGCTCCAGTACTACATCACAGAGGATTCAGAAACTGGAGAGGATGTTCTCACGGAGAGTGGAACCATTCAGAAGAGCGATATTATAAAGACTCATACAGGCAGCAGGTTCAGTTATATCAACGATATCATGATCGGAGAGACTCTCCAGGATTATGACACTGTGGATAAGCTTCTTTTGGAGCTTGGTAAAAAGAGATTTGTTTGTGACAGGCTGTTTACGGCCTTTTTAGATAATGGCGAAGAAGGATGATAGGATATGCTTTTTGGAAGCTTAGATGAAAAGCGCTTTGTGCTGGGATATGATTTGGGCGAGAAGGTTTCGCAGATAAGCTATCTGGCTTCTGATGCGGATATGCCGGAGACTCTCTCAGTACTGGCCGGAGCAGAACTGTATAATATTCCTACCGTGCTGTGCAAAAGAAATGATGTAAATCAGTGGTTTTATGGAAAAGAGGCGGTGCGCCATATTCAGGAGGGCGATGCAACTGCTGCTCCTGATCTTTTGGCATCGGCAAGGGCTGGTAAGCCTGTGATGGTGGCAGGGACTGAGTATGATCCTATAGCTCTTTTGACACTGTTTGTTAAAAGAAGTCTGTCACTTTTATCTATGGAGCTTTCACTTGATAATGTGGATGCCATAATGATAACAACAAGCAGCCTTGACCACAGAATGGTGCAGGTTCTAAATGCCGTTACCTCAGCTCTTGAGCTTAAGACAAAAAACATATTTTATCAGAGCCATCAGGAGAGCTTTTATAATTACATGCTGTATCAGCCGGATGATCTGATGCATCATGTGATCCTTGCCTGTGACTATGACATGGAAAAACTTAATGTCTATGAAATGACATTAAACCACAATACAACGCCGATCGTGGCAACTATTGAAGACAGCTCTTTTGACAATTTAAGGATTGATCCGGCTGGATTTCCCAAGGAAGCTGCTTTGTACCACAAGACCTGCGAGAGGCTTGATGATGAGTTCCTTACGATAATGCAGAAGGTCTGCGGTGAAAAGATCATATCTACTGTGTTCCTGTTAGGGGACGGCTTCAGGGACAAATGGGCAAAAAGGTCTTTGGAGTTTTTGTGCAGGACAAGAAGGGTTTTCCAGGGCAACAATCTCTTTAGCAAGGGAGCCAGTATTGCAGCAAGAGAGAGGATAAAACCTTCGGAGCATTCCAAAAAATATGTATTCCTTGGAGAGGATAAATTAAAATCCAATCTCGGAATGAAGCTGATGAAATGCGGAACAGAAGTGTATTGTGCACTTCTTGATGCGGGAACCAACTGGTATGAAGCAGAGGTTTCTATCGAGATAATCATGGATCCAAGTGGAATACTTAATGTTGAAGTTACTCCGCTCACAGGAAAGATGCCCAAAATGGTGCAGCTGTATCTTGACGGCCTTGAAAAACGACCGGAAGGGACAACGAGACTTAGAATTTCCATGAAGATGAATTCTGTAAATGAGGTGGGCGTCAAGGTTCAGGATCTGGGCTTTGGAGAGCTGTTCCCATCTTCGGGAAAGACCTGGGAGCAGATAATTGAACTGTAATGAGGTTATGTTATGAGTAAGCCAATTCTTTGTATCGGAACATATGCAAAGACTCCCTTTCATATAGAAAAGGTGGGCAAAAATGTCTACTGCATTGAGGAACTTTGCTACATACTTGTAAATAATGCTTTTCTTTTGGATGAGGACAGCTTTGGAAATGACCTTTTTGACTGGATTGAGAAGGAGTGCTCTCTTGAAAGACTTGCGGATGAGCTTCGGAGCATGTACATGAAGAAGTGCTCCATTGCTTCGCTTGCGGGAACCATTCTTGACTATGTAGGTTATAACAGTAAGAAGGAAGTTGACAGGACTGAAGAGATACTTAGAGCCAATGCAGGAATGGATGTCTACAGGAAAAAGATGGCCCGTGCGGATTATCTTTTGAAAAACAACCGCTATAGCATGGCATTCAAAGAATATGAATTTCTTTTAAATAATACGGACGAACTTGATAAGAAGACAAAAGCAAAGATAGAACACAATGAAGGTGTTATGTATGCCAGACTCTTTCTCTTTGAAAGAGCTGCGGATATGTTTCTGAAAGCCTACAGGGATGGCGGCGATGAGGCGTCACTTATTCAGTATCTTGGTGCTGTGAGAATGAATCTTTCCGACAAGGAATATGTTTCATTTGTGGCGGATAATGAAGACATGTATGAGGCTTCAATGGCTCTTGAAAGACGGGTAAATGAGCTCGAAGAGCTGTTTGGAAGCAGCAAGTCCAATCTTGCGGTGGGAACTCTTTCTGTCTACAAGGCAGAGGGCAAGATGGGCGAGTATTATGATGTAGTGGGGAAGATTACAGAGGAGCTGAAAACCGAGTACAGAGATCTCGTCAAAAGTAAAGTAGGATAAGCTGGGGGACTTACGTATGGGACTTTTGGATGACATTTTTGGAAGAAATAAACCCGATGACAGGGTGATGCAGGAAGAACTTCAGGACTGGAATGATATTGTCTATACCAGAAAAGACCTGGATATGGATGATCCGGTTCAGAGAAGGGAGTACATTGGGAGCTGCCTCCAGCAGATGGAAGAAGCCTCCAGGCAGCTTGATGCCCTTGAAGTAGAATATGCAGATGTTACCAGCCATTTGAGGGACATGGAGGAAATTGATTCACTTCCGCCAGAGCAGAGGGCTGAGGTCACTGATTGTGCCCAGAGAATAATTGAATCCCAGGAGCAGCAGGAGAAATTTGTAAAGCGCAAGAGCAAAATGACTGATGAAGACTTTGAGCATATGGAAAGGCTTCAGGCTCAGGCGCAGATTGGGGCGGAAAAGCTCCTTGAAGCAGAAAACTTTCAAAAGAAGATAAAGAATGATCTAAAGAGGCTTGATTCAGAGCATCAGGCATATCTTTTCAGAGAAGAGGAACTTGAGAAAACTATCGAGAGTTCCAAGACCCTTACTATAGTAATAGGAGTAACTCTCTGTCTTATAATTATTTTTTTACTGATATTACAGTTTGGACTTAAGCTTAATGTTACCTATGGCTTTATGATAAGCATTCTTTTATCTGCCATAGTTATCACTGTGCTGTATGTTCAGAGTACCGGAGCTGTGGTTGAATTAAAGAGTGTAAAAAAGTCTATTTCAAGGCTTATAATGCTTCAGAATTCAGTAAAGATAAGGTATGTAAACAACACCAATCTTATCGACTACCTCTGTATGAAGTACAGAGTAATGAATTCTTCAGAGCTCAGCGGCATGTATGACAAGTATCTGAAGGAGAAAAAAGAGCGCGAGAAATACGAGGACTCAAGAAGAAGCCTTGATGCCAACCAAAAGGATCTTATTTATATCCTCAGGCACTACAGAGTAAAAGACCCTGACATATGGGTTCATCAGGTGGAGGCTCTTTTAAGCCACAATGAAGAGGTTGAAATAAGGCACAGCCTCAATGTACAAAGGCAGTCCCTTAGAAAGCGGATGGAATACAACAGAAATATTGTAGCGGGTAATGCAAAAAGAGAGATCGAAGATACTGCAAAGCTCTACCCGCAATACGCTCAGGAAATACTTGATATGGTTTCAAGATACGAAGAAATGTACCCAAATGTGTAAACATTTGGGTATTTTTTTCATTGTCAGCCAAAAAGATAGATGGTATTATTTTTGTGTTTGAGCATTCATTACGTATTTAGTATTTGAGGAGAACCAAATGGTGGGAAAAAACAGATTGGAGAATTACAAACACCTCGGCGAAGAGTGCGGTGTCTTTGGCATGTACGATTTCGACGGCGGTGATGTAGCAGAATCTATCTACTATGGGCTCGTTTCGCTCCAGCACAGAGGACAGGAAAGCTGTGGTATTGCTGTGAGTCAGACAAATGGTCCAAAAGGCAAGGTTTCCAGCTATAAAGACATGGGACTTGTCAACGAAGCGTTTACGCCGGATATTTTAGACGGGCTAAAGGGTGATATTGGTGTAGGCCATGTCCGCTATTCTACAGCAGGAAGCAGCACCAGAGAAAATGCTCAGCCCTTAGTTCTTAATTATGTAAAAGGTACCCTGGCACTAGCCCATAACGGTAACCTAGTCAATGCACCGGAGCTGCGTCAAGAGCTCGCTTATACAGGTGCGATTTTCCAAACAACTATTGATTCAGAAGTAATTGCATATCATATTGCCAGAGAGAGGCTTGTTTCAAACTCGGTAGAAGAGGCAGTGGGAAAGGCTATGCTCAAGATAAAAGGCGCATACAGTCTTGTTATCATGTCTCCGAGAAAGCTTATCGGTGCCAGAGACCCTTATGGATTTAAACCTCTTGTAATAGGAAGAAGAGATAACTGTTATGTGTTGGCTTCTGAGACCTGTGCGCTTGATACCATAGGAGCTACATTTATCAGAGATGTTGAGCCGGGCGAGATAGTTACTATTTCTCCTGAAAAAGGGATCCAGTCAGACAGATCAATGTGCATCGAAAAGGAGAAACACGCCAGATGCATATTTGAATATATTTATTTCTCAAGACCTGACAGTTCAATAGATGGAATCAGCGTCTATGATGCCAGGATTGCAGCCGGAAGATTTTTGGCCAAGGATTCACCTGTTGACGCAGACATGGTTGTAGGTGTTCCTGAATCAGGAAACGTTGCAGCCCTTGGATATGCCATGGAATCAGGAATTCCTTACGGACAGGCCTTCGTCAAAAACTCTTATATCGGAAGAACATTTATCAAACCAAAACAGAAAAACAGAGAGTCCAGTGTTCAGGTCAAGCTAAATGCTTTGACAAGTGGCGTTAAGGGCAAGAGGATCATCATGATAGATGATTCCATCGTCAGAGGAACAACATCTGACAGGATTGTGAGAATGCTTCGCGATGCAGGAGCAAAAGAGGTACATATGAGAGTAAGCTCACCGCCATTCTTGTGGCCTTGCTACTTTGGAACAGATGTACCTGCAAGAGATCAGCTTATTGCCTACAACAGGAATGTTGAAGATATTTGTAGGATAATCGGAGCAGATTCACTGGCCTACCTTAAGATTGAGAGATTAGAGGAAATGGTCGGTGGAAAGCTGGGAATTTGTAAAGGGTGCTTTACAGGCCAATACCCTATTGAACCACCAAAGGCGGATATACGTGGGGACTACGAGCGATAAAAAACCGGTACTAATCAGGAGGATAAAAATGAATACAGACAGATACACAAGCCCATTATCAGAGCGTTATGCAAGTAAGGAAATGCAGTATATCTTTTCACAGGATATGAAGTTTAAGACCTGGAGAAAACTGTGGATCGCTCTTGCAGAGATTGAGAAAGACCTGGGACTTAACATTACTCAGGAGCAGATAGATGAACTTAAAGAGCATCAGGATGACATCAACTATGATGTTGCAAGAGCAAGAGAAAAAGAAGTTCGCCATGACGTTATGAGCCATGTATATGCTTATGGTCAGCAGTGCCCAAAGGCTAAGGGAATCATTCACCTTGGTGCAACAAGCTGCTATGTTGGTGACAACACAGATGTCATTGTAATGACTGAGGCTTTGAAGCTTGTCCGTAAAAAGCTTGTTAATGTTATCTATGAGCTTTCTAAGTTTGCTGACAAGTACAAGGATCTTCCAACCCTTGGATTTACTCATTTCCAGCCAGCACAGCCAACAACTGTAGGCAAAAGAGCTTCTCTCTGGCTTCAGGATTTTACAATTGACCTTGAGGATCTTGACTATGTTATTGATAACATGAAGCTTTTGGGTTCAAAGGGAACAACAGGTACACAGGCTTCTTTCCTTGAGCTCTTTGACGGAGACCTCTCTAAGGTTGATAAGCTTGATCCTATGCTTGCTGAAAAGATGGGATTTAAGGGCTGCATGTCTGTTTCAGGTCAAACATACAGCAGAAAGATAGATATGAAGGTTATAAATGTTCTTGCAGGTATTGCATCATCTGCAACAAAGATGGCGCAGGACATCAGACTCCTTCAGCATTTAAAGGAAGTTGAGGAACCATTTGAAAAGAGCCAGATCGGTTCATCAGCTATGGCCTATAAGAGAAATCCTATGAGAAGTGAAAGGATATGTTCTCTCTCAAGATATGTTATAATAGATACTCTTAATCCTGCTATTACTGAAGTGTCACAGTGGTTTGAAAGAACACTTGACGATTCAGCCAATAAGAGACTTTCAATTCCTGAAGGATTCCTTGCAACAGACGGTATCCTTGACCTTTGCCTCAATGTAGTAGATGGTCTTGTAGTTTACCCTAAGGTTATTGAGAAACATCTTTTGGCAGAGCTTCCATTCATGGCTACAGAGAATATCATGATGGATGCTGTTAAGGCAGGCGGAGACAGACAGGAACTCCATGAAAAGATCCGTGAGCTTTCTATGGAAGCCGGTAAGACAGTTAAAGTTGAGGGTAAGGACAACAACCTTCTTGAGCTTATTGCTGCTGATCCTGCATTCCACCTTACACTTGATGAACTCAAGGCATCAATGGATCCTAAAAAGTATGTTGGATGCAGTGCACATCAGGTGGAGAAGTTCCTTGCAGAGGTAGTTAACCCTATCATCGAGGAAAACAAAGATCTTCTTGGAGTTACAGCTGAGATTAATGTATAAAGGGCAAAAATATGAAGATTACAGAAATTTTTAAAGAAAAGGAAGTGACTCTTTCATTCGAGGTATTTCCACCAAAGACAGATAATGGATATCCCGCTGTCGAGAAGGCTGCAGCTGAAATTGCAGCCCTCGGCCCGGATTTTATGAGCGTAACTTACGGAGCCGGCGGGGGAACAAGTAAAAACACAGCAAGTATTGCAGCAGATCTTCAGGATAAATATCATGTGCCGGTACTTGCTCATCTGACTTGCGTTTCATCCGACAAGGATCATGTGAGGTCAATGATCAATACTTATAAGGAAAAAGGTATTGAGAATATCATGGCGCTTCGAGGTGACATACCCAAAGAGGGAAGAACTCATTTTGATTACAACCATGCGACAGAGCTTATCTATGACATTAAGTCCATAGATCCGGATATCTGCATTGGAGGAGCATGCTACCCTGAGGGACATGTGGAGTGCGCAAGACAGTCAGAGGACATTCAGCACCTGAAAGAAAAGGTTGAGGCCGGCTGCGATTTTTTGACTACTCAGATGTTTTTTGACAACTCCACGCTTTATCAGTTTTTGTATCGCATAAAGGATAAGGGTATTGATGTTCCGGTAATTCCGGGTATCATGCCTATTACCAATGAAAAACAGGTGGCCAGAAGTGTGGCTCTGTCAGGTTCAACTATTCCACAGAAGATGAAGATCATGGTGGACAGATTTCAGGATAATCCTGAAAAGCTTAAAGAGGCGGGAATTATCTATGCATGTGATCAGATAATTGATCTTATTTCAAACGGCGTTAGCCATATTCATGTTTATTCCATGAATAAGCCGGATATTGCAGCAGGCATAATGCGCAATCTAGGGGCTATCATAAAGTAATATTGTTAGGGGAAAATAAAAAATGAACATTCAGAACAACATAAACCAAGAGGACTTTGACTATTCACAGGATGTAATAAAAAAGCTTTCTGACTATTTTGATTCAAAAGTTGTAGGTCAAAAGGGACTTAAGTTCTCGCTTATCGCATCAATCATTGCAGACGGACATATTCTTGTAGAGTCAGTACCGGGTCTTGCAAAGACTACAGCAGCAAAGGCTATTTCTGATGCTGTGGATGGCAAATTTGCACGTATACAGTGCACACCGGATCTTTTACCGGGTGATATTGTAGGTACTCAGATCTATAATCAGGCAACACAGAAATTTGAAACAATCTTAGGTCCGGTATTTGCTAACTTTGTACTTCTTGATGAGGTAAACAGATCAAGTGCCAAGACACAGTCAGCCATGCTAGAAGCCATGCAGGAGAAACAGGTTACTATCGGTGGCAAGGCTTATCACATGCCTGAGGATATCTTTATTGTAATTGCTACTCAGAACCCAATTGAGCAGGAAGGTACATATCCTCTTTCTGAGGCTCAGACAGACAGATTCCTGATAAAAGAGGTGATCACATATCCTACAGCTGCCGAGGAAGTAGAGATCCTTAGCAGGATCGAGTCAGGAACTATCTCAAGAGTTGATCCACCTGTACTTACTATCAAGGATGTTGATAAGGTTCAGGACATTGTGGATAAGGTTTATGTTGATGATGCCATTAAGTGGTATATTTCAAGTATTGTTGTTGCCAGCAGAAGGGCCAATCAGATTCCTGATTTTGAACTTGGCAAATACGTAAGGATCGGTGTCAGCCCTCGTGCTTCCATTGCTTTCCTTAAGATGTCCAAGGCAGCAGCACTTATGCAGGGAAGAACCTATGTTACTCCTGAAGATGTCAAGCTTGTCCGTCATCAGGTATTAAGACACAGAATCGGTCTTAACTATTCAGCAGTTGCGGACAATATTTCTGTTGAGATGGTAATTGACGGAATTGTTAATTCCGTAAAAACTCCATGATAGAGAGCTGACAAAAATGAACATAGATTATGAGTATTTATCAAGAATAAGAAGGGCGGTAGCTCTTTATACCACAAAAAAGACCTCCAATATTCTTGAGGGAGATTTCCACTCTATCCATAAAGGACGAAGCATGGATTTTGAGGACCTTAAGGAGTACACTCCGGGAGACGAAGTCCATGATATAGACTGGAAGTCGTCTTCAAGAATGGGGACGATTCTTGTGCGAAGATATATGACCGACAGAAGGCACAATATGATGTTTGTGTGCGACAGCGGCCTTAAAATGAAGGGCGATACTCCTTGTGGGGATTCCAAAAAGGAGATTGCCCTTATGACATTTGGAACTCTTGCATATATCGCCGGAAGAAACGGCTCTGATTTTGCCATGGCTTATTCTAAGGCGGATCAGCCAAGCGTCAGTCTGTTTAAGTCGGGTCCTGACCATCTTGAGGGTCTTTTGTATGAGTATGAAAAGCATATTTGTGAGGACAATCAAAGGACGATAAGCCAGACTCTGATGGATGTTGTAAGTATGGTCCATAAGAGGATGATCATAGTTCTTATTACAGATATGGAAGGCCTTGCCGGTATAAGCAAGGATACAGTAAGAGCAATAACGAAAGATCATGATCTTCTTGCTTTTGGAATTGAGGATGCGTCTTTATTTGGAGAGAACGTATATGATCTGGAGAGCAGCCGGTACGAGAGATTTTTCTTTTCCCACAGCAGGAAGTTAAAAGAGTTTGACAAAGAGCTGAGGAAAGAACTGGGAGATCAGGTGCATGATACCTGTAAGCAGAGCCGCGTGGCAGCAGTATCCCTTAAGACCGAAAGTGAGATAATAGACAAGGCGATTGTCCTGTTTGAAAGGTATAGACATGGAAACTACGGTTACATTACAACCACCCTTTGAGTATGAAATATGGGTGCTTGTAGTTTTTAGCATCTTGTTAGTGGCAGGAATAGCAGGAGTCATTTTTGCCATTATTAAAATGAAAAACAAGGAAACTGTCCGTGAAGTAACTTCTGAAGAAAAGACTGCTTATAAGAAGGCTGGACAGATTACCCTTTATAATGCAAAAAGAAAGTATGTTTTGCAGACACAGCGCTTAATTGCGGATTATAAAGCAAAAAAGATCTCAAAGAGAGATGGCTATCAGAAGCTGAGTCTGATAATCAGGGGATTTGTGTTTGAGACAACTAAAATAGATGTCACAAAGTACACATTAAGAGATTTGAAAGAACTAAAGCTCTCTAAGCTGGATACTCTTATTGAGGAATATTATGTGCCTGAGTTTGGCGAGGACGAGAGATCAAAGAATATGAATCTCGAAGCTTCCTGCAACAGGGCAATGGGAGTGATCAAAACATGGAACTGATGTATGGAAAGGTGGTTGTCTTTGGTCTGATAGCTGTTGCGGTTTTTGTTGCCGGGCTTTTTTATATAAAAAGGAAGAAAAGTTTTATATATGCCACGGGGATCAAGGCTGCCAACACCAAAAGATTAAAGCAGTCAAAGATATATAAAAGACTTGAGCAAAGGTATCTTGTGCTCAGATGCATTCTTATAGCGGGGATAATTGGAAGTATTGTTTCATCTTTGGTTCTTATAGCAAGACCTTACAAAAAAGATGATATATATAGTGGGGTAAAGAAAAGAGATATCATTCTTTGTTTGGACGTATCCTATTCTCTTTATGATCTTAACTACGAAATAACAGATTATCTTAAGGAAGTGGTTAAGGGGCTTGAGGGAGACAGGATAGGAATAAACATCTTTAACACATCTACAGTCACATATGTCCCTTTAACAGATGATTATGAATATGTTCTTCAAAAGCTTGATGAGCTTAGTGAATACTTCGCGCTTCAGAAGGAATATCAGGATAAGTACGGAGAGTACATGTATATTCCTGACGAATTGCTTGAAGAGTACAAAGAACTGGCTTTTAAGCTGGACTATTATGATGCTGGAACTCTTTATAATAATCAGAGCAAGGGATCATCACTTGTGGGTGAGGGACTGGGAACAGCGCTGTATTCATTCCCTTATCTTGGAGAGTCTGACAGAACCCGAGTTATCATCATGTGCACAGATAACGAGTTAAATGCCAGAAAAAAACAGATCATGGATCTTGAAGATGCAGCTAAAGCCTGTGCTCAGAACAAAGTTACTGTGTTTGGTATATTTCCAAGTGAAGAAGCTTTCTATGCTCCTGATGAATATGATTATAATTCCTGTAAGGAAGAGTTCAAAACGGCTGTTGAATCAACCGGTGGCAAGTTTTATGTCCGCACACAGGATCAGGCTGTATCAGAGATTGTAAAAGATATACAGAAACAGGAAGCCATGCTGGTTAAGGTAGTTATGTCCAGACAGTATGTGGATCTTCCTTATATTCCGTTTACTATTTTAATTATATGTCTGGCACTTGGATTGTCAGCAGGATTGGTGTTGCAAAGATGAGTATTAGGCCTATTTTTCCTGTTGTAGTTATGGTGTTTGTTCTTCTTGTGTTTGTAGCAGTTACAGTTACCATAATTTCCAGGAATCCATTAAAACTAAAAGATAAGATATTGACCATTATCAGGCTTGGACTTATATATGCTTTGGTTTTTTGCATAGGATTAAGACCTGTGACTATGGATGATGAATATGAATTCTCAACAAAGAATCTCGATGTTCTTTTTGTTGTGGACACTACCATAAGTATGTGGGCTTGCGACTACAACGGGTCCAAAGAAAGAATGGATGGAGTTATTGCCGATGCCGGATTCATTATAGATGAACTTGCAGGTTCTAATTTTGCACTGGTCACTTTTGATGATCAGGCCCATGTGCTTGCTCCGTTCACGCAGGATTTTCAGTATATAGAGAATCTTTTTGAGACATTTTCTTCTCCTGACAGCACTATGGCAACAGGAAGTGATCTTTCTCTTCCATATAAAGATATTGAGTCACTTCTTTTGTCATCATCAAGAAAAGAAAATAGAAAGACCATAGTCTTTTACATAAGCGATGGTGAGATAACAAACGGCACAAAACTTTCTTCATATAAAGATCTTGCCCAGTATGTGGATGGCGGTGCTGTCTTTGGATATGGCACAGAAGCCGGCGGCAAAATGAAGGACGGCAGCTGGGGATATATCTATGATTATGACACTCATCAGGATGCGATATCCAGGATTGATGAGGCTAATCTGAAGCAGGTAGCAGAGGATCTGGGAATAAATTATTACAATGTAAATGATGGTAATGCTGCCATAAAGGGCGAGATCGAACTGATCAAGCAAAGCAGTAAGACTATCGTTGAAAAGGGCATGGGAGCTGAAGCTTTTCAGGACACATATTTTTACTTTGCGATAGCTTTGGCACTTGTTCTTCTCTGGGAGCTTTTTGTAATTGTAAGGAAAGGGAGGCTCTGATCATGAAAAAGACACCTATAAAGTATCTGGCGATACTTATCATATCAGTGGCTGTCGTAGTTATATCAGTTTCGGCAATAGTCAGAGTCTTTGTGAATAAAGGTTTTGTTGTTTCTTATGAACAGGGAATATATGATACTTCCAAAGAAAAGACACTGTTTTTGATGAATTTTCCTCAGGGTTATATTCCTTATTACAATGTAGGAAACGCTGCATATCAGCAGAACGATTATATTAGTGCCGTAAGTTATTACTACGATGCTCTGAAATTTAATCCCAAAGAGCCGTGGGACTGTCAGATAAGGATCAACCTGGCTCTTGCGCTTCTTCATATAATTGATTTTGAAAACCTTGATTCTGAAGAAAAAGTGCAGAATGCTCTTTCTGTATTGTATCAGGCAAGAGGTGTGCTTATAGAGCACGGTTGTGCTGAAGATAAGGGTGAGAATGGCCATAATAAGGACGCTCAGCAGTTGAAGGACGATATTGACAAGATGATCGAAAAGCTTCAGCAAAATGGTTCTGATGGCGGAGAAGGCGAACAGGACAAAAAAGAATCAGAAGGCGATGACGAAAAAGAGAAGTCTGGCGGTTCGTCTGATTCAAATAAGCAGAAACAGCAACAGCAGGCCCTTGAGCAAAATAAAAAGAACGCTATGCAGGAGAGACAGGAAGAAATAGATCAGCTTGAAGAGCATAAGAAGTATTCAGGCCAAAACTCAGGCAGTGGAGAGCAGGGCGATGGCCAGGAAGAGAACGGTGACGGCGAAGGAGGTTCAGAAGAAGGGGAAGGAAATGGCTCATCTTCCGGACCAAAGCACCCTTGGTAGCTTGAAACCTTTGAAAATTCTGTTAAATCTAAGGTTTTGACCAGTGCAGATACTTTGAATTGCATACAAGATGATGTATAATATACTTTGAAAAAGTGAATATATTGTACGAAAGGGGAAAACTATGAAAAAAAGTTTGTCAGCTACTATAGGCGTGCTGCTTACAATGGTGCTTGTAGCTATCATGGGGCTTTCTGTTCCGAGTGTTTCCAAGGCTGCTGAGACCACATTTTCTGGTACTGTTTCCGATAAGACGACTTCAGAAATTTTATATCTGACCACCAGCGGTGGAACAATGGAGATAAAACTTGACAGCAATACTACCATAAGCGGTACAAAGCTTGTACTTCCCGGAACTACTATCAGTTGTTCCTGCTATAGAGGAAGCGATGAGTATTGGCATGTATCTTCCATATCAGGATCAAGTCAGGTTGGTAAAGTTACATTAGATGCTTCTACAAAGGCTACTGTTACAGGAAGCATAGCAAAGGGAACATCTGAAGATCTTTTATATCTGGTTGTTGATAACGGGACGATGCAGATCAAGATGGATGACGATACAGACCTTGATGATGTGACAATGCTTATCATTGGTAAGAAAGTAAAGGTTGTGGTTGAGAGAGGCTCTGATGCTTATATGCATGCGATTTCCATCGCGGATTATGGCAGCAGTTCTTCAACATCTACTTCAACATCTACAACAACTACAAGTTCTTCATCATCAGGAAGCACTGTTTCAGGTACAGTTGAGAAAGGAACTACAGCTTCAATCCTGTATCTTTCAACATCTGCAGGAACTATGGAATTTGTTTTAGATCTTGGTACTGATGCGAGTGCATGCAGAGTTCTTTTACCGGGACAGAAGATTTCAGTAAGCTTCTACAGAGGATCTGATGCATGGAATCATACATCAAAGCTTGTAAATAATTCAGACACTGCTTCATCAACAGTTACTCTTGATTCATCAACTCAGGCTACTATAACAGGTACTGTTGATGATGATACTGATGAAGGAACACTTCACCTCGATACAAATGATGGAGTCATGGAAATAAGACTTGATTCCAATACAAACTTCTCAAAGTGTCCTGTACTTCTTCTTAATAAGAGCGTTACAGTTGTTGCACAAAGAGGAAGCGATGCATATTATCATGCAGTAACAATTACATCTAATTATTAATAAAGAAAGAGCAATGACCGTTTATTGATCATTGCTCTTATTTTTATTGTGCAGTCCAGCGTCCGCTTGCTCCGCAAGGAAGGACGAGACCATTTCCTTTTACAGGAAGACCAATTTCATTTGCCTCTACAGTGCCTTTATGAATAGGATCAAGAACTGTATGAAGCATATAAGAAAGAACTGCAGGCTGCAATCCTGTTGTGTATGAGTTAATAAGGAAGAAAAGAGGATCATCTGAAAGCAGTTTTGAGGAAAGCTGTATAAATGGGAAAACAGATTCTTCAATTTTCCAGATTTCACCCTTTGGGCCTCTTCCATATGAAGGGGGATCCATTATAATTCCGTCGTACTTGTTTCCTCTTCTTATTTCTCTTTCTACAAACTTAACGCAGTCATCAACAAGGTATCTGATAGGTGCATCAGCAAGACCTGAAGAAGCAGCATTTTCTTTTGCCCAGGCGACCATTCCCTTGGCTGCGTCTACGTGTGTTACACTTGCTCCGGCCTTGGCAGCTGAAATAGTAGCACCGCCTGTATAAGCGAACAGATTAAGAACTTTGATCGGTCTGTTTGCTTCTTTTATTAATGAAGAGAACCAGTCCCAGTTAGTAGCCTGCTCAGGGAAAAGGCCTGTGTGCTTGAAGCTAAATGGCTTAAGATTAAATGTAAGTTCCTTATAATTAATAGTCCATTCTTCAGGAAGTTTATGAAACTCCCATTCGCCGCCGCCTTTATTGCTTCTATGATAATGTCCGTTTGGCTTTTTCCATCCAAAATGTTTTTTCTCTGTATTCCAGATAACCTGAGGATCAGGACGAACAAGGAGGTAATCTCCCCATCTTTCAAGCTTCTCACCGCTTGAAGTGTCCAGAACTTCATAGTCTTTCCAACCATCTGCAATCCACATATTATAATGCCTTTCTTCTATATATTAATTTGCAATGCATAAAACATGCATTTATAGTCTCTATGCTCGAAACATTGTACTACAGCGATTAGTTTTTCGTCATCACAATCATGCAAGAGATTAAAAAACATCAAGAAAAACAGTCAAAAAAGGTGGATTTTGCGATAAAAGTGATTAATTTTAAAAAAGTGGTTGCAATATAAAATAAAATGCTTTATAGTAACATATGCTGTGACATGATAGCTATGAAGCGTGAGGTTGCTGCTTTATCCAGTTAAGCAGGTTTTCCGTGGAGCGAATGTCTAGAGGCCAGTTGCTTTGGCCAACCAAACTGACGACAAGTCACTGTACAGTTAATTCAATGTCTGCCGACTAACCCAAGGCAGAAACGACGTGTAGGAATCCAGGACCTTATTATGTATTTGAGGTTAGGACACACACGGGAGAGTGTACAGTCACCGCTTGTCGTACTTCATTAAAAGTGCGAAAAGGAGGCGACTTTTTTTATGGCAAATCAGGTAATGAGAATTACACTTAAGGCTTATGATCATCAGCTCGTTGATGCATCAGCCAAGAAGATTATCGAGACAGTCAAGAAGAACGGATCACAGGTTTCAGGACCAGTTCCGCTTCCTACTAAGAAGGAAGTTGTTACTATCTTAAGAGCTGTTCACAAGTATAAGGATTCCAGAGAGCAGTTCGAGCAGAGAACACACAAGAGACTTATCGATATCATCACACCTACATCAAAGACTGTTGAGGCTCTTCAGAGACTCGAGATGCCTGCAGGTGTTAACATCAACATAAAGATGAAATAATTCGTCTTTATACTATAGAAACAATCAATTCACCTCTA
>JAEEGH010002971.1_pt1 | contig 45122 bp, 43 predicted proteins | sample 9134181 | NCBI WGS metagenome assembly JAEEGH01 (sample SAMN16246544, study PRJNA631951) | gut metagenome | biome: gut microbiome; feature: rumen; material: DP-attached | host: Bos | place: Iran: Karaj | collected 2018-10
GTATTCCTGGTCTATTGATTCAAGATTTGACAATCGTAAAGGTGCCTGGCAGAACAATTTGAATTCGGATTATGAAAGCCTTTATGAAATAATGACTGGCTCAATCACAGAATCAAAAGCAACTTCGGACAAGTTTAAGAGACTTCGTGCCCGTGGCTTTCTTACAAAAGACGGCAAAATCAACATAATGATTGTAAAAAGCAGCTGGGATGATTTTTCAAAATTGATTCCAGGGCCAGATAAAAGTCTTCTTGATGAATTTGCAAAATTTGCATTGGAGCAGGCGATGATTCAGGCAAAGCAGTATCCGCCACAGATTCAGGATAGATTTGTTTACGACTTTATGGATTGTGCAATCGGACATAATGTTGCAATGATGGTTCTTGATGAGCTTTATGATAATGGAACTTTCCGAGCCTTGAACGAACAGGAAAAAGTCACTGCTAATCTTTTGATGTTTGCGGATAAATTGCCGGACTAAAAGACCTTTGCATTTACAACGGGGTGGTAAGGTGTAAATGCATTACTGGGATCTTTGTGAAGTGCATTTCTCACGTAGCGGCGGAGATTACAATTCCCGACAAGAGCTGCAATCTGAGAATAATTTGCAACTATTCCGCAAAGATCCCAGATTAATTCATGATCTGTTTTGTTTGCCGGCTCACGACCTCTGTTTTTTATGAACAAGATCCGCATTGGGATTTTCAAGCAGTTCCTTTATGTATCTGCGAATAGTTTTCTCGCTTCTCCTCGACCGGATTAGGAATTGTGGAGAGAAGTTTCATATGTATGATCTTACAAGAGATGTATAAAGAAAACTATTTCAAAAGCCCTTTCACTGTATCCCCGTGACGCTTTTCATCATTCTTTACGCTTTCAACTTCGGGGAACTTTTCGGCTACCGGGGCATAGGTCTTTACGGCTGCATATTCACCTTGTGCGATTGCGGGATACAAAATCCATCTTGGGAAAATCTTATAGAGAATTGGAAGGAGGATTTCTTTTGTGTGTTTTGGAGTAAGTTCTGTTTGAGTCAACTTATGAAAAACTGATGCGTGGTGACCTTCTTCCTTTGCAAGCTGACGGAAGGTGTCCTTGTCCTTCTGGCCTTTTGCAACTTTGGCCAAAGCATTGTACATGAGTACGGCATCCAGTTCTCCCTGCTGAGATTTAAGCAGGACTTTCATATCTTTTTTGCTGATTTCCATAAAAATAAAGTCAGAATTATTAAAATTGCACTATTAACTTCTTATGAATGTTTTGTCCTGTTCAGGAATTTTCTCATCAGAAATAAAACGTTCAATTGTCATATGAAGGTCGTACTTTTCACGGAGCTCAGCAATTGTTTTCATCATTGGAGTGGCGTGGTGTAAATCGATTGCTTCCTGATTTTCCCATGAGTCGATTAAGAGAATTGTTTCGCTGCCATCTTCTCTACCGTCTGTTTCCTGGTCAAAGGGCAGGTAATATTCGTAGCGAAGGTTGCCTTTTTCAGCACGAATTTTTTCAACGGTTCCGCTTTCAATCATTTCCCGGGCAAAAGCTTTAGCTGCTCCCTTTTTTCCTGTGTACCGAAGATTTACTGTGATTGCCATTTTTGATTCCTTTTAAAGATTGTTGCCACTAAGTGAGAAATTGTTGCAAATAGAATGATAATTGAAATATAGTCCAGTGCAAAGAGAATATAACCCCGTTCAAGGTCAAAAAAGAAAAACTGCTGCTGCAAAACAAGATATCGCCAGATTCCACGGACTATAAAGGCATAAAGACCGTAAAGACAGGTTAGTGTAAGTAGAATACGGAAGATGATTTTTCTGGTTTTAGTCTGATGCTTGGGATTTTCATTTGAACTGTCTTTTCCAGTATTTATTTTATCTTTTATCTTATTTGTAATCATTCCAACGTGGAGGCCGATATGAAGTGACATAAAAAGATAATACCAGTGACTGGCAATCAGGTGTGCAATGCGGGCAAAACCCAGTCCACCCTGAATATTTAAAAAAGTAAAGATGTGATTTGAGAGAATAATCCCGCTTATCATAAGGAAGATTGTACAAATCAAAATGCAGCAGTTTATGATAGTCTGCATTACGCGATAGGGATTGTATTTTCCGCGGAAGATTGCCCTATACCAGCGGTGGTTCAAAATAATGTGGATTGCCCACAGAACAAATAGTCCTACGCCTAATATTTCGTGAACAAGGTCTGCCGGAAACAAATAGTTTCCTCCCATGAGGATGATGGAGAGGATGGTCATTGTAATGTCAATACTCATTCTTAAGCGTTGTATTTGTTTCATTATTTTTCCTTATTTGAGTAAACCTTCAACATATTTTTTTATGTCGGATCCAGAGCCGCGGGTAAAATCTTTTCCACCCTTGAAGTTTACTCCTTTTGCAAACTTTGCAAGGTCAGTTCCACTGCGACCAAGACCGCTTCCACCGCTGGTACAAAGAGTAATCAATTTTTTGCCTGACCAGTTCTGGCTTTCTACAAAAGTATAAACGATTTTTGGAGCATAAGACCACCAGATTGGGTAGCAGAGAATTACGGTGTCGTAATCTGATATATCTATTTTATTCGCCATGGCAGGACGGCTTTTCGGATCATTACATTCGATTGTTGTCAGGGATTTTTTGTCGTGCCAGTTTAAATCTTCGTCGGTATATTTGTGAACGGGTTGTATTTCAAAAATATCAGCTCCCATTTCCTGGGCAGCAGTTTTAGCCATGCGTTCTGTTGTTCCAGTTGCGCTGAAATATACAACTGCGGTTTTTGCTGAAAGTCCTGTGATAATAAATCCTCCGAATAAAAGTGTAAGAATAAATTTTTTCATAAAGCTTCCTCCGTAAATGCTTTTGAACGAAATGTCCTTTAATTCATTTCAATTTCTTAAAAATTCTACATATAACGATTTAAGAAAATAAGCAACGAATAGTTACTTAATACAGATTGTAAGATATTTATAGTTACTTGTCAATTCTTAAAAATAAAATTAGAGACTAAAAGTTACTTATTATTTGCATAAGTCTGATTTATCACTTCCACGAAACGTAGGTTGTATCCCCTTTTGTGCTGTGATAATTTAAAATCACAGATGAATCTGTGGGCCTGCAGTTTCTATGATGATAAGCTAAAAAGTTTTAGTTAATTTTTTAACGATTTTAAATTTAACATGGATTGCATACTGGAATTGTTGGGAAAGGCACTGGATGTTTCTGTGATAGAACTTCTTTCCGGCGAGGATATTACAAATCTGAATAAAAACTGTAATATGGCAAAAGGAAAATTTTATGTCTGTCCTGTTTGCGGAAACGTAATTCAGACTACTGGTGAAGCGGTTATTTCTTGTTGCGGTATTACTTTACCCCCACTGGAAGCTGAAAGCCCGGATGAATCACATTCTTTGAAAATAGAAACGGTTGAAGATGAATATTTTGTGACTATAAATCACCCGATGACAAAGGAGCATTACATTTCTTTTATTGCAGCAATTTCAGATAATGGAATTCAGATGATAAAATTCTATCCTGAAGAAAGTGCCCAGACTCGCTTTAAAATTAACCGGGTGCTTAAGTTTTACGCTTACTGCAACAAGCACGGACTTTTTGAAGTGAACAGAAAGTCTTTACGTTAGACCTGCTAATCTAATTGCTTTAAAAATTATTTAATGCTGCATATAAAAAAAATGTACTGGACTACAAAAAAAGCCTGCTTCACTTTAATGAAACAGGCTTAATTTATTTGGGAATGTTATGAGTTTTTATTATTTTTCAGGAACAGTATTACTGTTTTTAGAATTTGACGCTGTTGAAGTAACCAGTGTTAAATCCTTCAGATTAAGCAATACGGCTCTACCTGATGCATTTGTTGCAATAATTCCCTGATCTGTAACTGTAAGTGGTGTAGCAGGTTTTACTGCTACAGGGCTCTTAACAATCAGTTTCAGGTTTTTATCATACTGGGCAACAACATAATTAGAACCGTCTTTAATTACACAGTAGTAATCGTTTCCCTTCTGAACAAGTACAGAATCTTCTGCAAGTGTTTCTTCACTTTCTTTTGTAATTTCAAGTGTACTTGAATCAAGGAGACAAAGCTTAATGGCACCATTACCTGTATTTTCACCACAAACTGCCATGTATTTAAGAGTAGAGTCCCCCTGTTTACCAGAAGCAAGATCATCATTTACAGGAAGGAGAGTTCTTCCACGGATGACAGAAACAGGAGATGTTTTTACAACAGAACCAGTTTCTTCATTCAATTTAACGATTGTGCTCAGATTATCACTGTCATTTACCAGGCGTAAACCTGTTACAAGGTTAAGATCTGCATCGCTTGGTGTAGAATTAGCAAGTTCCTTCTGATCTTTAGCAATATCCTTTCTGTCAGAATTAGCTTCAGTCTGCTTTTTGTCTGAGAAAGCCTGTTCCTTTGCAGCTTCTTCCTTTGCCTTATCAGCAGCTTCTTTCTGACGTTGAGTTTCTTCTGCTTCTTTTTCAGCTTCTTCCTGTGCTTCAGCAGCCTTAGCTTCAGCTTCTTCAGCAGCTTTCTGTTTTTCTGCATCGTCAGGATTTGCATCAGCATCAGCCCTGGCTTCTTCTGCAGCTTCCTTTGCATCTGCGGCTTTCTGTTCAGCTTCTGCCTGCTGGCGTTTCTGTTCTTCAAGTGCCTTCTGTTCAGCAGCAGCCTGTTTAGCTGCGTCCTGTGCTCTGTCAGAAGCAGCGTCAGCTTCTCTTTCCTTGATGTCTACCATATTTTTGCGTTCATCTACGCCACGATCATCATCTTCCCTCATTGAATCAATAACCTGCTGATCTGAGATTGTTGATGTATCGATTGTAGAAATGCCTTTTGTAACATCGTAGAGAGGAATTACAATCTGAGAATTTCCTGGCCATTCAGACCACTTTGTTGAAAGACCACACTTTGAAGCTGACAGGTTCTGTACAACTTCCTTTTTATATTTTTGTGTGAAGGTTGCTAAATCCTTACGGTAAACTGCGTTATAAACTGTAACAAAAGTTGCAAGAGTAGAAGCATCTGAATATGAATAGCCGTATGCAGATGCAATATATGATGCAATAATTCTTCTAAGGTTGCGGATGTGGTCAACTGAAGCATCTGCCTCAATGATAAAAATATCTGCATCCAGTTTATTACCATCTTCAGCACCAATTACGTGAATTACTGAATATTTGCCGTTATTAGAAATATTCTGTGATTCTTCAGTTGATTTTGAAATTGTATTACCCAGAGAAGAACCAATAGAATTAATAGATTCAACAGAATCAATCCTAGAGTGGGGACCTGAGTAGTTTTCAAATTCGACTGTAGAATTTATGCGGATTTCATTTTCATCGATACCGATGGCTCCTGCAACTCCAATAAAAACTGTCAGAAAAAGGGCAGCAAACAATTTTTCTTTTTTCATAACATTTCTCCTGATATTTACTTTTAAGATTAAATGTAAATCTCTTCATTTATATCATACATCACTTTTCGGTTTTTTAAAGCTTTAAAGTGATTACTTTTTTTAGTGTATCCCTTGCGTAGGCGTTTATGCTGGGGCTGAAATGATTTGACAGCAGGTATGATAAAATAGACTCTCCCGTTGCAAAAAAAGTCGGTCTTCCCATAAAGGCACATATCTGATAGACAGAATCGCAGATGGAATTAAAAAATATCTGATCTTTTTTATCAGGCCAGGAATGACATAAACTTTCCAGGGCATTCAGCAGTTTTCCATCTGGATCGTAAGCTATAATTCCTGCCGTTTTTACCAGCATAAGGATTAATGTAGGATCCTCTAACTGTTTCATCAGGTAGGCATATTCCTTCCATTGGGTGAAAGAACCGCTCTGAGCCAGAAGGTCAAGGACTGCGCTTACCTCATTTATGTCATTTTTTAGAAAAAGCTGCTGGGCTGTGTATTCATGGGCTGATTCATTTACAGTAATAAAATCAGCAAACTGACTATTTAAATCAAGGTAAAACTCTTCTTCCTTTGCACCAAGGCTCTCTTTTCTGTAGGATTTCAATAGTTCATCATAATGTTTTTCGAAATAATTCATCTCTACGGAATACAAAGGGGAATTTTTGTTGAATTTAACGGTGTAGGGTTCAAGTTCCCTTGGTTTATAAGTATATTTGCTCTTTTGAAAGGATTGAACCATTCTGAAGGCTTCTACGACCCAGTCATCAGTACACATTACCAGGTAGCCGTAGTCAGTGGAGAATGCATAACGGCATTTTTTCTGCTTATTGTAAATCGCCTGCCATTGAATTTTCAATCCGTAATTTATGCAGATTGCATTGTCCTTAAAACAGAGAACAGTTCCTCCTGAAGTTTCATCAACATGAATTAAATTTTTAGCAGGGGACAGATCTGTGTAGACAGATGTTTTTTTTACTTTACCGTCTGCAAGGGAAATAAGGTTTATTACAGCCGGATTTCCATTTATTAAAAGCAGATCCGTTTCATTCTCCATGGCATAAAGTTTTGATTCAGTAGTGTACTGTGAAAATCGCCATGCTTCATAGACTGAACGGTCTTTTACAGATATAAGGCTGCATCTTCCGTCTGCAAAGGAAATTACGATTCCCTTTTTTGTACAGCACAATTCTTTAGGTTGAGAATTAAAGGTTATGTCTTCCAGAATCTCCCCAAATGGAGAAATACGGACAGCTTTATATTCACCATTTACTGAAGATATTCTTGCAGAAGTATTATTCTGCTTTTTTCCAAAAATTTCACTGTTTCTTTTTGGCTTTTCATTGTTAAGCGATGCAGAATAAGTGGAATTAACAAAAACAAGCAGAGATCCGTCGTTAAAGCTTGTGAGGGGAAGTGCTGTGTTTTGTCCTGTAAGTTTCAGTGTCCATCGCAGATTTCCCTTAAGACTGTAGCAGTTGATGTTTTCACTGCCTCTGGCATAAACCCTTCCGTCAAAACCAAGAAGTGGTTTTTCAATTACTTCAAAACCAGTATCCTGCTGCCAGACATATATAAGGCTGGGATTAATCAGTGTAAGTTTGGATCGGGAAAATACGGCAAAGAATAAATCTCCGGGAATGGAAGTGAGGAAGGGCTGTATTCTTTCAGAAACCTGCTTCTGCCATAAAATAGTACCGTTTTGATTAATGGCATTCAGCATTCGTCCTTCAGAAATAAAAACGTAGCCGAAACTGTTACGCTCAGGCTGACATACTGCAGCAGCTCCTGTTTCTGCCGCCCAGGAGGTATTCTGATAGGTTAAATCCGTAACAGAATACGCTTCTGAAGACGCTCCCCAGAGTGCAGAAGGAAGGAGAAATGCAATTAAGATGGTTATCAGATAATCCCTTACTCTTTTCATACTTTTTTAACTTCATCCCTGAATAATAATTACATTTTCCTATTCTTTTTCAAAAGTAGCAAGACTTTCTATATGACTCGTTCCAGGATAAAAGTCAAGAAGATAAAGTTTTTTTAATTTATAGCCGCTTCTGATGAGGAATTTAGCATCTCTGGCATGAGTTGCAATATCGCAGCTGAGACTTTTGATTTTAGGAATCCCGCTGGAACAAAGCCACTGACATACTGATTTTTCCATGCCGCTTCTTGGAGGATCAATAACAACTCCGTCAAATGAACCATATTGCTTAATATGATTTTCCGCATGATATTTTACCCACACATCACCTGAAAGACCGTAACTTTGATGGGGAACTCCTGCAAGATTCTGTTCTGCATAGACAATAGCCCCTCTGTTGTGTTCGACCAGACACAGGTTTTCAAAATTTTTCTTGAGGAATACAGAAAAGGTTCCGCATCCGGAATACATATCCAGGAGTTTTTTACCGGACATGCCTTCTGTAATTAAAGGTATGGTCTTTTCCAGAACTTCAAGGTTGGACTGAGAAAAGCCCTGTACATCAAAAGTAATTTTTTCACCCAGAATATTAACAGTACAGAGACTTGCTTGATTACTTACTGTTCCTGCAAACTGCTGCTTAATTTTCTTCTGCTTAGGCAGTTTTCTGCCGTTTGGAGTATATTGAGGACGATTCCGGACTTTTTTTGTATCTTCCTTCATGGATCTTTGACTGTCAATTGAATCAGCAACAATGATTTTGTCAAATCCGTCCGGTATGGAAACTATCCTGCTGCTGGCGAAAACCTGAAATCTGCCTTCTGGTCTGTTTTCAAAAGGAACTTCCTTCAGATAATGGTTGATTTCGTCTGTTGCCATAGGACAATTATCAATTGGGATAATATTGTTCGTCTGTTTTTCCATTAAGCCGCCGTTATGGAATTGAAAACGGGATCTGTAAGCAGACGGCTTTCCGCAGACGGCTTCAATATTTTCAAGAGGAATATCAATATTTTCCCTGGCAAAGGCATCCCTTAGAATTTCTTTTCTCAGCGTAACCTGATGTTCATCTGAAATGTGAAGCATGTTACAGCCGCCGCATTTAGTGTAAAGAGGGCATGACGGTTCAACTCTGTATGGAGAAGGTTCCAGAATTTCAATAATTCTTCCTACAGAATAATCCCTCATCTCTTTTACTATTTCTACATTAAGTTTTTCACCTGGAAGAGCATAAGGAACAAAAATCGTTTTTCCCTCATATTTTGCAATACAATCTCCCCCAAATACCATTTTATCTGTTATAATTGTTAAACCTGACATCAAAAGTCATTCTATCAGATTTTAGATTTAATAAAAAGTCTGACCGGGTAAAAAATGATTTAATCCCTATGTTACAGGTAAAATGAGGTTTTTATATGAAATATGAAATGATTAAACTTACAATGTCTGACGGTAATGTAAATGTTGTACACAGCTGGAAGCCTGCAAGAACTGAAGCTGTTGTTGTTTTGAGCCACGGTATGGCAGAACATGCTTCAAGATACGAAGGATTTGCAGCAGCTCTTTCTGCTCACAATATTGCCCTGATTGCAGAAGATCATAGAGGTCATGGAGAAACTGCTAAAATTGCTAAGGAAAATGGAACAGGTGATTTTGGTTATCTTGCTGATAAAAACGGCTTTTTCCGTGTAACTGAAGATATTCATGAAGAAGTTGAATACGCAAAACAGATTTATCCTGGAAAAAAAGTATTCCTTTTTGGACACAGTTTCGGTTCTTTTGTAACTCAGTGTTACATTGAAAAATATGGAGACAGCCTGGATGGAGTAATAATCTGTGGTACTGCAGGTCCAAGAAAAGGGCTGATTGCAGTTGGAAAGTGTGTTGGTGGAATCTGCCGGCTTTTTGGCAAAAAAAGAGTAAATAAATTTATGGATAAACTGTCTTTTGGAACCTACAATGCAAGAATCAAGGATGCAAAAACTCCTTTTGACTGGCTCAGCAGGGATGAAGAAGAGGTAGCAAAGTATATTAATGATCCATGGTGTGGTTTTGTCTGTACAAGCGGTTTTTACAGTGATCTCTTTTCAGGTCTTACCTATATCCATAAAAACCGTAACATGAAAAAGATTCCACAGAATCTGCCTGTATTCTTTATTGATGGTACAGGTGACCCTGTAGGAAACTATGCAGATACAGTTACAAAACTCTGTTCAATCTACAAAAAGAACGGAATTAAAACTGTGGACATAAAATTCTATGAAGATGCCCGTCACGAACTGTTAAACGAAATCAACAGGGATGAAGTTACTGCTGATGTAGTTGAATGGCTGGAAAGACGAATTAAGCTGGATAAGTAAACTGGTAATTGACCAAGACTGGCAGGGTCATTAAAATGTCTGCACTGTGTTAATCAGATACTCAACAGATGAAAAAGGAAATCCTGTTCAACAGGCAGTGATTTATACAAAAGAAGAACATAAAATTCCTCTCAGCGAAATTGATCTGGACGCTATAACTATTGTCAGACGTTTAAATGATTATGGTTTTACAGCTTACATTGTTGGTGGGGCTGTAAGAGATTTGATTGTTGGAAGAACTCCAAAGGACTTTGACATCGTAACAGATGCCACTCCAAGCAGAATTAAAAAGATTTTCCACAATTCCAGGATAATTGGCAAACGCTTTCGTCTTGTTCACGTAATTTTTGGACAAAAGATTTTTGAAGTTTCTACATTCCGTTCTATATGCGACGGTTCAGTGGGAAATGTTTTTGGTACTATCGAAGAAGATGTTAAGCGCAGGGATTTTACCCTGAATGCCCTTTATTATGACCCAATTAAGGAACAGGTAATTGACTACGTTGGCGGTGTGGAAGATATAAAAAAGGGTATTGTTAAACCTGTAATTCCTCTTGATGTTATCTTTGAGGATGACCCTGTGCGTATGCTTCGTGCAGTTAAATATTCGGCAACAACCCATTCCATTCTGCCAAGAAACTTGAAAAAGAAGATTCGTCAATCTTCAAACCTTCTTTCTCCAGTTTCACCGTCAAGACTTACGGAAGAACTTATAAAGATTTTAAATTCCGGCCATTCATACGATATTATCAGCCAGGCAATGGATGTAGATATATATGAGTATCTTCAGCCTGCTGCAACAAGTCTTATGGAAGACAGTAAAAATTACCGTAAGAAGTATTTTGAAAGTCTTCTGGCTATGGATGAAAAGGTACAGACTACACTGGATCTCAGACTGGGTGAAAAACTTTATTTTATAATCAGGGATTTTGTAGCCTCCCTGACAGACTGGAATGCTGAAATAAAAACCTCTGCACAGGCTGCTGAGCTTTATAAGAGAACATGGGCTTCCTGCCGCAACTTTGTTCTTCCAATGAATCCTCAGAGGTCTGAACTGGATTTTGCTGTAAGAAAAGTTCTCAGTGAATACGGTGTTCAGTTAAAAAATCCAAAGAAAAAGCACAAGTACCAGCTATCTGCAGATAAATAAAAAAAAGGGAATGATGATTGAGTCATTCCCTTTAATAAATTTATTTAACAGTTATTTTTTTGATTTCAACTTTTTTTCCCGGGGATTATCTTTTTCCTGCTGAATATTGTCCGTAGTGATTTTATCAATGATAATGCTGACTTCTTCAATGAGAATACCTGTGAAAGTTTCAATCTTTTCAATTATGTAATTCTGCATATTGTGAATTACTCCGGTAAGCTGTTTTCCGAAAGGAACATCAACTGTAAGAACCAGACGGTATCCTCTGCTGTCAGTTTTGATTGTTAATTTTTTGATTCTTACTTCAGGGTCAGATTCGCTTACACAATGAATAACCATTTGCGAAAGGGCTGCTTCTGAAATTTCAAGCCGTCCTTTTTTACTGAATTCCGGAGTTACTATAGATTTTTCTGCCATAGTGGAATCTTTTTTTGCAAAAATGTTAAATTTGCTTTTTTGAATTTTTTCCCTTATGGACTGCTGAAAAATTTGAGAATAAGTCTTTTTTACTTCGATTGCAGGTACAGGAATAACGTGTTTTCCTTCAATCTGGCGGCTTCTGATTGCCTTTGTAATTTCATCCTGAGAAGCAATATCCTCAATGTTGATGATTTTTGACGGCTGGGGCAGTTGAAGACGTGTGCAGATTTTGCTGACCATTTTTTCACTTGTACCGATTATGAGCAGTTTTTTCATGTGGGATTTCTGAAGAACTTTTGCAACTGAATCTCTATGCTCTTTTTCATCAAAAAGGGCAATTCTTACTGCTCCCATATATGTTTTTTCATGTTTAGCAGATTTACCGGCCAGAATTTTATCATCTTTTATCAGAAGACCATCATCAATGATGGCATCAATGTTGTTTTTTTCAGCAATTAACTTGGCGCGAAAGCTTTTTCCCGTACCACTGCCTCCAACAAGCGCGAAAACCTGGATTTTTGGGGAGAAAATTTTCTGTAAAATACTCATATAACTAAATTATAATTTGACCGGTAGGCTTTTTCAAGTTGATTTTTATGAAGTTTGAAAAGCTTTCCGGAAGTTCTGCCTTTATTGTAACAGGCAGGTTAAGGGGATTTTCTTCTGGAAAATGCAGTTCAAGGGCATGAAGAAAATATTCCTGAGGGCCTTTCTCTCTGGCTCCGTATGCTATGTCTCCAAGGAGAGGAAAACCATGGTAAGATGACTGAAAACGTATCTGGTGTTTTCTTCCAGTAAGAATGTGATACTTTATTAATGTAATATCCCTGCCTTTATAATTTCCCCATGCAAGAGGGGTTGCCTGAGTGAGGGCTTCCTTTGAATTTTCGCTGCTGCTTTCTTCTGCAGATTTAACTGTGTGAAAACTTTCAGGAGTATGTTCCTGCTCATCCTCAAGTTTATCATTCCATAACTGATTTTCAGTAAGATGGCCTTCTGCAATTCCAATATAGGTTTTAGTAATCCAGTGATTTTTTATTCCTTCAGAAAACCATCTTGCTCCCTGTGAGTTTTGAGAAAAAACAAGCAGTCCTGTGGTAAAACGGTCCAGTCTGTGGAGTGCTCCCGGCTTAAATGAAAGGGAATCCGTATGTTTTTCCTTTTTATATTCCTCTTGAATCCAGCTGGAAAGATCAAAACTTGAGTTCTTTGCGGGCTGGCAGAGAGTATCATATGGTTTGTTGATTATTTTAAGATATTCATTTGAAAAAAGACTTTGAATCTTTATTTGTGGATTCTTGTCAGCTGAAGGATTTTTATGGGAAGCGCCTGGAATTTCTTCATTCAGGAGGAAAGATGCTACGGAAATTATGTCGTTTTCTGTAACATGCTCTGCCGCTGAAGCCTTTTTTTTGTTGAGTTTTATCAGATTTTTTCTAAGAAGCTGATTGATTTTTGATTGATTTTCTACTGGCAGAATTGCCTTTAATATACGGTCAAGACGCCGGTTTTCATCATTTTTTCCAGCCTTAAAATCTGTAAATTCCATGAGGATATTATAGAATAAAAAAGAGTAGTATGCTATACTTGTAAAATCGGATTTTAAAGGAAAATTTTAAAAATGAATGGATCAAAACAGCAGATTATATTGTTTATAACTAACCCTGTGCTCCTTTCCATGCTCTTCAGCTGGCTCGTTGCACAGCTTATAAAAACACTAATAAAACTCTTTTCAGGAAAAGTTGGAAGTCTTAAGGAATTACTTGAACTTCTTTTCTGGAGAACTGGAGGAATGCCTTCAAGTCATTCTGCCCTGGTAGTTTCACTTACTACCTGCATCGGCTTCCGTTCAGGAATTAATTCTGATGTATTCATGCTTGCAGCAGCATTTATGTTTGTTACAGTAAGAGATGCTCTTGGAGTAAGAAGATCAAGCGGTATCCAGGCAAACATGATTAACAGACTGGGCCATCAGCTGGAAAGAAAAAACATAATCGAAGAGTACAAACCTATTAAAGAAGTTCAGGGACATAAACCTGCAGAGGTATTTATCGGCTGTTTATTAGGATTCTTAATAGGAGTCGCATTCAGCGTTCTTAAGTAGTAAATGAAATACGTTCTTAAGGGTGCAGCATTTGTTTTGATTTATGTAATCTCAATCTTAGTTCTTTATTTTTGTCGCACTGTACCATATGCAAAGATTTGGGATAATTACAATGTTGCTTATATCGAAAAATCTCTCTCAGAAGAAAAAGCTCTGGAATATTTCTATGCCGCCGGATGTAAGGATGTTATATCCAGAGGGCAGCAGCGTATTCCTGATGTTGAGACCATAATTCCTCTGATGCAGACTTTTAACCGTTCTTTTGACTCCTATCTTGAAAACAGACTTTCATATTTCAGGGATCGGGATAATGGTTTTCAGCTCTTTTATATTCCAACGACTTATGAAGCAAATTCTGTAAATGCAATCACCCAGATTCAAAAAAAAGAAAATGTAAAAGCCGGCCTGGATGATAAAGAAGCTTTTCCCTGGCTGATGACATCTGTTTGTCTCTGCTTTTTTATTTTTCTCTTTGTAATGGCAGAAAATAAAAAGATATTCTTTTTCCCGGGACTGCTCTTCACGGCATTTGGATTCTTTGTTCCTGAACATGGAGTCCAGGCTGCAGTTATTATGTCTCAGCTCTCACTATTTATGATTCAGAGAATATGGAGACGAAAATATGCCCTTAAGAAACTTTTTGCAAGTCCATATTTCATAATACTTCTCATTACTTCTGTAATTATGTTTATCCTCACGTCCTTTAAGACATTTCTTTTTTCCATGATGATTTCATTTTTTATGCTCATATGTCTTAAAATCTTAAGGGATTTTGAAGTTGCAAAGGAGAAGAAACATACATTTAAATTCGATATGCTTTTTACAGCAAATCACTTTGAAATCATGACCAGAAGGAATGCGGTTATAATGCTTACAGCAGTAATTCCTATGATTTTTATTCTGGTCATCTTTTTACTGCAGGCAAAATTTACACCAAAAACAACAGGAACAGGTCTTTTTATTCCTGCTCCAAAAATGCAGACTCTTTCAGATTCAGAAAAAAATGAAAGTGAAAGCAACCTTCTTCCTGTAATTGATGATTTCTATGACTGGGCTTTTAAGGTTAAGGCTTATCCCTACAGAAACTTATACGATAAAAACTGGGAAAATGAAATGGCTCTGGTTAAACCTGGGTATACGGTCAGTCAGAAAACATATTCCATGACAGACAATGGAATTGTAGAAGAGGATGAAGTCCTTCTGGAATATAATATTGATTTTGAAAAACAGATTAATAGTTTTATAAAAAATCTTGATTATCCGGCAATTGAAAAATTCCTCATGAATCAGGATAGAAATATTGAAGTTGCATACAGTGGTTCTGCTAATACAAAGGTTCAAAATGATCAGTTAAGTCTGGTTGTTATTTTAATTGCTTTGATAGTGCCAATAATACTGGCAGTTTTATATTTTCTCTCAGAAAATGTCTTGAAAAAGAAAAAAAATTAAGGGGAAAAGAAACAGGATGATAAAATGAAGAAAATAAATAATTTTGTGCATACAGAAAAAATCCCTTTTACTCAGGCGGTCAGATCCTATATACCTACAGTTGTAACTGTTCCTTTCTGCCAGACAAAGGGAAAGGATTTTATCAGTATTGTGAAAGTAGGTGAGCAGGTTAAGGAAGGCCAGCCTATTGCAATTGCAGTTGACTCAAACAATAAAGAACTTGAAGCTCAAATTCATTCACCTGTTCCCGGGGAAGTTATTTCCATTGAGCAGTGTTCATTACCTGATGGATGTGTTGGACTTTCAGCAAAAATTCGTTTGGGAGGAGAGTTTTCTTTTCTTGGAAAACAAATTGAAAAGACTGACTGGAAAATTCTTACTGATGAAGAGATTATTACAGCTTTTGATGAAAAAGGAATTTTTAACACTTTCAATCATTCTGTTCTGCTTTCAAAACAAATAAAGGAATGCAAACTTAAGGAAAACCGTTTCCTTGTTGTAAGGCTTTTTGATGAAGATCCAAGCCGCTGTACAGATTCATTTGTAGCTGAAAAATATACCGCAAAGGTTGTTGAAGGCAGCTTGATTATTGCAGCAGTAATGCATGCTCAGGGAATTGTATTTGTAAAACCAAAGGGAAGTCTGATTTCAATTGATACAGAATCCATTGATATACCATACTCCATTGTTGAGGCTGATACAACAATTTATCCACAGGGCTTTTTACAGAATCTTGTTCATACAATTAAAAAATTCTGTAAAAATTCAAAAAACTCATTAAATAAAGAATTTACGAAAATAAATCATAAATCAATTTTCATTGATCCAGAGACAGCACTTTCTGTTTATCAGGGAATTGTTTATTCTGAGCCGGTAATGGAAAGATATGTTCATGTAACAGGAAATGCCTTGAAGGCTTCAGGAATGTTTAATGTAAGAATTGGTTCAACAATTTCTGCACTTGCCAGACAATGCGGCGGCATTAAAAAGTTTCCTTCAAAAATCATTATAAATGGAATGATTATTGGAAATGCAATTTCAACTATGGAAGCTCCGGTAACAAAGGATGTTAAGTCTGTTGCATTTGTTACTGCATCTGATCTGGATGATCAGACTTTAAGCCAGTGTGTCCGCTGCGGAATGTGCCGTGAAGTTTGTCCGGAAAAGATTTATCCGGATTTACTTTTCAGACACAAGATTGGCGGTAAACCAGTTGGTCCGGATTTTCTTAAAACATGCAGGCTTTGTTCAGGCTGTTCACTGTGTAACTGTGTATGCCCGTCACGACTGCCTTTGAGTCAGACAATTGAAATGTTAAAGGAGGAAAACAATGAGTAATAGAATTCTGCAGACAAGAAATTATTCCGATGTCACTCTCAGACCTTTCTCATATATAACTCCTTCAATCAGAACTGCCAGTCTGATTATGCTTTTGTGTTTATTGCCTCAGATTATAATGCTTATCATTACAGCCAGCTGGTCATCCCTGCTTATAATTTTAGCCACTGTTGCAGCATCAAATCTTGCAGATTTCCTTTATTCACGGCTCAATAAACAGAGTAGTTTTAATCCTTTGACAGATTCTCTGCAGGGAATTCTTGTGGGTATGTTTATACCTTCAACATATTTTATTCCTGGAATATTTTTAATTACTTTAATCACTTTGTTTTTTATAAAGTATGCATTCGGAGGATTTGCAGGAAGCTGGGCTAATTCAATTGCAGTAACTGTTGTGGTTGCTTACTTTTTGTCATCAGCAAGTTTTCCATCATATCAATTATCCTTACAGGATCTTGGTACCAGAAATGCTGCCCTTTCATTGATTCAAAATGGAACAATTCCTCTTTTGCATGGTGACGGAAGGGTAACTACTTTTTTCAATAACATGATTTTCAGACTTTTTAAGGTACAGGTTCCTGAAGGCTATATTACATTGCTCTGGGATTCAGGTTCAATAATTCCGGCCTTCCGTTTTAATGTGCTAACAATGATATCTTCCTTGTTCTTATTTGGACTTGAAATTGTTGATATCGTTATTCCATTTTGCTTTATAGGTTGTTATGCAGTTCTTGTAAAATTCTTTGGACCTTTTGTAGTTGGTCAGGGATTTTTCCAGGGGGATATTTTATTAGCACTCTTTACAGGGGGAACTCTTTTTGGAGCGACTTATATTCTTCAATGGTATGGTACAACCCCTGTTACTAAGTCGGGAAGAATAATCTTTGGATTATTGAGCGGTGTGACTGCTTTTTTTGTTATGGGTGTAGGAACTTCTTCTTCCGGTTTTATGTTTGTCGTACTGATTATGAATGCAATGTCTACCCTTATTCAGATATATGAAAGTCATCAGGTTAGAAAACAAATTGAAACCTCATTAAAAGAGAGAATTATGAAAATGGAGGAGGTTGAGAATGTCTAAAAAGAATAAAAAGAAGCATCATAACAATAATCAGAATTATTCAAAACCTCAGACTGGTAATAATCAAACTTATAATCAGCCTCAAGGTATTGTAGAGCAGCCGGTAAACAGTGCACCTCAATCTGTAAGTCAGAATAATTCTTACAGAAGTGAGGTTAATATTGCCCCTCAGCCGGTTTATAGAAGTGAAGAACATTATACTCATAAATCAGAATCAACTAGAAAATCTGTTTCTGTAAAAAAAAGTAATCCTTTTGGAGTATTTTTATTAATTGTGATGATTATAACGCTGCTGGTTACTACATCTGTTGTGTTAAACAAAATTGTTGATAATCAGGGCTTGAAGAATAGTGTAGAAAAAGTTCTGAAGAATAACGGACTGGAATATAAAATCAATCATCAGCTTCCAGTTTCAAATGGACTTGCATCAGGAACTGCAGTGTACGATTTAGGAAGTGGTTACTTTGCTGTAATTATAAGAACTACTTCAATTTATGGCCCTCTTCCTGCTGTATTTATCTATAAACTGGGCGATACAGAAGCAAAATTTATTGATTACTGCCTTGTTGATTCTTTGGCTAAAGAAAGAATTATAGATAACACTCAAAATAATCAGATTTCTTTCTGGGCTAAAAGAATTATTAAAATTGTTGATGAAGCAGTTACGGAGGAAGCTTTACAAGGAGGTGGGGTATGAAAAAAAATAATTTGCTTGCATATACCATAATGACTCTTTCAATGCTCATTTCTCTTCCCGGACGTTTCGCTTATGGATTGCTGGCTGTTATTACTCTTATTATTCTTACTGGCACACAGGCAATTATAAGCAGCGTATTAAAATCCAGAAATATGAATTCTTATGTGCTTCCCTTGTCATTTTTTTCTGTTATAGGAATGACTGTTGTTTTGAAACAGTTACTTTTCTGTTTTTCACCTGTTCTTGCTCTTTCAATAGGCTTTAACCTTTATTTAATTGCAGGGGCAGTATTAGTTTCGGATTTTATCGGAAATAATTTTAATTCTGAAAATAGTAAACAGTTTAAGAATGCAGTTTCCTTTGCAGGAAAATATGCTCTTCTTGTTTTAGTATATTTTCTGATTAGAGATATTGTTGCATATGGCACAGTGACGATTCCTTCTCCTGACGGACTTTTTATATTAAGGATCTTCAGGCATAGTGATTTTACCTTCCCTGGAAATTTTTTTGGAACAATTCCTGGAGGTTTAATGCTTGTAGCCATTATCATTATTGTAATTTCATTTATTGCCAGAAAACTTGAAGTCGTAAGGGTAATGAATACTCAGGAAAAAGCAATTAAATTTGAAAAACAGGAACTTAAACAGAATATTTCAACGGAAAATGAATCTGTAACACCAGCTCCTGTAGAAAATGTAAACAACGATATATCAACAAATAATGAAAATATTGGAGGAAATAATGTTTAACAATTTCATGTTTTATTTTTTATATTCCTCTTCTGTAATTATTTATGGAGCTGGACTGAATTATTCTATACAGAATTCAAGTAAACCTTCTAAATTATTTTCAAGCTTTGTTAGAATTCTGTTTACGGTAATTATTACATCTGTACTGGTCTTTCTTATTGAACATTACCTCCTGGCAAAATTAAATATAATGGATCTATTTCCTTTTGCTGCTGTTGTTGTATTTCTTCTTGTCTCTTTACTACTTGAAACAATATTCAGAAAGTCAGTTCAGAACCGTTTAAATGAGTACGCTTTTTCACTTGTATGTATACTTTTAACTTTATCAGAAAGCCTGACTCTTATTGAAACTATTGTAATTGGTAGTTCAAATGTTCTTTCTATAGTTTTACTGGTACCTGTATTGTATGCAATTCGTAAAAGAATTGAAATTTCTAATCCTCTGGAAGACTTTAAGAATTCAAGTCTTCTTTTGATAACGTTATCAATTCTTTCTTTACTGACTCTGGTTTGGAATGTATCATGGTTAAATAAGGGAGTGCTCCATTGATATGGTAGATATTGTTAGTTTGTTGATTTTAATTATTGTAATCCTTTTCTCATTGATTATTATCTTTTTTATCATCAACCTGAACGATAAGAGAAAAAAAGTTTCATCGAAGGGAAAGTTGTCAGATTCTTCTGAAATTTTAATGGAAAAAAATGTTTCAGAAGAAAAAGTATTATTTAAGAATGCAAAAATTGGCTACAGAGCCGTTGTGCTTTGTTCTCCAGACAGAAAGTTTGACAAGAAACGCCTTGATTATCAGGGGCAGAAAGATTGTCGTTTATTTGTTTCTATGTATGATGGTGTCTACGATTGTGTATGGGGTTGTATAGGCTTTGGTAACTGCAAAAAGCGCTGCCCTAGAAATGCCATTTCAATCGTAAACTCTACTGCGGTTGTTCAGAAAAGTTGTATTGGCTGTGGTTTATGCGTTGAAAGTTGTCCTCAGCAGCTGATAAAATTGTTACCGTTTAACACAAGTGAATATGCTACTTGTTCATATCCAGACGGAAACAATCCTGCCTGCAGTCAGTGTAATAAGGTTAGAAAACTTAACTCATCAACTGAAAAGGACTTTAAATTCTGGAAAGGACTTTATAAACTGATTTATGGAAAGAGAAGTGGAAAATAAAATAAATATTTGCATAGACCTGAATCTCACTGAAATTAATTACTCAGAAGAAAAGATGAAGTTTTATTATCAAAAAATGATAAAACCTCTTTTGACTTACTTATATACTCATCCTGCTTTTTTTATGACTTTTTCTTTTTCAGGACCATCCCTTGAATTTTTGAAAAAAAATAATCCTGAAGCAATTGATTTATTAAGTGATTTAATGGATCGTCATCAGATTGAAATTACAGGAGGTGGTTTTTATTCTCCTGTTTTTCCACTTATTTATACAGTTGACAGAATTGGTCAAGTTGAAAAACTCACAACCTTAATTCAAGCCTCTACCGGTAAAAGACCAAGAGGTTTAACTTTGTTTGCCAGCATTTGGGAACCGTCACTTATTACAACATTTCAGTCCTGCGGATTTGAATATTTGTTTCTGGACAGCACCCTGATTCCTAAAAAAGCTCAAAATACGTATTTACCATTGATTACAAGTGAGCATGGAAAAAGCTTAAAAGTTTTTCCTACATACAATGATTTTCTTCCAGAGGAAAATGAAAGTGTAGAGAAGTGGACCAAAAGAATAAGATCAAAAATCAAAAATATTAATAATAATATTATTTCATTGAAGTTTACTCCGGAAAAATTCTTAACCTTTTTTAAAGGAGAAATTTTTAATTATTTTGATAAACTTGATGAAACTTCAGATTTTATACTTACAAATCCACAACTCTATTTAAAGTCAGCAAATTCTTTCGTTTCTGCATATATTCCGGCCGGAATGGACTGGATTTCTGCAGAATGGACTAATAATGCTTATATTAAATCAGACAATAATTCTCATTTCTCTTTAACTATATATGATTACCTTGAAACTTATCCTCAGATACATCAGTTGTACGAAAGAATGATGTATGTAAGTATGTTATTAAATCAAAGTGGTGGAGACAAGATTAAAAAAATATCAGCGAGAGAATATCTCTGGAAAGCTCAGACGGGAACAAATTTCATCTCCATGCCAGATGGTTTACCTGCTGTTAATTCAAAAAGACTTGATTCCTTTAAACATTTAATTACTTCGGAAAAGATTATCCGCGAAGCTTCAGGGGATAAAGAATCTCTTACTCGTTATGATTATAATTATGATGGTTTGAGTGAATACATATGTCAGATGCAGAAATTTTCAGCAGTTCTTACATTAGATGCAGGAGCCATTTCTTCACTGGATGTGCTTAGTTCTGGATATAATTACGCGGTAAATCTTTCCAGAAATAAACAATTTGATGGGGAAAAAGATGAATACGAAAGAGGCATCTTTGTTGAACATTTATTTTCACCTGGTGAATTTGAAAATTATAAAAATCTGGAAGGTAATATAACTCCTGTATTTTCGAAAGTAAAATTTACTGAAAAGAAATTTGTTGGAAAACGGAATGAAATTCAACTTGAAGGTAGAGGACTCGTATTCTCCATGAAGCAGCCTGTTCTTTTAAGAAAGAAAATTATAGTTTCTTCAGCAGGATTTGTAGTTCAGTATATTTTAAAGAATGATTCACCATTTCCTTTAAAAGGTATTTTTGTTGTTGAATCAAATTTTGATATGTCACGAGTTTCTGATGAAGTTTCGTCCTTTGAAGCAGAAGTAATTTATAACTCTGCCAGAAAAAATATTAATACTGATAAAAGATTCTTTTCTGAATCAGGAATTTCAACGATTAAATTAAATGATTCTAAGGCAAAGCTGAGCTTTATTCTTGAACCAAATGAAATTGCAGGATACTTGTATCAAAATATAACCTTTAAGCGTCCTGTGATGGATGAAAAAGGTATGTTAAAAGTTGAATATGCTTCAACAACTGCAGTAAATTCATTTTTCTGGAATGTAGATCTGGCTGCCGGAATGGAAATGGAAAAGACAATTAACTTTTCTATTATTCCAGAAATCAAAAATAAGAAAAAAACAAGTGACAAGGCTGCAGAAAAATCAAATGAAAAATCTGTAGATAAGTAAAAAAATCTGTTGGAGAGAGCAGTTTTTTTCACAAAAATCAATTAAAAATAACCTGAAATAAAAGCATAAAATTATTTTAATGCCGGCTTCATATCATCGAAATAAAAGTTTTTTTTTAATACATGTTTACAATTTCATAGCACATACATTTCTGATTTAAATTAATCTTCAAAAATGTATGTGAATGAAAAGTATGAAATTTAGCGGCCATGAAGTTTCTTTAAGAATTTTCTGTGATACCAGGCACGGAATTTTTCAGCCATAATATAGAGTCTGTAATTTTTCTGGTCCAGTGCCACATCAAATGAACCTGGTCTATGGATAATTGCTCCTCCAAAACCTGTCTTAAAGAGGTAGAGTCCGTGCATAGGATGATTTTCATCATCTGTTGGAGGCATTCCGTAAAAATCATAGGCAGGGCTTCCAAACGCTTTTGCGTCCTGGATTGCTGTCCATTGCAAAAGATATGCAGGCATAAGATTACGCTTAAGGTTACCAGAAGCTCCGTAAAGGTAAACAGCTTCTCTTTTGCAGAAAAGTGTTATGATTCCTGCAAGATAATCTTCCTCGTGTCTGGCAAGATAAAGATTAATCTTGATATCATCATCCTTATTCCTGAGTAAATCAAGATAATACTGCTTTCCATGAAAACTTACACCATCACGTTTTGAAGTAACTTCAAAGAGTTCATAGAATTTATCAAAAGCTTTTTCCAGTTCCGGGGAATCTGAATTATATTTTTCTACAGACACACCTTTTTTTTCAGCAAGCCTGATATTATATCTCCATTTGGACTTCATATTTTTAAGGAGATCGTCAGTTGACTGGCTTATATCCAGAATTGTTGTATCAGGAGGCTGAACTGCAACCAGTGACCGTTGTGTAAAGATTTTTTTTGCTTTTTTAAGAGAGTCAAAACTCTTTAGAAAGGCATCCTTTTCTTCAATAGATAAAAAGTCCACTGGTGGATCAAATCGTACACAAATTGTGTTTGACGGAATAAAAGGCTTAATTTTAGAAGCAATTTTTTCCAGCTTTTCAAAATATGCCTTTTCACTTTCTTCAGAGGAAGTAGAAGCATCATATTCAAAAGCCATGGCAATATATGCAATAGAGAAAGTCTTGATTTTAATAGAAAAACTTCGTGTCAGAACTGCAAAATATTTTTCTGCATCTGAATAAGCCTTTATTTTATATTCTTCAGCTGAAAGCTGTTTAATATTAAGGTCAGCATCAGTTTCAAAGTAGTGAGCTGTCCACTGCTGCTGGGCCTTAAATCCTGTCCAGAATTCAGTTTGTAAAAATCTCTGGTACATGAATTAATGAACCTCTGCATTAACAGTCTTCTGCTGTATCAAAACTTTTCCGTCAGCAAGAAGTTTTTTACCGTCAACGACGATATTTTTATTTACACAGTCAATCTTTACAGCAAAAAAATCCTCCGCAGAGATTTCTTCCGGCTTTGCTTCTGTATAGTTTTCACCTTCAAGAGTAATGACTGTTCCTGGTGCAGCCCATGGTGCTTCAATAGGTTCTACACAATCCTTTCCATTTTCATCTTTATAATCTGTAGCAAGCAGCATTCCATGACTTTCAATACCACGCATTTTTCTAGGAGCTAAATTTGCAGCAAGAATAATGTGTTTTCCAAGAAGGTCTTCAGGCTTTAAATATTCCCTCAATCCTGACTGGATGATTCTTTCTGTTCCGGAACCATCATCAAGGGTTTCAACGTAAAGCTTTTCTCCCTCAGGATTGTTTTCAACTTTGATTATTTTGGCAACCTTAAGAAGTATTTTTTTGTTAAAATGCTCTGTTTGATTTGCTGCTAAAGTAATTTCCTTCTGAGCTTTTTTTTCTGCCTTTTGTTTTTTCTCACCAGACTTTTCTTTTCTTTCTGACTGACTTCCTGAGAATTTAAGTTTAAAGGCATCTGCTGTTTTCTGATCCAAAGGAGTAAAGAAAACTTCTGTTTCTCCTACAGTTGTAAGGCCTTCTGTTTTTCCCAGATTACTCCAGTTAAGTCCATCAGGAATATTGTCCTGGCCAAAACAAGGTTCATTAATTTCTTTGCCAAAAAATGAAAGAATTTTTTCAGAGAACTGAGGCATGTAAGGATGGCACAGAATCATCAGATCCTTAATCATATAACAAAGTGTATGAATAAGTTTTGCTGCTCTTTCCGGATCAGTTGTACGGGTTTTCCATGGCTCTGTATCCTGGAAAGCTTTATTTCCAATGTCTGAAATAGCGAAAATTTCATGGAATGCATCCTTTAATTCTGCCCATTCCAGATATTGAGTGATTTTTTCTTCTTTTTCCCTAACTTTTGACCAGATTTCTTCATCAATTGGAGCTTCTGGAATTTTACCATCATAATATTTGTTAACAAAGAGAAGTGTTCTGTTAACAAGATTTCCTAAATTACCAATCAATTCTCCATTATACTTCTCACGGAATTCTTTCCATGTAAACTGATAGTCCTGCTTTTCCGGTCTATTGTAGAAAATATAAAATCTCCATGCATCGGCCTTAATTCCTGTTTCAATTGCATCAGTTCCAAATACGCCAACCCCTCTGCTCTTAGAGAATTTTCCATCTTCATAATTAAGATATTCTGTTGAAGACATGTGATAGAGCTTAGTCCAGTTGTGATCTGAACCTAAAAGAGTACAAGGGAAAATAACTGTATGGAACGGAATATTATCTTTTCCAATGAACTGGAATAAATCAACATTTTCCTTTCCTTTTGCTTCTTCGCTTTCTTCTGGCAGCCACCAGCTCTTCCAGTCAAAAGTTTTTTTACCGGCCTGTTTAAGTTCATTTGCCAGCTGCTTTGTGATTGACATGTAACCGATTGGTGCATTAAACCATACATAGAATACTTTGTTTTCGTATCCTGCCTTAGGAACAGGAATTCCCCACTTAAGGTCGCGGGTAATGGCTCTTTCGTTTAAACCATCACGAATCCATGCTTTTGTAATGTTAATTGCATTATCTGACCATTTACCGTCAATACTTGTTTTTTCCATCCATTTAGCAAGCTTTGAACTGATAGACGGAAGATCAATATATAAGTGTTTTGTTTCACGTACTTCTGGTGTAGAACCACAAGTTGCGCATTTTGGTTCTTTTAATTCAATTGGATCAAGAAGGCTTCCACAGTCGTCACACTGATCACCTCTGGCTTTTGTAGAACCGCATTTTGGACAAGTTCCATTTACATAGCGGTCTGCCAGGAACATATTGCAGGAAGGGCAGAAAAGCTGCTTGTTTGAGTGTTCTTTAATATATCCATTTTTATCAAGATCATTAAAAAGACTCTGAGTGATTTCAGTACATTCCTGGTTTGATGTTCTTCCAAATTTATCAAAGTTAATGTGGAACCAGTCGTAAATTTTTGTATGTTCTCCATAATAAAAATCACATAGTTCCCGAGGAGTTTTTTTCATTTCAATGGCACGGGTTTCTGTTGCTGTGCCATATTCATCAGTACCGCAGATGTAAAGGGTGTCGTAACCACGGCTTCTGCAGAAACGTGCAAATACGTCTCCTGACAGCATCTGTATAAGGTTTCCAAGATGTGGAATGTTGTTTACATAAGGTAAAGCGGATGTTATTAATCTTCTTTTCATAGTCTTTAGATTATAAAAAAATAGCGATACATAGTCAAATATAAGTACAATAATATAGGAATAAATATGTATTTATTAGATTGAATATGCTATAATAAAAACAAAAGAAATAAAAAGGAGCAAAAAATAAATGGCAATATCAACTTACATCAATGATACCATGAAAAGTAAGGGAGCAGGGGTCATCAGAAAAATGTTTGAAGAGGGAATTAAACTGAAGGCTCAATATGGAGCTGATAAAGTTTATGATTTCAGTTTAGGTAATCCTGATCTTACCCCCCCAAAGAAGGTTGAAAAAGCTTTTAAAAGATTAGCCTCTTCTAAAGAAGCAAATTATCATGGATATATGCCTAATGCAGGATTTGATTTTGCACGTCAGGCAATGGCTGATAAAACAAGTCTGGAACAGGGTGTAAATGTAACAAAAGATTGTATCATTATGGAAGTAGGTGCTGCAGGTGCAATTAATGTTCTTCTCAAAGCAATTATGAATCCTGGTGATAATGTGATTGTTCCGGCTCCATATTTTACCGAATACGGCCATTATGTAAAAAATGCAGGAGGAAATCTTCTTCCTGCTCAGTCAAATGAAGATTTTTCCCTGAATATTTCTAACATCGAAAAGTTGATGGATGAAAAGACAGCTGCAGTTCTTATCAATTCTCCTAATAATCCAACCGGCCGTGTTTATACAGAAGATGAAATAAAGAAATTGACAGAGCTCCTTGAAAAAAAAGCAGAGGAGACTGGACGTAAACCTTATTTGATTTTAGATGAACCTTATAGAGCAATAACTTATGAAGGCATTAAAGTTGCTGCTGCTTTTCCTTTATATGATAGTTCTGTTGTAGTAACTTCTTTTGCAAAAAATCTTAGTCTCCCTGGTGAGCGTATAGGATATATTGCCGTTAATCCTGCCTGTCCTGATAAAGTTGATCTGGTTGCAGCTTGTATTTTCTGTACCCGTATTCTTGGATTTGTAAATGCACCGGCTGTTCAGCAGAGAGTTGTTGCTGAAACCTGGAATGCTCCAGTTGATTATTCACTTTATGAAAAAAGACGGAATGAAATAACTGCCATTATGGATGAAGCAGGTATTGAATATGCAAAACCGTATGGTGCTTTTTATTTATGGTGCAAGGCTCCGGATTGTTTTAATGGAGATGATATGGCCTTTTGTGACCACTTAAAAAAATATAATATTCTTTGTGCTCCAGGTTCAGGATTCTGCGGAAAAGGCTGGATTCGCCTGGCTTATTGTGCAAGTGAAAAAACAATTCTTTCTTCAAGAGCTGCATTTATAAAAGCAATGGCAGATTTGAAAAAGTAAATGGCATTATAAAAAAAGATAAGGAGGAGATATATGAAAATCTTAATGGTAAGTGCTGAGGTTGTTCCTTTTGCTAAGACAGGAGGCCTTGCTGATATGGTAAGTGCCCTTTCAATTCAACTTTCAAAGATGGGGCACGATGTAAAAATTGTAATGCCCCGTTATTATAAAATAGACAGAAGAAAACTTGAAGCATTACCTGGTCCAATGGCTATTGCTGCAGGACAGGAAGAAACCTGGTCTGAAGTATATAAAACTATTCTGCCGGGATCCAGCAATGTTGAAGTCTATTTTATAGATCATGAACAGTGTTTTGGAAGAGATGGAATTTATGGTACTCCTGTAGAAACAGATTTTCATGATAATCCTTATCGCTTTGCAGTTCTTTGTCATGGAGCTTTCCAGGTATGTAGAAAACTGGCATGGTTCCCTGATATCATTCATGCTCATGACTGGTCAAGCTGTCTTGCACCTGTACTGTTAAAGAATGTTACACGTTTTTGTGGATTTGAAAAAACAGCTTCCGTACTTACAATACATAATCAGGGATATCAGGGCGTGTATGGCAAAGATAAATTTCCAGCATTAGGAATTGACTGGGGACTTTACTATGGTGCAGGCTTTGAACATGATGGAGCAATTAACTTCCTTCAGGCTGGCGTTTCCTGTGCTGATATGATAACTACTGTTTCTCCAACTTATGCCCGGGAAATTCAGACTCATGAGGGAGGGTTTGGAATGGACGGACTTTTAAGGGTTCGTTCACATGTAATCAGGGGAATACTTAACGGAGCTGATACAACTGCATGGAATCCAGAAATAGATAAGAGAATTCCATATAATTATTCTGCAAAGGATATGAAGGGAAAAGCTCTGTGTAAAGAGGCTCTCCAGAAAAAAATGGGACTTGAAGTAAATCCAAATATTCCGTTAATTGGAATTGTAACCCGTCTTGTTGATCAAAAAGGAATTGCAGAAGTCTTTGCCCCTTCATATGGTTCAATCTATCAAATTTGTCAGGATATGAAGGTCCAGTTTGCAATTTTAGGCAGCGGCGAAAGATGGTGCGAAAATGAAATTAATGCTCTTCAATCCAAGTTACCAAATCTAAGGGCATATGTGGGATATGATGAAAATCTTAGTCATCTTATTGAAGCAGGAAGTGATTTTTTCCTTATGCCGTCAAAATATGAACCTTGTGGATTGAATCAGATTTATTCAATGCTTTATGGCACTTTACCTATTGTTAGAAAAACCGGAGGCCTTGCTGATACTGTAGATAATTATAATGAACAGACAGGAGAGGGAACAGGTTTTGTTTTTGAACAACTGACACCAAGGGCAATTTATGACACTGTAGGCTGGGCTGTTTATGCTTATTATAATAAAAAAGATCATATTTCCAAAATGCAGCAAAGAGGCATGAAAATAAAATTCGGCTGGGATGATGCTGCTGAGAAATACCTTGATGTATATAAGGAAGCATTAATGCGTGGTTGTGGCATTGAATGTAAATAAAAAAGCTTAAATATATATAAAGAGGAAAGGGGTTGCCCCATGTTTTGGGACAGCCCCTTTTAGTTATACATAATATCTAAAACTCCATAGTGAAAAGAGCCATAGTTACATTATTAAGAAAAGATGAACTTAGAATTCCATCCAGCTTCCATCTTTTTTAAGATACCAGGTACCCATCAAAATTTGAGAGTTTTTATTGTACCAGGAAAGACTGCCGTTATAATTCAATATAATCATACGGGTATTTCCTCCTGCAACTTTAACAGGAATTGAGTATTCCCGTTCATAAAGAGACTGGAGAAAGTTAATACGTGAAATACCTTTCACTTTTTCTTTTCCAATATTAGAGAATACAGCTTTATCTGTGATAGCAGTAAATACGTTGCTTGCATCACCTTCATTAATTGTATAAAGATTTACAAGTGTTTTTTCGTCAATAGAGTAGGCCGCAAGGGATGTAGATTCATATTTATCATTATCCGTAATCAGAATACCATAAATAATTTTTTCTTCCCCGTCTGGATCAAAATTTATTGAAAGCATTAAATCACCTTCAATGCGAAGCGGTACAGTTTCCATAGTTACTCTGTTTACTTTCATCAGAGCACTGTCAAGATTACCAGTCTTTGCTTTTGCAATGTAAATATCTGTATTGTTTACCATTACAGCATCTTCAACACCAGAGCCTGTATATACGTTCCTGCTGGTTCTGTTGGTAAAGTCATAAATTGAAACTGTTGTTCTTCCCTGAGTGTAAATAAGGCGGTTCTCGAAAAAGTGAACAGTCTGCATACTTGAAGCAGGGGTAAACAGAGCTTTTGTTGTCTGGCTTTCAAGATTTAACTGATATACAGTTTTCTTATAGCCTTTTGCCCAAAGTATTAATGAATCTTCGTATGAAGAAAGGTTTGTCCAGCCATTTGTGTTGGAAATGATTTTTGTTAAAGATTTTTCGTTATAATCTGTTTTATAGATTCCTTCACTTGTTAAAGTATACAAATCATCACCTATAAATACAGCATCATAAATTTTATCGTAAATATCATTTGTAAGACAGTTTGCTTTTATATCTGAATCAAGTGAATCAGAAATTGTATAAATGTTTCCGTAATTTGTGCCCAGCACCAGTGTGTCGATATTTTTTGCTGCTGCAGTAACAGTTTCCTTTGTTTTAAGGGTAAATGTCTTAACTAAAGTTGTGGTGATTGTACGTGTTGTTTTTTCATAAATATTCTTAAGGGTATCGTTTGTAATAAGCCTTACTGTATAACTGCCTGAGGAAGGATAAACAAAATACAGACCTTCTTCAGCTTTTGATTTAGAAAGACAAAGAAGAGGTTTTGTGGATGCATATGTAGATAAAGTTTTTCCGGAAAGGGCATCGATAATGTAAATATTATTATCTCTTACTCCAGCAAGATATGAATTAGTTTTATCTCCTGTACCAAATAATACGGCCTGTTGAAGAAGTCTTTCTGTAGAAAAACGAGCTTTCTGCTTAAATTTTACTAAATCATAATATATGAGGGTACCTGTAGAGGAATACATGATCATTGATTTTTCAGAGCTGCTGCTTTTAATCATTGATATCATTCCCGGAACTGTATCAAGCTGCTTAACAAGTTCCCCGCTTCTGGATTTATAAATATAAGTTTCTCCTGCACCGTAAGTTCCTACAATCAGGTAACTTCCTGCTTCTGAAAAAGCTATTGCAGAAACAGTTTCTGTATAATAAATGGAATAAAGTCTTTTTAAGTTATTCCAGTCAATTACTGAAACTCTGTTTTGTTTTCCATCTGTTTCATAAATTGCTGCAAGATTTTCTCCATCTTTTGTAGGGCATATTGCAGAAAGTTTTATTTTAAAATCGCTGAACTGATAGTGTTCACCAAGATTATCATCATCCCATCTGATGATAAATCCCTGTTCATCTGTAGAAAAAAATCTTGAATCTTCAGAAAGAGCAGTTTCAGCCATCAATATGGAAGAAACTTTATCAGAATGAATCTGGCTGCTGATGTAGGCCTGAGAAAAAGCACTTAATGAAAGAAAAGAAAAAGCAATAATTGCTGAAAAAGATTTTATTAACGCTTTTGAAAAAAAATTCATCTTATACCCCTAATAAATCATCGATTTATAAAATACTGTATATCCCCTGTAATTGCAAGGACGAAGAGAAGGGCGATAAATGCCATTCCTATATACTGAATATTACGTAAAAGTTTTGGAGACATCTTTTTCCTTGTTATTAATTCGATAATTGCAAAAAGAATCAGGCCTCCATCTAAAACAGGTACCGGCAGCAGATTTGTAAAGAACAGGGACAGGCTGATAAATGCCAGCATCTGCATAACTGATACAAATCCGGTCCTGAAACTGTCCTTAAAACCATCTATTGCAATATCTCCCAGCATACTTGTAATACTGGCAGGTCCGGAAACCACTTTTGTAAGGTTTACTCCTTTAAATAGAACCCCAAGGCTTTTTATGGTTACAGAAATCATTTCTCCTGTTTGCTTGAAGGCCTCTGGAAATGCCGTGAAAAAATTATGTGAAGGATATTCTTTTTGAATTAGTTCTTTTTCGTCTGAATAAACACCTAACTGGCCCATTCCTGTGTCTTTATTTAAATTACAATGGACCGTATACTGCAATACTTCATTATTTCGTTCTACTGTTACTAAAACATCTTCATTTCCCCTCAGGGAAATATATTGAACTAAATCTGTCCAGTCTTCAATTTCAGTATTATCAAGTCTCAGAATTTTATCACCCGTCTGTAAACCAGCTTCATGTGCAGGAGAGTTGATTGTTGCATCAATTTCATCTGCCATAATGACTTTTGTACCATGTGTAAAGTATGTATATCCTGTGCATGCAATCAGATACATTGCAATAAAAGTAAACAAAAGATTAAAGAAAGGTCCTGCAAAGGCAATAAGCAATCTCTTGAAAGGATGAATTCCATATAATGTATCCTTGTCTCCTTTAATTTCCTTGAGATTTTTTTCAAGTGCTTCCTGATACTCTTTTTCACCATTCATTGCACAGTAGCCGCCTAAAGGAATAAGGCTTAGCCTGTAATCTGTTCCATTGATTGTTTTATGAAGAAGAATCGGGCCAATTCCTATAGAAAAAGCCTCAACTTTTACACCGAATATACGGGCCGCAATAAAGTGTCCGGTTTCGTGAAAAAAAACTAAAAAACTTAATCCTATCAGACCAATTAAAATTCTAATAATAATGCTCAAATTAATAATCCTTTGACTGTTTTATGCTTTTTTCTGGAAAAAATCCTCAGCAAGGCTACGGGCCCTTTTGTCTGAGTCAAATACCATTTCAAAACTGTCTGCTTCCTGGGAAAAATCATTTTCAAGCACATAAGAGGTGGCCTGAGAAATTTCTGTGAAGGTACATTTCTTTCTTATAAAATAATCTACTGCTACTTCATTGGCTGCATTAAATGCAATTGTGTAGGATTTTCCCTTTTCCGCGCACTGATAAGCATATTTTAGCATTGGAAAATCATCCAGGCGTGGAGGGTAGAATGACATTTTTACATCAAAAAGATTAAATTTTTCCAGATAATTATAAGAATATTCCGGCCATTTAAGGGCCCCTAAAATTGGATGACGCATGTCTGGATTTGAAATTTGTGCATAAAGCATGCCGTCCTTTGTGCGTACAAGAGAATGTACAAGACTTTCTGGATGTACAATTACCTTGATTTTATCTGTGGGAAAATTAAAAAGTCTTTGCGCTTCAATGACTTCAAGTCCCTTGTTAGCTAGGCTGGCACTGTCAACAGTTATTTTTTTACCCATATTCCAGGTTGGATGTTTCAAAGCGTCTTCAAGGGTGACTGTTTTTAGTTCTTCTGATGTAAGATTTCTAAAAGGGCCTCCACTTGCTGTAATAAGAAGTTCATCAATATTTTCGCAGCCTATTTTTTGAGTAAGATTGAAGATTGCCGAATGCTCACTGTCTACAGGAAGAATCCTGGATTTTGAAAGTTCTGCTTCTTTCTTAATTAAAGGCCAGGCCATGACAACTGTTTCTTTGTTTGCCAGGGCTAAATCCATTCCCCTGCGTATTACAAGGAGGGAAGGTAAAAGTCCCGAGCTTCCCGCAATCCCGTTAACAGCTATATCAGCATTACAGGTGTCTATAAGTTTTTCAAGTCCTTCCTGTCCATCCTGGTCATAAAGAGATACAGGACAATTAAATTCCCTGCCAAGACTTTCCAGTTCACTTCTGGAGGATTTGCATGTTAATCCTGCAACAGTGAATTCATTTTTCATGCTGCGAATTATATCCAGGGTCTGTTTACCAATAGATCCTGTACAACCTAAAACAAGTACCCGTTTCATAATAAAATATCTCTTCCGACAAATTAAAAATTAACAAAAAATATAATAGAATAAAGATAGAAAACTGGTGCGGAAACAACAATAGAATCAATAGAATCGAGAATTCCACCTCTTCCCATAATTATTTTTCCACTGTCCTTAACGCCGCTGGATCTTTTTAAGATTGATTCGGTTAAATCTCCAATAATTGCAGAAAAACCTATTAAGAATCCTAAAACAATAATCTTAGCAATAGAACCAGGGAATATATTTACTTTATAAATAGCGTTTAATGTAAAATAGCAGATTAATGCAATTGCAACGGCACCAAAAATGCCCCCCATAAAACCTGCAATACTCTTATTAGGAGATGCTTTTAAAATACCTTTGTTATTTTTTCCAAAAAGATTTCCAAAAAGCCATGCAGAAGAGTCACAAAGATAGACAATGAGAATAAAAGTAATAAGGTAACCTGTAGAAACATTTTTATGACCTTCAAGATTTAATGCAGGAACTGTAAAAATAGACATCTGCTGAATAAATGTAATAAGATAACCTGTATAAAAAACGAGGAAACTTGAATATGCAATTCTTGAAGAAGAATCATCAAAAGTTTGCTCATGAGTGATTTCACGGATAAAGATTGCAATAATACACAGTATAAGTGTAATTGTTGGAATAAGATGGTACCAGTTGACCCTTGGACTGCCAGTTGCAGCTGTGTAAACTAAATAGGCACCGTAAATAAAAGGGATAATTACCGCAAGAATTGTCGTAAAAATTTTAGACGGCATTCTTACTTTAACCGAAAAGATGTTGTGCAATTCTAAAGATCCTGCAATTGTTACAAGAACCATCAGAATATGTAATGCAAGATGATTAAAAAAAGGAAGCCAGATCAAAAAGAGAGTTAAGGGAACACCCACAATAAAAATTGCTAGTCTGGAAAAAAGTTTGTTCTTGTTCATTATAATACGGCTCCAAATTTTCTTGTGCGTTTTTGATACTCTAGAATATTCTCTTCAAACAATTCCTTTGAGTAATCTGGCCACAGTGTATCGCAGAATATAAGTTCTGCATATGAACTTTGCCACAGGAGGAAGTTTGAAATGCGTTTTTCACCACCAGTTCTGATCAAAAGATCCATATCCGGCAGTTCAGGAAAATCAAGATAAGATGAGAAGTCTTTTTCAGTCATAGTATTTAATGAAATTCCTGACTTCGAAATCTTTTTTATTCCCCTGATTATTTCATCCCTGCCGCCATAATTGATGGCAAGTACGATTGTAGTTCCTGTAAATTGAGCTGTCTCTTTTTCAGTTTCATGGATTTCCTCCTGTATATCAGGGGGAAGTCCTTCTACGTTACCAAGAACTTTAACTCTCAGTCTGTTACTTCTATAAAATTCAAATTCTGCTTTTAAGTGCATCTTTATAAGATTCATCAAATATCCGACTTCTTCTTCAGTCCTTTTCCAGTTTTCTGTGGAAAAAACATAAAGAGTCAGATATTTGATGCCCATATCTGATGCTGCTTTTGCAATTTTTTTTGCTGCTTCAAGACCTTCTGTATGTCCGGCAGTGCGCTTTTTACCCTTGAGCTTAGCCCATCTTCCATTCCCATCCATAATTATCCCTACATGGACTGGAAGATTTTCCCGTGAGACAGAAAGATTTGTTGAAGCAGATGAATTGCCAGCAGATTCCAACATAGGTTTTAGTCCATTATTTCCTTTTCTTTGGCATCATAAACCTTGTTGATTTCTTCAATGTATTTATCAGTGAGCTTCTGAAGCTTATCTGTTTCTGTCTTAAGTTCATCTTCAGTAATTTCACCAGCTTTCTGCTGCTTTTTAAGATCATCGTTACCATCACGGCGAAGGTTTCTGATTGTAGTTCTGTAATTTTCAGCAGTAGACTTAGCCTGTTTTACCAGCTCCTTTCTTCTGTCAGCTGTTAAAGGAGGAATTGTAATTCTGATTACTTTACCGTCATTGCTTGGGTTAAGTCCCAGTTCAGCCTTTTGAATAGCCTTTTCAATAGCTGAAATCAATGACTTATCAAAAGGAGAAATAACAACTGAACGTGCTTCTGGAATAGAAATTGTACCAACCTGATTAAGTGGACTTGGTGTTCCGTAGTAATCAACACGAACCTTATCAAAAATAGAAGCATTTGCTCTTCCTGTGCGGATTGCTTTGTATTCTTCTTTCAAAGAATTTACAGTTTTTTCCATTTTGCTTTCAATATCACCAGCCATAAAAATCTCCTTAATTAAATATTTAACTTTGTTATTAAAATATAACTAAACTTACGGACATTATAAAATGAAATTTAAAAAAATGAAACGACCTGCATAATTTTTTTTATCATGCAGATCGTCATTTATTTATTTGCCGAGCATGAACAAATCGATTGTACCGAACTTAAGTTCTGCACCAGCTTCCTTAGCAACTTCTGCCAGTTTTGCAGATACAGACTTTTTATCATCCTTTACAAACATCTGGTCTACGAAACAGATTTCAGCAAGGTGCTTCTTGATTTTGCCTGCAAGGATTCCTTCCTTAACATTTTCAGGCTTTGAAGCAACCTTTTCATCAGCATCCATCTGTGCCTTAAAGATTTCCTTCTGTTCATTGATATATGCCTCTGGAACATCTTCCTGCTTAATGTAAGCAGGAGTAAATGCTGCAAGGTGCATACAACAGTCGCGGGCAAATGTCTTAACTACATCAGCTTCTGAACCTTCAACGATTGTAACTGCTGCAGTCTTGAAATCTGAGTGAACGTAAATACCAGCAGATGCGTTTGCTGGAACTTCAATTACCTTGAGCTTTGAAAGAGACATGTTTTCACGTGTCTTTGTTGCAAAATCAAGAAGAAGGTTGTTGAGTTCATCATTCTTTTCTGTGTAACCCTTGGCGAAAACTTCATCAAGAATTTTTTCACCAGAAGCCAGGAAGTCTTCATTCTTTGCAACGAAGTCTGTTTCGCAAACGAGTTCAACAACAGCAATCTTATTGCCAACCTGACGAACGAAAATGTGACCTTCTGAAGTTGCTCTTTCAGCACGCTTTGCAACAGCAGCAAGACCCTTTTCCTTAAGGAGCTTTACTGCTTCTTCAACGTTACCATTTGTATCAACAAGAGCCTTTTTGCAGTCCATCATACCTGCGCCAGTCTGTTCACGCAGATCTTTTACCATACCGGCTGTAATTTCCATAATTATCTCCAAAAAAATGATTTTTCGGGAATACTCCCATTTTGAAAGAAAAAAGAATTGATTCAGCATCCACAGGCAGCAAATGCTGAATCATGGTAAATTATTTACTCATCGTCAGAAGCTTCAAGATCTTCGCTCTTTGGTTCTGTTGGTGTGTAGTTTGAGTAGTCAACGATTTCTTCATCTTCGCTCTTTGTAGAAGCGTCAGTTGTGATTTCGTCTTCTTCATTAACTGTACCAATAATCTTCAGACCCTGTTCGTTATCAGCTTCAATAACTGCGTTTGCAATAATTGATGTAAAGAGTGTGATTGCGCGAATAGCGTCATCGTTACCAGGAATAGGGTAGTCAATACCTTCTGGGTTACAGTTTGTATCAACAACAGCTACAATAGGAATACCCATGCGGCGTGCTTCAGCAACAGCAATCTGTTCCTTGTGTGTATCGATGATGAAGATTGCTCCTGGGAGTTCCTTCATATCTTTCATACCGCCATAGTTCTTTGTGAGCTTGTCCTTTTCCTTTAAAAGGTTAGCGATTTCTTTCTTTGTGAGATTAGCGAAAGTGCCGTCTACTTCCATCTTTTCGATTTTCTTAAGACGGAGAAGTGATTTCTTGATTGTAGAGAAGTTTGTAAGTGTACCACCCAACCAGCGGTTGTTTACGTAGTACATACCACAGCGTTCAGCTTCCTTCTGGATAGCCTGCTGAGCCTGCTTCTTTGTACCAACAAAAAGAACTGACTTACCAGCTGCTGTTACCTTGCGGATTACATCATAGCTTTCTTTAATAGCTGTGATTGTTTTCTGCAAATCGATGATGTGGATTCCATTGCGTTCTGCGAAGATATACTTCTTCATACGTGGATCCCAACGCTTTACCTGATGTCCGAAGTGAACTCCAGACTCAAGAAGACTCTTCATGGTTACTACTGCCATGATTTACTCCTTCACCGGAAAATTTTCTATCTGAAAACAGAAATAGAAAGATTTCCCACCTGACCTGTTACTCGTAACTGAATTAATAATAGTTATTAAAATCAGCCCGGAAATTTTTAAGAGTCTGGATCATAAGTCACCGACCTGTCCAGATCCCTGCAAATCTCGCTATCCTATTGGATAATCGAATAATTTTGCTCACGTAACATATCATATAATTCAAATATAGGCAATCCCATAACACAACTGTCGGTACCTTCGATTTTTTTTATAAAACAGGAAGCCAGCCCTTGAATTCTGTATGCTCCTGCAACTCCGTGCCATTCTCCTGTGCCTAGGTACCAGTCAATTTCTTCCTGGTTCATTGCAGCCATTGTAACTTTTGTAGTAATTGTACGGCTTGTATGGGCGTGAAGGGTACCGTTGTAAAGATTTACTGCTGTGACTACTTCATGAGTTTTGCCCTGAAAATCCTTTAAAAACTGTTCAGCTTCTTCAACATCCTTTGGTTTTCCGTATATTTTTCCATTCAGGATGATTGTTGTGTCTGCACTTAAAATCCAGGAAACTTCCTGTTCCTTTGTTCCCAGCTGCTTAAGTACATTCTGAAGTTTCTGTTCGGCCAGATATTCTGAAACCTTGTGAGGCTCTAAATCTGCAGGAAAAGATTCTTCCTGATTTGAAGGCATTACAATGAAAGGAATATTCATTCTTTTAAGGATCTCCTGCCTTCTTGGAGATGACGATGCTAAAATTATTGGTTCCATTTTTAATCCCTGCCTAAATAAACTCTTTTTTGTTTTGAAAGGTTACGTCTTTTTTTACTGATTGACAATATAATTTTTAAAAAGTATTTTTATTTATGTTTGGGAGATTAGTTCAATTGGATAGAGCGTTGGCCTCCGGAGCCGAAGGTTGTGGGTTCGAATCCCGTATCTCCCAAAAAAATAAGGCTGTCAATTAAGATTATCTTAAATGACAGCCTTTATCATTTTATAGAATCAATATTATTTTTCTGGTGCAGAGCCGCTGTTTTGAACAGTTTTAAGAAGCTCTTTTGCCTTATCCCTTACAGGTTTTACATAACGATAATTTGCTGCAATCTGAGAAATTGAAACAATCAGTGCGCTCTTGTCCTGAACTGTTCCCTGAAGCTTCTCATAGGCATAAAGTACTTCAAGGGCAAAAGATGATGTTGGATTCGTTACAGACATGTTGTTGTGGATGAATTCAATTGCATTTATAACTTCATCATCTTCGTTAATGCCAAGATCCCCAAGAGAGTGTACTGCTGCACCTAAAACCATTGGCTCCTTATCCAGCTGAAGTACCTGAATAAGTGTGTTTTTTGCTTCCTCAGAACCTGTTTCTCCAAGAAGTCTGCAGGCTCTTGCCCTGATGTCGGGATAATTATTTACTATACGTCCGCCTTTTCTGGAAACCGTTGTAAGGCCGCATGTTGCAAGTGAGCTTAATGCTGCAGTCATTGCTTCAGATGAACCGCCGCTACCCATGGAATCTTCAATATATTCCAGAGCAACAAGCATATTATCGTAATCTGAAGTAGCAACAAGTTCTGTAATTACAACATCTTCAACACTGCTTAAGTATTCGTCTTCAACACTCTTTTCAGAGCGCTGGGCAAAAACAAATCCTGTAAGAAGAAGCAAAGATAGTGAAAGAGCAGTAATTTTTTTTATTTTCATTGAAAAATCCTCCTGGGATCCTTAAATCTAGTTTTAACTAAAGTATCGGCACAAACTGCTTATTTATGCAATTCTTTTTTCTGCTATTTTTTACAGTTTTGCTCCCTCTCAAGTATTTTTATGAAAAATTATCCATTCAATTTAGGAAGATGAATTTTCCAGACCCCGTCAATTTTGTAAAGGGTATAATAAACCACATCCGTATCCCCGTTTACGTGAACTGCTTTTACCGTGTCAGTAGTCAGATAACGGATTTCATCCACATCTTTTCCCTTTCTTGAAGGAATGAAAATGTTGTAGAAATAGTCCCTGAGGCTTGAAAGTTTAAGCCCTTTCACAGGCAGCCGGGATGCAGCTTTTTGTAGAACTGTACTTTGTGACCAGTAACTTATGCTATCCTGATCAATGTAAGTAATCCATCTTGAATAATCTTCATTTTCCATTACATCTGAAAGTTCAGAAATGATTTGAAGAATTTCCCGCTTGTCTGATATAAAGGTCTCTCTGGAAACTTGTATATCTGCAACAGAACGAAGGTATTCTTCATTTTCTTCAGTGGAAAATGAAACGTTTTCTTCACTTGCTGTTTCTTCATTTGATAACTGTTCTTCAACTGAATTATCTGCTTTCTGATCATCCTTTCCAAAAATGGAAGACGTTGTAAAGCATGAATTCATAAAAAGCATTGAAAATACAGCTGTCAGAAGTAATATAATGCGTTTCATATTTTAATATTAACGTAACCTTTCCCTAAGGTCAAACTCAAAGTTGAGAATTTTTTTTCTTTCTGATAAAGTAATGTGGTGAGGTTTAAATATGACAACTGCTGTTTTTCCAGGATCTTTTGATCCTCCTACATACGGACACCTGGATATTATCAATCGTGCAAGCAAAATTTTTGATAAGATTGATATAGTAATCGCCGTTAATCCTGATAAAAAGTATCTCTTTTCTGATGATGAAAGATATGAACTTTTTGAAGAACTTACCAGGAATTATAAAAATATTACAATTCATAAGTGTAACGGACTGATTGTAGATTACTGTAAAAAGGTAGGGGCAAATGTTTTGATAAGAGGAATCAGAAATTCAAATGACTTCTCATATGAATTTGATCTTTCCCTTGTAAATCGTTCCCTTAATCAGGAAGTTGAAACTATTTTCATTCCTACAGACCAGAAGTATCTCCTTCTTAGAAGTTCAAGCATTAAGGAACTTGCAAAGTTTGGAGGTGACATCAGTAAGATGGTTCCTCCAGTGGTAGAAAAAGCTCTGAAGGAAAAATTTAAGAGATAGATATAAAAGAAAATCAGGAATCTGTAATTCCGCTGATAGTGTTAATATCAATACTTTGACAAAAATCTTAAAAATGTCATTGACAAATAAAAACGTTTGGTATAATAATTGACACAAAATAGGAATCTGTAGTAATATCAACAACGTTATACAGACAACTAAAACAATATAGCGAGGTTATATATTATGGCAGTACCTAGATCGAAAGTTTCAAAAGCTGTTACAAAGAGAAGACGCGGTGTTAATATGCATCTTGCTACACCAAATCTCGTAGCTTGCAACAACTGTGGAAACCTTGTTTTGCAGCATCATGTATGTCCAAAATGTGGTTTCTACCGCGGTCGTCAAGTTATTACACCTGAAGTAAACGGCTAATTCTAAAGCAAACTTAGGAGCAAAAAACCATGGACGAATTATTTACAAAAATGCAGGATCTGATTGCTGACAAGCTTGGTATCGACAAGTCTAAGGTTACAATGGAATCAACATTCCGTGGTGATCTTGGTGCAGACAGTCTCGATACATATGAAATGATGTATTCTGTAGAAGAAGAACTTGGTGTTAAGATCCCTGATGAAAAGGCAAACGAATTTGAATCTGTAAAAGACGTTTACGATTTCATCAAGTCTCAGCAGAAGTAATTGATTCATGTGAATCTTTAAGGTTCATGTAAAAGCACGGTATTCGGTAATCGTTACTGTGCTTTTTTTATTTTAAATCAGAGGTAAGAGTTTTTGATTCAATGTTTTATCCCATAATAAGGCTTGAACTTTTAATCAGAGTCTTTTACCTTTTTAAAAGGAGTTGTTATGAAATTTAAAAATGATTTGCCAAAAATTAATATTACGCAGGGTAGAAAAAAAGAACTGCTGGAATTTTGCAGGGAATTAAATATTCATTTCAAGGATTTGAACTTACTTGATCTGGCTTTTCATCATCGTTCCTATTCAAATGAAAATGAAAGTCATAAGCGCTACAACAATGAAAGACTGGAATTTTTAGGCGATAGTGTTCTTGGACTTGCAACAGCCGCCTTTCTTTATGAGGATATGGTTGATCATCCTGAAGGGGAACTGGCTAAAATTAAAGCAAATGTTGTAAGTGAAAAATCACTCGCTCCTATTGCCAGGGAAAAGATGCACATAAATAAATACCTCGTAATGGGTAAGGGTGAAGAGATGTCCGGTGGGCGTAATAAGGATGCAATTCTTGCAGATGCAGTAGAAGCGGTAATAGGAGCTCTCTATCTTGATCAAGGTTATGTTGCTGCAGAAAAACTTGTAGAAGAATTGATTATTCCTGAGATTCGTAAAGTTCAGTCTGCATCCGGCAATAAGGATTACAAATCTTTCCTCCAGGAATTTTATCAGAAAAAATATAAGGCTTGTCCATCCTATGAACTGGTTAAAAAAAGCGGCCCGGATCATGACAGAACATTCTTTGTGGTAGTTCACCTGGGGAAAGTTACCTATGGTCCTGCAAAAGGAAAAAACAAAAAAGAGGCAGAACAGAATGCAGCTGCGGAAGCCTGCAAAGCAATGGGCCTTGAAGTTAAAGAGTAAAATATGGAATGCACCCAATTATAACGGGTGCATTTTTTTTCCTGATTATGTTTTGAATAAAAATTTTTTAATTTTTCTTCTAAGTGATAAAAAAGATTCTGAATTAAATGGAAATTAATGGAATTTAAAATAAAAAAGACTTCTGATTTTCACAGAAGTCTTTAACCAATTAAGCGGTAGAAGGGAGTCGAACCCTCGTCTTCAGCTTGGAAGGCTGAGGTAATAAGCCGTTATACAACTACCGCGTGAATGACTGTAATATATAGTAAACCAAAAAAAGTGTCAATACAAAAATAAAAAAAATTAAAAAAAAATATTTATTTTTTTTATTCACAGTGATAACATTTTTCATATCAAAGACATATGTCTTATTATAAAAAGAGGTACACTTTATGGATAAATTGTTTCACTTACAGGAAAGAAACACCACTGTTGGAAAGGAAATTATTGGTGGTATAACAACTTTCCTTGCTATGGCTTACATTCTTGCTGTTAATCCGAATATTCTTTCAGGCTCAGGAATGGATTTTAATTCTGTGTTTACTGCAACTGCAATTTCTGCCGCAATTGCAACTCTTGTGATGGCCTTTTGTGCGAATCTTCCAGTTGCACTTGCTCCAGGACTTGGCCTTAATGCTTTTTTTACCTACAGTGTAGTAATTGGAATGGGCTGCAGCTGGCAGTTTGCCCTTACTGCAGTTTTTGCAGAAGGTATTGTATTTATTATTCTGTCTCTGTTTGGTGTCAGGGAAGCAATTATTAAATCAATTCCTGCAGGACTTAAAAAGGCTGTTTCTGTTGGAATTGGACTTTTCATTACAATTATAGGTCTTGTAAATGCAGGAATTCTTTCAACTGAAACAGGAACAACAATCGGTTTCGTAAACTTCAATATGGATAATACATCCGCAATTGTTGCTGTTATAGGTTTGATAATTACAATAGTACTTTATATGCTTAAAGTTCCAGGTGCCATGCTTATTGCAATTGCCATTACAACATTAATCGGTATTCCTTTCGGTGTAACTACTGTTCCTGAAGGCTGGTCTCCACTGGCAACTCCTGCAGCTCCATATCTTTTTAAATTTGAATTTGCAAATGTTCTTTCATTGAAGTTCCTTGTTGTGCTTATTACATTCCTGTTTACGGATATGTTTGATACTCTTGGAACACTTATGGGCGTTGCTGAACAGGCAAATCTTAAAGATAAAGACGGAAACATTATTAATGCAAAGGGGGCTCTTCTTGCTGATTCAATCGGTACTGTAGTTGGAGCTTGTCTTGGTACTTCAACTGTTACTTCTTTTGTTGAAAGTACTTCAGGAATTGGAGCCGGAGCCAGAACAGGCCTGGCTTCTGTAACAACAGGTCTTCTTTTCCTGGTTGCACTTTTCCTGAATCCTGTTTTTGCAATTATTCCGGCTGCTGCTACAGCTCCTGCTTTAATTTTTGTAGGATACCTCATGATGAAATCTGTTACTGGAATTGATTTTGAAGATCCTACAGAAGGAATTCCTGCATTCATTACCATTATGGTTATGCCTTTCTCTTATTCAATTTCAAAAGGAATTATGTGGGGTGTAATCTCTTACGTAATTGCAAAGTGTGCAGGTAGAAAAGTTAAGGATATTCCTGTAGTGACCTGGATACTTGCAGTTATTTTTATAGCAGATATTATTTTTGAAGCTGTAAAATAAATCATTTAATTGATTAATACTGATTTAAATAAAGCAGTTGTTCTGATAAAATACAATTATTGTATTTAAAAGAACAACTGCTTTTTATTTGGGAGATAACAATGAGTGAAGAAAAATATGTAAGACCAACCTGGGATGAATATTTCATGGAAGTTGCCAGAACTATTGCAAAAAGAGCAACTTGTGACAGGGGGAGATCCGGCTGCGTAATTGCAAAGGATAATCAGATTCTTGTTACAGGATATGTGGGAAGTCCTGCAGGTTTACCTCATTGTGATGATGTTGGACATCTATTCAGAAAATCAATTCATAATGATGGATCAATTACAAATCACTGTGTAAGAACTGTTCATGCAGAACAAAATGCTATCTGCCAGGCTGCAAAAAGAGGAATCTCCATTGATGGAGGAACTGTTTATTGTAAAATGACTCCATGCAGAACTTGTGCCATGCTGATTATAAATTGCGGTATAAAAAGAGTAGTGTGTGAAAAACACTATCATGATGAAGAAGATTCCCTTGCTATGTTCCGGGAAGTAGGAATAAAGATTGAGCATCTGGAAGATGAAACTCAAACTTATGAAAATATGTAAAAAAAAGAAGCCGCAGTTCTAAAACATTAAGTTTTAAGACTGCGGCTTTATTGTATCATATTACTTGATTACAGATTTGCTGTAAGCCATGCTTTAAAGCTGTCGTAATCTTTTGTCATAGGAATTGCTCTATCCTGAAGCTTCATTACCTTTTCAAGACGTTCCGGAATTGAAGGTTCGCGTGAAATTGCCTTGTTTACAGTTGCTCCGAATTTAGCAGGATGGGCAGTTTCAAGAACAATACCAACAGCACGTTTTTCCTTTATGCTTTCTGCCCATACAGGAATATTTGGTGTAAGGCCAGGCTTTGTATAATCGCCGGAAGCCTTACCATCAAGAAGTTCCTGCATTGCACCTGAGCGGATGTCATTCCATGCACTCCATGCAACTGCTCCATGTGGATCAATAATATATCCTGTCTTTTCATGACATTTACGTATGCCTTCAAGAGTTCCTTCATCATCAGTCCAGTAAGAGGCAAACATCTTTCTAACTTCATCAAGAGAGTACATTGCCTGAATACGTTCATAATTACTTGGTGCACCAACATCCATTGCATTACTCAATGTTGCAATAGATGGACGGGCATTATATTCACCGCTTGCAATCCAGTCTGGAATAGTACGATTTGAGTTTGTTGCAGCTACGAATCCTTCAATTGGAGCACCCATTTCTTTTGCAATAAGACCAGATGTAAGGTTACCGAAATTTCCACTAGGAACAATTGCAATAATTGCAGGATTTTCAATTTTGCTGTCATGAAGAATACGGTTTCTTACAAGGAGAGATGAATACATATAGTAGAAACTCTGTGGCAGAAGGCGGGAAATGTTAATTGAATTTGCTGAAGAAAGACGGAATTTACTTCTCAATTCTTCATCTACAAAAGCTGTTTTTACAAGTTTCTGACAGTCATCGAAGGTTCCGTTAACTTTAAGGGCACGTACATTTCCGTCAAAAGTTGAAAGCTGCTTTTCCTGAAGAGGGGAAATCTTTCCTTCCGGATAAAGAATTGTTACGTCAATACCAGGAACATTATGGAAAGCTGAACCTACAGCAGAGCCTGTGTCTCCTGAAGTTGCAACCAGAATATGAAGATTGTCTTTTTCATTTCTGTTAAAGTATGACATTACACGAGCCATGAATCTTGCACCAAAATCCTTAAAGGCACATGTTGGTCCGTGGAAAAGTTCCATAACATAGGTAATTGGGTCGATTGGTACTACCTGAGCTGTAAAAGGATATGCATCTGCTATGATAGCCTGCAGATCCTCATCAGGAATTTCACCTTTTACATAAGGTTTTGCCATTTCAAATGCAATTTCTCTGAATGATGGCTCTGGAGTTCTTTTTAAAAATTCCTCAGAGGGTGTTGGAAATGCGACAGCTATGTAAAGGA
>JAEEGH010002972.1_pt1 | contig 45121 bp, 36 predicted proteins | sample 9134181 | NCBI WGS metagenome assembly JAEEGH01 (sample SAMN16246544, study PRJNA631951) | gut metagenome | biome: gut microbiome; feature: rumen; material: DP-attached | host: Bos | place: Iran: Karaj | collected 2018-10
ACCTTGGTCTCGTACTTCGTCATAGGCAATTCCATTGGGGTTTGGTTTCCACTACAGGAAACCATTATGCCACAGGCCAATAGCAGCGCTGAGCATAGCAAAAGACACGGTTTATTCATAATCATAAAGGGTTATTTATTTTACAATTTGCAAATATAGGAAAAAACTATATCGTCAAAAACAAATAATACATCCTTAATGTTTAAGGTTGCGCCCCTTCGTCCTTGTTCGCTTTTCCAGTTCACTCTAACTCCTTCCGATAGTTTAAATATGTATGGAAAAATCACAAATAGACAGCCGTTTTTTCCTACCTTTGCACGATAAATCTGATTGACCATGAAGAAGTGCTTTTTCTCCACGTTTTTATGCCTTGTTTGCATGATGGCTTTCGCCCAAAACGACGACCAACGCCCTGAAACCGACCCTATTATCACCAACCGTATCAGCCAATGGCAGGACCTGAAGTTTGGCTTCATGATACATTGGGGCATCTACGCCCAATGGGAAGTGGTGGAGTCGTGGTCCATCTGCAACGAACCCTGGATTAACCGTGATGGCGCCGATTATTATAAGTATAAAACTGATTACCAAAACCTTAATAAAACCTTCAATCCGCAACATTTCGATCCTTCAAAATGGGCCGAGGCCGCTAAAAACGCGGGCATGAAGTATGTTGTCTTCACCACGAAGCACCACGATGGCTTCTGCATGTTCGACACGAAAGAGACCTCATACTCCACAATAGACCCAAGCTGCCCGTTCTCGAAAAATCCCAAAGCCGACATTACCGGCGAAGTGGTGAAAGCCTTCCGCGAAAAAGGCCTCTGGACGGGTCTCTATTTCTCGAAACCCGACTGGCACTGCGACGACTACTGGGCGCACGAATGGGCCACCCCCGACCGCAACGTCAACTACGACCCAACCGTCATGCCTGAGCGTTTTGAAAAATACAAGCAATTCACTCACAGACAGATACACGAACTCACCCACAACTACGGCGACATCGACATCCTTTGGCTCGACGGCGGTTGGGTGCGCCCCGAATGGAGCGTGAACGAAGAGACACGCCCCTGGCTCGGCTGCCAAGGTTACATTCAAGACATTAATATGAAAGAAGTGGTCGACATCGCCCGCGAAAACAACCCCGACCTTATCATCGTCGACCGCTCAGTGGGCGGCAAATACGAGAACTACCAGACACCCGAGCAGCAGGTGCCCGACTCGCTCCTGCCATATCCCTGGGAGACCTGCATGTCGATGGGTAACTCGTGGTCGTATGTTTCGACTGACACCTACAAAAGCACCAATAAACTTATCCATCTCTTGTGCGACATCGTTGCCAAAGGCGGCAACTTTCTCCTCAACGTCGGCCCCGACGCCAACGGCAACCTGCCCGACACCGCGCTGCTCCGCATGAAGGAAATCGGCGAGTGGATGCAGGTGAACGGTGAAGCGATTTATGGCACACGCCCCATCTATCCCTTCACATACGGCAAATTCCGCTTCACCCAAAAAGGCGACAAAGTTTACGGCATTTTCCTCTTGGACGAACAAGAAAGCCCGGTGCCCGAAACGTATTGGTTTGATTATCCTGCTGACGAAATATCCGCAAACCTGAAAACGGGCAAAATCAAGGTTTTAGGAAGCACAAAAAAAGCCTCCCTTTGCAAAGAAGCTGACGGTCGTTACCGCATCGATTTCCCAAACACCTTCGAGATGCGTCATGCGGTGGTGTTTGAAATGAAACTAAAATAACGGCACCATTAATCACTTGGGTTGTATTATGAATAAAATAAAAAGTAATACGATCAAAAGAATTTACGCCGACCATTAAAATAATTGTCGCCAAACAAACAGAGTAAGTCAGCTATAAATCGTGACAATGGTGCCGTTGTGCCAATTTTAATCTCTTTTTTACGATTACAAAAGTAGAAACCTTTCAGCATTCATTAGGTAACGATTAGAACGAAATAATTGTCATTTGGTCGGAATTTTTTCGATTTTTATTCCAATAACATGTATTTTTGTAGGCAAAATGACCGAAACAAATGAATAAGCAGCCACACGCTTTGGAAGAAATAAGAGACCAGATAAAAAAGCATGGTCTAATGTTATTTGACAACATCAACCGAGTGCCTATTTACGAGAAAGCCTACGCATCGCCATTTTTCGTACTTTGGCTAACGCATCGGGGGCGTCTGACAAACCTTTTTGACAAACAACAAAAGGAATTCCTTCGACGCGACTTTGTCGTGATTCCTCCTGGTCACGTGATGGAGATACAAGAGACGAGCGACGATTATTTGGTTTCATTGCTCGTCATCTCACCAAGTTATCTCCAAAGCCTGAAGCATCTCTATCCTTTTTATTTTGAGCATGTTGAATACCGATACAATTCCGTTTTCCATCTGAGTGATGAACAATACGAAGGCATGAAAGGGCATTTCATGATGCTCCAAGCCATCAGTCAATTGAGCCACCCTGAGCGTGACGAATTATTGATCAAGCAAATGGAGATAGGAACGCATTTGATGGAAATCTACCTACATGAAAACGGGTTAACGGCGCTAGAACTCACCCCGACCCAACAATTGGTTAACCGCTTTAAAAACGCCTTCGTCAACCATTTCCAAGAAAGTCGCGAGGTGCAATATTATGCCCATCTTCTTTGTTTGTCGCCCAAATACTTTGGCAGCATCATCAAGAAACAAACCGGCATTAGCGCCAATGAATGGATTACGGGTTATGTCATCGTTCAAGCCAAGTCGCTACTTCGCCACAGCAAGAGCCTCAACATCCAGCAAATCAGCCAACAGCTTGGCTTTTCCGACCCAGCTGCATTCACCCGCTATTTTAAGACAAATACAGGTTTGTCGCCCAAGGAATACCGGGCACAACAATAACAGGAAGTCTTTATCCCACCACGATATTCACGATCTTCTTCGGCACGTAAATGACCTTGCGTATCTGCTTGCCCTCAATCCATTTGGCGGCTTCGGGGGCAGCGAGTACGGCGGCCTGCACCTCGTCTTGGTTCATCGTGACGGGCAGCTCCATGCTGAAGCGCATCTTGCCGTTGAAACTCACAGGATAGTTGAAGCTGTTCTCCACAGTTTTGCTCTCGTCATAGACGGGGAATACAGCATTCACCACCGAGGTCTCATGACCCAGCAAGTGCCACAATTCTTCTGCAATGTGAGGGGCGTAAGGCGAAATCATAATAGCCAAAGGCTCAAGGATTTCGCGCTTGTTACACTTGAGGTCGGCCAGCTCGTTGACGCAGATCATGAAGGCCGAAACGACCGTATTGAACGAAATGCTCTCGATGCCATCTTCTTCCTTCTTGATGAGCTTGTGCAGGCTCTTCAGCTCAGGAGCAGTAGCAGGCTCGTCGCTGATGCAGAACTCGTTGTTCTCGTTGTGGAACAGTCTCCAAAACTTGCGCACGAAGCGGAAGGTACCTTCGATGCCTTGCGTGTCCCAAGGTTTGGATTGCTCCAAGGGGCCGAGGAACATCTCATAGAGACGGAGTGTGTCGGCGCCGTATTTCTCCACAAGGTCGTCGGGGTTTTGCACATTGTATTTCGACTTCGACATCTTCTCGACTTCGTTGCCGCAAACGTAAACTTCGTTGCCGTCCTTATCCTTCTCCTTGATGAAGTGGGCATCCTTCAGGTCGTCGCGCCATTGGCGGCATGCTGGAATATCAAGAATGTCGTTGCGCACCATATTAATATCGACGTGAATCGGGTCGCTGAACAACTCGCGGTCGGGTATGTTTTTGGACACGAAGATAGGACCACGATTGTACTCTTCGCCTTCAACGAAAGCCGGGACTTCCTTACCCGCAATCAAATCCTTGATTTTCTGCTCAACGATATGGGTTCCAGCCCTATAATCATTCAAAACATCGATGTTGGGCACCAAAAGCAGCTTGTAGCCCTTTGATGCAGCATAATCCTCCCACGGTTCAGCCACCTTCTCAAGGTTGCCCATGCGGTTGATTTCGATGAGAATGCCTTTCTCGGGACAGAAGAAGTCGAACTGACGGCGACCATCCTTGTAGCCCTTGATAAACTCCACGCCCAAACGCTTGTCCTTGATGATGTTCCAAACGTCGTATTCGCAGAGCTTCTCCAAATTGACACGATAAGCGAAGCTGGAACGGCCTTGAATCATACCTTGGTTGATCATGCGTTGGAAAGGCTCATCCTTGCACGACAAACCGATGTCATAGAGGAACTTGCACCAGAAACGGCTGTAAATCAAATGGCCAGTGGCATGTTCGGCACCACCGATATAGAGGTCGACGTTTTGCCAATAGTCGTTGGCCTCGCGGCTGAAGTATTCCTTGTCGTTGTGCGGGTCTTCGTAGCGGAAATAATAACCGCTCGAACCGGCAAAGCCCGGCATGGTGTTGGTCTCGATGGGATAGCCTTCCTCCGTAACCCAGTTCTTGGCGCGGGCCAAAGGCGGCTCACCCGTCTCAGTGGGCTTGTATTCACTGATGGCAGGCAATTCAAGCGGCAGCTTCGACTCGTCCATAGCGTAAGGCATGCCATCCTTGTAGTAAATCGGGAAAGGCTCACCCCAATAACGTTGGCGGCTGAAGATGGCATCGCGCAGGCGGTAGTTGGTCTTGCCCGTACCGACGCCAAGTTTTTCAAGTTCTTCAATCATGCGTTCGATGGCTTTCTTCACGGTCAGGCCGTTGAGGAAGCCAGAATTAACCAGCTCGCCGTCCTTGGCATCGAAGCTCTCTTCCCATGTGGCGGGGTCGGTAGGCTCGGTGCCGGGTTTCTTCACCACTTGAATGATGGGCAGGTTGAAATGGCGCGCGAAGGCGAAGTCGCGGCTGTCGTGGGCAGGAACGGCCATGATAGCACCCGTACCATAGCCCATCAGTACGTAGTCGGCAATCCAAATGGGCAACTTTGCACCCGTGATGGGGTTGATGCCGTATGCACCCGTGAAAGCACCACTCACCTTGCGAACCTCGGCCATACGCTCACGCTCACTGCGGTTCTTGGTGCGAGTGATATATTCCTCTACCTCAGCGCGTTGCTCAGGTGTTGTGATTTGTGAAACCAACTCATGTTCGGGAGCCAACACCATAAAGGTCGTACCAAACAAGGTATCTGCACGAGTCGTAAACACCTCAAAGTCAATGTCTTTCCCTTCAACCTTGAAGATAACCGAAGCACCCATCGACTTGCCAATCCAATTGCGCTGCAAATCCTTCACCGACTCACTCCAGTCCACAGTCTCGAGACCTTGAAGCAGGCGGTCGGCATAAGCGGTGATGCGGAGTTGCCACTGCTTCATCGATTTGCGCTCTACGGGGAAGCCGCCACGCACCGAGAGGCCGTCGGCCACCTCGTCGTTGGCGAGCACCGTACCCAAACCCGGGCACCAGTTCACCATGGCCTCGGCTTGATAAGCAAGACGGTAGTTCATCAGCACTTCCTGTTGTTGCTTCTCGTTCATCGCCTTCCACTCGGCGGCGGTGAAGCTCAGCGGCTTGCTCTCGGCCACATTGAGACCTTCGGTACCTTTCTCCTCGAAACGGGCCATCAGCTTGCTGATGGGTTGGGCTTTTTGGCAACCATTGCAGTAGAACGAGTTGAACAACTGAAGGAACGTCCATTGCGTCCACTTGTAGTAGCTTGGCTCGCAAGTGCGCACTTCGCGGTCCCAGTCGTAGCAGAAGCCGATCTTATCCATCTGTTCGCGGTAGCGGTTAATGTTCTTCTCGGTCGTCACGGCGGGATGCGTGCCCGTTTGGATGGCATATTGCTCAGCGGGCAGGCCGTAAGCGTCGTAGCCCATCGGATGCAGCACGTTGAAGCCTTTCAGCCTTTTATATCTTGCATAAATATCCGAGGCGATGTAGCCTAACGGGTGACCCACATGCAGGCCCGCGCCCGAAGGATACGGGAACATATCTAGGACATAGAATTTAGGTTTATTGTGGTCAATATCAACCTTATAGATTTTGTTGTCGCGCCAGTACTGCTGCCACTTTTTCTCGATTTCGTTGAAGTTGTAATCCATATAATAGAGGTGTTTTTTGCTGTTTTTGAAAGAAACTGCAAAAATAGTGAAATTTTGCTTTATGATTGAAGCCTATAATAAAAACTACAAATCAACCCACACTTTTTAAGTAAAAAAAACACATAAAACGTTGATTATTTTATATTTATCCGACAGCAAACGACTACAAACGACTACAGTCGACTACAAACGTTTAATCAACGGATAACTCTTGACAAGTGACTTAATTTTGCTGCGTAATAACTAAATGTAGTATCGTTATGGAAACTCCAAAACCCACTAATGTCATCCCAAATGATGTGCAAACAGGAAACATCGACAACATCAAGAATGTAATTTATGAAATTCGGGGGCAAAAGGTAATGTTGGATAGTGACCTTGCTGATATGTACGAGGTTGAAGTGGCGCAACTCAAACGTCAAGTACGCCGTAATATTGAACGTTTCCCAAAGGACTTCTTGTTTGAGCTGACGCCCGAAGAAGTCTTCTCTATAAGGTGCCAAAATGGCATCATAAAAACAGGACGAGGACAGCACAGCAAATATGCGCCCTTTGCTTTCACAGAAGAAGGTGTGGCTATGCTCTCAGGATTACTGCGCAGTAAAATTGCCATTCAAGTAAACATTAATATTATGAGGGCTTTTGTTGCTGTAAGACAAGCCGTCGCCGCTTTGCAGGTGTCTGAACTGCGATATGAACAGCTCTCACACAAGATGGATCAGTTGAACGCCTATATTGAGGAAATACTTCACGACCAAAACGACATCAATGAGCAGCAAGAACAGACCAACCTGGAAATTGCCATACAAATTGAAGCCCTCAATGACGCCCTCGACCAATTAAGGGAAACAAAAGCCCAACCTCGCAAGCGGATTGGTTACAAACCTGAAGAAGAAAATCTCAATCAAATAAACTCATCTCTCCCGAAGGCTTAATTCTCGTCTTTCCCAAATGCTTGTAAGCCAAATCAGTACACTCGCGGCCACGGGGTGTGCGCATGATGAAACCTTCTTGGATAAGGAACGGCTCGCAGACCTCTTCGATTGTGCCAGGATCCTCGCCTACTGCCGTAGCAATAGTATTCACGCCCACAGGCCCACCCTTGAACTTGTCGATGATGGTCGAAAGGATTTTGTTGTCCATATCATCAAGGCCGTGCTCATCCACGTTGAGGGCTTTAAGGCCGATTTTAGCAATGTCTAAGGTAATGGTGCCGTCGCCTTGAATTTGGGCAAAGTCACGGACGCGGCGCAACAACAAGTTGGCGATACGTGGTGTGCCACGGCTGCGACGCGCAATCTCGAAAGCCGCCGTGTCGTCGATGGGCACACGAAGGATGCTCGCCGAACGTTTCACAATCTTGGCCAAGGTATGCGCATCGTAATACTCCAAGCGCAAATTGATGCCGAAACGCGAGCGCAAGGGGGCCGTCAAGAGGCCGCTGCGAGTGGTGGCACCAATCAGTGTGAAGGGATTCAACGTGATTTGGATGCTGCGCGCACTTGGCCCAGTCTCCAACATGATGTCGATGCGAAAGTCCTCCATGGCGGAATAGAGATACTCCTCAACCACGGGACTCAAGCGGTGAATCTCGTCAATGAAAAGCACATCGTTAGGCTCCAAACTCGTAAGTAGGCCCGCAAGATTGCCTGGCTTATCAAGCACAGGACCCGAGGTCATCTTCATGCCTACACCCAATTCGTGGGCGATGATATGCGACAAAGTGGTCTTGCCCAAACCCGGAGGGCCATGGAGCAAGGTATGGTCGAGGGCTTCGCCACGTTGGGCGGCGGCCTTCACGAAAACGCGCAGGTTATCAACCACTTGCTTCTGTCCCGCAAAGCTTTCAAACATATCGGGACGCAAGGCGTTTTCGAGGTCTTTTTCGGCCTTCGACAAGTGGGAAGCATTCGCGTCGAGGTTACTATTCATCGTTCAAAATTTTGCACAAAAATACAACTTTCATCCGAAATTTGCATATCGTCAAAAAAATGTATCTTTGCAGTCGAAAAGAAACATGTTATGAAACGCATCATTTGCCTTTCCATATTCGTTGTCTGGGCTGCCATCGCCTTTGGGCAAAGCTACGGTTCCGTGAACGTCGAGCAGGACAGCCGCATCGAAACCCTCATCTCGAAACAACGCACGCTCTACAGCCTCGACAGCTCCTTCAACGGCTATCGCATCCATATTTTCATGGAAATCGGCAACGAGGCCTTGGACCATGCCAAGAAGGTGAAAAGCCAATTCGAACGGTCTTTCCCTGACATTCCGATTTACCTTACCTACGTGGAACCCTATTTCCGCCTGCGTGCCGGCGACTTCCGCAACCGTGTGGAGGCTGAGAAATGCCTGCGCCGCATCAAACCCCGCTTCAAGGAAGCTTTTGTCACGGCGGATATGATTTACAGACCAAAGTTTGATTAATTAATGGAATCGCTTCGCGAGAAATCATCCAAAAATCAATTTCAAAAAATCTTACAAAATCAATCCTCTAATTTTGAACGATTTTATAAAGATTTTCTTTAGATTTCTTGCGAAGCAATCCTAAATGATTAGCAAAACAATTCTTCAATGTTTCGAACGACGATACCCAACCGAAGCACAAACGCTTCTTCGGTGGCGAAGCCGATATGCGGCAACATGACGAGGTTGGGCGCTTCAAAGAGCGGATTGTCTTGTTTCAAAGGCGGTTCCGTGCCGTAGACATCGGTGGCCGCACCAGCAATCTTGCCTTGATTCAATGCGTTTGCCAGGGCCAATTCGTTCACAACAGGGCCGCGAGCCGTATTAATTAATATGGAGCTCGACTTCATCAAGGCGAAGTCCTTTTCGGTGATGAAATCGCGCGTCTCGGCATTCAAGGCAATGTGCAACGTGACGATGTCGGATTCCTTCAACAAAGTCTCCTTATCCACAAAAGTCACACCTTCGACTTGTTTGGGTGTGCGGTTCCAAGCCAGCACCTTGCAACCAAAGGCATTCGCCAATTTGGCCACACGCTGCCCGATGTTGCCCATGCCGATGATGCCGATGGTCTTACCCCCGATTTCACGGCCAGGCATGATGCCCTTGCGCTGGCATTGACGCGTAATTGTATCGTTTTCAAGCACTTTACGATACACATCTATCATCATGGCTATGGCTAACTCGGCCACGGCTTCGGTGCTATATCCCGCAGCATTCTTGACGATGATGCCACGACGTTGGCACTCCTCCAAGTCGATGTGATCCAAGCCCGTGAAGGCGATGGAGAGCATCTTCAAGTTGGGGCAGGCATCCAAAAAGTCCTTGCGCAGCGGAATGTTGCTCTCGATGATGACCTCCGCACCCTCGGCACGGCGTTTCAATTCATCGGGGTTCTCGTTGCGGTCGGGATAGATGACCACCTCGTGACCAGCTTTCTTCAGACCCTCGCAAGCGGCTTCGATTTGCTGTACTTTCAAGCCCAAAGGCTCCAAAAAGACGATTTTCATTTTGCGGCAATCATTTCGATTTCGACCAAAGCTTTCTTGGGCAGTTCCTTCACGGCAAAGGCGGCACGAGCGGGATAGTCGCCCTTGAAATACTTGCCATAAACGGCGTTCATCTCGCCAAAGTAGCTCATGTCAGCCAAATAGCAAACCGACTTCACCACATTGTCGAAAGTGCAGCCCGCCTCGTTGAGGATGGCTTCGAGGTTTTTCATGCTCTGCTCGGTCTGGGCACTCACGCCTTCAGGCATCTCGCCCGTGGCAGGATTGATGGGCAGTTGACCCGAAATGAACACCATTCCGTTGGCCTCAATGGCTTGACTGTAAGGACCTATGGCTCCTGGAGCCTTTGTAGTAGCGATAACTTTTTTCATTTTTGATAACTTTAAAGGGTTTCTGAGCGCAAAAATAAGAAAAAAGATGATTGGTTTCGCCCAAATATCTTACCTTTGCAACCTAAAAACAAAACGCGATTAGAATTCGACAAGCCTTATAGCCATGACATTCAAGGAAGTCTTACGCAAACTCAACAACCGCTATGTCTACACCACCATTATTTTCGTGGTGGTCATCCTCTTCATCGACCAATTCAACCTTTTTGAGCAAATCAGGCTGCACAGGTCGCTGAAAGACCAAAAACAGCAAATCGAATACTACGACAAGGAAATCAAGAAAAGCAAGGAATACCTCAACGCCTTGCAAAACGACACGGCGACAATGGAAAAGGTGGCCCGCGAACAATACATGATGAAGCGCGATAACGAAGTCGTATATATAATTGAGACTCAAGAATGAAACCGCACTATCTCATAAAGTCTTTCCCCTTTCTTTTTCTTGTTTTTTTCCTCTTTTCGGCCAAAACACTTTTTGCCCAGCACACCTTGAGCGGCAAGATTACCGATGAGCGCAACCGTCAGCCTATGGCTTTCGTCAACGTGGTCGTCAACGAAGGGCTGCGGGGCGTCATCAGCGACATCGACGGTCGGTATGAAATCACCATCGACGAACCTATCAGAAAAGTCAAGTTTTCGTCCATCGGCTACGAACCCAAGGAAATCACCTTGAAATCAAACCAAAACAAGTGCAATGTCGCCTTAAAGCCCATGACATTCGAGTTAGGCGAAGTCACCGTTGAGGCTGGCGAGAACCCCGCGCACCGCATCATCGACAGCCTTTTGGCCTACCGTAAAGCCAACAATCCCAATTCGTTGGACTCCTATAGCTACAACATCTACGACAAGATGGTCATTACCATCGACAGCAGCAGCTTCGGTCTGGCTTTAGCCAACGACACCGCATACGAAATGACAACGCTTCGGCTTTTCGACAGCATCATGAAAAAAAGTGACCTGATGGTGATGGAAACTGCCTCAGAGGTGCTGTTCAAGTCGCCCAACCGCAAATTGCAGCATGTCCTTGGCACCAAGGTGGCTGGCATGAAAGAGCCGACTTTCATCTACTTGGTCAACAGCATGCAAAGTATCAGCTTTTATGACGAAACCATCAATATCACCGGCACCGATTATGTCAATCCCATCAGCAGGGGCAGCAAAAACCATTACTTTTTCGGATTGGAGGAGGTTTATCCCATCGGGCAAGGCGATTCGCTGTATGTGATTTCGTTCCACCCGAAGCGCGGCAGCACCTTTAACGGTCTGCGTGGCACGATGACCATCAACAGCGACGGATGGGCCTTGCAAAGCGTGAAAGCTTCACCCGACAATAAAGGTGGAATTTTTGAAGCCGACATCCAACAGCTGTACCAAAAAGTGGATGGCCAATGGTTCCCAAAACAACTGAACACCAACCTGTTATTCCCAAACATGGTGGTCAACATGGATGGTGGCGTTTTCCCTATGATTGCCATCGGGAAGAGTTACCTCACCGACATCGAAATCAACCCTGACATCAGCAAACGACGGTTTTCCGACATTGAAATCATGGTGGATCCTAATGCCGCCTATCGCGACGATACTTTCTGGAATGCCCACCGCATCGACTCCCTCACCGAAAGAATCAAGGCCACCTACTTCCTCGTCGACTCTCTCACTGCGCGCACCAACATTTTCGACCGTGTGTTGGGTCTCACTGACAAGATAATGTATGAGACTGCCCTTCCTCTCGGCATCTTTAACATCGACCTCGACCGCATCATCAACATCTCAGGCTATCGAGGCTTTTATTTCGGCTTCGGCGTCAGCACCAACGACAAGCTTTCGCGTTGGTTCAGCCTCAACGGTTTCTTCGGTTACTGGACGCGGCTGAAAAGTTGGGATTATGGTGGGGGACTGAAAGTGAAACTCAACCGCCAGCGGCAAATGGAACTCAGTTTCCAATACACCCACAAGTCGGAGCCCATGGGCGAGTTTGGTGGCTTGTTGGAGATGGATAACTCGATACTCTCTCCAGCCAACTACAAATACACCTTCTACGAGAACATCCACACACGCCGCGACCGTTTCGACCTCACCTATTCAACCCGTTTTGCCCGCCATTTCAAGGCCTACCTGAGCCTCAGCACGAGCCACAAACACTACAACACCCAGTTCTTCTACGATCCCTGCGACTCGTTGACCGAAGGCCGTTTCACCATTGCCGAACTCAAACTCAGGTTCGCCTACAACGAAAAATTCCTCAGCACCCCACAAGGCATCCGCTCATTGGGCACCCTCGCCCCCATCGTTTGGGTTTCCTATCAACATGCTTTCCCCAACATTTTAGGCGGCCAATTTGAGTACGACCGATTCAAAATCGAGGTGAGCAAAAACTTCTACACGCATTATCTCGGGGTGTCAAAGGTCATGCTGCAAGCCGGTTATGCCTCAAAGACCTGTCCCGTGATGGAGACCTTCAACATCTTGGGCACTTACGCCCGTTTCGGACTCTATTCCCCAGGCAGTTTCAGCACCATGCGCTTGGATGAGTTTTTCTGCGACCGTTTCGTGGCCCTCTATCTAAGCCACAACTTCAACGGTATGCTTTTGAAGGTGAATTCACAATGGTTTAAGCCCCAGTTGTCCGTCGTGACCAACATCGGTTGGGGCGACATGAAACGCGCCTCTGACCATCCCGACAAAAACTTCCAAACCATGGAGAAAGGCTACTTTGAGAGCGGCTTTGTCATCGATGGATTGTTGGCCACGCCGTTGACGAAAATCGGTGCAGGTGTGTTCTACCGCTACGGTGCCTATAGCCTACCGAATGTTTGGGACAATTTTGCTTGGAAATGGAACGCAATCATTGATTTATAGTTTGGAGTTAAGAGTTAGGAGTTAGGAGTTAAAAGTTAAGAGATAGAAATTATGAAAAGGGTGTTCTTATTGTTTATAGGGTTGGTGATATTGGCATCGTGCGGGAAACAGCCCAAGAAAATGGCACTGCAAGGCTTGGCACAAGGTTCCTACTATGCCGTGACCTATTACGACGAGCAAGAACGCAATTTCCAGCATGAAATTGACTCGATTTTCCATGCCGTCGACATGTCTGTCAACCTTTGGGTGGACAGTTCCGTCATCTCGAAAGTCAACCGCAACGAAGAAGTAGTGCTTGACCAAATCTTCATTGACAATTTCAACATCGCACAAGAAGCCGCCAAGCTTTCCGACGGCTATTTCGACCCCACCGTCTCTCCCATCGTGGCCGCTTGGGGCTTCAGTTACAAGGTCGGCGACAGCATCACACCCCAGCTCATCGATAGTCTAAAACAATGGGTTGATTACCGAAAAGTACGCATTGAAAATGGAAAAGTCATCAAAGAAAACCCAAACATGACATTGGATTTCAATGCCATAGCTCAAGGCTACACTTCCGATTTGATAGCTGCTTTTTTGGAAAGCCGTGGCATCAAACGCTATTTGGTCGACACGGGAGGCGAAATCATGGCCAAAGGTGAAAAAAACAACGGCAAGCCTTGGATTGTGGGCATTGAGAAACCTGCTGAAAACAAGGACTCAGAACAAGTGGTGCAAACCCGCATCGCCTTGCGCGACAAGGGCTTGGTCACTTCGGGCAGCACCCGAAAATATGTGGAACGCAACGGCAAACGCTATTCCCACAGCATCAATCCCAAAACGGGTTATCCTGTAGAACATAATGTATTAAGTGTGACGGTCTTGGCGGAAAACTCAGTCTGGGCCGACGCCCTTGCCTCAATCTGCATGGTAATGGGTTTGGAACAATCGCTGCCACTCATTGAAAGTTTGGACAGCGTTGAGGCTTATTACATTTACGCCAACGAGCAGAACGAATTGGAAACCTTTGCTACGGAAGGTTTTAAAACATTGCTAATAGATAAGGACTAAAACAAGATTGTACTCCCTGCGGAAGTCGAACAACAAAAAAAAGCCGCTTTTCAGCGGCTTTTCGTACTCCCGCAGGGGGTCGAACCCTGGACACCCTGATTAAGAGTCAGGTGCTCTACCAACTGAGCTACGGAAGCATCGTTTTGTGGGTGCAAAAGTACAACCTTTTTCCTTACAATGGACACTTTTCGCCAACTTTTTTTCTTGTTACTATTTAAAATATTGATATTCAATTTATTGTAAAAATACCAACTTGATGATTAAAAAATCAACCTGCAGGGTCGTTTTTATTTCCATTTTTTCGCCATAAAACCCTAATTTTGCAGGCTCAAAAAGCGACCCCCACAATGGAAAAGAAAACCACCAATCATCCTAAAGGAATATTTTGGAAGAACGATGTTACAACACTGATACTTAGACTTTTGGTAGCCTATCTTTGCCTCATCATCTTGCAAACCGCATTCTACATGATTGACAAGCCCTATCTGGGCCATATCGATGGTTTTGCTGAAGCTTGGAACATTGCCAAAGGCTCTTTCGTCTACAACATCATGTCGCTGCTTTGGACCAACTGCCTTTTCATCCTGCTGTCCATCCTGCCCTTCCGCATCCGCGAAAAAAGATGGTATCAAGGCATCCTTTATGCCATTTTCTTGATTACCAACACAGCGATGATTGTCCTCAACGGATCTGATGTGGTGTATTTCGCACATACGATGAAACGCGTCACCCTCGAAGAGACCCATTTCACCAGCAACAGCAACAACATTCCTCTTCTTATCGACTTCCTGCAACGCAACCTCCCCATAGCCATCATCTGCGTGGCTCTCATCGCCCTGCTCATCTATGGCTGGCACTACATCAAATACCAACCTACAAAAATCGAGAACAACAAACGGTATTATCTCATCAACTCCATCACTGCGGCAATCGTCATCTTACTTAGTATCTGTGGAATGCGTGGCACTTTTAATCCATCAAAACCTTGGGTCAAAATGAGCGAAGCAGCCTCCTATTCCCCCGAAAAAAGTTGGCTCATGATTAGCAATCCCTATTGTTTCCTGCGCTCACTCGATAAAGACTTGGAATACGATAAGATAAGCGTTTTCAATGATGAAGAACTCGACCCCATCTACACCCCTGAACATAGCATCGACAGTAGCCGCTTCAACTTAGGCCAACGCAACATAGTGGTGTTTGTTTTGGAAAGCTTCAGCAAGGAACATTCCAAATTCCTCAACCCCGACCTCTACAAGTACGATTCGGGCTGCACCCCCTTCCTTGACTCGTTGATGCAAGAAGGCTACACTTTCACCAATGCCTACGCCAACGGTCTGAAATCCATCGAATCGGTTCCTGCCATCTTTGCCTCCATCCCCTCTTTCAAGACCTCGTTTGCCACCATGCCCGAACTTTTTGGCGACTTCGAAGCCATGCCCGAGATATTAGCCAAACAAGGCTATCAAACCGCATTTTTCAGCGGAGGCGAACACAACTCCATGGGTTTTGAGGACATTACTCAACAGTTTGGCGTGCAGCAGTGCTATTGCCGCAACGATTTCGAGGCAGCCTATCCCGTGAACGACAGCACCATCGAACCTTTTTGGGGCGTTTACGACATGCCTTTCTTCCAGTTCATGGCGGACGAAATCGACAAGATGAATGAGCCTTTCTTCGCATCGGTTTTCAGCCTAACCTCCCACCATCCCTACCGTGTACCACCCGATTATTATGACATCGTTCCCCGTGGTCATACGCCCGAACAACGTGTAGTGGCCTACACCGACTTGTCCATCCGCATGTTCTTCGACCGTGTAAAGCACGAGCCTTGGTTCAACAACACGCTCTTTGTCTTCGTTGCCGACCATGTGTCGCCGATTTGCTACGACCCGCAATCCTACACGATGCAAGGCCACACTTCCATCATCGAGTTCCTTTACACGCCTGATGGAGCCTTGCGCGGCCTCGACAATACCATCGTGCAACAATTGGACATCATGCCTACTGTTTTGGGGTTGGTAGGAAACAAGGAACCTTATTTTGCCTTTGGTCGCGACGTGTTCAACGAACCCGAACGCCACCCCGTTGCCTTCAACTTCATCAACCAGGTGTATCAATACATCAGCGACTCCACCATTTTCTATTCTGACGCGGATAAGGTCTTGAAAACCGTGAAAGGCGAAGCGCAACAAAAGGACGAGGACTTCCTCAAAGCTATGCTACAGCAATATGCTGAAAGCCTTGGTCAACATAACTACAAAGTGAAAGAGTAGGCAATCGCTTCTGCCGCCCATAGATTCCATACCACTCACAACCCTGCGCGGGAATGACATGGGCGTCAGGAGTTCAAACGTAGCTCAATTCGAGAACCAATGCTTGAATTCCGCCACGCGCGCCTTACTGATAATAATCTTCTCAGGAGTCTCCATAATGAGGTTGATGGCCAACTTATTGCCGAACCAAATGGATACATCCTTAACAGCATCGCGAGAGATAATGAACTGACGATTGGCTCTGAAAAACAATTGAGGATCGAGTTGGGTCAACAAGTCGTCCAAGGTCTGGCTCATATAATACGATTTGCCCGACATCGATACCAATTTCACCATCTTTGTGTCAATGTATGCGTATGCAATATCGCTGGCGGGCAAAGGAATCAACTTGTCGCGCTCAGGAAGCAAAAAGCAACGCCTGTAGTGTTTCTTTCCTGTAAGTTGCTCAAGCATAGCATCATAGTTGCCGTGATTATCATTTTGCACTCGTTGACCGACCATGTGGTATTTGCGTATGGCACGCGCCAAAGCATCCTTGCTGATAGGCTTCAAAAGATAGTCGATGCTGTTTACCTCAAAGGCCTTAAGCGCATACTCATCATAAGCAGTGGTAAAAATAACGGGACAGGTGATGTCGACCCGATCGAAAATGGCGAAGGAAGAACCATCGGCCAAATGGATGTCCATAAACATCAAGTCGGGCATGGGGTTCTCCTCCAACCATGACACGGTGTCCTCAATGGTCTCCAGCACGGTAATGATTTCCGTTTCGGGGCTTACCTCACTCAACAGCTTTTGCAAGCTTTGGGCCGCCATGATTTCGTCTTCTATAATGAGTGCTTTCATATCGTATTTCTGTTTTCTTTCAAGGGCAAAGTTACACTAAATATCGTTCCGTCGTTCGAAATCTCGACATTTTCATCCCACCTGAGCCGATATCGCTCCGCCAGGTTGGCCAATCCGATGCCGTTGCCTTCTTCCTCGGTAACCTTCGGCTGAATGGGGTTGCTAACCTTGACACGTCCTTGGGCATCAGTGGCAATCGTTACCGTCAAAGGTTGTCGCTTCGAGATGGTATTATGCTTGATGGCATTTTCTATAAGGCCTTGTATCGAAAGAGGCAACACGTTATAGGCCAAATATTTATCATCAATGTCAAAATCAAATTTCAAGTTATCGCCATAGCGAATCTGCATCATGCTGCAATAGGCCTGCACGCATTTCAACTCTTCTTCCAATGTGGTCATTTCCTTATTCTGCAAGGTATAGCGCAACACCGCCGACAATTCCTGAATGTATTCCCCGGCCTTGTCGCGATCCATTTCCACCAAAGTCTGAAGCGTATTCAAAGAGTTGAAAAGAAAATGTGGATCCAACTGACTTTTCAAGGCCTCATAGTGAGAGCGGATATTCTCCGTCCTAAGTTCCTCGTTTTCAACAGCAAATTTCTTTCTTTGATAAATGGAACGCAACAGATAACTCGTCAGCAGGGTGATAATCGTCAAAAACAAATCGCCTAACCAACCAATTTTGATATGATGTATCAATGGTTTGGGCGGTCCGGGAAGATTGGGCCAAATCTTGAACTCCATTACCGTAATCAACGTGCTTAACGCTATGGTTATCAACAAAGTGCCTACAATGTTGATTATAATTTCGTAATAATCCTTTTTGAATTGGACGGTGAAAACCCTCCTAATATATGAAAAGAGGACAAAGAGCATCACAAACGTAAGAGGCGCATTCAACAAAATCAGATAGGGCAAATGCGGTTCTTTGCCTTTTGGATGGTGACCTTCAAAATGCTCTTGTCTTGGGGGCCGGTCATGAGGAGGCCGTGCTTCCTCAAAACGAGCTACATCTCTCCCATGTGAAGCATCGGAGTCAAACTTTTCCGCCTTTGAATCTTCCTTTGCATTTGGAGAAGGGAATGCTGGTTTGCCGATATATTGCGTAAAAGTGTAGACGAGATAAAACGCCAACGTAATAGCCAAAGAGAGTAAGGCTATACGTCTTGGCGACAAGTATCGGTTTACATCTTCGTATGTGGTTCTGCGTTGCATAAATAATGCCTTTTAGTTTGGGCAAAAAAACAGACCAGTTAAAAAAGCACTGGTCTGGAAAAAACAATTCATTAACTTCATTAACGACACAAAGTTACACTTTTCTAATTTTTCTCCAAGATGCAATAATGAACGAAACGGAAAAAACGGGAGTTAAAGCACTCATTTGCCCAATTTAGGCTGAACGCATTTGTATGTTTTATGCATCCGATCCCAACAATTTTGATTTATATCAAGAAAAAAATATTCAAGGAAAAAAGCATAACGCTTTGATTATTTCGTACATTTGCAGTGTCCCAAAGGGAAATCCCTAGGGGCTGCGAAACGGGTAAAATCATCAAATCAACTAATAACTAACTAAAATTTAAAATGTTATGAAGACAAGTAACAAATTCTTCGCCGAATTGTTCGGCACATTCGTTTTGGTGTTTGGCGGTTGCGGAACCGCTTTGTTCGGACACGTTGGCTTCCTTGGCGTAGCCATCGCCTTCGGTCTCACCGTGGTGGCCATGGCCTACGGCATCGGTCACATCTCGGGTGCCCACCTCAATCCTGCCGTCAGCTTTGGCGTCTTCGTCAATGGCCGCATGAGCCTTAAGGAAATGTTAGTTTACTGGGCTGCCCAGTTCATCGGCGGTATCATTGCCGGCGCTTTGCTCCTCGTGATTTGGAATGCCATCGGTGGCGGTGCCACTGGCGTCTTTGCCTCCAACGGTTTTGGTGAGGCTTTCCAAAAAGCTTGTGGCGGCCCCGAAACGGGTTACCAAGCCATCTCATTGGGCGGTGCTTTCCTCGTTGAAGCTCTGCTGACCTTCGTGTTCTTGATGGTCATCCTCGGCGTCACCGACAGCAGTCACGCCAACGGCAAGTTCGGCGGTCTGGCCATCGGTCTCACCCTGGTGCTCATCCACCTCATCAGCATCCCGCTGACCAACACTTCCGTCAACCCCGCCCGTTCACTCGGCGTTGCTTTGTTCTCAAACACTGAAGGCTGGAGTGCCATGGGTCAAGTGTGGCTCTTCATCGTTGCCCCGCTTGTCGGCGCCTGCCTCGCTGGCCTTTGCTACAAGTGCATCTGCGGCTGCTGCAAAAAGAACTAAATCTAATTGAACTTTGAAAAATTGAGAGTTGAAAGTTGGCAAAAGCCACTCAACTCTCAATTTTTTTATAACTCCCAACTATCAACTGTTAACTATCAACTGTCAACTAACCAATCGTGTCCGCCATCTACATCCACATCCCCTTCTGCAAGTCGAAATGCGGCTACTGCGGTTTCTATTCTTTGCCTTCCTTGAAGCTGAAAAACAGGTTTTTGGAAGCCTTGAAGGCTGAAATCGTTGGGAGAAAGGGCTACCTCAAGCCAAGGCCTCATTGCGGGCTTGAACCGCAATGCCCTGCGCTTGAGAATGAACAAGACACACCGCCCATCAACACCATCTACTTCGGAGGCGGCACGCCTTCTTTGCTCAGGGTAACGGAAATCGGCGACATCCTGCACCTTATAAACAAAACCTACACCGTCGCCCCCAACGCCGAAATCACCCTTGAAGCCAACCCCGACACGCTGTCGTTAGAATACCTTAAAGACTTGCGCCAACTTGGGGTCAACAGGCTCAGCATTGGCATACAGAGCTTTTTCGATGACGACTTGAAGTATCTGAGCCGTCGCCACGATGCGCATCATGCCCTGCAATGTCTCGATTGGGCCAAATCGGCAGGCTTCGATAACATCAGTATCGATCTCATCTATGGCTTGCCCACCTCCAATGCCGAACAGTGGAACAAGAATTTGGACATTTTCTTTGCATACGACCTGCCCCATCTCTCAGCCTACGCCCTCACGCTTGAACCCAATTCCATCTTGACCAAGCAAATCGAGCAAGGCAAAGCCATGCCCGTCAACGAGGAGGATGCTCTGCGCGATTATGACATCCTTTGTAAACGAGCCGCTGAAAATGGCTATCTGCATTACGAGATTTCCAACTTCTGCAAACGAGGAATGCACTCCAAGCACAACGCCTCGTATTGGTTCGGCACGCCTTACGCGGGCTTCGGGCCTTCGGCGCATTCGTTTGATGGGGCTTCACGGCAGTGGAATGTATCTAGCATGGAGAAATACTTAGACGCGAGACGCGAGACTGCGAGACTACGAGACCAAAAAGTCCCGTGTCCCGAAGTCCCGCGTTCCATGTCGGAAAAAGAAACCCTCAATCCCGAACAGCTATACGACGAATACGTCATGCTGCGCCTGCGTACCCACTGGGGCATCGACCTGAAATGGCTCAAACGCGAGATGGGCGAAAGGTTTTCCACTTACTGCGAGCAACATGCTCAGCCCTTGATTACCCAAGGCCGCCTCACGCAAACACGGGAATTCCTCTACCTCACCGACAAGCAAATGCTTTTTGCCGATGGCGTGGCAGAAGAATTGTTTTGGGAATAATGCAGATTTTTGTCTCAAACCTCAGAACCAACCGTTTTCTTTCCTATTTTTGGACTTCCATAACCCATCATAAGACATAAACTCGCAACCCACAACAATTAAACAAATAAACAATCAACAATTAAACATCCAATATGTTCAAATTCAAATCATTACTCCTATCCGCTCTTCTGCTCATCGGCTTGAACACGATGGCACAAGACGAAAACGAACGCCTCGTCGGGGCTAACTGCACCAGCATCATGGTGGGCAAGAAAGCCACTACCGACGGCTCCGTCATCACCTCACACACCTGTGACGGTCGCTACCGCACCTGGATGCGCTGGGAGCCTGCCGCCGACCACGAAAAAGGCGAAATGTACAAAGTCTACAAAGGCACCATGCACACCGAAGACCCCTTCGACAACCGCAAGGTGGAATTAGCGGGTGAAATCCCACAGGTAGAACACACCTACGCCTACCTCAACACCGCCTATCCCTGCCTCAATGAGAAACAATTGGCCATCGGCGAGACCACTTTCTCAGGTCCTGACACCTTGGTGAACCACAAAGGTATGTTCATGATTGAGGAGCTGGAACGTGTGGCCTTAATGCGCTGCGACAACGCCCGCGACGCCATCCAGCTCATCGGCAAATTAGTGAAGGAATACGGCTATGGTGACGGTGGCGAGTGCATCACCATCGCCGACAAGAACGAGGTGTGGCAAATGGAAATCCTCGGCGAAGGGCCAGACAAAATCGGAGGCGTGTGGGCAGCCAAGCGCATCCCCGACGACGAAGTGGGTGTTTCGGCCAATATCGCCCGCATTGGCAAGCTGGAGCGCAAGAGCAAGGACTTTTATTGCTCCGACAACTGCGAGGCCGTGGCGAAGAAATATGGCCTCTGGGACGGCAAGGGCGACTTCATCTTCTGGAAAGCCTTCCGCGCCGAATATGGTGGCGGCAAGAACTACAGCGACCGCGAGTTTTTCATCCTCAGCCAGCTGGCACCTTCACTGAACCTCAACCGCGACATGCCCGAACTGCCCTTCTCAGTGAAACCCGATGAAAACGTCGACGTGCGTAAGGTGATGGAACTCTTCCGCAGCACCTACGAAGGCACCGACATGGACATGACCCGCAACGTAAAAATGGTGGCCAAGAAACGCACCGACGACGGTGTGGTGAACGACACCATCATCAGTCCCGTGGCCAATCCTTGGGTGGGCAGCGCGATGATGAACACACTCAACTACCTCGCCCCCGGCACCATCAATTTCCAACGCACCGTGGCTGTGGCATGGAGCAGCTACCACCACATCATCCAATGCCGCAACTGGATGCCCGATGAAATCGGTGCCATCTGTTGGATGGCTTGCGACAATCCTGGCCAGAGCCCACGCATTCCCATCTTCTCAGGCTCCACCACCCTGCCCGACGGCTTCGACAAATGCGGTCAGCTGCGCTACCGCGACGAGGCTTGGATTTGGCACTATCGCAAGGCCAACAAATTAGCCACCGTGCAATGGGGCCGCTGCAAGCAAACCCTCCTCAGCAACGCCAACCGCTTCGAGCAAAAGGCATTTGACGAAATCCCTGCCCTCGAAAGCAAAGCCAAAGCCTTGCTTGCTGAAGATAAGAAAGAAGAAGCCACAGAACTTCTCAACCAATATACCTCCGACTTCGCCGCCTCAACGCGCCAAGCCTGGAAAGAAATGGAAAACAAGTTCTGGTATTGGTTCAGCTTTGGATTCTAACTCAATAACAGAGCCCTACAAACGAAAAAAAGACGGTTCATAGCCGTCTTTTTTCGTTCATTGTTTTAGACTTTATGGGATTTGGCGTACCGTCACGGTAGCCACAGCACCCAAATCGCCTCTGATAGTAATCACTGATTCGCGAGGCTCTGCGGTCTCCAACGGACCTGCTTTTACGGATATCTCCATGTCGCCTGTACCATCCATTGGGGTACACTCAATCCAAGAGGCCGAATTGCGAATCCACCATCCTTGGTTAGCCGTCAAACGGATGATTCCCACTCCGCCTTCAGCAGGCAAATTGATTTCTGTGACATCAGTCGTCAGGATGCTTGGTATTCCTTCCTGAATCACGACAACCGTAGCCAAAACCTCTGCTCCGTGTTGTACGATGATTTCACCCATTCTACTGGAAGTAGAGCTATTGTAATCCACCATCAATTCAAGCGTGGCATCGCCCTCTCCCGAAACAACCGGCATAGTAATCCATGAAGGTACAGTAACTGTCCAAGTATGGTTGGAAGTGACAGAAATCGACCTGCTACCTCCTGCACGAGGCACAAACAAGGAGTCGGGGGTGACATTGGCCCAAATAGGCTCGTCGCCAGGCGATTGGCGCACAGAGATGGTTCGTGACAACGGACGTGAATTAATCGTCACCATCACTGCCCTCATCTCCATGAAAACATTGGGCAAAGCTGTAAACGTCACAGTTCCATTGCCCGTACCTTCATTCACCGAGGCTGTCAGCCAATCCGCATCAAATACAACCTGCCAATCTGCATCACATTCGATTGTGACATCCATGCTTTCACCTTCTTTGCCAAAAGAAAGCCCATTTGGCGTGACATTCAAGAAATGCTGAATGGGAGAAGCCTCTTGCGACACATTGATAACAGCCAAAATGCCAGATGCCGAACGGAACTCCACTTCAGCACTCCTCATTTCATGCAAAGGATTCTCACCCACGGTCACGACAACCTCATCATTGCCTTCGCCTTCCGTTTTATCAAAAGCTATCCAATCCGTATCACCTGCGATAGACCATGCTTCATCACATTCAATGGTAACCACTTTGTCTTCACCTGTACAAACGAATTGAAGTTCATTCGGCGTGACGGTAAGAAAATGCTCAGGGTCCTCTCCGCCGGGATCTTCTCCACCAGGGTCCTCTCCAGAAGGTGTGCCCTCCTGACTTATGGTCAACGAAGCCGAGTTGTCTTTAGTAGTAGCACGAATCTCCACGCTACGACCCTGTTCAGCGGTGTTGGGCTGTGCAACAATCGAAAGCGTAGCACTACCATTGCCAGAAGTGGGCGAAACCGTGAGCCAGTCCGCTGTCGAACCAATGTTCCAATCGCCATTCGACTTCAATTCAACCGTGTAGTTTCCGCCTTCGGCAGCAACGCTCAGCGACTGAACGCCAAACGACACTTCGGCGGGTTTACGGCAGCCCACAAGGAGACATGCCGTAGCTGCAACAAACAAGAAAAAATGTAATCTCTTCATGATAATATGTTTTAGGTTTCACTTCAACTCTATTTTGAACGGATTTTCGCCTGAATTAGTATTTCAAAAAGCAGAAAAGGTGCGTTTTGCAACGCACCTTTCCCGATTGAGCACCAATATGCTTCAGATAATTAGAAGATATCGGTTCTGTTGTCCTTGATATTGGCTTGCTTTCTCAGGGCATTGTAGATGCCATTACCCACCACCTTATTGGTGAACTGGCTGGTCTTTTCCCTGATGATGTCAGCATAGTCATTAGGTGTAGCGGGTTGGGCAATCTTCACATTCTTGATGATGAATGCACTTGAGTTGCCGGCGATGGGACCCACTTCCTCACCTTCCTTCATGCCGAGGATGGTGCCAATAATGTCGGCCTCAACACCAAAGTTGCCAAGTACACGTGAATCGAGAGTGACATCCGAAACCGTGGTCGACTCAGCACCCAATTCGTTGACCATTCTGTTCACATCGCTACCGCAAGCCTTCATCTTTTCAACGGCCATCTCACCCTTCTTCTTATTGATGATTTGATACTTGGCTTGATCGGCGACAATGCTCAAAGGAGCAAAACCTTCTTTGACGATGCCCGTCAAAGCAGCCACGACAAACATGTTGTCGTCTTCGAAGATCTTTTCGGAAATATCGCCTTCTTTTCTATTCTTATCGAAAGCCCAACGAACGATTTCACGCGGGTTGTCGATACCAGCAATTTGCGTGGTCGACTTGCTCATTCTCGGCATCGTGCGCTTGGTGAGACCTTGCTCTTCGATGGTTTGGTTGAACTTGTCGTAGGTTCTGTTTTCGATGACGAACTTGTTAGCTTCGGCAAAGATGGCCTTGTAAGTCTTATTGCTGGGGGTGATTTCGTGCTTCAAGTAAGCCAAACGAGCTTTGGGTTGGGGTTCGGTCTTTCCGGTAATCTTAATGACATGGAAACCGAAGGGGGTCTTCACCACATCCATGGCACCAACGGGATTGTTGACCACAAACTCGTTGAAATCGGGCACCATCTGGCCATCGGTGAACCAATCCAAGTCACCACCCTTTTCCTTGCCGGAGGGGTCTTCGGTGAATTGATTGGCTAATTCAGCAAACAACTCTTCGTTCTTAGGATTGCTCTTCAGCACGTTCAGCAGGCTGTCGGCCTTGGCCTTGGCTTGTTCTTCGGTAAGCTTGGATTCGCTTCTGAAAGCGCCTTCATAACCAATCAGGATATGGCTGGCCTTCAGTGAGTCGGGACGGCTTTGTTGGTCAACGATGCGGACCAGGTTGAAAGCTTCACCATCCTCGTATGGGCCATACACGAAACCGACGCCGTTGCCTTCTTCGAAGATAGCCTTTTCGATGGCTTGAGGCACGTCCTTCTGACCTACCCAAGTGCTGTCGTAACGTTGGTCGGAGTTGGCGTTGACAAAGCTGATCACATTTTCAGTATTGACAAATTCTTCTCTCATGCCAGCCACATGCTTCAAAGCGTCCTCACGGTCTTCCTGCGACGGCTTAATGTCGAAAACGACATACTCAATGTCGCGTCTTTCGTCCGTTTCGTAACGGTACTTGTTTTCTTCATAGAAAGCCTTGTTGTCGGCATCGGTGACGACCACAGTCGAATCGGGGATGCTGGCATAACGCAGCACGATGACATCGGCGGAAGCCTTCGCATTCTTGTTCTGGTAGTATTTCTCAGCCAAAGCGGTGGGAAGGAAATAGGAAGCCTTCACCAAGTTGTTGAACTTGTTTTCCAAGCGGTCTTTCTTCATGCCTTTTTCGAACTCGAGCCAACGGTCGTAATATTGGGGCGGAAGTTGGTCGAGATTCTGGAGATAATCCAAAGCACCCTCTTTGTTGAAGGTACCATCGGGATTGCTGAAGCTCTGTACCATCCACTGATGCGGGTGGTCGCCCGTCATCTGGTCGTAAAGTTCCTCAGCGGTGATGCCCACGCCAGCGGCATCGTATTCCTTGGTCATGAGGTTGTCCTTGATCATTTCTTCCAACGTGCTGTTGTAGATGTTGTAAGTTTCAGCGGAAGAAAGGTTGTTGTTGTTGCTTTGTGCCTTTCTGTTCTCAAGGTTCTTGTCCTTGAGCTGCTCAAAGTCCCTCACGGAAATCTCGTCTCCATCGACAACCGCGACCTTAGGGCCTGTGTTTCTTCCCTGACTTTGGAAAAGGTCTTGTAAGACAAACGCTAACAATGCAATACCGATAATTGCGATCAACAATCCGGAATGTCTTCTGATTTTTTCAATTGCTGCCATAACTTAAATTTCTCTATTTTTTAAACTATTTAAACTTCAATTTTGAGCGTGCAAATTTAGTAAAGATTTCAACGCGTGGGATTAAATGTTTGATTTTTATTTTTCAAAAAAAGGCAATACGCCCTTTTTATTCCAATAACAAGCTTGTAATCAATTATTTATCACTAACTTTCAACTCCACTTCGTCCAATTTCATGTTGGATGCCTTCAGTATTTTCACCCGATATTTGCCGATGGTAAGCTCTTCGCCTTGCTCTGGAATGCTCTCGCAGTAGTGGAGAATCATGCCCGCCAAGGTCTCGTAATCGTCACTTGTGGGCAAATCGAACTTGTATGTATCGTTCAGATAGTCAATCTCTAAGCGTGCCGAGAAGACATAGGTGTTGTCGTCGATAACACGCTCCACTTCCTCTTCCACATCGTATTCGTCGTCGATTTCACCAAAAATCTCTTCCACCACGTCCTCCATAGTGACAATACCTGCCGTACCACCAAACTCGTCGACGACGGCGGCCACGCCTTGCCGTTTCTGAATGAAATGTTTCAGAAGACGGTCAGCAGTATACGTCTCGGGGAAGAAGTCGATGGTGCGAACCAAGTCCTCCATGGTCACATCAAGATGCTCGGCAATGGCACGCACTACATCGTTGAGATGGACATACCCCACAATATCGTCGATGCTTTCCCCTATCACGATGAGTTTGGAATGCTTGGTTTCCTCGAAACGGGCTTTCACAACGTCTATAGAGTCGGTAATCTTCACTGATTCAATCTCGTTGCGCGGTCCCATGCACTCGCGGAGCTTCACCGAACGAAACTCCATCACGTTTTGGAAGAGTTGGATTTCCTGCTGCATGTCTTCGTCGGCCTCCTGGGTATCGGCATATTCGGCGATGTAGTCGTTCAAGTCGACCGTGCTGAACTTGTATTCCTCCCGGTCCACCTTCAATCGCAACACATAGCGGATGATGAACTCTGAAATGCCCGTGTAGATGAGAATCAACGGGTAGAGCAGGCAATAGCAGAGGAATGTCGGGAAGGCAAAAAACGACAGGATGGCATTGGGATTAATGCGAAACAGCATCTTGGGCAGAAACTCGCCCGCCAACAGCACTAACAAGGTGGCAAGGACGGTCTTCACCAACAGCACCATGAAGTCGTTGTCGAGCGAAATGGCTTGCAGCCATTGATGGACAGGCACGTCCAAGAGTTGCGACATGCTCATGCCATAGATGATGAGCGCAATGTTGTTGCCCAACAGCAGCGAGGTGATGAATCGCGACTGGTTCCTGTAGAACAGGCTAATGATTTTTGCGGAAAAGGTGTTTTTCGTCAACTCCACTTCCAATTGCAGGCGGTTGATGCTGTTGAAAGCAATCTCCAAACCCGAGCAGAGGGCCGAGAAAAACAAGGTAATCGCTACGATAATCCAACTGTCCATGGCCTATTCCTCATCGTTGATGTCGAGCAATGCGCTGCCCGAATACATGGTATATTCCGAGAAATCCTCGCGTGCCACCAAACTGTCGGCCTCGATTTGCTTGTCGGGCGTGACAATCTTTACATGCGAGTGGGTATAGATCATCTTATAATCCTGATACCAGAAGAGTTTGTCAGAGTACATGATTTCGTCGCTGCCGAAATTCTGCACGACGACATTTCCTTGGGCTTCAATCAAGCGGCTTTTGCCGAAACTCTTGCCGTAGTCGGCATGAAGCTCGGAGGTCAGGGTCTGATGGTCGTACATGTAAACGTCGAAACCGAGCGGGAACTCCATGATGTCGGCCCCAGTCTCCATGCGCACCATGCGGGGGGTGTGGAGTTCGAGGGTGACGAAGCCCGAGTCACTGCGATAGAAAACCACGCTATCGGCAATGATGCCCGACAGCGTGTCGTCCGACCCCATCTCCATCACCACGGCATCGGGGTTTGAACACGAAAACAACATCACAGCCACGAAGGCTGTGATGTTGAGTGTGAGTCCTATTTTCAGTAGGCGTTTCAATTATTTCTTTGCTCTGATGGTCGTCGTTTCGCCGATCCAGCCACCCACTTGGAAGCTTTGTCCTTCGTTGTAGTCGTTGAAGAAGATGGTCTCCATCGACGGGAAGGCGGCAGTGTAGGCACGAATCAAACCATTGGCTTTTTCGGAGCAGGACGGGTCGACGGCCTTGGCCTTGTTGCACTTGTCGACGGCAGCCCAGAACACAGCCTTGCTTTCGATTTCACCGCTGAACTGCTTGGCACTCTCGGCGTAAAGCATACCGATGAGGAGGTAAGGCTCGCCGTTGGTCGGGTCGACCTGTGCGGCTCTTCTGAAGATGTCGCGAGCGCGGCTCAAGTTGCCCATGTTCTGGTAGCACATGCCCAAGTTACGGTAGGCACGATACTTACGGTCGTTGTTCTCGGTCTTCGTGGCTTGATCGAAGAAGGTGGCGGCATCGCTCCACTTCTTATCCTTGAAGAACTTGATACCCAAGCTGTAGGAAGCCTCGGGGCTGGGTTCCAGCTCGTTCAGCTTGACGGCAGCGTCGAGGAAGAGCTTCGAGTCGGTGCAGTCCTTCTTATCTAGGATGGTGGTGATGCGCTTGAGGAGCACCACGTCGTCGGGAGTCTCGGCCATCTTGGCGGTAAACACCTTGATCAGGTCGTCGCAAGAGGCGTAGGGCTGGAACAAGTTGTCGAGGTTGCTCTTCACACCTTTATTAATATTGATGGTCTTCTCATTCTTTTCGATCTGCTTGTCGAAACCTGCCACAGCTTCGGTATCGCCAGCGGCCTCAGCATCTTCCTTGGCTTGCACGAGCTCGGTTTCGGTCTCAGCCAAGACACTGATGTTGTTATCGACCACTTCGGAAAGTTCCTGATACACGTTGATGATGGTCATCTTCTCGGCTTTGTTGTTGTTCACCATGTCGATGGTGGCCTTGAAGTAAGCATCGATGTAGGCGCCCTGCAGTTGCGAGGCATCCAAGGCGACGGCATCTTTCAGCACGTTGTAGGCTTCTTCATAACGGTTCTTGTTATAAGTGTAGATGAGGAGGCCTTTTCTACCCATGATGCTGGCCACTTGCGACTTGCCCGTCTTCGGGTCGACGGAGAAATACTGGGCACGGGCGTCCATCAACATGTTCAGCGTGTCGATGTAGGCATCCTTCTGGGCAGGATTGGTGCGGATGAAGTACTCCATGATCTTTTCACCGTTGGTGTAGGTGTACTGGCTGGCGCGAGGGCAGTTGAGGAACACCTGTCTCCAAGCGGTCACCATCTCAGCACTGATGGACTCGGGGGCAAACTTGGCGGCCTCCCATTGCTTGAAGTACTCGCGATAGGTGGACAGGTTGGTTACGCATGCCACGCTGTCGGCTCCATACTTCGATTCCTTTGCCTCTTGGGCTGAAACGCTCATTGCCATTCCGATCATGACGGCAATCAACACAAATCTTTTAGTTTTCATCTCTCTCTTATTTTAATGGTTTAACTTGTTTACGCTTTCTTCAAATATCGTTCCAAAATGAATTCGGGCATGAAATCATCTGTATTTTCTTTTCATGAACCAATGCTCAAACACGGCAACGCCCACGTTCAGCTTGGCATATTGCTCTTGTATCAGCCCACCTTCGCGCGTACCGTATTGTCCGACTTCCAAAGCCAACTCCATCTTCGACAGACTTTTAGGCAAGGGGAACGACATACCTATCGTCGCACCCACCTTATTAATACTATGTTCCTTGCCATCGTTGCCCAAAAGCGAAATCATGCCATGCTCATAGAAGCCGCCAAAACGATACGACATCTTCCTGAAATAACTCGAAATGGAGGAATGGGAAGGGGTAAACTCGAATCCCGCCGACACGCTCCAAGAATCCTGCAAGGCATCGGTGACACCCTCACGGGAAAAACGCGACCACTGGTTCCAGTTGAAATCGGCACCAAGGGTCCAACGATCGTTCTTCTGCAAGGCCACGCCAAAGCCGAAGCCTTGATACATGTGCGTCTTGGTCGTCGAAGTCACGTTGACCAAGGTATCGATCACATATTCAATATCTGTGTCCTGGGTAGTCTCGATGGAACGGATGAACAGGGTTTGCTTGCCACGCAACGCGACGGGTTGTGTATAGGTAAGGCCGAGGCTCAGGCTCAAGTCGTTACCTAAACTGGTGTCGAACAGCAGGCCGTAGTCGAACATGAAGGAACTCACCATGAGGTCGAGATTGCGACGTGTGCCAATCATATACACTGAATCGGGGAAATAAAGTGTGGTCTCGGTTTTAGTGTTGCCAAACACATAATAGGCGTTGGCCCCGAGCGCAAAATGTTTGCCCAACTTGAACGCAGTGCCTATGTAAGCTTCATTGAGGCCACCCGTGCCTTTGAAGCGCGTGGCGTAGTTACCGACATCGGGTTTGTTGTTGTTCACCACCATCGTATAGCCCGCTGTGCTATAAGGCTGTGCACCTAAGGCCAACTTCCACCACGAGGTGAGGCCAAAAGCCATGGCGATATGGTCGAACGAGGCATTGGCTGATTGTTCGGAGAGGGATGAGGTCCTGAAGTTCGAAGTCTTGAAGTAGAGGCCTGCATCGAAGAGGAATGCCAACGAGTCGATTTTGGCGTATGAAGCCGGATTCTCGGCATTAATCCCGATGCCAAACATGGCGTAAGAGGTGCCACCCATGCCTTTCTGCCTGACATTCATGGCCTTGTCTCTCACCTGCCCCACACCAAACAAGGAATATGGCGAATCCACGTCGGCTTGAGCCATGACATCCGTCCCAATCCAAGCGAATAACGTAGCTATCAAAATGCTTTTCAAGAAAGTAGTTCTCATAAAACTCATAAAACAATAGTTTTAAGTAGGGCTCTTTAACCCCCCTTGCCCCCCTAAAGGGGGGATGGGTGGGGGTTAGAGCGTGCAAATATCCGATTTTTTAACTCCATAGGCAAATTTTTATTGCCTAAAATCCCAACCAAATTATGCAATAATCTGATTTTCAATATAAAATAATTTCTTCGGCAAAAAAAATGTTCATTTTGATGATTTTTTGTTGCCATAAACGAAAAAAGTTGTAATTTTGCAGCGCAAATCGAAAGATTCAACGGAGGTACCGTAGCTCAGTTGGTAGAGCAGAGGACTGAAAATCCTCGTGTCACTGGTTCGATTCCCGTCGGTACCACCCAAATCGTAGAGACGCATTGAATGCGTCTCTATTTTTTTGTTTATGCCTGTAGGGCTGCCGCACCGTCCTTCGACAAGCTCAGGAACCGTGGCAGCCACACCGCACGAAAGCGGCTGCCGTAATACGACAGCCCTACATCAACCGTAATACGACAGCCCTACAATGGCCAACGGCACAACACAAAAAAAGCACCTCCCGAGGGGAGATGCTTTTTTTTGATTTCAAATAATCCCGTAGATTAGTTGAGTCTGATACCCAAAACTGTGCCAGGCAGAACGGTGAAATATCTCGGGAACATAGCAATATTAGTACCTGGGACATAGTGGCCAGTCTGAGCCGGATCAAAGCCCCATTCCTGTGCTTCAGGATCGCATCTTCTGAAGACTTCTTGGGTACCATCAGTATACTTCACAGTCACCACAAAACCGTTGCCCAAGCTACCAGGACGCAGTGTGACGTAGAAGTCGGTGTAATTGTCAGGATTCAACTGAACGCCACCGCACTGCAACTTCACGGTCTTGCCAGTAGGCACACTGTTATAATGCAGACCATCCCCATCAGTATAGAGATACGGAAGCAACTGTGCGTTGACTTCATCATATGTATAGGTAGCATCATGCATCATATTCACAAGTCGATTCAACTTAACAGAATTAACGGCAGGAAGGTCGATAGTGATTTTACCAGTGAGATTGAAAGACTTATCAGTGATGGAAATCGATTCCACAGCCTTAGTGCCCTTCAGTTTCAGTCTCACGAAACCGAAGATATGGGCAAAGGTGAAGGATTCCTCAGGAGCAAAGCCATTGATAGCCAACACGCAAGATGTCGGATCCATTGTACTTGTATTGTAATTCTGTATAGAATCCACAGTAAAGGTCTGGCTATTACGAGGACCAATTCCATTCTGATATTGGTCATTATCATCGTTCAAAACCTTTTCGGCAGGATAGAAAGCAAAATATCCTGGTGCACCTTCTTCAACATCGCCCAAAGGAAGACCACTGAAGTGTGCTACAGAAGTACCAGCGCCATCGTAGAGGGTATAAACTTGACGAACGGACTTAGTGTAATCATCCTTCAGATTATAGTACATAACCTGATCGTTTCTGCTCCACAATGTGGAATTACCAAGGTCAGAATATTCAATATAAACTCTTTCGCCATCAACGGATGTTTCTTCCAGTGTAGGCAAACCCAACTTAATCGACGACGTGTTGTCGGTGTTGTTCTTTTTGCAGGATGAGCCAACGAATGCCAAAGCACCCACTAAGCAAGCCATCCCAATCATTTTAATAGTTTTCTTCATTGCTCTTAAATTTTTAATAGTACTATTTTTTTCTCGCTAAAGCAACATTGGATTAATGATTACCATCATAATCACCTAAGTTACCACCGGTGGGTAATTCCCAACCACCACTCTGTTGGCGTGAGGCCATCAATACGGTAGGCATTTGCATTTCGAACATTTCAGCCATAGGGGCTTCGTAGTTTTTCATCATTTTTTTCATTTTTTTGTACTTTTTTAGTTAGACTTTTGTTTGTTTGTTTATTGATTTGAATTAAATTAATTGGCACTTTTTCAGTTACAATTCGGCTGCAAAAATAATAATTTATTTCATACGCAACAAAAAAATTCACTTTTTTTGAAAAATTAATTCTTTTGGGAGAATAAAAATGGGAACTTCACGTTGCCGCATCCTTTGGCTGCAAGGCTTTCCGCCATGCCATGGCAAATGCAACCAACATTTCACGGAAGGCCACCGAAGGGAAGACGCGCGCACGATAGAAGAAATCGACAAAAATGCCGATGACCGAATGAAGCTTTCGCACCCATTTGTTCTTTGGGTCGCATTGTTTGAACTTGCTGTTGCGGCTGAAGTTGCCCACCTCCATCACATTAAGGTATAGACGTTGCGCCGTGCGACGGGCAGAGGCATCATAGAAAGGCAACTCCGCTTCGGACAAGCCAAGTTGCTCCATCATCAAACATCCGAAAGCCTGCCAAGGCTTCATCAAGTGCATGGAGACAAGCCATTGCTGCAACTTGTTGAGGTCGAGCTGCTGGTGATAGGCATGGAGGGTCATGACCACATCGGAAATCTGCCGCCATCCCACGCCCGAGGTCAGGAAATGCTCCCAAGCATGGAAGAAGGTGTAAAAGACCATGAACTCCTTGGAAGGAATGGTAACGGCGAGGCCGTCGCAATCGATGCTTTGCGTATGATCAAGCAAACCGTCGCGCTCAATGGCAGCATAAACCTCGGCGTCCTTGGGGGCAACCACTTCGGCACTCATGCGATGGATTTCCATGGGAAAGTTGCCAAACTCTATATTGTAGTGGTGGCCTATGTCTTTCACCTCGCCCCAGTTGTAACCGCCAGGCAAGGTGCGCAGTATGCCGCAAGCTTCGTGGAAGTTGCCGAGACCCACATAGAGGTCGATGTCGCCAAACTGTCGCAAATTGGGGTTGGGATAAAGCATAGCCAAGCCGAAACCTTTGAGCAGCACCGGCTCAATGTCGTGCTGGCGCAGCGCGGCCAAGGCGGAAGCCAAAATCTGTTTCAACCGCATTTGGCTGAGCAGATTATTGCGCATGGCGGTCCGCATCATGCCGAGCATGGCATCGGAGGGACGGTTGTCGCCCGTCATCTGCGAAGCCACACCGCCTATCAAGGCTTGGTTGCCATGGTGCTGTGCCGTCTGCATCACCGCGTTCCAATCGATGGGGCCGTCGATGGCGACAGGCTCATCCCACAGGGCGGAACGAAGCAGTGCAAAATACTGTGTTTCGGATTGGGTCATACACCTTATTAATTAATAATACCAGCCTTTTCCCAGGTTTGGAGGAGGGGAGTCACATCCTTTTTAGCCGTTTCAATGTCAATACCATATTCATCCACAAGGAGTTGAGCCAAGGTTTCGGCATCAAAATCCTTGCCTTCCACTGCTTCCCAAAGGAAAGCTGCCGTGGCATTCATCGAAATCATCTGGTTGGCGTTCTCCACTTCCAATCCTTCGGCGACGAGGATGTATTCCTTGCCCAAAGGACGCATTCTATAGCCTTTTTTAGTTTTCATTATAGGGTAGATTTAAAGATTCAAAATTCAAGATTCAAAATTCAAGATTTAATATTCAAGATTAAAAGATTCCATCATTCCGCATTCAGCATTCAGCATTCCTCACACTTCATACCTCATACCTCATACTTCATACCTCATACTTCATACCTCATAACTATCAATCGCTAACTAAGTTTCCTATGTATCTTCAACAAGTATCTCCTAATGGGCAAAAGATGACGCCACAGCCAGGCTTTCTTCGGCTGACGATGACGGCCATCGGGGCCAACTATTTCAACGGCGGTACCCATAATATTCATTGCCTTAACCTCCTCGGTGCCTTCAAGGTTGCCATCACCCATCAAGGTAATCCTTTCACCATCGATGGCATACACCCTATGCAACAGATGCCTGCCATGATAATCCGCCAACACGATATCGCCCACCTCCACTTTTTCCTTTTTCAACAGATACACGCGACACGTTCCGCCTTTGATGAAGGGCAACATGCTGATGCCTACCGGAATGATGGCCACCACCTTGCCTTCTTTCAAGGATTCCAAGTCCCTGTGATTCAGCGTATACTGACGCTCCATTACTGCGAAACGGTTTTATAGCAAAGCCAAGCAGCTTCAGCATTGGGCAAGCAATCGAGACCATAACATGGCACCGTGCTGACAATCTTCTCGTTGGTGGCATGAAGTCCATCCGCCATATCCTTTATGAAGCGATAACCCGAGAAAGACACATACATGGCCGCGTAAGCTTCCACCAACGACAACCTCCTGATGGCGTTCTTCTTGGCCTGATGAAGATTGACGATGGCACCCACAGGCACATCGACATTATGGTAGCAAGGCGTCTTGCCGCTCCATGGGGAGCCAAAGACACGCACTTCGCCATCGTCCATGACACGTATCACGGGGTTGTCGTCGTTCAACAAGGAACAACCTCCTATATTATTAATCCACAACTGGCTATGCGTGCTCTTACCCGTACCACTCTTCCCCAAAAACACATAGCCTTTGCCGTCTTTCATCGTCACCGAAGCGTGCATGAGCAAGGTATTCTTGCGTGCGGTAGCAAAAGCAAACATCAGCATCAGCACCGTACTCAACGAAAATCTCATGCTGCCCAACAGACGGAATCTGCCCTTCGAGAAAGCCTTGTCGGTAATCAGATAAGCCCTCACCGGTGCTTCCAACGTTGGAGCAAGTTCCATCAACCATTCACCATTCCATTCGAACAACTCGACACGAGGCATATCGGGGCCTTCACAACCGACCGTAACCTTCTGCTTTCCTGAAGTATCCGGCATGGCATCCAACAATTCGGCCGTAAAAAGGCACTCGTCGGCATCCTCACAAACAAACGGTTCGCAAGAACTCATCTCATTCCAAGCCAAATTGTGGTCAGGCATGACAACGGCAAACTTGTGACCTGCTACTTTATACGTTCTCTTCATTGGATAAAAATTTGCTGCAAAGATAGGAATTATTGTTAATTGTTGAATTGTTGAGTTGTTTAATTGTTGAAATAAAGGCTGAAAAAAAAGATTTTCTCTATTTTTGCATACTTATTCGACAAAGAGATGGCAAAGAAAAAGACACATGACTCGGCGGCCCTTCGACGGGCTCAGGGACCGCAAGCACGCAATATAATAATGGCCCTTCTGACGGGCGGTTTGCTGACGGCGGCATGGCCCACATGGGGCATCGCACCGTTGGCTTTCATCGGCTTGGTGCCTTTGTTGCTGCTTGAAAACCGCATTGCACAAGGCGAAAAAGGGAAGATGTTTTGGCTTTCGTTTCTAGCTTTCTTCGTTTGGAACACGGCCACGACCTGGTGGGTGTGGAACGCCACCCCTGCCGCCATTCTTGCATGGATCCTGAACGCGCTCTTCATGGCCACCGTGTTTTGGCTTTTCCATCTGACGAAGAAAAAAGTGTGCAACAAACCTTGGGGCAACTTCATCCTCATCCCCTACTGGATGGCGTTTGAATACCTGACTTACCTTTGGTCTATCAAATGGCCTTGGCTCAATCTCGGCAATGTCTTCTCCACCCATCACGAATGGATTCAATGGTACGAATACACGGGTGTGGCCGGCGGCACGCTTTGGATCTTGACCGTCAACATATTAATCACCAACATCATCTTGTTCTTCAAGTCAAAAGAGGCGAAGAAGATTTTCGTCAGTATCGGTCTCGAAGCCATCGTTCTCTTGCTGCCCATTTTCATCGGCAACCGGATGTATAACCGTTATAAAGACCAAGGTACCGACACCGAAGTCATCGTGGTGCAACAGAACTGCGACCCCTGGAACGAGCAGTTCGACCGCCAGTTCTACAACCAAGTCATACAGAACAACATCAACCTTTCGCTGCCATTAATCACGCCGAAGACGAAGTTCGTGGTGAGCAGCGAATCGGCCATCCAGGAAGGCATCTGGCTGGATGAGATTGACAAAGCCCAGGCCTTGAACACCCTTCACGACTATGTCAAGAGGTTCCCACAGATGGCCTTCGTCATCGGAGGAACCACCTACGAATGGGTGCCCAAAGGCATGGAAGATGACTTCCCGGCACGTGAGGCAGGACCCAACCGGTATTATTACTGCCACAACTCGGCCCTGCTCATCGACACCGCTCATTTGCAACTCCGCAACAAGTCGCAACTCACTCCCGCCGTGGAAGCCATCCCCGAATGGATGGGCTTCTTGAAGAACTACAGCATCACCATGGGCATCGCACGCGGCACCCTGAAGACCGACCCCGAAGCAAAAGTGATGGAATTCGGCGGACATAAAGTCGGCGTGCCCATCTGTTATGAGTCGGCTTTCGGCGAATATGTCGGCTCATTCTGCAAGAAAGGCGCCGACCTGCTCTTCGTCATCACCAACGACGGCTGGTGGGGGCACACGCCCGGCTACCGTCAGCACTTCGAGTTCTCGAAGCTGCGCGCCATCGAGAACCGCCGCTGCGTGGCCCGCTCGGCCAACACCGGTCGCTCCGGCTTCATCAACCAACGCGGCGACGTGATGCAACAGACCCATTATTGGGTGCCCGACGCCATCCGCCAGACCCTGAAAGCCAACACCAAGGTGACTTTCTATGCCCAACATGGCGACTACCTCAGCCGCATCGCCGTTTACCTGACCTTTGTGCTGCTGATCTATTGGGTGGCCAAGTCGCTGTTTAGCCTCGGCAAGACCAAAAAAGCCACCAAAGCCACTCCCCGCAAGAAAAAGAAGAAATGAACCAGCCGTTGCTTTCCTTAGGTCCTTTCCAAGGCATCACCGACGCGCCTTTCCGCAATGTGTTCAAGCGGCACTTCGGTGGCATCGACAAGTTCTATACGCCTTTTTTCACGGGCATACAGAAAGACCATGCCAAAAACCTGCAGGTGGAGGAGATCGACCCGCGCTGCAACGATGTGGAGACCCTCACGCCGCAAATCCTCAGCACCGACGCCGAGGAGGTCTTGCGTTTCGCCAAGCAATGCAAGCAGTTGGGCTACAAGGAGATTAATCTCAATATGGGCTGTCCCTTCCCTCGGGTGGCCAACAAGAAACGCGGCTGCGGACTCCTGCCCTATCCCGACAAGGTGGAAGCGATGTTCGAGAGGATATTCGAGGAGATCGACATCCGTTTCAGCGTGAAGTGCCGCTTAGGCTATTTCAGTCCTGACGAGATTAATGCCATCCTCCCGATTTTCAACCGGTTTCCGATCAGCGAATTAATCATTCACCCGCGCATCGGGAAACAACTATACAAAGGCGAGGCCGATGTGGAGCGTTTCAAGGCATTAATCCCCGAGATTAATGCCCCGCTGGTTTATAACGGCGACATCGTTTCGGTGGAGCGTTTTGAAGGCATTAATGGATTTATTAATGACGGCCCTTCGACCTTTCGACAGGCTCAAGGCTCAGGGACCTGCAAACCTGTCGACCAGTTTATGCTAGGGCGGGGATTGTTGGCCAACCCGTTTTTGGCGGAACAAATCAAAAACGTCGCATCCCAACAAGGGAAAAAAGAACGTTTATACGCCTACGTCCTCGACCTGTACGAAGACCGCCTGCGCCATGCTGGTGGCAGCCCGAAGGTGCTTGGGCGCATGAAAGAGCTGTGGTCCTATCTGATGAATGCCTTCGACGAGCCGCAAGATGTTTGGCGGAAAATCAAGAAGATTAATGCCTTGAAGGAATACAAGGAGCAGGTGGACTACCTCTTCCGACAGCATGAGGTCACGTTGTGACACAACAAAAAAGCCGCTGAAATCAGCGGCTTTTTTCGTACTCCCGCAGGGGGTCGAACCCTGGACACCCTGATTAAGAGTCAGGTGCTCTACCAACTGAGCTACGGAAGCATCGTTTTGCGGGTGCAAAGGTACAACCTTTTTTCGTTCCTGCAATACTTTTTTCTGATTAATTTCTTATAATTGAAATAAATTATTATAAATCAATTTGTTAGTCTGTAAACCAAGTCTTAAACTCGCTCACACGGGCCTTGCTGACGATGATCTTCTCCGGCACCTCGACGTTCAGATTAATGGCCAGCTTGTTGCCGAACCACACGGAGACGTCTTTGATGGAATCGCGCGAAACCACAAACTGGCGGTTGGCACGGAAAAACACCCGCGGGTCAAGCTCGCTCATAATGTCGTCCAACGTGTGGTTCATGTAGTAGACCTTGCCTCCCGTGGTGACAATCTTCACCGTCTTCGCATCGATATAGATATAGACGATGCTGTTGACCGGCAGGGGGACAAGTTTGTCGCGTTCAGGAAGCAGGAAGCAGCTCCTGTATCTTCTTTGTTCACCCAGCTGCGACAACAGCTGATCGATCTGGCTGGCATTGACGCGTTTCTCCGCAAGGTTGTGATACTTATTCAAGGCATGCACAAGCGCCTCTTTGCTGATGGGCTTCAGCAAGTAGTCAATACTGTTCACCTCAAAAGCCTTCAATGCATATTCATCGTAAGCCGTGGTGAAGATGACCGGGCAGGTGATGTTGACTTGATCGAAAATGGCGAACGAAGAGCCGTCGGCCAAATGAATGTCCATAAACATGAGGTCAGGCATGGGGTTTTGTTCCAGCCATTCCACGCTTTCCTCTATTGTTTCCAGCACACCAACGATTTCCATGTTGGGGCTGACTTCTCCAAGAAGCTTCTGAAGCGCCTTTGCGGCCATGACTTCGTCTTCAATAATCAGTGCTTTCATAGTGCTTTTTCGTTTTCTTTGAGTGGCAAAGTTACTCTAAAAATCGTTCCATCGTCAAAAATTTCAACATTTTCGTTCCATTTGATGCGATAACGCTCTGCCAAATTGGCCAAACCGATTCCCGTTCCTTCTTCCTTTCCCATCTTTTTCTGAATTTTATTGCTGATTACCAAATGGTTATCGTCATCAGTAAGAATATGTATCGTCAACGGTTGTCTGGATGAGATGACATTATGTTTGATGGCGTTTTCAATCAACCCCTGGATGGAAAGGGGCAAGACATAGTAATGGTCGTATTTGTCGTGGTCGATAAGATGGTCGAACAGAAGGTTGTCGCCATAGCGCATCTTCATCATCTTACAATAGGAGCGCACACATTCCAACTCATCAGCAAGCGTCACCACCTCCTCGTTTTTCAAAGTGTAGCGCAACACGCCCGACAGCTGCTGTACAAATTCATCGGCCTTGTCGGTGTCTAGATCGATGAGCGATTTCAAGGTGTTCAACGAATTGAAAAGGAAGTGAGGGTCCATCTGGGTCTTCAAGGTCTCATAGCGCGAGGCAAGGTTCTCGGCACGAAGAGTTTCGTTTTCAACAGCTATGATCTTTTCTTGATAAAGCGAACGTTGCAGGTAACTGAAGATAAACGCGATAGCCACCAACGTGAAATCGCCCAACATTCCCCTGCTGATATATCCGATCAGCGACCGTTGAGGGCCTGGGCCATACGGCCAAATATACAATTGCACAAGTGTACATATCGAACTTAAAACGCCGGCAATCAATAATGACCCAATAATATTTGTCACCAATTCATCACGATGCAACCTGTAGGTCTTACTCATGATTTTTCTGCTATAAAGAAACACCGCAAAAATCATCAGGAAGGTAAAAGGCACATTGAACAATAAGACCAGTGCAAATCTAGGCTTTACGAATTTGTAACCCTCTTGGAACCTGTCAGCCTGAAATAGGCCGGGGCATCGTTTTTGAAAGGCACCGAATACATATTCATTCGGACCGACAATATGGTCTTTCTCCATATCAACTTCTTCCTGCTCGTTCGAGCTGGCAAAAGTCGGTCTGCCAAAATAATGGCTCAGTGCAAATAGGGAATAATAGGCAATCGTTATTGCGAGCGACAACATGACAACCCGCTTCAGCGAAAGGTATTTGTCGACATTATTCATTTTCTGCTTATTCATGACACAAGAATTTATCATCCAGCAAGGGCTCCAAAGTTATTTACAAATCTGTTATGGCCATCTTTCCAACGAATGAAACGGAAAAAATAAAGCTTGAATTTATCTTTGGGTACAATAGCAATTATCAGTATTTTGTAAATTTGCAGTGTTCCTAAGAAACCCTTTTTTAGGGCACGATGACAAAACAGACATTAATTCAACTTATAACTAACTAAAATTTAAAAAGTTATGAAAACAGGTAACAAATTCTTCGCCGAATTGCTCGGCACATTCGTCTTGGTCTTCGGCGGTTGCGGTACCGCCCTCTTCGGACACGTTGGCTTCCTTGGCGTAGCCATCGCCTTCGGTCTCACCGTGGTGGCCATGGCCTACGGCATCGGTCACATCTCGGGTGCCCACCTGAACCCTGCCGTCAGCTTTGGTGTGTGGGCCAACGGCCGCATGACCTTTAAAGAGATGCTTTGCTACTGGGCTGCCCAGATCATCGGCGGTATCATCGCTGGTGCTTTGCTGCTTGTGATTTGGAACGCTGCCGGCCTGGGTGCCACTGGCGTCTTCGCTGCCAACGGATTCGGTGCCGACTTCGCTGCCGCCACAGGCAATCCTGACTATCTGAAAGTCTCGATGGGCGGTGCCTTCCTCGTCGAGGCCCTGCTGACCTTCGTGTTCCTGATGGTCATCCTCGGCGTCACCGACGGCTGCCATGCCAACGGCAAGTTCGGCGGCCTGGCCATCGGTCTCACCCTGGTGCTCATCCACCTCATCAGCATCCCGCTGACCAACACCTCCGTTAACCCTGCCCGTTCGCTTGGCGTAGCCCTATTCTCCAACTGCGAAGGCTGGAGCGCCATGGGGCAGCTCTGGCTCTTCATCGTGGCTCCGCTCGTGGGTGCCGGTCTCGCCGGTCTCTGCTACAAGTGCCTTTGCGGCTGCTGCAAGAAAGAGAAATAAAATGTTTCATTAATTAAATGGATTTCAGGCCGTTTCATTCGCTGGTGATACCGGCAAATGAGACGGCCTTTCCGTTTCAACAATACAAATGTTCAACATTAAATGACGTTTTATTTCTTAGCTATAAGCTATAAGCCGTAAGCATTAAGCTTAGTGGCAACAATGCTAAAAGCTTACGGCTTAAAGCTTAAAGCTAAATAAAGCTCTCGTATATTCTATGTAATCTTAATTTACTTCTCAACTTATTATGAAAAAACTATCCTTTTTATTATTGGCATTCTTCTCTCTATCGTTAGGAACGAACGCCCAACAGCCCGCCACCCGGGCTTTCATCGATGACAATGGCGTGATCCAAACCGAGACCGTGCTGACCCAGTTGCCGCCTGCGGCTCGTGACGGGCTGACTCCTATGCCAGGATTCCCGTTGAACTTCGCTTCCAACACCACCTATAAGCCCGCGCGCGGCGTGACCTTGGCCGACCTCAATAACGACGGGGCCGATGAAATCATCCTCTGTCACAACGAAGAGCTCAACGTCATCGACGGACAAGGCAACGTGCTTTGGACACAGCCGCTTGCTGGAGGCATGGGACAATATCCCGCCACGGTGGGCGACATCAATAACGACGGCGTGCTTGAAATCGTGGCCCTCACCGCCTATGGCAATGCCCGCGGCGGCTTCAACATCTTCGATGCCAACGGCAACGTCGTGTTTTCGACGGTCACCAACAACAACCCGCTCATCTGTGCAGCCACTTTGGCCGACCTCAACAACGACGGCGAGCTGGAGATCATCTTCTGCGGTCGCGGCAAAGCCTCAGCCAACATCTCTCCCGGCATCCATGTATGGAACATCCAGGGCGAAGAGATGGAAGGCTTCCCCTTTGAACTGCCAGCCAACCCCGCCATCACACCTACCGTGGCCGACATCGACGACGACGGCTTCCTTGAGATTTTCGCCGCGACGACCTCGATCCTGTATTGCATCAGCCACACGGGCGAGGAGATTTACACCGTGGATGGCCAAGGTGCCTACAAATATTCCTACCAGTCGCCTCTCGTGGTCGACCTTGACGGTAATGGAGAATGGAGCCTGGTCGGCGCCTGCCATGGCGACAACCCGAACCATTACATCCGCGATGCCCGCACGGGCGAATACCGTGATGGCTGGCCGAAGTCCATCCCCTATTGGACCTATTCTCCCCCGACGGTGGCGAAAAACGGCGAGCATCATGCCATCTTCATGGGGATGTCGGGTGAAGGCAACGTGTTCTACCAATATGATGCCGAGGGCAACGTGGCTCCTGGTTTCCCGCTCAACCTGACTTCGGGCATCGAAGGCTTTATCTCGGTGGCCGACATCGACGGCGACGGCGAAAACGAGATCATCACCGACTTCAACCTGATGGAAGGCGACCTGGGCTACATCCGTGCTTGGGAGATGGACGGCACTGAGGTGACTGACGGCTTCCCGCTCCGTCCGCAAGGCCTCTCCTACATGAATGGAGCCAACTTCGGTGATATCAACGGCGACGGCCAGCTGGAGCTGGTCACCCTGACCTACTTACAGACCTTCTCTCCCGACGACCCCGTCATCGTCACCGCCTACGCCTTGAACCAACCCGTCGAGAACCTGGTCTTCGGCACCTATAAAGGTAGCAACGACCGCGTGGGATGGCTTCGTGAAGAAGAGGTGGTCATCAGCTGCGACCCCATCAACAACCTTGTAGCCTCTGCTTTTGGTGACCTGCCCGAGGTGTATCTGTCATGGACCGAACCCGAGCCTGGCTCAACAGGAAACTTGATGGGTTACAGAATCCAGAAAGACGGGACCCTGACGCCTGAGCTAATAGAAACCACTGAATATGTGGACACCTCCGTTGCGTTTGGCGAGACGCATGAATACCTTGTCGTCGCAGTCTTCGACGACGGTTGCGAGTCCGCTTCCGAGACGGTGGAAGTGACCGTGACTTGGGATGCCGTACAGGAACAAGCCAAGGAAGCCAAAGTCTATCCGAATCCCGCCAAAGACTTGATTCATGTGGAGGGAACCGGCCTCCTTCAGGTGGAACTGTTCAATATCATGGGTCAAACTGTGCTGAGAGCCGACGAAAACTTCAAGTCTATCGACATCAGCCACCTGCAAAACGGCATCTATTTCGTCCGCCTCAAAACCACCCAAGGAGAAAAAACCATCAAATTAATCCTAAATTAATAGCCCCCAAAAACTCTCAATTATCAATTAACTACGTTGAATCTTCGATTTCTCAATTGTCAATTACTCTAAACTCTAAACCCTAAACTCTAAACTCAAAATTATAGCCGAATGGCAGGCATATACATTCACATTCCCTTCTGCAACTCGAAATGCGCCTATTGCGGGTTCTATTCGCTGCCTTCCTTGAAACTAAAAGAGCGGTTCTTGGAAGCACTGAAGGCAGAGATTGTGGAACGTAAGAAATTCCTAAGCGCAGGAGATTGCGGGTCTTCGCCCGCAATGAGGCCTGCGCTTAGGAATAGTCTAAACCAGCCCGCGATCAGACCCACACTTGAAGACAACCCTGACATATCAATAATTAATACCATCTACTTCGGTGGCGGCACCCCATCGCTGCTTACGGTGGAAGAAATCGGCGAGCTGCTGCACCATATTAATAGGCACTATGCCGTGGCCAGCCATGCCGAGATCACCCTTGAGGCCAACCCCGACACATTGTCGCTGGACTACCTCGAAGGCTTGCGCCGACTCGGTGTCAACCGGCTCAGCATCGGCATCCAGAGCTTCTTCGACAACGATTTGCACTACCTGAGCCGTCGCCACGACTCCATTCACGCCCGACAGTGCATCGAATGGGCCAAACAGGCAGGCTTCAGTAACATCAGCATCGACTTGATTTATGGCCTCCCCATCTCCGATGCCGAGCAATGGAACCGTAACCTCGACCTTTTCTTCGAACTGGACCTCCCCCACCTCTCGGCCTACGCGCTCACCTTGGAGCCCAATGCCATCCTGACCAAACAGATCGAACTGGGCAAGGTGCCACCTGTCAACGAAGATGATGCCTTGCGTGATTATGAGATTCTTTGCCGTCGCGCTGCCGAGAACGGTTATCTGCATTACGAGATTTCCAACTTCTGCCGCCGTGGGATGCACTCCAAGCACAACGCCAGCTATTGGTTCGGCACCCCATACGCGGGCTTCGGGCCTTCGGCACATTCCTACGATGGGACTTCTAGACAATGGAATGTATCAAGCGTGGAGAAATATTGTTCTTTTTCATCTTTGGATGAAAAAGAACAAATTTCTCCAGAGCAACACTACGACGAATACGTCATGCTGCGCCTCCGCACCCACTGGGGCATCGACCTGAAATACATGAAACGAGAGA
>JAEEGH010002975.1_pt1 | contig 45097 bp, 32 predicted proteins | sample 9134181 | NCBI WGS metagenome assembly JAEEGH01 (sample SAMN16246544, study PRJNA631951) | gut metagenome | biome: gut microbiome; feature: rumen; material: DP-attached | host: Bos | place: Iran: Karaj | collected 2018-10
TATTGCCTACGAAGGCGTGAACCGCGATGCTGACTTCGACTTCCACGATGCGGTTATCAAAGTGATGCCCGACTATGAGAATGAACTGTGTTGCGTGACGGTGATGGCAGCAGGTTCCACGGCGCGTATGTATCTGCACTACGACGGACCCGACGGCGACCAGAACATGGGTGAGATACATGAGCTATTAGGCAGCAGGAACAGCCAAACATATATCAACACTCAGGGAGCCATAGCAAGTACTCCTTTCGCCATGATCGACTGTGTGCCTTGGCCTAAGGGCTACACGATGGCCAATGATGCCCAGCGTTTTTATATCGAGATACAGAGAGGCACTTGTACCGATTGTACAGATGTGATCACCTTGGCTCACGAACCAGGAAAGATGCCAGAGGCACTGCTTGTTGCCGGCGAGTGGCAATGGCCGTTGGAAAGGACTCATATCTCCTCGTCATACGATGACTTTTCCGGATGGGCAAGCGATGTGACGAGAACACGCTTTTGGGAATGGTACAAGTCCCCCCAGTTGAACACCCATGTTTCGTATTAAACTTAGAATGATTTAGAATCATGAGAATATTTGTGTTATGCTCTTTCGTGTTGCTTTCGGCAGGCATGCATGCGCAAACGACGCAAACTCCAACAGCCAACGACAGCATATTGACGGATAAGGACCCTTTCTATTTGCAACTCTACCTTGGCACCAACAAGTCGGCCAATGAGAACCTACCTTGGACGGAGTTCTCCCAATACCCCTGGTCAACGGGTATCTTCATCGGTCTCGGACGAGAAGTAAACCGCTTGTGGGGTTGGAGGGCTGCACTGCGTATCAACCGCAACAAAAGCCGTAATGTCCCCGAATGCGAATCGAAAGAAGTATGGGGTTGGAGCAACACAGGTTTGTTTGCCGATGCCACCTTCGACGTGACCGATGTGTTCAGAAAGCCGGAATTCATACCAAAGGATTCTGCACACAACATTCTGTCGCACCGTTTCAACTTAAAAGCCTTTGCCGGCATAGGAGCGGCCTACACCTGGGATTTTGACAAAGTACCACTGTCGTACACCCATCCTTACTCACGCTCCAGTAAAGTGCTGCCTGCTTTTCGAGTTGGATTGACTGCCACATGGAAACTTTCAAACAGATGGCGCATTGGTGCAGAACTGAGCCAAACATTGTATGAAGACCATTTCAACGGTGTGGCCTACGATACTCCGTTAGACACCCGCACCAACCTGAAAGTGGGCTTGACCTACCTGTTCATCAAGAAAAAGAGAGTTACCAAGCCCGTCATTCGCCTGAACAAGTTGAAAGAGTGTCCGCTACTGCCGTTCATCATGCCAGACCCGGAGGAAACCAAGCTGAGACAGATTGCCGGACATGCCTTCCTCGACTTCCCAGTGAACGAAACGGTCATCTATCCTGAATACCGCAGGAACCCAGAGGAACTGGCCAGAATCAAGAAGTCGGTAGATAGTGCCTTGTTTGACAAGACTGTTGTTGTGACCCGCATTACACTCCACGGCTATGCTTCGCCGGAAAGTCCCTACAGCAACAACACCCGACTTGCCAAAGGGCGTACTGAGGCTCTGAAGACTTACCTCATCCGGAACTATAATTTCAACTCACAGGTGTTCCAGACCAATTATACGCCTGAGGACTGGGAAAACCTAAGAGGTTTCCTGGTTGACAGCAAGACGCGGAAGGTGAAGGGTGATTTCTGGTACGACAACAAGAACATTGTTGAGACGCCCGAGGTTCCCGACTTCGTGCTCAGCAATCGCGATGAGATGCTACGCATCATCAACAGGGACATGGATCCCGATGCCAAGGAGGAGGTATTGAAGAAAGTTGGCGGTGGAGAGCCTTACAGATGGCTTTTAGAATATGTCTATCCGGGTCTGCGCCACACTGACTATATCATAGAATACAAGGTGAGGGCATTCTCTGTGGAAAAGGGACGCAAGCTCATCTATACACACCCAGAGGCCATGAGCATGGAAGAGATGTACAAGGTGGCGACGAGCTACAAGGAAGGTTCGGAGAACTGGCTTGACGCTCTGCTTATAGCCGTCGAGCAATTCCCCGATGACGAGACAGCCAACCTCAATGCGGCCTGCGGCTGTGTGATGACCAAACGCTTGGTTGATGCCAAAAAGTATCTTCAAAAGGCAGGTTCCACAAGGCAAGCCAGATATGTCGGCAATGTGATTAAGGCCATGGAAGGAACTGTGAACTGGAGAATAGAAAACAGGAGAGTCATTATAGAATAAAGAACTAAAAACTATAAGAAATGAAACAGACAAAGATTTGCGTAATCGGACTTGGTTATGTCGGCCTGCCTTTGGCACGCCTGTTCTCAACAAAGTATGAAACAGTTGGATTCGATATGAACCAGCAACGTGTAGATGCCCTGATGCAAGGCCATGACGCCACGCTCGAGGTGAGTGACAACCTGCTGCAGGACGCCATCAACAACCACGGCTTTGTATGTACAACGGACATTGAAAAGATTAGAAGCTGCAATTACTATGTAGTAGCTGTGCCCACGCCCGTTGACGAGGACAACTACCCTGATCTGCGCCCCCTTATTGGAGCCAGTGAGACCGTGGGCAAGGTCATCTCGAAAGGTGATGTTGTGGTGTATGAGAGTACTGTCTATCCTGGCGTGACAGAAGAGGAATGCCTGCCTGTAGTAGAGCGCGTCAGCGGACTGAAATACAACGAGGATTTCTTTGCTGGCTATTCCCCGGAACGTATCAATCCGGGCGACAAGGAACATACCGTGGAGAAAATCAAAAAGGTGACATCGGGTTCGACACCCGAAATTACTGACTATGTGGATGCCGTCTATAACTCCGTGTTGGTGAACGGTACACACAAGGCTCCGAGCATCAAGGTGGCTGAGGCTTCGAAAATCATTGAGAACTCACAGCGCGACGTGAACATTGCCTTCATGAACGAGCTGGCACGTATTTTCAATGTCATGGGTGTTGACACGCACGACGTCATCGATGCTGCTGCCTCAAAGTGGAACTTCATCAAGCTGTCACCGGGACTCGTCGGCGGACATTGTATTAGCGTGGACCCCTACTACCTGATACAGAAAGCCCAGGTCTATGGTGTATGGCCACGCATCATGATGACAGCCCGCCGACTGAATGACACGATGGGTGAATATGTGGCAGAAAGAGTCATCAAACTGATGAACAAGAAGGGCGTGCTGGTGAAGGATGCGAAAATACTGATTCTCGGCATCACCTTCAAGGAAAATTGCCCCGACATACGTAACACCAAGGTAGTGGACATCTACACGGCGCTGAGTGAATACAGCTCGAACATCACCATTTATGACCCGTGGGCAGATGCCACCCACGTGATGAAAGAGTATAACACTCCGATTGTAAACGAACTGCCCGACGAGAAGTACGACGCAGTCATCTTGGCTGTTGCCCACAACGAATTCCTCAACCTCGACATCAAGTCGATGCTCAACGAGAATGGGGTGGTCTACGATGTGAAGGGTATCCTGCCACGCGACGTCATCGACGGACGATTATAAAATGATTCAAGTTATACTTGCTATCGCACAACAGTAAAAAATACTCGTGCCATAGATTGCTGAGTTGTTATACCAGCCAACAAAAATGTTAAAAAACATTAAGCAGTTTGGCCGTTTGGTATATCTTTCGTATATTTGCACATTATCAATTTTAAGGGATTATAATTATGTTAAAACTATTCAGCAATTTTACTAAAGCATGCTTGTATGCATGTGTATTGGTCGCTTCGATTTCATGTAATGATAGCGACGAGTTCTTTTCAAAAGAAAATGACTCAGTAACAACGAAGGCGAACTTCTTCGACTTCTCGACGACGCAAGCTGTAGACTTGATTGTCGATTATTCTGACTATAAAACCTATGGTCCTGTGTTGTTTAACGTATACAGTGTCAATCCAATTGTCAACGAAGACACGGAAAGCGAATATGTCAATGAGAACATTGAACCTATCTTTACGGCTTACACAAATGAGAAAGGTATGTTTGATGCAACTATCACTCTGCCTGCTTATGCCAAAGTACTGCATATCGTTACTGGTGACTTCACCATCGGTTTGAAACGGTCTATGGTTGAGGTGATTAATAAAGAAGCTAAGGTCAAAATTGTTCGTGAAAAGCCATACAACGAGAATGCTGCGAGCAGACTTACACGCGCAGCAGGGCCTGGTACATCGACAAACGATCTTTCCAAGTTGTTTAACCTCTCGTATATAATCAATCATAGTACTGGAAAAAATACTAATGAACAAATATACAAAGAGTGGGTAACGCCTCTTGGTACTTGGAATTCGGCCAGTGGCCGCCCAGACTACCTTCTGGATAAAGCCACTGCCACACCAGGATTAATGTTCTCTGATGAAGAGTTTAACGGTCTATACGATACAGCGAAAAAGGCTTTGAATGCGGGAACTACTTGTAAGGATACTTATCGTGAGAGTGCTGATCTTACACTGATTACGGACTCAGAGGTGAGTATAACTGCCCTTGGTAGCATGACATGTTGGAATAGTAGCCTTGGCTATTACTATTATACTGCTGAGAAAAAGCCAACCAGTACAAAAGACTTGAATATCATCATGCTTTTCCCCAATACTCAAGATGGACAGAGGGATTTAAGCTGGAACTATCAGGGTAATATAGGTACGGTACGTGGTGATGCCATTCAGTTGATGTATTATCCCAACATTGACAAAGGAGATTTGTCAGGTGCGACCAAAATATTCCCTAAAGGCGTCAAGATTGGTTTCATTTTGAAGCCAAATGGGTGGAGTATGTTAGGAAATGATTACTGCTCAATTAAATCGAATGGTTCAAAATGGAACAAGAAGATTAACATTTGGGCTTCGTCCACCGAAGGTTTTTCTTACTGTCTTAATAATGGCTACAAATATCCCAATACAACAGGAGAGGCTCGCACTGCAAAATTCTCATATGTTTCTCCCAGTGGAAACAATTATGCTATTGTCTCTTTTGAAGATGCTTGCGATGATAAGGATTACGATGACCTGCTATTTGCACTTAATCCAGCAAATGCCTTTGCAGAACTTCCTACAGTATCACAGGGATTGGCCACTACTCATGGTGTCTATGCCTTTGAAGACATGTGGCCCAGTCGTGGTGATTACGATATGAATGATGTCTTAGTTGATTGCAAACACGAAATGGCTTTCTCTGGAGGAAATGTTAAATATGAGACCTACAGCTTGACCACATATCAGAATTTTGTGACGCTAAAGACTGGTTTGGCATTTAAGTTGACAACGCAGGTAACACCACAAAAAATTGAGTTGAAGAGAATAAACCCAGGCAGTGATAAGGCTACAACGGCAACAACTTTTGTAAAGGATGGTAATTACTATTTCTTGACCGATGACATAACAAAACAGCTTGGAACAACCTATATTTTAAAATTGACTTATTCAAACGCGCAGGATGTTGGCAAATTAGCCTCAATAGAACCGTTCATTTATCGTGACGAAGAGAATGGCAAGCGGTGGGAGGTGCATCTGCCTTACTATGCTCCATCCAATAAGATGAATATGAGTTATTTTGGTACAGGTGATGACAGGTCGAATATTTCCTCAGGAGCTTACTATGTGAGAGAAGGCAACTATCCATTCGCTTTTTATTTGGCAAATGCAAAAGCAGAGTATTTCATTGAAAACATTTTGTTACGGGCTAATGAAAGCAAGCCTATTGATAATTTCTTCCCGGAATTTATTGAATGGTCTGTCAGTGAAGGAGCGAAAAATGCCGACTGGTATCTGCATCCTGTCGGACAGTAAAGAACGTGTTAGTATAATAAGAGTAGTAGCAGACGCCTGCAGGTGTCTGCTACTTTTTGATTAAGTTGCAGACAAATAGAAACCTATGAAAGAGACTTCTTCCGTCAAGCTATTTACCGACAGTCTACATAAAATTGCCTACGCCACAGATGCGTCGGTGTATCGGGAGATTCCCTACGGCGTGGCTTTCCCGGAAACAGTGGAGGACATTCAGGAACTGCTGCGCGTAGCCCGTGAGAGGCATACACACCTGATACCACGCGCTGGCGGTACTTCGATTGCCGGACAAGTGGTGGGTAGTGGCATTGTGGTGGACATCAGCAAGCACTGGAACCATATTCTTGAAATCAATCCCAAGGAAGGATGGGCGCGAGTAGAGCCTGGTGTAGTGAGGGATGAACTGAATATTGCCTTAAAGGAATATGGCTTGTTCTTCAGTCCGGAGACTTCCACCAGCAACAGGTGCTGCATAGGCGGCATGTTCGGCAACAACTCCTGTGGTACACATTCCTTGGTTTATGGCAGTACCCGCCATCATGTCGTTGCAGCAAAAGGTGTCCTTTCTGATGGAAGCGTAGAAGAGTTTAGAAATTATAGAATAGAGGAGTTAGAGGAAAGGTTTGGAGAGAAATTCTGGGAAAAGGCCTCACATGAGAGACTGATAGAGAAGATTTATGCGCAGCTCATCAATTACGCTCATGATGAAAAGACGGCAAAACTGATAGAAGAGCACTATCCTGACAAGGAACTGAGAAGACGTAGTTGTGGCTATGCCATTGATGAGGTAATTAAAGGCCTCACCCCCAGCCCCTCTCCCAATAGCGAGGGGAGTATAAACCTCTGTAAGCTACTGGCGGGCAGTGAAGGGACGTTGGCGTTTATTACTGAGATAACTGTTGACCTTGACCCGCTGCCACCTAAGGAGATTATGGTTGTTTGCGGACATTGCGACACCTTGGACAAGAGCTTTGAGGGAAATCTCGTTGCCCTGCAGCATCATCCCACAGCCATTGAACTGATGGATGGCGATATCTTAGAGCTGAGCAAGGGTAATGCTGAACAGGAGAAGAACCGATTCTTTGTAGACGGTTCCCCTGCCGCGCTCCTGATTACCGAACTGAGGGCAGAGAGCCGTGACGAGTTGGACGAGAAAGCCGACGCATTGGAACGGGACTTGTTGCAGAGCGGATTGATATACAAATGTACACGTGTATATGGTGCGGACGTCTCGAAAGTCTGGGCACTTAGAAAGGCCGGCTTGGGCATTCTCGGCGGTATGAAAGGCGATGCCAAGCCTATGGGCGTGATTGAGGACACGGCGGTAGCCCCCAAATACATGTCTGCATATATGAAGGAATTTCAGGCCATGACCCGTCGCCTCGGGGCCAATGTGGTCTACTATGGTCACATCAGCACAGGCGAGCTGCACCTGCGACCCATCATCAATCTGAAGACGAAGGAAGGTCAGCAGCTGTTCCGGAATATTGCCACGGAAACAGCGATGCTGGTGAAAAAGTATCATGGAAGCATCAGCGGGGAGCATGGGGACGGTCGTCTCAGGGGTGAGTTCATCAAAATGCTCTATGGCGACGAGACGTATCAGCTGATGCGTGACGTCAAGCATTGCTGGGATCCTGACGGGATGTTCAATGTTCACAAGATTGTCGACACGCTCCCCATTGACAGCATGTTGCGCTTTGATATAGGCCAGGTATATGAGATAGAGCGAGAACTTGGCACAGACCATACCTACTTTAACTGGAAGGCTGACTTTGATGAATGTACGGCTCCGGGTGCCACAGGTGCCAAGAGCCAGATGAATGCGCTGATGTGTAGTGTTGAGCAGTGCAACGGTGCAGGTGACTGTCGTAAATCAAACATCATCGGCGGTACATTATGTCCCGCCTACAAAGTCTCCAGAGATGAACTAAAGACCACCAGGGCAAGGGCAAATGTGCTGCGCGAGATCCTGACCCGTGGGGGTGATGAAAGCCTCGTAAAAGAAGTGCTGGATTCCTGTCTCGCTTGTAAAGGATGCAGAAGCGAATGTCCTTCGAACGTAGACATGACCCGTTTGAGGGCGGAGGTTCTTCAGCATTACTACGACAAGCATGGCACACCGCTGCGCAGCTATCTCGTTGCCCGCATGGCGCAGATTGAGCAGTTGGGCTTCGCCATAAGGCCGCTCTACAATGCCGTTGCTTCATGGAACCTCAGTTCCGGCCTTATCAAGAAAGCAATCCGGTTCTCTTCCAAGCGACAGATTCCGTCGTTAAGCAGATATTCCATGCGTCAGCTGGTCTATAAAGAGAATTGTAAATTTCAAGCTTCCAATTTCAAACATAAAAAGGTTTTCCTTTTTGCTGATGAGTTCACGAACCTTCAGGAAGCAGAACTGGGGCTGACCTTTGCCCGGCTTCTGATGCGGTTAGGCTATCAGGTGGAGATACCCAAGCACGTTGAAAGCGGGAGGGCGGCTATCTCTAAAGGCTGTCTGAAGTTAGCAAAGAAGTTCGCCGAGAAGAATGTCAGCCTGTTGGCTGATAAGGTAACCGATGCTCATCCGTTGGTAGGCATAGAACCTTCGTGCATCCTGAGCTTCCGGGACGAGTACCCCGATTTGGTAGCCCCCGAGAACAGGGACAAGGCAAAGGCATTAGGTCGCAACTGTCTGCTTTACGATGAATTTCTGTTACGGGAAATCCAGGCCGGTAACATATCGCCGGACTATTTCGAGAAAACAGAAATGGATTTATGGCTACACGGTCACTGCCATCAGAAGGCCCTGGTAGGCGTTGATAAGACTGCGAAGGTCTTGCAACAACTGTTGACAGGAGCCAAAGTGCATGTCATTCCTTCTGGCTGCTGCGGCATGGCCGGCTCCTTCGGGTATGAACAGGAACACTATGAAACCTCGCTGGCTATTGGCGAGATGATTCTCTTCCCGGCAGTCCGTAAGGCAGTGAAGTTATCGGATAGAGTTCCTGCTGTCGTTGTAGCCCCCGGCACCTCCTGCCGTCAGCAGATTCTCGACGGTACAGGCGTCAAGGCCATACATCCCATCGAGATACTATATAGGCAGTGCTTGCGGTCTGTTCCTCGCTGAAGCTTTATTTCAGTTTCTCCATCACCTGGTTCAGCTTGTAGTCAAAGGCTTATCTGAAGGTCATCACAAATGCGGCGGTAGTCAAGGGTAATACTTAAAAAAGGCAAATATATTTGGAAGTCGGCCCATTCTTTCGTACCTTTGCACCTAAACACAAAATAATACCACATAAAAAGGAATGCGCAAGACTGTCCGCAGACTGCTGAAAGCGTCAGGTATCATCATCGCCGCCGTCGTCATACTGTTGGCGACTGCTGCGTTGTTGCTAAACACCGACAAGGTGCAGAACTGGCTGCTACAGCGGGCTGTCACCATGCTGAAGGAGCAACTGGGGACGGAAGTCAGCGTAGGGCACGTCAGCGTCAACGTTGCCGAACGGCACCTGACACTCAGCGACGTGGAAGTGGACGACCGCCAGGGACGTAGGATGCTAAGGATGGAGAGCCTGACTGTTGGACTTGACCCTCAAGCCCTGTGGCAGCGCGAGGTGGTGGTCACCGATGCACGCATCAGCGGTCTCAAAGCGCAGCTCTGCAAACCGGCCTCGCCCACCGACAGCACAGCCAACTACCAGTTTCTTGTTGAGGCCTTTAAGGCTTCCAATGATGCCTATGAGTCTCATGAGACCGATAAAGCCCACAAACCTCTGCCGATAGCTTTCCGCATCGCAACGGCCATCATCGACATCGACAGCCTCCACTACGCAACAGACAACGGACGCCCCCGCCGAAACACGGGAAAGCCGCACCACGGAGCCTTTGATGCTGGACACTTGGATATCAGCGCAGCGATGAAGGTCAAGTTGGGAAATATCATGAAGGATGGCCTGCACGTCGTGCTCACCGACTGCCGTGCCGTCGACCGTGGTTCCGGTCTCCAGGTGGACAGCCTACGACTGCAGGCCGACATCGGAAAGGACAGTATACGACTGAAAGACGTGAAAATCCGCATGCCCCACACCACACTCTCGTTTGCCGAAGGGACTATTCACCCCTCCCCTACCGCCTTTCACTACAGCGTGCCTAAGCTCACAGCTACCACCCAGATTCGCGACATCGCCAAGCCGTTTGCCCCCATACTGAAGAACTTTACGACTCCCCTGCATCTGGAGTGCGGCTTCAGCGGCGATGCTGACGGCATGCGATTCGACCGTGTGAGCGTGGCCACCACCGACCGTCACCTGCACATCAAAGCCACGGGTAACATCAACCATCTGAGGGAGAAGCACCGGCTACACGTTCATTTCGACGTAAGCCAGATGACGGCACTCAACGGCATGAAGGAACGAATCATCAGTCACTTCCCCGTCAAGAAATTTATGATGAAGCAGCTGCACGCCCTGGGACGCATCGACTATCGGGGCCATTTCGACGTACTGCACAAAAAAGAAGCCTTCACCGGACGGTTGGGCACACAGCATGGCTCCATCAACTTCCGCTTTGCCATTGACGAGCATAACAAGTATCTCAGCGGCACTGCCGACACCAAGGCACTGGAGTTGGGACAAATCATGGACATGAAGGATCTGGGCAGCTTGAACTGCCGTGCCGACTTCCGTTTCGACATCTCCAAGACCCGGACAGCCAAGATGCGCCAGCAGAAGGGCGGCAAACTACCCATCGGCAACATCGAGGCCGAGGTGCGTGAGGGGCACTACAAGTTCGTGACCATGCGCAATGTCTCGGCTACCATCAACAGCGACGGTGCCCTGGCCGAAGGCAGAATCGTGGACAACGGCAAGCTCATAGACCTGACTTGCAACTTCTCGTTCACAGACACCGACCAGATGCAAAAACTGAAGATCAAGCCCGGCATCCGTTTACATCGCAAAAAAGAAACAACCAATAATAAACAAAAGAAGAAATGGAAGCAAAAGAACATTTTGTAATAACGATCAACCGCGAGTTAGGTAGCGGTGGACGTACTATCGGCCGTAAGCTGGCCGAACTGTTAGGTGTGAAATACTACGACAAGGCCATCATTCAGGGCCTGACGGATAAGTATGGACTGTCGACAGAGGAGATAGAACGCTTGAAGAGTAAGGAGAAGAGTACCTGGTGGGAGGACTTCCAGGATTCCTACCGTCACATCCTCCAACTACACAAAGAGCCCAAGCCCAGCACGGCAGAGATGTTTGAGACCGAACGGCATATCCTGGAACAGTTAGCCAGCCAGGAGTCGTGCGTCGTAGCCGGACGCAGCGGCTTCATCATCTTCCGCGACTGGAAGAACCACCTGAACATTTTCATCCAGGCTCCACTGGAACAGCGCATCGAGCGGGTAATGAAAAAGCAGGGGCTCACCTATCAAGCTGCCATCGACACCATCGACCAGGTAGACGAAGGCCGCGAGACCTATATCCGTAAGTATTGCGACCGCACACGCTACGACACCCGCAACTACGATTTGGTCATCAACATGACGGGCCTGTCAGAGGACGACGCCGTCGCCATCATCCTGGAATATATCAACCGGCTGAGCAAGTCAGGGAAATAAAAAAAGTACACAGCAAAAAAGAAATCCAAACCGCCTCATCGTGGTTTGGATTTTCTTTTGGTCGGGATTACTGGACTCGAACCAGCGACCTCGCGCCCCCCAGACGTGTGCGCTACCAACTGCGCTAAATCCCGATCCTTTTTTGCTTGGCAACTGACCATAGGTCTGAATTGCGGGTGCAAAATTACATACTTTCTACGACATTTGCAAATTTTATGGGAACTTTTTTTGTTTTTCTTTGAATTTAGCGTAACTTTGTACCAAAATTCAGACAAAAACATGAAATATACAATAAAAGCACCCACAAAACTGAACCTCAACGTCTCTTTGCCAGCATCAAAGAGCATCTCAAATCGTGCACTCATCATCTATGCGCTGAGCGGGGGACGCATGCTTCCCCTGAACCTGAGCGACTGCGACGACACAGAAGTTATTATCGAGGCCATACGCCACATGCCCGAAGTCATCGACATCAAGGGTGCTGGTACGGCCATGCGCTTCATGACAGCCTATCTGAGCGTGATGCGCGGCACACACACCATCACCGGGACGGAACGTATGAAGCACCGCCCCATTGGCGTGCTCGTAGATGCCCTGCGCAAGTTGGGGGCTGACATCGAATATGTAGGAGAAGAGGGCTATCCCCCACTCCGCATCACGGGACGCACCCTGACTGGAGGCATGCTGGAAATTGCCGGCAACGTAAGTTCGCAGTACATATCGGCACTGCTGATGATTGGTCCCGTATTAGACGAAGGACTGGAGTTGCGACTGACGGGCGACATCATTTCCCGTCCCTATATCGACCTGACGCTATGGGTGATGCGCGAATTTGGTGCCGATGCTGAATGGAGTGCCGGCGATACCATCAGCGTAAAACCACAACGCTACAAGAACCGCGAATATTTTATTGAGAACGACTGGAGCGGTGCCAGCTACTGGTACGAGATAGTGGCGCTGGCAAAGGATCGCGATGCCGTGGTTCGGCTGTCGGGACTGACGGACGGCTCAAAGCAGGGCGACTCCGTGGTGAAGTATATCTTCAGCCTGTTGGGCGTGAAAACGGTTTTCGAGACCAAGCAGTCAGGCAAGCTGCAGTCGGTGACGCTGAAAAAGAGCGGACGGTGCGTGCCACGCCTGGAATACGACTTCGTGAACTCGCCCGACCTGGCACAGACCTTTGTGGTGGCTTGTTGCATCATGGGCGTACCCTTCCACTTCCGCGGTCTCTCTACCCTGAAGATCAAGGAGACCGACCGCATCAAGGCCCTGAAAAACGAACTGCTGAAGCTGGGCTATGTGCTGAAAGATGTGAACGACAGCGAACTGATATGGGACGGCAGCCGCCAAGAGCCTATGGCCGATGCTGCCATTGACACCTACGAGGACCACCGCATGGCCCTGGCCTTTGCTCCCGTCAGCCTCAGACAGCCCATCACCATCAACAATCCTACCGTCGTCACCAAGTCGTACCCTCACTTCTGGGACGACCTCAGCGATGCCGGATTCCAGATTGAAGAGCATTGAACATGGAACAATAATAAATAATAAGCGTACCTTATTAAAATAAAACATGAGTTTTGCCGTTGTTTCTATTGGGGCGCTTATTGCGCTGGGCATCGTGGCCGCCATTGCCTCCCGACTACAAGGGGGCAACGACGAGATAACGGTGGGGCACGACTGTAGTTCGTGCACATCGGCCAACGACGGCTCTTGCCAGTTGCATTGCCTCATGGAAGAGAAAAAGAAAAAAGCATGCTCAGAACCAAACACCTGATAATCATTGCTGCTACAGCATTGTTGGCGATAGGTTGCTCTACGAAGAACAATACTTCGAAGAGCCGGTTCTGGCATTCGTTCACGGCAAGGTACAACACCTACTACAACGGTTCGCAAGCCTTCATCGACGGTTCGTTGGAAAAGGAAAAGGGCAACAAGGACAACTACACCGAACTGCTGCCCCTCTACACTGTCGGCAACAAGCAGAGCCGCGAGATCGGCAAAGGCCAGTTCGACCGTGCCATCGAAAAAATGGAGAAGGCTATCAAGCAGCACAGCATCAAGGCCAAGCCCGACTGGACCAAATCGCGCCGCAAGACAGCCAAAGACCGTGAATGGCTGGGGCGCAAAGAGTACAACCCCTTTATCTGGAAAGCCTGGCTCCTGATGGGTAAGGCGCAGTTCCAGAAAGGTGCCTTTGATGAAGCTGCTGCCACCTTCAGCTACATGAGCCGCCTCTACCAGACTCAGCCGCTGCAGAACACCATCGCCCGTGCCTGGCTGGCCAAGAGCTACACGGAACTGGACTGGCTGTACGATGCCGAGGATGTCATCCGCAACATGAGCCGCGACTCCATGCACCGACGCTCGGTGAAAGACTGGGACTACACATACGCCAACTACTACGTGAAGAACGGCGAGTTGGAAAAGGCGCTGCCCTACCTGCGCAAAGTCATCAAGCACGAAAACCGCAAAACGCAAAAAGCCCGCGAATGGTTCCTCATGGGACAGATTCAGACCGCATTGGGTAACCAGCAGGATGCCTACAAGGCCTATCAGCACGTGATACGCCAGAATCCGCCCTACGAACTGGAGTTCAACGCCCGCATCGCCCAAACGGAGGTCATGGCTGCAAGCGATAGCAAAGGCATGATCAGCAAGCTGAAGCACATGGCCCGCAACGACAACAACAAAGACTATCTGGACCAGGTATACTATGCCATGGGCAATATCTACCTGTTGCAGAAAGACACGGCAAACGCCATCAGTGCCTACGAGAAAGGCAATGAGAAGGGAACCCGCAACGGCATTGAGAAAGGCGTACTGCTCCTGCGGTTAGGCGGTCTCTACTGGGATATGGAGAAGTATGGCGATGCCCAGCGTTGCTACGGTGCAGCCATCGGTATGCTGGACAAGGAACGTCCCGACTATGAAGAGCTCTCGTACCGCTCGAAAGTGCTTGACGAGCTGGTGCCTTTCACGGAGGCCATCCATTTGCAGGACTCGCTGCAGGAACTGGCCAAGATGCCGGAAGAAAAGCGCTTGGAGGCCATCGACCGCGTGATTGAAGCCTTGAAGAAGAAAGAAAAAGAGGAACGTGAGAAAGCCCAAGAAGAAGAGGTGGAAAAACAACTGGCACAGCGCGGTGCCCAAGGCAACCGTACCAACACGCCCAACCGCCCCACGCCGGGAGCTACCACACAGGGCAATGGCCAATGGTACTTCTACAACCCCATGGCCGTAAATCAAGGTAAGCAGAACTTCCAGAAGCAATGGGGCAAACGTGAGAATACTGACGACTGGCGCCGCGTCAATCGGACGGTGGTAAACCTGGCCATGGACAATCAGGAGCCTCCGGAAGGTTTAGACAGTCTGGCAAATCTGGAAACCCCTGCCCTGGCAGACAGCATTGGCGGAAAGCAGACCGCCGAGGCCGACAGTGCTGCGAACGACCCGCATAAGCGTGAATACTATCTAGCACAGATACCCTTCACCGAAGACCAGGTGGCTGCCTCGAACGACATCATCAAGGATGGTCTGTTCCACGCTGGCATCATCTTCAAGGACAAGCTCAACAACCTGAACCTAAGTGAAAAACACCTGCTGAGACTCACCAACAACTTTGACGATTTCCCGCAACTGGACGAGGCATGGTATCACCTGTTCCTGCTCTACTCCATACAGGGAAAGCACGAGTTGGCCGACAACTGTCTGAACCATCTGAAGGCCGACTTCCCTGAGAGTCAGTGGACCGTCCTACTGTCCGACCCGCACTTCGTCGAGAACTCGCGTTTTGGCATTCACATAGAAGACTCACTCTATGCAGCCACCTATGATGCCTTCAAGGACAACCGCTATCAGGAGGCGCAGGGTAACGCGGTCTTGGCTACCGAACGGTTCCCGTTAGGTGCCAACCAGCCCAAGTTCCTCTTCATCAGCGGACTGAGCAAACTGAACGAAGGCGACGGCCAAGGCTGTGTGGAACTCCTGAAGCAGGTGGTGGAAAAATACCCGCAAAGCGAGGTAAGCGAGATGGCGGGCATGATTGTCAAAGGCGTACAAGAAGGCCGGAAGCTGCACGGCGGCAAGTTTGACCTCGGTGATGTCTGGTCACGTCGCGACATTACGATGGCGAGCAACGATTCCACCGGTACCGACACACTCAGTGCCGAACGCAACACCAACTTCCTGTTCATCCTGGCCTATCAGCCCGACTCGCTGAACGAAAACCAGCTGCTGTTTGAGATGGCACGCTACAACTTCACCAACTTCCTGGTGCGTAACTTCGACCTGCAGATTGAGCAGGACGGTGAGCTGCACCGCATTGTGGTCAGCGGTTTCCTCAGCTACGATGAGGCACTGCAATATGCCCGTAAGCTGCACGCTGCAAGCGATTTAGGAGGAACGTTGCGACAATGCCGGAGCTTAGTCATTAGTCAACAGAACCTTGCCCTGTTGGGCACCCGCTTCAGCTACGATGACTACGACGAGTTCTACCGTCAAACATTCCAGCCATTGCAAATCAGTGAGGAGCAACTGCTCACCATCCCCGAGACCATTGAGCAACCGGAGGATGAGGAAGAACTGGACGAGGAAGAGGAGGAAGAGGAAGACGATTCTCCAAACGGCGGCCTCGACTTTGGGGAGGACTTCTTTTGAAATTGAGAGCATGAGAAATTGAGATATTATGACAAACGGAGTATTGCTTTGGGTAGACGACGAGATTGAGCAGCTGAGAGCCCACCTGCTGTTTCTTGAGAAGAAAGGTTACGAGGTGGTGACGGTATCGAACGGCACCGACGCCATAGACCAATGCCGCGAAAGGTCGTTCGACCTGGTGCTGCTCGACGAGCAGATGCCAGGTCTGAGCGGACTGGAGACCCTGCAGAAAATCAAAGAACTGCAGCCAGCCTTGCCCGTGGTGATGGTGACCAAGAGCGAGGAGGAGAACATCATGGAGCAGGCCATCGGCCAAAAGATAGCCGACTACCTCATCAAGCCCGTGAACCCTAACCAGATACTGCTGACGCTGAAGAAGAACATCCACCGCCGCGAGATAGAAACGGAAGTGACCCAGAGCCAGTACCAGCAAAGCTTCCAGCAAATAGCCATGCAGATCATGGACTGCCAGTCGTGGCAGGACTGGAAGGAGGTCTACAAACGGCTGGTGCATTGGGAACTGCAGCTCAGTTCGACCGACAGCAACATGACTGAAATGCTGCACATGCAGAAAGAGGAAGCGAACCTCGGCTTTGCGAAGTTCGTGAAAAAGAACTATATGGAGTGGATAAACGGCAGCAACGCTCCACTGATGTCGCACCGCGTATTCAAGGAGAAGATATTTCCACGCCTCTCGGCCAACGAAAAGGTTTGTTTGGTGGTGCTCGACAACTTCCGCTACGACCAATGGCGCATGCTGGCACAGGAAATCAGCGACCAGTTCGACATTGAGGAAGACCTGTACTGCAGCATCCTGCCTACGGCAACGCAATATGCCCGCAACGCCATCTTCTCGGGACTGATGCCTGACCAGATAGCCAAGATGTTTCCCGACTTATGGGTGGACGAGGATGAAGAGGAAGGCAAGAACCTGAACGAAGCCCCGCTCATCCAGACCCAGCTGGACCGTTACCGCCGCCGCAACACGTTCTCGTACCATAAGGTCAATAATTCGCAGGACGCTGACAAACTGATGCAGCAGTTCAACCAGTTGCAGAAGAACGACCTGAACGTGGTGGTGTTCAACTTCATCGACATGCTGAGCCACGCCCGTACCGAAAGCCGCATGGTGCGTGAACTGGCCAACAACGAGTCAGCCTACCGCTCTATCACGCTGTCGTGGTTCCGCCACTCGGTGATAGCCGACTTCTTCCGGCAGTTGGCACAGACTGACTATCGCGTGATTGTCACCACCGACCACGGCTCCATACGCTGTACCAAACCCATCAAGATTATCGGCGACCGCAACACCAACACCAACTTGCGCTACAAGCTGGGCAAGAACCTGAGCTACGACTCGAAGGACCTCTTCGTCGTCCGTGAGCCGCAGAAGGCACAACTGCCGTCGCCTAACCTGTCGACCAGCTATGTGTTCGCTACGGGCGATGCCTTCTTTGCCTATCCAAACAACTACAACTACTACGTCAGTTACTACCGCGACACCTTCCAGCACGGAGGTATCTCGTTAGAGGAAATGATGATACCTATTATTACATTAACAGGAAAGAAACGATGAATATCCAGATAACAGACATTGAGCACATCGGCGAGGCCGCCCGCCAGTTTGTCAGTCAGATTGGCGACCGCCACGTATTTGCCTTCTACGGTTCGATGGGTGCCGGCAAGACCACTTTTATCAAGGCTATTTGCGAGGAATTAGGTGTCGAGGATGTCATTACCTCACCTACTTTTGCCATTGTCAATGAGTACACGACCCCATCGGAAGAGGCTATCTACCACTTCGACTTCTACCGCATCAAGAAACTGGAGGAGGTCTACGACATGGGCTACGAGGACTACTTCTATTCCGGTTCGCTCTGCTTGATCGAGTGGCCCGAACTGATAGAAGAACTCCTGCCCGAAGATGCCGTCAAAGTCAACATCACCGAGCAGGAGGACGGAAGCCGAAAAGTCGAATTTTCTTAATTCTTACAGGTTCTGCTCCTGGAAATCCATGTCAGCCTCGACCACGTAGAATACTTCTTCGGGGTCGAAGTTTCTTTTTTTGTCGCGCTTGGCTTGCTCGGTGACAGCATCGGCCACTTTCTGCAAATCAATATCCACCTCGTCGGCCTCCGACTCCAGGATGCCGCTCTCGTAGTAGTAGTCTACGATGGCATCCATCAAGTAGTAGAGGTCGTCGTCGCTGAAATGCGACTTTATTTCCTGTGGCAGACGTTCCCGGATGAAGGTTAGCTCGCGACGATTCTCGTCTTCGTCCATGCGAAGCTCGTCATCAAAATTCGACATGATTACAACAGGGCCTTAAATTTCTCATCGAGCTTGGCTTTGCTGACAGCTCCTACCAGTTTGTCGACCACCTCACCGCCCTTGAAGAACAGGATGGTGGGGATGTTGCGGATACCAAAGTCGGCAGCCAGATCGTCGTTCTCCTCAACATCGCATTTGCCGACGGTAATCTGACCTTCGTACTCCTTTGCCAGCTCGGCCACGATGGGAGCAATCATACGGCAGGGGCCACACCATGTTGCCCAGAAATCAACTACTAACGGCTGTGCGCCATTCTTCAGACTCTCGAAGTTCTCACTTGTGATTTGTACTTCCATAATTGTTATTGTTAAAGGGTTAATTGATCTTATAATCCAGCGCCTCGTTGCGCTCAATGTATTCGATTAGCGAGTGTTTGACGTCCACCAGCATGTTCTTCGACTCCAGCAACACATGATGATTACCTGCCATGTCGCGCAGATTGAAGAAGAGCTTTGTCTTTCCCGGATGCACAGCTATCAGCTCGTTCAGGTCATCCACCGTCTGGTCGTTCAGCATGTCGGTGGTCAGCGAGATGGTGATGCTGTTGATATTCCTGTCTTTAACCGTCTGCAGATACTCCACCTTCTGTACCTTCAGGTCCATCACGTTGCTATTCTGGAACCTCGGCAGCATCTTGGCCTCAACATAGACGGATGCTCCCTCGGAGAACAATCCGTTGTATTTCCCCCAGTTTTCTCCGAAAAGGGCTAACTCTCCCGAGCCGTCGAAGTCCTCGATGGTGACAAAGCCGCAGGGCTCGCCCCGCTGGGTGAACTTCTGGCGAATAGCGGTCACGATGCCCCCCAGGACGATCGTCTCACGGTCTGTCAGTTTCTGCACATCGGCCAACTCGGCACAACGGGTGTTACACAGTTGGTCGAGAATGATTTTGAATTCGTCCAACGGGTGGGCTGAGAGATAGATGCCTACAAGGTCGCGTTCCTTGTTCAGCCGTTCGATGTCGCTCCAGTGCACATCAGTCTTTGGCACCGGCGGTGTGGCAATCTCAATGCCGTCGTCGAAGCCGCCGAACAGCGAGTTCTGCGCCTGCAGCTTCTCCTGCTGATAGAGCTGGCCGTAGCGTACCAACGTGTCGAGGAACACCTCGCCCTTGGCATTCTCGGCAAAGAATTCCTCACGTCGGATGCCAAACGAGTCGAAGCCGCCACTGAGTGCCAATGATTCATACGCCTTGCGGTTGACGTTGGAAAAGGACACACGCTGCGCAAAGTCAAAGATGCTCTTGAAGGGGCCGTTCTTTTCACGTTCGTCGATGATGGCCATCGCAGCCGAGTCGCCTAAGCCCTTGATGGCGGCCAGTCCGAAACGTATCTCGCCCTTGTGGTTCACACCAAACTTCTGGTACGACTCGTTCACGTCGGGTCCCAATGTGTCAATGCCCATCTGCTTGCACTCGTCCATCAGCTTGGTGATTTCCGTAATCTGGTCGCGACGACGGCTCATAATGGCAGCCATGAACTCGGCAGGATAGTTGGCCTTCAGGTAAGCCGTCTGGTAGGCCACCCATGAGTAGCAGGCCGCATGCGACTTGTTGAAGGCGTAAGAGGCGAACTTCTCCCAGTCGGCCCATATCTTTTCCAGGATAGCCGGGTCGTGCCCGTTCTTCTTGCCGCCCTCAATGAACTTGGGCTTCATGGCATCAACGATGTCCTTCTTCTTCTTACCCATCGCCTTACGCAAGGCGTCGCTTTCGCCTCGGGTGAAGTCGGCCAGCTGGCGGCTGAGCAACATCACCTGCTCCTGATAGACGGTGATGCCGTAAGTGTCCTTCAGGTACTTCTCCATACACGGGATGTCGTACTTGATTTCCTCACGTCCGTTCTTTCGGGCAATGAACGAGGGGATATAGTCCATAGGGCCTGGACGATAGAGGGCGTTCATGGCGATGAGGTCCTCGAACACCGTGGGGTGCAGTTCACGCAGGTATTTCTGCATGCCGTTCGACTCGAACTGGAACGTGCCGATGGTGCGGCCCTGCTGATACAGTTCGTAGGTCTTGGGGTCGTCGATGGGGATGGTGTCGAGGTCGATGTCGATGCCTCGTGTCAGCTTGACGTTGGCACAGGCTTCTTTCAACTCCGAGAGCGTCTTCAGGCCGAGGAAGTCCATCTTGATGAGTCCCGTCGATTCAATGACGTGCCCGTCGTACTGTGTGCAGTTGGTCTTCGTGTCCTTGAAGTCGGGGTCGTCGGCCGTCGATACGGGTACCCAGTCGCTGATGGGGTCGCGGCAGATGATGAAGCCGCAAGCATGGATGCCGGTACCTCGGACAGTGCCCTCCAGCATCTTGGCATATTTAATGGTATTGGCCAGCACGGGGTTGCTCGATGCCTCAGCATCACGCAGTTCCGGCACATACTTGATGGCGTTGGTGAGGTTCATTTTCGCTCCCTCAGGCAACCTGTCAGGGATGGCCTTGCACAAGGCGTTCGACACCGGCAACGGCAACTTCTCCACACGTGCCACATCCTTGATGGAGTTCTTCGTGGCCATCGAGGAGTAAGTGATGATATGGGCACAGTTCTCGTGGCCGTACTTGTCCTCTACCCACTTCAGCACGCGGCCACGGCCGTCGTCATCGAAGTCGGTATCAATATCGGGCAGCGAGATACGGTCGGGATTCAGGAAACGCTCAAACAGCAGGTCGTACTTCAGCGGGTCAATCTTGGTGATGCCTAAGCAGTAAGCCACCACGCTACCAGCCGCCGAACCACGTCCAGGCCCCACCATCACGTCGAGTTCATCGCGGGCGGAATTGATAAAGTCCTGCACAATAAGGAAGTACCCCGGAAAACCCATCGTCTTCATGATGTGCAGTTCGAAGCGGATGCGGTCCAAGACTTCAGACCCACCCCCAACCCCTCCCGTGCGGGAGGGGAGATTAGATAGTTCTGCTATGATTTCTTCTGTTGAAGGCATACTTGCCTCCCCTCCCGCACGGGAGGGGCCGGGGGTGGGTCCGTACCTCCGGTACGCCCCTTCATACGCCAACTTCGCCAGATAGTCGGCCTCGAACTTGATGCGGTAGAGCTTGTCGTAGCCGCCGAGCTTCTTGATTTTCTTCTCGCCTTCCTCTCGCGGAAGCGGGTTTTGGCCGTTCTCGTCGCTGGTGAACTCCTTGAAGAGGTCTTCTTCCGTGTACTTCTGTCGCCATTGCTCCTCCGTACCGAACGACTCGGGGATGGGGAAGAACGGCATGATGGGGTCGTGGTCGAGCGAGTAGAACTCCACCTTATCCAATATCTCTAACGTGTTCGACAGCGCTTCGGGCACGTCGCTGAAAATGGCGTTCATCTCCTCACGGGTCTTAAACCACTCCTGCTTCGAGTAGAGCATACGTGTGGGGTCATCCAGCTCCTTGCCTGTCGACAGGCAGAGCAGGTGGTCGTGGGCCTCGGCGTTCTCCTCGTCCACGAAGTGTACGTCGTTCGTGCAGATGAGCTTGATACCATACTCATGGGCCAGTTCTATCAGCACCTTGTTGGCCTGCTGCTGCAAGGGGAACGTCTCACGGTTAGCCCGTTGCGTCGGGTTCTTCACCTCGTGGCGTTGCAGCTCCAGGTAGTAGTCGTCGCCAAACAGATTGTGATACCACTCCACGGCCTCACGGGCACCGGCCATATCGCCTTTCAGGATCTTGGCTGGCACTTCGCCGGCAATGCAGGCCGAGCAGACAATCAGCCCCTCGTGGTAACGCTCCAGGTCGGCGCGGTCGGTACGGGGACGCATGTAGTAGCCGTCCACCCATGAATTCGAGACCAGCTTGATGAGGTTCTTGTAGCCCTGATAGTTCTTGGCCAGCACAATGAGGTGATAGCCACCCATGTTCTCCTTGCCCTCATGTACCTCCTTGGCACAATTGCGTGCCACGTACATCTCACAACCAAAGATGGGCTTGAAGGGTTCTTCACCCTTTTCCTTGCGCTTCTTGTTCACACCGATGCAGTAGTCGTGGAACTCCTTGATGCCGAACATGTCGCCATGATCAGTCACCGCCAAGCCCTTCATGCCGTTACCGATGGCCTTGTCGACCAGGTTCTTGATCTTCGACTGGCCGTCTAATATAGAGTAGTATGTATGTACGTGCAGATGTATAAAGTCTTCCATTGTCGGTTATTCTGCTTTTTCAATATGACACTTGTGCTGCTTGGTCTGCCGGTCGTAGTTAATGCCTACGAGCAGCAGATTATCTGTATATTCCAACACCTTGGCAGGATAGTTCTTTCTCTTTATCTGGTCTATGGCAGTGTCCGCATCCTTGTTACATTTCAGTTCCAGTACGATGGCAGGCGAATCCACATTCTTACGGGGAATCAGCACCAGATCGGCAAAGCCTTTGCCAGTAGGTAGTTCCCGATGAATGACATAGTCATTGCGGGCATAATAGTAAGCAATGCTCAGGACACAGGCCAACGAATTCTCATCGTTGTAGGACAAGATGCTGGTATTCTCGTCATGGGCACTGTCTACACCGTGTGCCACCGCCTCAGCATCGCCGTTGAGCGTTGCCTGCAACAACCGTTTCGACTGCTGCAACGTTTCGGCTATGTTCCCCCACTTCGTTTCTTTGACGGCATTGACCATCTCGCCTGCTACCTCGCGGTTAGGAACATAACATTCGTCTTCACGCCAGTTGTACGACAGGTAGCCTAAATGAATGAGTACTGTCAGCACGTCATCGCGGTTACCTATTTCCGACAAGTCATTGCGAAAGCGCGTAGGATCCACCTCGCACCGGCCACCGGCCAGCATACTGATGATGTCATCCTTGAGTCCGTCGAAATCATACCTGATATAGCCCGATATGGTGTCGAAGGCACCCGTCGAAGCCCAATAGCTGCGGCAGCGACGGCTCCTGACAGCCATCATCACGGAGTTAGGATTGAAGATGGAGTGTTCATCGCCTATCTGGTAACCATCGTACCACTTCTCCAGTTCGTCAAAGTCCATCGCATGTTTCTCGGCAAGTGCCTTCACTTCGTCTTTGGTGAAGCCAAAGAAGTGTGCCATGTCCATCGGTTCCACCATGGAATACTCAACAAAGTTATTCAAAGCCGACTGCGTCTTATACTTCTTGACAGGCAGGATGCCCGTCATATAGACACCGGCGAAAACCAGGTTAGCCGTATAGTCCTTGAACATACGGCGCAGCCAGTTGACGTATTCGTCCATAGCCTTGGTACCTGGATCAAACTCACGGCAGATAGCATCCCACTCGTCAATAATAAAGAAGAAACGCTGCCCCGTGGCCGAAGCTATGCGGATGAGCAGTTTCATCAAGTCGTCCTTCGCCTCAACGGGAACATCGGGATAGTTGGCATGTATGTCGGCCATCAATTCCTCCTCTATCACGCTGACAACACTGTCATCCCTGAACCGCGTCACAAAACTGGTCAGGTCGAGATAGATGACAGGATATTTGTTCAAATGCTGTTCAAACGTAGGATCACTGGCTATCTCCAAGTCGGCAAACAGCTCACGCGACTGGCATGAACGGTCATAGTAAGCACAAAGCATTTTCGCCGCCAAAGACTTGCCGAAACGGCGACTTCGCGTCACACAACTGAACCGTCGCTCAGAGAAGAGCGTACTGTTTACAATAGCTATCAGACCCGACTTGTCGACATATTCGCCATTGCGGGCCGACAGGAATGCCTCGTTGCCTGTATTTATGAATATTCCCATGTTGCATCAATTTTGTGGCAAAGATACGAAATTCTTTTCACTTGGCACTGCAATGAAGTAGGAAATAATGTTAAACTGCTCATAACCGAACAAGTTTCAAGAAAAATTATTATCTTTGCATCGTCATATAATACAAGTTGAAGATTGAAAAGACATGCCGACATCTGAATCATTCTTTACCGATACTGATGTAACTCGGTCATCTGAGTTCTGCGAAGTGTAGGAACTTTTCAAGGACTTTGGTAAATTAAGCCATTCTCTGGTATTATAAGAGTCAAACGAAGTTACACATATCCAATTAAATATTCTTTCGGTTTTAAAGTTACGAAAAAGGCCGTCTTTTGGTTACAGAACGTTAAAATTATTGTTTTTCGATAAATTATTATCGTTTTTATTTGGTAGATTCAGAAATAGTTCATACTTTTGCATATCGAAATTCGATAAATAACTAAATTAAAACAATAAAAAGGTATGGAAATGAAAAAGTTTTTTAGCAAAGGTGAAAACCTGGTAGGAATGGGATTTCTGCTGATTCTGGCAGTCTATGTAGTGTGGTTAATGGTGAACGACGTGAGCAGAATGCAGGCGGCCACCACGAAGTATGAGTATTACAGGAACTTCATCTATCTGATCGAAAACATTGCCCGCAGCTATTTCTTCTGCATCTACATCTTAATGGTTTTCCTCACTTACATTCATAAGCAGTACTCTAAGTGGTGCATTAGGCTTTATTATCTGTTGGGTGCTTCGGCGCTGTTGTATTTCGCTTGGGCTGGCTTCTTCAGTGAAAACGTCTTTAATCACATCGAGCCCCAGTACCTCGAAAAATTCCCCAGAATGATTCACACGTTGTATACGGGTCCTATTTTCTGGATAATCATCGGCTACTTCTTTACCCCCAGGATTCTGAAGGATGCCCAGAAGCTGAAGGAGGAACAGGACTTAACGATTTAGGCGTATGGGACAGATTGTAGTAAACCTCGACGTGGAAATGGCTAAGCGCAAGATGTCGCTCAGCGAGTTGGCAGAGCGTGTGGGCCTCACGCTCGCTAACCTCTCCATCCTGAAGACGGGCAAGGCCAAAGCTGTCCGTTTCACCACCCTCGAAGCCATCTGCCGCGAACTGGGTTGTCAGCCAGGCGACATTCTGGAATACAGGGAGTAGTTATTGAAGTAACACTATTTATTGAGGGACGGTTCGCGTGATCATTTCTAAAGGCATTCTTGTTTCTCCGTCTCTCCATTCGACTGCGGAGTTATTCCCCAATAATGGCAATGACCGCACAGGCACAGCAGGAAGGTGAGCACATGTTTTTCTGCAAGATATACTATGATGGCTTACTATAAAAGCCATCACCATATCATCATTTTTCGGCCAATTTCATACCCTCACGCTGCCATTCACCCATACTCATTCACACCTTTAGGGTAATAGTTTAAAATAGTTCCCTTTGAGGGAACTGCCAGTTCCCCCTGAGGGAACTAACAGTTTCCCCTGTGGAAACTATCGGTCACACCTACTGACGCATGCTGATGATATAGTGATGGCTTTATGTTTAAGCCATCATATTCTAAATATCTGATAAACAGAAATATAAGTTATAAAGTGATGGCTTTTTGCATTTCTAAAGAAAAAATGTGCAGAAAAAGAAGTGTAAGAAATTATGTTACCACGTTCACGGGCTTGCCATCAGCAAATGCTTTTACGTTTGCACTTGCCACGTCTATCAGACGAGTCCGGGCCTCCTTGGTGGCCCAGGCAATGTGTGGTGTGATGAAAGCATTCTCGCATTGTAACAGCGGATTGTCGGACTTTGGCGGTTCCTCGCTCATGACGTCGGCACAGTAGGCGCCCAACTGATTGGCCTTCAGCGCATCCGCTACATCCTGATCGTTTACCAATGGGCCGCGACCTGTGTTGATGAGAATGGCCGTCGGTTTCATCATTCTCAGCGACTGGCGGTTTATCAGATGGTGGGTGTCTGCTACTAACGGACAATGCAGGCTCACCACGTCGCTCTGCATCAGCAGCTCCTCCATCGTCCGTTTCTCAATGCCCGATGGCAACTCGTTGGCATCCTTACTGGTATAGGCCAGCACCTTCATGCCAAAAGCCTGGGCAATAGCGGCTACCCGACGGCCGATATTCCCAAGTCCCACGATGCCGAATGTCTTTCCTGCCAACTCCGTCAGCTGCGTGTCCCAATAGCAAAAGTCTGCGAGTGAGCCGGAACCCATCCATCTGCCGTTGCGATTAAGAACAGCATAGTGCTCCGTGCGGTTGGTGACGGTGAGCAGATGCGCAAACACCATCTGCGCCACGCTCTCCGTGCTGTAGGCAGGCACGTTAGTCACGACGATACCGCGCGCTTTGGCAGCCTCCAAATCCACCACGTTGTAGCCTGTTGCCAGCACGCCGATGTATCGCAGTCTGGGCAGTTGTTCTATCTCCTGCTTTCGCAGACACACCTTGTTCGTCAGTACGACGTCCGCATCCTTCGCCCGCTCTACGGTCTCTCCAGGCTTCGTGCGGTCATATACCGTCAGTTCTCCGATGCTCTCCAGAGCCTCCCATGACAAGTCTCCCGGATTGGCTGTATAGCCGTCAAGTATTATGATTTTCATACTTCTCTTCGTCATTGTAATGCCTCATTTTATTAGCTATTTGCTTGCAAAGATAATACTTTTATCGCTATTATCAAAAGTATTCTGCAAAAGTCTTGCAAATGACGGCAGAATATTGTATCTTTGCCAACCGAACGAACAATCTTTATCAGAACCGCCGTCTGGCTGCACGGCTTCAAACCGTAGAAAGGTACTACTTAAACTATGAAGAGACTGTTGATATTCGTGCTTCTGATGATGGCAATGACCATACAGGCACAACAGAAAGAGATATCGTATATTGAGACTACCAAGAACTGGTACTATATATATGATGAGAGCGGCAAGAAAATCAAGACGCTCTATCGAAGCAGCATCGGGGATATTCAAGGATGGGGGAAGGACTTCTTCGTTACTAAACGAGGGGCTTTCTACCTGATCTGCGATGCGGAGGGAAAAACGCTGAAAACGTTAGGTGTGCAGAGCGTTGGTGAGGTGGTATCTGTTTCTGGCAGCACCTTCACAAGTCGCCTCGGCCCATGGATATATCTATGGAACAAAGAAGGGAAGAAAATACAGACGAGGGCAGCGAAATAAACAGTTGGTTGAGGCCCCTATTTGGCAGCTTTTAAGGCTGAAAGTAAAAGAAAGAGGTGAAATATTTGTAAATTACGCAAAAAAAGCGTATCTTTGCACCGCAATTACTTTAAACTAACCATGGGAGAAAGAATCAAGAAACTGAAGAAAATCAGAATACACCGCGAGGGAACCTCGGAACTACTGTACAGTGCCGTAGCAATTTTTGCGATTTGTGCCGGACTTTGGTATCTGTTGCATGCCATTAGTCCGCTGGCCAGCCACATTGTCATGCCCCTCGTCTGCGTTATCCTGGCTGTGGTTTGGATCATGGTGCTGAACTTCTATCGCTGCCCTATCCGCTACTTCAACGGCGACACGGAGCGCACGGTCGTGGCACCTGCCGACGGCAAGGTGGTGGTGATAGAGGAGACGGAGGAGAATGACTACTTCCACGACAAGCGCCTGATGATCAGCATCTTCATGAGTCCGCTGAACGTACATGCCAACTGGTTCCCGGTGGACGGGCGGGTGAAGTTCGTGAAGCACTTTGACGGCAACTACCACAAGGCTTGGCTGCCGAAGGCCAGCGAGGAGAACGAGCACGCCGACATCATGATTGAGACGCCTGAGGGCGAGGACATTCTGGTACGCCAGATTGCGGGAGCCATGGCCCGCCGCATCGTGACCTACGCCAAGGCCGATGAGGACTGCTACATAGACCAGCACTTAGGCTTCATCAAGCTTGGCTCGCGTGTTGACGTCTTCCTGCCGCTCAACTCGAAGGTCTGCGTCACGATGGATCAGCCGACTACGGGCGACCAGACGGTGTTAGCGAAGTTAAAGTGAAAAGTGAAGAGTGAAGAGTGAAAAATGAATAATTTGCTACCGCTCAGAAGATGAAGAAGCATATTCCCAATACGATTACCTGCTGCAACCTGATATCGGGGTGCATTGCTACTTATTACGCCTTTCAGGGCTATTATATGTCAGCACTGTTTTTCATTGTTATTGGTGCGGTATTCGACTTCTTCGACGGCATGACGGCCCGTCTGCTGCATGTCTCTTCGCCCATCGGCAAGGAACTCGACTCATTGGCAGACGACATCACCTTCGGCTTTGCCCCTTCGGCCATTGTGTTCAGCTTCCTTAACAGCTTCCACATCCACCTGCCGTTTGTTCCCTTCCTGGCCTTTCTCATTGCAGCCTTCTCGGCTCTGCGTCTGGCCAAGTTCAACCTCGACGAGCGTCAGGCCTTAGGGTTCATCGGACTGCCTACACCTGCCAACGCCCTGTTCTGGGGTGCGCTGATTTGGAAACTCGATTTTGAGAGATGGTTTGAGCCTTACTTGATTCCCAACTTTTGGCTTTACATCATATTGGCACTTATACCTATCAGCTGTTACCTGCTCATCAGCGAGATTCCCATGTTCGCCCTGAAGTTCAAGACGTGGGGCTGGAAGGGCAACGAAGTCAAATACATATTCATACTGACGTGCATCCCCCTGCTCTGGCTGCTCGGCATCAGCGGCATTTCCGTCATCATCGCCTGGTACGTACTACTCTCCGTCATCACAAACACTCATCGATCCTAAATCAACACTCTTTATGAAAAGCATCCTGACAATTATCCTATGTGTCATACTATTCATCGCCATCGTACTGGCCATCTGGTTTCATGAGAAAGTGCGTGAATTCAAGAAGGTACTGAAAAAGGCTGCCGAGGAGCGTGCTGCCCGCAAGATGGCCGAGGAGGATGCCTACTTCAAGCGTACCTCCATCAAGAACTATCGCGAGGACGACACCCCCAAGTTCAAGGACGACTACTTCAAGAGTGCCGAAGAACAGAAGCCAAAGCAGGAAGAGCCCAAAAAGGAAACCACTACCCGTCGCACGGTGGAGACAGGCAGTGGTGTAACGATTATCGACGACCGCGCCGACAAAAAGGCCGACCGCAAGATTTTCGACGACAACGAAGGGGAATACGTTGAGTTTACTGAAATTGACAATTGACAATTGAGTACGGCTCGTAATTGTCAATTATCAATTGTCAATTATCAATTATTAATTATGTACCAGCGTTCCAATCTCCTCGCCGTCCATCACCTTCTTCAGATTTCCCACGACATCCATGTTGAAGACATAGATGGGTAGGTTGTTGTCCTGACACATGCAGATGGCGGTCAGGTCCATCACCTTCAAGCCGCGGGCCAGCACTTCCTTGTAGGTAATCGCGTCGAACTTCGTAGCCGTCGGGTCCTTCTCGGGGTCGGCGGTATAGACACCGTCCACACGCGTACCTTTCAGCATCACATCGGCCTCAATCTCGATGCCGCGCAAGCTGCTGCCCGTGTCGGTCGTGAAGTAGGGAGAACCCGTGCCGGCCGAGAAGATGCAGACATAGCCCTGCTCCATGGCCTCGATGGCCTTCCACTTGGTGTAGAACTCGCCGATAGGCTCCATGCGGATGGCCGTCAGCACCTTGTTCTTCACGCCCACGGCACCGAGTGCCGACGAGAGTGCCAACGAGTTGATGACGGTGGCGCACATGCCCATCTGGTCGCCCTTGACGCGGTCGAAGCCCTTCTGTGAGCCACTTAGTCCGCGGAAGATGTTGCCGCCGCCGATGACGATGCCTATCTGCACCCCCATCTCGCTGACCTCCTTGATCTGCTTTGCATAATCACTCAGGCGCTCCGGATCGATGCCGTAGCCCTGCTTTCCCATCAGGCTCTCGCCCGACAGCTTCAATAGAATTCTTTTAAACCTCATAGCATTTACTATTTTACGATTTACTATTAACTATTTGTTCATTTATGAATTTACAGGACGAACCTGACCTCCTTAAAGGCATAGGTTCTCTCCTGGTTCTTTTCATCCCGCAACATCAGGCGTCCGTCGGGCATTACCCGCTGTAATGATGCCTTGAAAACACCAGTCTTGTCAGCATATTCTACCAGTTTCCTGCGGCGGAACAGTCTGTTCTCGTAGTCGGAACTGAGCGTTTCATGCTGAGAAACACTTTCCACTCGACGGAGGAAGTCGTGTAGCAGTTCCTCGCGATCAAGCTCATGGCCTACCAGCTGACAGAGCGATACGGGGTTGGGCGCATCGCTATGGAACTCCCGTTGGTTGACATTCAGGCCAATGCCTATGATACAATCGCGGATGACGCTGCCCTGCAAACGGTTCTCAATCAGCATCCCGCAGATCTTCCTTTCGCCTACATAGATATCGTTTGGCCACTTAATACTGACATCGCTAACATATTGCTCCAGCAGCTGACAAAGCGCCACACTGACCATTTGCGAGATCCGGAACTGTTGCTTGGCAGGGATATCCGCAGGATGCAGCAGCACCGAGAACGTCAGGTTCTTGCCCCGTTCCGATTCCCAAGTGTTAGTCCCACATCCACGTCCAGCTGTCTGGTAATCGGCAACGACCACCATATTCTCTTCGCCCCCCCGCTCTTTTAGCCACAGGTTCGTGGACTCCGTCTCGTCAATATGTTCAATATGCCAGTTCATGCTTTTATTTCATAAAGCCACCGCCCGGCGGGAAGCCTCCAGGAAAACCTCCTCCAGGGAAACCTCCTCCAGGGAAACCTCCTCCAGGGAAACCTCCACCCGGGAAACCTCCAGGGAACTGCATCTTTTTCTCAATCAGCGGTTGGATGCGAGGCTGCCAGTCCTTGTCGAAGCGGGCAATATTGCGGTCAAGGAAGGCAAGGCGGTCTGCCAGCCACTGCTTCAACACGGCAACTTCCTCGTCATAGCTGCAGACACGATAGGCTGCAAACATATTGACCATGGAGAACTGCTGGAAATCAGGCATGGCACCATCCGGCGGGAAGCCACCGCCCATCGGTGGGAAACCACCGCCAAACGGAAAACCGCCCTGCGGGCTGTTCTTCCGCTGTTCCTCAAACTGCTTTTTCTGCTCCTCATTAACCAAGAGTTCAGGGTAAGTCTGGAAATGATGCTCCGTAGCATTGCTTACCAACTGCGCATGACGGTCGATGTAGGCATAAAGGTTGTCAAGGCTAAGCAGACCCTTGCGTAACTGTTCATAGCGCTGCTTCACAGCCTTGCGGAAGGCCGGGTCCTGCAACAGCCGCTGCCACAGGGCTGGTGTCGGATTATTACTGCCACCCTCGTAGCACCACGACTCTATGTTGGAGGCGTTGGCCAGGTTGCTGTTGCCGTAAGCATAGTTATAGTCCCATACAGGACCCGCAAAGAGTTTTCCACCGCTGCCGTCCTCCTGCTGTTTCTCCTTGTAGAAGTAGGCACTACGGCGATAGGCATCGGCATTGAGGCTCAGCTCCGTGTGAATGAAATAGTCCACAAACGAGGGCACATCGATATAACGTGCATAGCCACGCTGGGGGTCGGCATAGTCGTCGGACTGAATCACCTGTTCCACCGTGTCGACATAGTTCTGTATATAGGCCAGCTGTTCGGGCTGCAGCTTACTCTTCTTGGGATAGATGCACGACCAGATGACTTCGCTCGACATGATACCCTCGCCGATGCCGGGCAACTTCGAGGTGAAGGTGGCATCGTCCTCGTTGAAGGTATCGATACGCAGCAGGTAACCGCCTGTCAAGTCGCGTCCCTGGGTGCTGCTTTTCTTCAGCTTGCTAATGTTCACGCGGTCAGTTCCCCGCTTGATGGCTTCACAAAGGATATAAATGCCACGATACTCGCCGTCTACCGTCAGTTCGACCATCACGGTACGCGGTCCCCAGTGCCCCATATCGCGCCAAAGCTGGAAGGCCAACGGGTCGCGCATGGTCGAGATGTCGTTGTAAGGGGCCAACAATACCCATTTGCTATGGGCTGGCATACCCAGGAGATTTACATCCACCTCCCTACCCTTTTCATCGCGTGTCTCGATGGTGTATTTCTTCTGATTGAACCCCAACGAGCTGTTACCGCGCAGCTTGATGCCAATAGGGCCGTCGAAACCCTCCGTCTTCATGTGTGCCTCAACCTTTTCCCGCGCATTAAGAGTGGTATCGGTAGTAATGGTGATAACGGGCATGGCGGCCTCGCAGGCTGTCGTCAGTCCGAAAGCCGCAACTGTCAACATCATCCTAAGGAGGAAACGTAGGCTTTTTAATTGGTAATTCATCATGATTCTAGGGGATAAAGTCATATCACGTTTATCGTTTATTGCGGAAGAAGTCCTGCATCAATTGCCGACATTCGTCCTCCAGGACACTGGAAGTGACGGTGGTCTTAGGATGTAAGGCTCGGGGGGAGTACTCACGATAGCCGCGCTTCTCGTCTTGACAGCCATAGACAATGCGGGGAATCTGTGACCATCCTAAGGCTCCGGCACACATAGGGCAAGGTTCGACGGTGACGTAGAGGGTGCAGTCGGTCAGGTATTTGCCACCCAACGTATTGGCGGCAGCGGTGATAGCCTGCATTTCGGCATGGGCGGTAACGTCGCAGAGCGTTTCCGTCAGGTTATGGGCACGGGCAACGATGCGGTCTTTACACACGATAACGGCACCGATGGGAATCTCGCCCTCGTCGTAGGCTTTCCGCGCCTCGTCGAGTGCCAAGTGCATAAAGCGCTCATCTTGCTTTTGTTGTTCTTCTGGGGTCATGGTTTAAAATGAATCCTATGGGGCTCAAGACCCCATAGGACTTATTGTCCGAGGAACTGAAGCAATAGCTTCAGCGAGTCCTCCTTCTTCCACTTAATCTTGTATTCCTTCAAGAAAGTCTTGAGGGCGTCGGCCTTGGCATCGCCAACAAACTTCTCGACACCCTTCTTCGTTGCCTCTACCTGCTGACCGCCGATGACGAAGAAGTACTGTTCCACGATAGGTATCACGCGGCCTTCCTTCTTCTCCTGCAGCATCAGGCCCAACTCAGGGTGGTCCATGCCGCCGAGGTCGAAGCCTAAGGAAGACAAATCGCGGGTGGCCGACGAATTCAGGCTGGAGCCGTAGGCACCGCCGCCGCTGGAACGCATGGCGTCGAAGTCGCCCTTCGTCAGCTTCACCAACAGGTTGGTACCTTCGTTGGCGATGATTTGCACCAGCTTGTGGTCGCTGAAGATATAGGCATCGCTTCCTATCTCCACTCGGATTACCTTTTTGTCGTCGCTCTGGTAGATACGTCCGTCGCCCTTGACATAGTGGAGCACGTTGCCCCACAAGTGGATGTTCAGGTCAGCCGACGACTTCTCGTTGCCTTCGAAGTAGATAGTACCAGGCGTGAAGTTCTCGTACACGTAAGGCCACTTCGTGTTGGGTTCAAACTTCTGAGCATGAACTGCCGTGGTGGCAACAAACGCCAACACGATGAATGAAAACAGCTTTTTCATAATTCTCAACAATCAATTAACAGTTCTTTTGATGCACTTGCTGCTGCCGTCGCTCATGCGCTGACGGATGATGCTGATACCCTTACGGTCGGCACGGCTGACACGCATGCCGGAGAGGGTGTAGTGCTCTTCATTAACCATCGTCGGGGTGGTCTCCACCAGGTTGATGCCATCAGTAGCCGTGACGTGGATAGTGAAGTGGCGGGTCACGGAAGCCTTGTTCTGCGTGTTGGTAGCCGTAATCTCGATGTTGCGGCTGGCACCATCCTCCATCGACAACTCCTCGGTGGTCACCAAGTAGCCGTCCTCTACCTTGAAGGGAGCAGGCATGCGGGTGTGGAAGATGACGTTGTACTCGCCCACCACCTTGAACTCGTAGGTGGGATTCTCGGCCTCGCTCTCCACAGAGATTTTGCCAACAGGCGTACCGGCAGGCTTCATAGCTGCTACAGTATTGCTCGACAAGTAGATGTTGCTGGGCTTCTCGGACGGCGGACGAACACCTACGATAACGCCCTGTCCATCGGTATAAACTGCATCCATCGTAAGATCCTTCAGTCCGTTCAGCTGGAAATAGCCGTTACCATGACCGCCCCAGCCCCAATTCACATGGAAGCCCGATGAGCCGTCGAAGCCGTCGAGGTTGAAGCAGTGTCCGTAGTGCTTCTTGGGGTCGCTACCGCTGTAAGCCACGGCGCGTCCTTCACTCAACTCCGTGATAATCAGCTCACGCCAGTCATCATCGTTCCAGCCGCTGCGGCTATAGTACCTGACTGACTGCGGATACTTGAAATTGCGGGTCAAAGCACCAGCAATATAAGATGTCTGCGTGCCTGAACCATCGACACCATAGTCCATCTTGACAGAAACGCCACAATGATAAAGCAGGCGGGCCGCATCGTCTTTGCTGTTGGCACCGCTCAGGATGGCACTCCAGTTGTAGGCAGGTTCAGCGTCGTAATCCACGTAGATGGAACCGTATGTAGGGTGCGTATAACCAAAGTTACCCACCGGACGGTCGGGCCATTTGGCCACACTCATGGCCTGGGCCATGCCCACAGCCACGCAACCCACGACGGCCTGTCCGTCGTTGGTCTTGGGACAGTATTTCTGATAGCTGCCCGTCTGGTTCCAGTTCACCTTGATCAGCGGCTCCACCTTGTCGGCACTGGCATAGCGGCGAGCCTGAGCAGGACGGGAAGCCTCCTCCCATCCGATGTGGCGAGGCCCTGAATAGCGGGCGTTGTTCACCACCTGGTCGCTGTACCAGTTCATCTGTCCCTGCATGTTCTCGGGCATATCCTTCTCCTCGGGGAACACGCTGTCGGGGCTGTAGCCGATGAGGGGGCTCGACTGGTCGTCGGCCGAGATGAGCATCCAGCCGGCAGGTGCGAACTGCACCACGTGGTAGGCCTTCTGCCCTTCGTACCAGACGGTCTTCACCGACTGCACCTCGCCCTCGAAGCCGTCCACGCGGTCGGCCATCAGTGCCTTGGCTGTAGCTGCGGCACGTTCCTTGCTGACCTCAGTTGCCTGCATGCCGAGAGGCAGCAGCGCAGCAAATAACAAAACAATCTTTTTAGTCTTCATCCTTTCTAAAATAATATAAGCCAAAAAGCCCCCTTTCTCCCTGCACAGGGCAGAGCAGAAAGAGGACTTTATAGAGGGTTAATTACTTGCGAACGTTCTTCTTCAGAGTACGTGCGGCCTTGTGCAGCTTCATTGTCTTAACAGACTTTGCGCGTGCAGCAGCCTTACGTGAACCAGCCTTGATGGGAACGAGCTGAGATGCTGCGGCAACGTCAATCCAACCCTTACTGGTATCGTTGAGAACATAGATGCCCCACAAACCGTCGCCGGTCAAGCTGCCATCCTTGTTGATGGTAAATGTGGCTGCATCTTCGCCGTCGGCAGTATAGAAGTAGGCGGTGTATTCTCCGTCTTCATCTACATACTTGCCAAGTGCCTGATTGTCAGCGATAATCAGCTTACCCATCTCCAGGTCGTAGGTTGCCTCGATGGCAGAACCTTCAATGAAGAGGTTCTTAATAGTCAGCGTATTCTCCTTCTCAGTATTCTCTTCAATGTTGATGGAACCCAGGCTTGAAACTGATCCGTCCTCGCTCCAATAAGAAATATAGTTGACCTCGAACGGGCCAATCAGCATCTCCTTGGTAGGAACAAAACCAACGTACTTCCACTCGATGTTCTCGGAAACATACTCATTATTGATGTTACCATATACATCGGACACAGCACCTTCACTGACGGTGAACAAAATGAAATCGCCAATAGCAGGTTCTGCAGGCAGTACGAAGGTGAGCTTGTTGCCCTCAACAGCCCACTGGTTAGCCTCCAGATTGTAGGCTATCTCACGGTTATCATTGACATACACAACCTGCACGTCACCCTTCTCTACAGTCTCGTCGTTGCGGAAGATGTCATAAGGGAAGGTAACAGTACCTCTGAAAGCCTCCCATTCACCAACAGGTGTGCCGCTGGTGGGAGCCACGTAAGCGTCTGCAATGTCGAAGGGCTTGTTGGTCACATGCACGTAAGCACCGGTGAACTTACCAGTGTTCATGTTCAGACCACTGCTCAGGGCACCACAGGGATTGCCAATCTTGTCGACGAAAGCTCCAGCTGCATACGAGAAGCAGAGGTAAGCACCAGCAGGGATGTTGGCGGCTGCAAAAGTAGCAGCATTGCCACTCACCTCAACGGTGATGTCCTCAGCAGGGACGTCGACGGGGTTCGTGATGTCCCACTCCTTGTAGTACTTAGCCGTCACGGCACCTTCACCACGCTTGATGGCTTCGCTGAAGCTCAGCGTCAGGGCAGCATTGTCGGCATCGCGACCGATGGTCTTCGGACCCGGCTGGAACTTGTCAGTCGTGGTAATGCTCTTCACCACCACGTTGCCAACGATACCCTTGTCGCTACCGGCTACAGCATACACCTGATAGGTGGTGTTGGGGGTAGCATCGTTGATGGTGATAGTCGTGGTGGGCTGGTCGGCAACCTTCACGACGGTATTGCCATAGCCACCCTTGTAGAGCGTGGCTGAGTCAAGATGCTCGGCCTCGTCGTTCTGGTCGATGATGTATGCATAATAGAGAGCCCCGGCCTGAGGAGTAATCGTAACGGTGAAGGCCGAGTCGGTCTGTGCGCCGGGCGTGATGTTGATATCAATGCCAGGGGCAGCACCGTAGTTCTCAGTCGTGGGGTCGTCGAACGATGTACAGCTGGCCAACCCAACGAGAACCATTGCTAAACTATATATCAGTTTCTTCATAATCTTTATTTTTTAAACATTATTTATTTCTTTGTCAGCGTAATCGGTCCGCGGAACAAGTTCCACCAACCATCATCATAAATACCCCATGCATTTGTAATGACGAGAGTATTACCACCATCATGAATTTCGATAACAATGTTATCACCCTCTGTCTCATCTTCATCTGGATCTGCAGCAACAAAGGCAGCCAATTCAGTATTCTCATAGCCAAGCTTCTGTCCTACAGGTACAAGAATCTGAGTCTTGTCTTCATTTACAACACCATAGAATATGTTGCAGTCACGCGAGGTGTTATATCCGTTGACAGCAAAGTAAGGATCAAGGTTGCCAATCCATACCTTATTAATATCATTATCATCACGACTGATAGTAACATCCCAATCAAAGTGACCACGGCTTGAGAAGTACGAATCTGCCGAAGCACCATAAGTACCAAGGATAAATGCGAGAGGATGCTCATTGTCCTGAATAGTTACCTTGCAAGTCTTAGCAGCTCCCAGTTTAACGTTTCCACCCTCTTTAAGGCGTATTGTAAACGTCTTATTACCACCAAAGAAATCATTATCAACGATATTAATCTTGATTAATTGTGTAGCACCTTCCAACCCAGAGAATGACAAGCTCTTATTCTCAATGGTAAAGTCAGTACCCTCTATAGCACCAGTTCCTTCTTCATCAGCTACAACTTCAATTTCAGCAGTAGCCGTCATACCTGACTTTGATGTTAAAAGAACAGGAATTTCCAACGTGCCGCTTTCCTCACCGATAGATGCTGTGCTGCTTGTGAATGCAAGGAATGCATCAGCATCGTCGAACTCTGGATAATCGTTGAGGTTGCACGATGCCAGCATAAGCATCGAAGCAGCCATCAGTCCGTATGTTAATTTAAAAATCTTCATAATCTCTTAATTTTCAATTTTCAATTATCAATTGTCAATTATTAATATCCCTCGTTCTGAGTCATGTTGGGGTTGGCATCCATCTCACGCTTGGGGATAGGCATAGCCCAACGATAGTCAGGAGCAGCGGGAATGTCCTTGTTGACAGTACCGTCGAAGTCGGTGCGGTTAAGGGCTCTCTGGGTGCGTGCATAGTCGTAGACGATGTGACCCTCGAACATCAGCTCCTTGCGGCGCTCGTCGAACACATTAAACTGACCTGGAACGGTAGCGTCACGCTTTGAAGCAATTGCTTCCAAGTCGCCACGCGCACTGGCACCACTTACGGTAGCACCGTTCAAAATAGCCTCGGCGCGATTCAGATACATCTCAGAGAGACGCAGGATGGGAACGTTGGTCTCGCGGGGAACACTACCAGCCTTACCTGCATACTTCGTGATGAGGTTGTCGTTCTCGTTCTTCATGAACAGCTGCAGACGGATGTCGCCGTCCTCGTACATGCTGATCAGGTCGGTTGTGGCACACACGTCGCCGGAACCGTCGTTACCGTCGCCCCAGCTGGTGATGTAAGGCAGGTGCTCCCAACCAGAGTTATCCCAGTAGTCGTTCTTCTTAGAACCGTAGACCTCTAAGATGATCTCGCTGCCGGCAGGAGCGGTAGCTGCAGAGAACATGCTCAGGTAGGCATCGCCAGACTGCAGGGCGAACTTGCCGCTGTTGATGACCTTCGTGGCATAGTCGGCAGCACCCTGCCAGTTCTCCATATAAAGGTACACGCGAGACAGCAGGGCCTGGATGGCAGGCTTCGTGCAGGCAGCGGCAGCGTCGTCCACACCAGCGCGGGCATAATCGTCGCTCATCAGGCTCTCGGCCTCGAGCAAGTCTTTCACCACCTGGTCGTAGACCTCGCCGACGGTGTTACGTGCGGGCAGGCCGTTCTCGGTAACCAGGATAACGGGCACACCAGGATTGCCAGTGCCGCACTTGTACGGCTGGGCGTAGGTGATGACCAGGTCGAAATGGCAGAGGGCACGCATGAACAGAGCCTCGGCCTTCAGGTTGTTGATGTCCTGATCGGTAGCGTCACCCTTGTCGGCAGTCTCCAGATGGTTGATAATGTTATTGGCCCACGAAATGGTGTAGTAGGCGTGAGTCCAGAGCGACGAGGTGTTGCTCTCGCTGTAGTTCCACTGGGTGTCCATGCGATAACGTCCAGAACCGGAGATTGACAGCGGGTTCTTGGCGTTACCAGCACGCAGCTCCGACTGGAGGATGAACTGACCGTCGTACCATGTGTCGCTCTGCAGTCTGGAATAAAGAGCAGCGCCAGCCTGGTTCAGACCGTCAAATGTGGCAAATGTAAGCTCGTTGCTCTGCTTCATCAGCGGCTCCTCCTCCAGGAAGCCCTTACAAGCAGTGAACGTGCCGGCGGTGGCAATCAATGCCAGTCCTATAATTGTCTTTTTCATATCTCTTTTACTTTTTTACCTTTTAACTATTTTACCTTTAGAACGTCAGGTCAAGACCTACGATGAACGACTTAGAGACGGGATAGATACCATAGCCCATACCATCGACACCACGCTCGGGATCCCAGAAGTTGACATCGTGGAAGGTATAGACGTTCAGACCGCTGGCATAGATGCGGGTAGCCTTCAGACCCACCTTGTTGAGGATGTCCTTCGGCAGCTGGTACGACAGCGTAATATCCTTGATACGGAAGTAGTCACCCTTCTCGATCCAACGGTTCGAGGAGTAGCTGTAAGAGTTGGTAGCGTTACCTGCGATGGGTTTGGGGTTCACGCCCGTGTCGCCCGGCTTCTTCCAGTAGTCGAGAGCGTGCTTCTGCTGGTTCATCGACATCTGGTTACCGTCAGAGGTCAGGTAGCGGTTCTCGATAATCATCACCTTGTTGCCGCCCTTGAACTCACCCACTATGCTCAGCGACAGGTCTTTCCACCTCAGGGTGGTGTTCACACCGCCGGTGTACTTGGGTTCGGGGCTGCCGCTCTTCACGTATGCAGCTGCATTGTAGTCGTTGGTCAGCTCGCCTTCCTCAGTGCGCCACAGAGCCTCACCGTTGACGGGGTTCACACCAGCGTAATCCTTCAGCCAGAAGGTGAACATCGACTCGCCCACGATGTGCTTCAGACGTGAGTCCTCAGAGTAAGACATCATTTCGGGTGAGCCGTCCTCAGGTGCCTCGCCGGTCAGCTCCAGAATCTTGGTCTTGTTGTGGGCAATGTTGAAGCCAACGTTCCACTGCCAGTCACCCTTGTTCAGGATTTCAGCGTCGAACTGGAACTCAATACCCGTGTTGCGCATCGAACCGATGTTGACGGTAGCGGTGTTGAAACCAGAGGTTGACGACTGTGCCTTGTCAAGCAGCATGTCGGTGGTCTTACGGGTGTAGACATCGATGCTACCCGAGAAGCGCTTCAGGAAGCGGAAGTCGATACCCCAGTTCCAGGCGAAGTTCTTCTCCCACGACAGGTCGGGGTTGGCAGGCGTCGAGGGACGCAGGCCAGTGACACCATTATAAATAGAAGAGGTATAGGTACCGTACTGCATGTAGTCAGTGATATTATCGTTACCGTTCACACCGTAACTGATACGAACCTTACCCAAGTCGAGCCACTTCATGTCCTGCATGAAGGCCTCGTTGTGGAGGTTCCAAGAAGCACCTACCGACCAGAATGTACCCCAGCGCTTGTTCTCACCAAAGCGAGAAGAACCGTCGGTACGGATTGAGGCCTGCAGATAATAGCGTGAATCGAAGTTATAATCCAGGATACCGAACCAAGAAAGCAACGTGCGGTTCATGTAGTAGTCCTCGACGGGATGGTTGGAAGAGTTACCCGATACCATATAGGGAATCTGCGGATTCAGGTTCTCGGCCATACCATACAGATACTGATAGTGGTACTTGTTGGCCTCCTGACCGAGCAGAACACGGAGGTTGTGCTTCTCAGCGTAGGTGTCCTCCCACGTAGCGGTATTCGAAGTAGTCAAGCTGCGGCGCTGGCTGTCAATCATCTGCAGCTCAGGATATCCGGCAGCATAGTTGTGGGCTTCCAATGACCAGTAGCGGCGGCTCTCGATGAACTTGAGCTCGGCAGCGTTGGTGGTCTTCAGGGTCAGCTGCTTGATGGGCTTCCACTCCAGATAGAAGCTGCCGTTCATGAAATAGGTCTTCTGCCACTGATCGTCGTAGGCTGCTGTGGCACGGGGGTTCGAGTTAGAGTTCTCGGGAATAGCCGAGTTGAAGTCACCCTTATCGTTATACCTGGGTGTCCAGGGCAGAATGGTCATACCTGCGAAGGCGGGGTTCGAGTAGTACAGCGACTGCATGGGTACGTCGTTTGACTCGGTGTAACCCAGGTTGATGCGGGTGCCGGTCTTCAGGTTCGACAGAATCTCGTGGTCAACATTGACACGGCCCTGCATACGCTGGAAGTCAATTCCATAGTAAATACCCTGCGTCTTGTGGTAAGACAGCGAGTTGTAGTACTTCGTGCGAGCCGAGCCACCCGACATGGTAATCTCATACTCCTGCGTCTTGCCCTTGCGGGTGAAGTGGTCCATCCAGTTGGTCTGGGGACGGCTCAGCAGCTCGTAAGGACGATAGTAGCTGGCACCAGCCGTGGGATTGTCGGGATCCTTGCCGGCATTGATGACGGCGTCGCGCTGATACTGCAGCAGCTCCTGACCGGTCATCACACCGAAGTCGTTGTCGTTAGCCAGCGACGACACACCGTACTTGGCACGCACCGTGAACTGGCTCTTGCCTTCCTTACCGCTCTTGGTGGTAATCAGAATCACGCCATTGGCAGCACGTGAACCATACACAGAAGCAGCGGCAGCGTCCTTCAGCACCGTAATCGACTCGATATCATCGGGGTTGATGGTAGCAATCGGGTTAGCGCCGTTTTCGTTCACCATCTCGTACTCATCACCACTCATGACGGGTATACCGTCCACCACGTACAACGGGTTGTTACCAGCATTAATAGAGCTGGTACCACGGATGCGGATGCTCGAGCTTGAACCGGGCTGGCCACTCTGCTGCGTAATCATCACACCAGCAAGCTTACCACCCAGCATCTTGTCGAGTGAAGTAGCGGGAATGTCGGCTATCTCGCCGCCAGAGACGGTCGTGATAGAACCCGTCTTGGCCTCGCGGCGCTGGGTACCGTAACCTACGACAATCACGTCGTCCAGCGTCCTTTCGTCCTGTACAAGGACTACCCGCATACCATTCCTGGCCGTCAGCGTCTGAGGCTCGTAACCCACATACGAAATCGTAATCTGGGTCTTGCCGGCAGGCATGGTCAGCGAGAAGCGACCGTTTACATCGGTTAACATACCGACCTTGTTACCCACGATGCGGACGGCTGCACCAATGATGGGCTGGCCGTCTTCCTGTGAGACTACAGTACCGTTAACCTGTGTCTGTGCAAGAGCTTCTCCCATGAAGAGCAGCATACTTGCCAAAAACAATGTTAATCTTTTTTTCATAATCTCTCTCGTTTTTTTGTTTATAATTAATAAGAAAAAATATTCTTCACTCGCGCGTACCTATATATTATTAAGGCCGCCTCCTCGCCGAAGGCACTTCGCTAAAGTACATTTCAGCTTGCAAAGGTAATATATATAATTCAAAAAAACGAATAATTTTATTAAAAAAACACATTTTGCGCTCCCTTATTAACAAATCTCTCCCAAATTGTTGGTTTTTTGTTGCTTTTTCCTTCATTTAAGTCAAAGAGTTGGACATGGGCCGAAATTTCGACCCTTGTAACACGCTGTATCAACAATTTAGACCCGAATCGAATTTTCGATCCGGGTAACACGTTGTATCAAGAATTAGGACGTGAGCGCAAATTTGCGCTCACATGGTACAGTATGGTACAGATGGCAGATGGCAGTTTCTTCTGAGGTAGGTATGCGGTTAGAATAGAGAAATCTGTATAATAATATATTACTATATATAATATATATATATTATATATAGTAAATGTTTGAAGTAAGATATAGCATACCGTTCACGAGAAAACTGCCATCTGCCATCTGTACCAACTGCCATCAGCCGCAGTGTCAATCAAGGTCAAGAGAGACCTAAGTAAACCCAGCAAGTATCGTAATGAAAAGCCGAGTCTACCCCGTCAAAAACCGCGGATGATGGGTGGCGCAAGGCGGCGGCGAGGCCAGGGGGAGCTCGAACGGGTGGCGTAGCTCCAGCGCGTAGGCTTGTGCTGCTCGTCGAAGGCGGCGAACTCCTCGAAGGAAGAGGCGGGAATACCCTCGCCCAGCAGCATCACCTTGTCGTAGATGGCTTTGCGGCTGGGGGCATTGAAGGGACTCTGGTTGCTGCGCATCATGCTCTCCTCCGTAGGCCGGTAGACACCTAAGGCGTAGGTGAAGGCACCCTCGTAGCACCCTATGCTCTCGGCAGCAAAGCGGCTGTCGCCGATGAATGGCGACCAAAGTACGCTGGCTTTGTCGTCGGACAAGTCGGCATTGATCATCCAGCCCCACTCGTGATAGCGACGCAACTGGCGCGCAGTCTTGTCGTCGGGTGCTCCGTAGTGCTCGTAGCCGTACTCGTCGGCCAGTTTGGCAAAGCCGTGGCCTATGGTCTCGTGCACCAGTACCTGACGGAAAGTCTCGCCGCCGACACCGTCGATGAGGGCACAGAGCGAGACGGAGAACTGGCGGGGCTGCAAGGTATCCTCGTCGAGGAGCAGCATGGTGACGCCATTATGGCCGTTGCTGTTGAGAATGACGACGGCCAGGGCATTCTCGGTGTCTACGCTGTCGACCTTGTTCAAATACGCTGCCACCTTGTCGGCATCGAAGTCGATGCTGCTCGAAATGTTGCTGGGCAGGGTGCTGAAGGCTGTGGTACAGTCCTTGCCTACCCCCCGGCTGCGCGAGACAGCGGTAACGGCATAGACATCGAAATAATCGCGCAGGGTGCGTACAGGCTCTTCGCTGAACAGGTTCTCGCAGGTCTGGTGCATCACCTGATCGTAGGTGCCGTCGGCTATGTCGATGTCGGCAAAGCCGTCGCCCATCAGCACGATGGGGATGCCGCGTCCGACAGTTGCCTTCTGCAGGCGGGTGACGGTGCCGTCGGCCGAGAAGTCTGACGACTCATATTTCCCGGCGATGCCTTTCTGATAGACGAAGGCCGTGTCGAGCCCCATCCACCCTGGTTCGTTGTCAGTGGGGAGCGTCAGTATGAAGAGTGCCACACGTCCTTTGTCCGTCGTGTTGGGCTCCACTCTTATCGGATAGGTGGAACCTTCCCACTCGGCACGGGTCAGTCGCGACTGATCGGCCCAGCGAATCCAGTCGTATTTGGTGAACCTGATGCCCATGTTGTCGGCTTCTGTGGTGTTCGACTTGAAATCGAGCACCAGCGTCCCGCCTTGGGCATCTACCGTGTACTCCTTATGGTTGAAGATGGCGTACTTGGCACTCTGGATAAGGCTCACGTGAGTGGTCTCGCCCCCCGACTTGAGCATGAGCTGAGCCGTGCGCGTAGTCTTGGTTCTGTTAGTTGAAGCCGTGGTGACGGTGATGGTGATGTTGTCGCCGGCACTGCCTTTCTTGGGCGAGAACACAAGCCAGTCGGCCGCGCAGGAGGCTGTCCAGTCGGCCGTTGCCTGGAAGGTGATGGTCTTCTTCTCGTTCACCACGGGCGGCATCTCCACCATCACCCCCGAAGTGATGGTGATGGAACTGCCGCCGTTGTCGTCCTTGCACCCGGCAAGCACGACAACGGAGAGCAAGCAAGCCAACGCCTTGCCTATGAACGTCTTAATTGTCAATTATCAATTGTCAATTGCCAATTACTTAACGAGTACGACCAAGTATTTGCTGGTCGACCAGAACAGCTGCGGGTCGGTGATGCGCAGCACATACTGCTTGTTGGCGTCGCGCTGCAGGGTGTAGGCACTGGAGGGATGCGTCGTCAGAATCTTGGCCGACGAAGAGTAGAGCTTGATTTCCTTGTCTACGCGGATGTCAATCTTCGTAAAGTACTCCTTGTTGAAGCTCGACTGCAGCACCTTGCCGTCGACCAGTATCTGCTGCTCCTTCAGTTCGCTCTTCGTGCCGAACACAAACCAGGCGGTGTTCAGCTGCTTGTCCTGTACGGAGATGGTCTCGGCACGCTGGTTGGACTCGGCAGTCAGCTCCTTCACGTCGGAATTCAGGTTGGC
>JAEEGH010002978.1_pt1 | contig 45056 bp, 37 predicted proteins | sample 9134181 | NCBI WGS metagenome assembly JAEEGH01 (sample SAMN16246544, study PRJNA631951) | gut metagenome | biome: gut microbiome; feature: rumen; material: DP-attached | host: Bos | place: Iran: Karaj | collected 2018-10
TAAAGAAATAATCAGGAAGTCCTGTTATCTCCTGAACCTTCTTAATATCCCACTTGCCCTGGAACTTCAGGTTGTGGATAGTCATAATGGCCTTGATGCCTCTATAGAACTCGCTGCCCTGGAATCTCTCTTTGAGATAAACAGGGATAAGTCCTGTCTGCCAGTCGTGGCAGTGGATGATGTCAGGCCTGAAATCTATAGCCGGAAGGATTGAAAGCGCTGCCTTTGAGAAATAAGCAAACTTCTCAATCTCAAATATTGTGTCATCACAGTAAGGCTTCATTCCATTGAAATAGAATTCATTGTCGATGAAATAGTACTTGATTCCATCAACCTCAGCCTTAAAGATTCCCACATACTCGTTCTTCCAGTGGAAATCCATGTAGAAGTTGGACACATACTCCATCCTATCTTTCATCTGCTGGCTGATACACTTGTATAAAGGCAGGATTACCCTTACATCAAAGTATCTCTTGTCGATGTTCTTGGGAAGTGAGCCCACAACATCTGCAAGACCGCCGGTCTTGATAAAAGGTACTCCTTCTGAAGCTACAAACAGGATATTTTTCATTAGTTTATCATCTCCTCATCAGCATGATTGTGTAGACGTCATTACTAATTTCATAATAATAGAATATCTTATTTATGCTTAAGTGACAATGCATATTGTTCCTGAGAAACCTTAATCAGAACATTTTTTGTATCCGAGGTGGTTCCAAGAAGCCCAAATTGTTCGGAAAACAGCGCAACACCAAAGCGAAGCCTTCCCTGACAGCGTCTTTTGACAGAATTATCTATTTCGCTCATAATGCTCTGCATTACTCTGTCTCTGAGGCCCCATCCATCTAAAAGAGCTAACATCTCATCAACTGTAACGCAGCTCATAAGAGTCTTGGCCTGCGCAGAGGATCCTCCCACAAGCGCTGTGTGCGCTGCAAATATCTCTCTTCTGGCATCTGATGCAGTAGAGTTGGTATTCATTATACCTGCCGCCATTTTAACCAGTTTGCCTGCGTTTCCTACAAGAAGCAGGTTCTCTACCCCCTCAGCAACAGCCTGGTCAATTGCCTGTCCCGGGAAATTGTAGCAGTGAACAGCAGTCTTCAGATCCATATGAAGGCTCTGCGTAATCTGATGCGCACAATATTTGCCCGGACTAACAAGGATGGACTTAATTCCCAGCTTGGTCTGAGCCCTAATCTGTTCATCAATAGAGTTGGAAATATCTCTCATGTGTATCTGGGGGATCTTGCCGTAGCTACCCATAATAGTCACGCCGCCGACAAATCCATTCTGTCCCATGGACTGTTTGGCAGCTATCATCATACCCTCAGGACATGAAACAGTAATAAGTAGGAGCTGTGCTCCATCGGACGCCTCGCAAACATCAGCAACCGCGTCGAATATCATTGCTCTTGCATCCTTCTCAATAAGAGCATCTCCAGTCCTGATCCCCGGTCTGTTAGCGGTAGCTGTACCTATACCTTCACCGCCTTTTAAAAACAGATTTCCGTATCTTAAATCAATATGAGCTTTATCGGAGGCTGTCCTGATATCTTTTATTTTGGAGACATTCACATGGATATTGGCGCGTTCCCTAATGTCAGGAGCTGCTCCTTTCTCCATTTGAACCGTGTACTCGGATTGATCAGCATTGCAGCGTTCATCTACACGCTGTACCATATAAGTTCTTGATGCACCGTGTGAATGATTTACCGTTATATTCTCATAGCCAATCTTAAAAATAAGATCGGCCGCTGCCGCCCTTGCAGCAGCCGCCGCGCAATCCCCGGATGACACAGGGCTCAGCGTCAGCCCAAAACCACCTGCAGAAAACCGGTCCATATAAATCCCCCTGTACTAATCAATATATCGTTATACAATTATTTATTATTTCGAATTACTTTATTTTTTCTTTATAATTCGTCCATAATTTGTCTATATTTAATCAGTATTATATTAACATATCAGAAGTGAGAAACTTCTGACTCCCCCAACAAAACTTTTTTCATACCGGGTCGGTTGGCTCCCCACTAATCGACCCCTCCTCCCAAAAATGTGGCACCTGTTCTCAGGTGCCTTTTTTATGCAGGGATTGCTTCTCCTTCGCTCTCGTCCTTCTTTTCAGGAAGATCTTCATTAAGAATCTGTTCAGACTTCCTCGGACCCCTTACGCCAAAGCTACCGTTATATCGAAGTTCCTTAAGGAGCTTGCGGACGTTCTTGATCTCCTTGTCCATGTCAGATGCGCTGGCACACACGACTGTGGGAACACCGCTGCCACTCATCTCAACGCGAAGTCCTGCATCCTTAAGAGTCTTGAAGGCCTTAAGCTTGTCTGTTGTACTTATCTGTTCAAGTTCTTTATCGTTCTTACTCATATATCTTGTGCCTTTCTGATTTATAAACACAATATAACATACTTTTCTACAAATTTCAAACATTCGTTCCCACAAATACTTTAAATTGTCTAAACATTATGCACAAAACAATTATCGTAATTTCGTTTATTATTAACCATAAACTAAAACCTAAGTTCACCGATATACATAGTGAGAACAAAATTCTCACTCCCCCAACAAAACTTTTTTCATACCGGGGCTGTTTAACTCCCCATTAGACAGCCCTCCTCCCAAAAAAATCTTGTGAAACTACTAAAAAAAGAAGACGCCCGGTCTTCTTTTTTTAGTTTTCTTATTTATTTACTGTATAGGCCTTTACGAAAAAGTCCTTGTCATTCTGTCTTACCATCGCGCTTCCATCATCAGAGATATAGAAGCTGCAACCACTTGCAGTGTAATTATTATGTATATTACCGGTCAGGTTATTCCACTCGTCATAATTTGGATCGCTGATCATCTCTTTTGCATCCTCAATAACAACCCTGCCCTTTGTATGTGGTTTAACAAGAATAAATATCATGTCTCCCTTCTCTACATCAAGTGATTCATCCAATGGATATGTGTGATATCCGCCACTTATATTTGATACCTTCATCTCACGTACAGGCTCTGCTCCCGCAAAAGAGATCTCGTCCCCCTCAACTTCCGGGTTAAGATATACGCTGATATCATACTGCTGGTAAAGCTCAAGACTCATAAGTCCAACTGCTTCAAGTCTCTCTTTTCCCTGTATTTCATAAAGCATTCCATAGGGATTAGATGAAGCTGACAGAGCATTTGTTGTATTCTCTGCATCATCAAGCGTACTCACCACATCTGTGATAAAACCAGCTGCCTGATAATTGTTGTCATACCACTCGTCCTCACCGGGAAGCGCCACATCGTAAGAAGCTGCGTTACTTACTGCAACCGTCTCATCGTAATAACTTAAATAAAAGCATCCCTGTTCGCCTACGTTTGTTCCCCAGCTGTTCTTGCATATCCATGCCCCGTCTCCCGGCGGAGTGTATTTGAAGTTAGATGCGCTGTATTCGTCGTCCCATCCGATTATAAGCACTTCGTGATCTGCAGTTGCCGCCTTTTCTCCTTTAAAAGTGGAGTACAAAGTTCCTGAATGGTTTTTGAAATATTCGCTGTCTGCGCACACGCCTATAGTTGCTGCCCCATGCTCCATAACCATCTGCTTGATAAGATTAAAGTTGGTATTTACTGATGGAATCTGCATTACATTCTGGACATGATAGCTGTCGGAGTAAGCATCAGAAGGCTTATCTGTATTATCGTTTAAGAGGTAATAGCTTCCATAAAGGCTTTTAAAGGAATCGGAAGCAGTATCGTTCACAGGTCCCTTCCAAGCAGTAAGAAGGCTGATAACAAAGTCAGTAACTCCTCCGCATGTTAAATATCCCGTATCATTCTCAACAACAAATGCATTAGCTTCTCCCACATCATTTACAAACTCGCGGTAATCTTCGTCTATAAGCCCTGAAACTGATCCCGGTGCGCTGTGCATGTTGTAATATGCAAGGTGCTTCTCAGATAAATTGATGTCCCCTGAGCCTATATCGGAATGGTGCTTTAATATATCGCTCTCACAAGCCCCCATAGCTGCAAAGGTCCAGCAAAGATATGAATAGCCCTGATCTTTAACAGGCGTTACATAGCACTTTCCGTCTACATCTCTGGAGTCGTATTTTACCGGAATGTCTTCTTGTGCAAAAGAGTCTATGTCTACAGGAACAACATCCTTAAACTCTTCATCGCTGTAGAATGAACCAATATCTCCATCCCCTATAATAACAGCTTCGGGAATGCCTATTTTTCTTACCGTTTCCACATTTTCAGAAAGTGGACTGTTGGCATTGTTCTGTATTACGCTCTCCACAAGCTTATCGGCAGTGGAAGCAGTTGAAGCACTTGCAGCTCCCGGGCTCTCCTGGCCATTCAAGCTTCCGTCAACTTCATCAAGCCCCTCATCGCCTTTACCGTGAGCAGATATAAGCGATTCATCCCTTCTTGTCGGATTTGAGTTCGAACGGACCCTCACTACTACAAATGCACATACACAAATAGCCACCGCTAACACAGCTATGGCTATTCCAATAAATTTTCCCGAATTCTTCTTCAATTTCTTTCCCCTCTTAAGAAATATGTATTGTATTAAATGAACCAAATACCGACTGTGATATGTCTTTTGCAAAAGACTCATAGTCTATATAGTGGATACCACTCTTCCATCCGTCAATAACTCTCAGCATTGGATAAAACTTATCACCAACTTTCCAAATGCTGTAGCCTGCAACCACTATTGTGTGGTCCCTGTAAAATCCCCTTGCTATATTCATGATAACAGGTCTTCCGGCGGAAATCTCCCTTACGATGTGCTTCTCAAAACTCCAGATGTAGACACCGCGGCATTTTGCCTTGATCCCGTACTGCTTAAACATCTCTCTTGTTATGCCTGAGATAAAAAAAGGAATTGTACCTCTTTTATCAGTATAGCCATAAGCCTGGGCAACTTCCTCGACCTGTCTGTACAGGACATGGATATCTTCAGGAATCCCCGGAATATGCTTCTGCTGGCGATAATAATCGATTATCCTTGTGACAGCAACCACTGAGCAGTTCCTGGTACGCCGACCGCTTATCTGCTCCATTGACATCTGATTCATTACTATGGAGCGGCCTCTTTTCACCAAAACAGCCTTCTGTCCGTATTTATCAGAGAGATATTTAGATACGTTGGTAATACCGCCATAGGGCTGCTTCATGGGTCCTGATCCTTATCTGTCATACACCTGACTGTTTATTAACACATGCTCAATTCCATCAGTGTCTTTAAAAACATGAGCCCTGTCCCCTAAATGCATATAAGTAAATCTGTCCGCATTCTCGAAAACAAGCTGAGAATCTGTGCCATCTTTATTGACGCTGTATAAATTGCCATCACATATATAATAGCATTTTTTATACGTTTTATCCCACCTTATCGCATCATAATTGTGAGAACCTGTAGTTCCGAGCATGACAGGATCAGCGTTTTCCGAAAAATAATAAACATTGTTAACAAAGTTATTACTTGCATCCTGCTCATGTATTGTCACTACACCCGAAGTAAGATCCTCGCAAAACTCAATATCATTGTATACCCTAAGATCCTCTCTCAGGATTGTATCGGTTAAAGTGTGATCTTTATATACAGCTTTATGAACCCGCCCATCTTCTCTGTATACGCAGGTAGGAACGCCATCAACAATCGCACACTCACTTGCATATCCGCTGTCTCTCATCAGCACAGGCTCAGGTATCACACCCTCAAAGCAATAACTCGAATCAGAAGATGAAACCATAGCCACATCGGAAAGATTATCCGTATCGATTATCATATTCAGACGAGAATCATCAATGTAGCAGTAATGCGCAGCTGATATAGTAACATCATCAAGCGATCCGCTCTTAACAAGTTTTTTAACGTCATCGCTATATATATCATAGTAGTAAAGCGTATCTTTCATTGTGAATATAACTTTCTCGCAATCCCTGTTGAAATACGTTGTCCTAACATATTCACCCTTTGCCAGCTTTTTGGTATCTCCATCATGGTAGCAGTAAAAAACAGTATCATTGTCCCTATAAACATAATAGAATACCGTATTACCGCCATTTGATACTGCAATTGGGACAAACAGATTATCGTCATCATCGTCGATCATTATAGGATCTTTGCCATCGGGCTTAACAAATAGTGCCTTATCCATCCCCGATACATAAGAATAATATGCAAAGCTCTTTCCATCAGGTGAAACACAGGGCTTGTAAACGCCGGACATGATAAACCTTTCTTCTTCCGTTTCAGGATTATAGGTCCAAAGATCCCCTGCTTTGGTATAAAACACGCACTCGCCATTATAAGAAATCCCGCAGTTACTGCACTCTGTGGACAGTTGCTTGTGCTCCATATTTGCATCGATCAGGTAGAGATTCTGTTTCTTTTTGAACACACAATATTTCTTGTCAGCATCAAAAAGTGCATTCAGGCCATAGTTATTTTCCTCGTGATAATTGATGTTTACATCACCGTTATCATTGTAGAGATACCCAAGGCACTCATATATCTTAGTTCCGTCATAATCCCTTGTGTCAGGAACAGAGTACTCGTAAGGCTTATTTTTTTCAGCTTCTTCCCTCTCTTTAGCCTCCCTCTCGGCCTGCCTTTGCTGTTCCCTCTCCTGCTTCTTCTGCTCATGGGCCTGTCTCATCCCGGCGAAGTCAATTCCAAACCTGGTTTTGGCCTCATCCTCAACAGTCTGGCCAACCTCGTCGTACTTATTCTTAACATCATTATTAAAATGTGTAGCAAACTTATAACCGCCAAACAGCGCAAGAAGGATAAGTCCAAATATAAGTAGCCCCACTAAGAGCCCAGTCGCGTTAAATCTCTCTTTCATAACACACATAAATCCTTTTCCAAAAACTAACTCAAACTATGCCATTATACAGCAATGCGCCATGATTTGCACTTGCATTTTTACCCTCTAGCATTAATAATGATTTTATGGGGAAAAGAGCTGACGACAACAATACAAATACAGATATTCTTGAGGTACAAGACGTCGCTGCACTTCTTTGTGTCTCTGAAGCAACTGTACGCAACTGGGTAAAGCTCGGTAAGCTATCCTGTATTTCCCGCGGCCCCATTAAGTTTTCAGAAAGTGACGTAAAAAGACTCATGACTAGCCTTGAAGACACAGGCGCCCTTTCAAGCCGCCGCAACAAATCAAGGCAGCAGAGTAACTTTATTCCAAAATCCTATATTTCTTCATCTTCCCCAAATTTTGCAACGATCAAAGCCCTTATAAGCGACCTTTCAGGAAAAGAGCTATCCCTCTGGGAAGTCATCTCCTACTATGCACATAGATTTCTTTTGGGAAAAGACATTCCGGATGAGATAGCTAACAGTCTGGATTTATCTCAAGTATCTTCGAGTGTGTCTGATTATCTCAAAGATTATCCGTTAAATTTCATAGATGGCGAAGACACTCTTGGAATGCTCTATATTAGCCTTCGAAGGCTTCAGGACAAGAAATCAACAGGCTCCTACTACACTCCTTTTTTTGTTGTAGATGAGCTTCTAAAAGAAATATTTGCCGGCATGGATCGTTCAGTCCGTACCATCTGCGATCCGGCTTGCGGAACAGGTAACTTCCTGCTTAGACTGCCAAAGGATATTCCTTTAGTAAACGTTTATGGGTTTGATACAGATAACAATGCTATAAGGATCACCAGGATCAATATGGTGATCAAGTATCACATCATATCCCGGAATGATCTGGATATTCTTTTTGACAATATCCAAACCAGGGATTTTCTTAGCAATGTGGTTGCGTCAAACACGCGTCTTCAGATATGCAGCGACGAAGTCCGGTCTCCCTCCAGATTCAGACCACAACTGCAAAAATTCAACCTGATAGTAGGAAATCCTCCCTGGGGATACTCCTTCTCAAAGTCCGAAGCAGAATTATTGAGAAATAGATTTAACTGTTATGACACTGTCAAAAACCCCGAATCTTTTTCCCTCTTTGTAGAGCAAGCAATAAATTGCCTTGAAAGAGATGGTATACTCTCATTTCTTTTACCTGAAACAATTCTGTCCGCAGATACACATAAAGGTATAAGACAATATATATTGGATCATTCAACTATTAAATCCATAACTTACCTTGGAGATGTTTTCGATAAAGTTCAGTGTCCAAGCGTGATCCTTACACTGATAAAAAAAGAAAAAAATAACTCACCATATGATTGTTGTGTAAATATCAGTTTTATGAAGTGTCAAAAGGAAGCGTTGCTGAAGTTAAAAGCCTTTTTGGCTGACACCCCGGTAATTTCTTCAGATAATCTCAACATCCTTACAGATAACAGTGAGCAAGCCCTAATACGTAAGATCCTCTCCGCTCCTCACTTCACCCTGAAGGATAACGCTGACTTTGCCCTTGGTATTGTCACAGGCTCCAATAGAACTCTCCTTAAGGATGCTCCGGGACCGGGACTTGAACCTATTTTAAAAGGTACAGATATTGAGAAATTTTATCATAAAGAAGCCGGAAGCTACGTTCTCTTTGATCCTGACTCATTCCAGCAGTGTGCGCCGCCTAAAATGTACAGAGCAAAGGAAAAGCTCTTTTACCGCTTCATAGCAGACGAGCCGATCGTTGCTTTGGATTGCAACAAGACCCTGTCCTTAAACAGTGCCAACATCATCATTCCTAGAGTTCCTGGCTACAGCTGTGCTTATATAATGGCAATTCTCAACTCCTCCGTAATAAGCTTCTTTTATAAAAAGAGCTTTAGAAATCTGAAAGTCCTTCGTTCCTATTTAGAACAGCTTCCGATTGCCACCTGTAGCACAAAAGAGCAAGCCAAGATTGCTGAAATGGCAATGCATCTGGCAGATTTATCCAAAAACCCGGAAGCTTACGAGAAACAAAAGGCCGGACTTGATAGGATGATCGCATCTCTTTACGGCCTTAGCCAACAGGAATATGCCCAAATAAATTCATAAATATAAGTTTACTTTTGCAGTTTAAAGTGTTATAGTGTAACACGTATCTAATAATTGGAGGAAAGCAAAATGTCTTTTGAATACATACAGAAACTCCCTACTCCCGATGAGATAAGACTTGAATTTCCGCTGGGAAAAGAGCTCACAGCTCTCAAGAGAGAAAGGGACAAAATGATCACGGACGTGTTCACAGGAGCAAGCGATAAGTTCCTTGTTGTGGTAGGCCCATGCTCTGCCGACAACGAAGATGCTGTCTGTGATTACGTTGCGCGTCTTGGCAAGCTAAATGACAGGGTCAAGGACAAACTTATCCTTATACCAAGGATTTATACCAATAAACCAAGAACTACCGGTGACGGCTACAAGGGTATTACTTCCCAGCCGGATCCTGAGGGCAAGACAGATTTCCGAGCAGGCCTCGTTGCCATGAGACACATGCAGATCAAGGCAATTGAGGAGTCAGGCCTTACAGCAGCTGACGAAATGCTCTACCCCGAGAACTGGGGCTATGTAGCTGATATCCTCTCCTACGTTGCAATCGGAGCAAGAAGTGTCGAGGATCAGGAGCACAGAATGACAGCCAGTGGCTTTGACGTTCCCGCCGGAATGAAGAATCCCACAAGCGGAACCTTAAGCGTCATGCTTAACTCCGTTTACGCAGCCCAGCAGCCTCACACCTTTGTTTACAGAGGATACGAAGTCAATACAAATGGCAATCCCCTTGCTCACTGCGTTCTTCGCGGTTCCAGCAACAAGCACGGCCAGTCTCTTCCAAACTACCACTACGAAGACTTAAGTCTCCTTCTTAAGTTATACGAGCAAAGAGAGATCATCAATCCTGCTGCTATCATTGATGCCAACCACAACAACTCCGGCAAGCAATACAAGGAGCAGATCAGGATTGTAAAAGAAGTGCTTCACTCCCGCAACCTTAATCCTGATATCAAGAACCTGGTTAAAGGTGTCATGATTGAGAGCTACATCGAGGAAGGCTGCCAGAAAATCGGCGAAGGTGTATACGGAAAGTCCATCACAGACCCTTGTCTTGGATGGGACGACACAGAAAGACTTCTACTCGAAATTGCAGAGATGGCGTAACACAGTCAGCATAAAAAACAAACAGGACCAGCCAGCGGCTGGTCCTGTCAAACTGTAGATAAAGTAGTTCTAGGGTGTGTTGATTCCTTAGAACTATTTTTGTTGGCTTACTTATCTGCTCCGGTGTTAGGATTGTAGCACCGCTCGCCCCTCCATCAAGGGCTGCCCGTGTAACTGCGAAAGGGCCGTCTGAGGAACGCCGGCCTCTTTCTCGTAACCACAGCGTACTGTCCCTTGACGGTGGGCCTTACTTTGTGCAAATAGGTTACTAACCGGGGCAGACAAGTTGCGCCATTGGTACCTTGCTCTTAACTGATTCCAATTATCCACGCAATTAGCATCCAATGTAAAGAATTCTCACAAAAAGATGTCATACATAGCTTTATACTTCACTTGTTGAATGATAAAAATCAACCTGACACAATGTATCAGTCATAAGGTTGCCTATCTCATGCCAAATAGCCCCATATTCATGACATCTAAGCATCCTTTTAAGGAAATTCACATAATAAGTTGTTGCGCATAGCTTATTAATCCGTTTTTATTGATGATAAAGGCAACATAACAGAATTTATCGCCCCCAAAGATGTTTTTTATGGCTCATAGAGTCTTGGAACTAAAGATATTGAACATCTTCTCATTCGTTTTTGAATAAAAGGTTGTCCACTAAGTTTCAGTTATGGTCATGCCATGAAACGTTCACACCTTCTATGTATGTATTTGCCAGTAGGTGTGAATGGGATTTTGCGTTTCATCACAACCATTTGAAATCAGGGCAAAAGTAGTGAATTCTGAAGCATGGACAATGCATGAAAGTTTTGTGAGTTGACAAAAATCATCACAGTAGCCTTAAATACGGCCTAAATGTGAGAACAAACTGATCCAGGGGACATCTATATATACTCACTCAGGTTTTTGATTACCTGGAAATTCACATCAATTGGGTCCTTTTTGATTGGTTGTGATGACTTGGAAAATGAGTTCTTACTTTTTCACAAAAGAGGACTTCTAGGTGTGACACCGTGTAGTTGTTGCAATAGTTGCAATACGTGCCAGACAATTAAATGGGGATTTGGTTATGGGGAATGCAGAAATACTGCCTCAAATTCTTTTAGTGTCTCATGCGACAGTTTATTTCTTTGATTTTTGAGATGTGCATGAGTCTTCATACTACCGTATTGAGGAAAATGAATAATTGAGGCAGATAAAATAGATGTGACGCAACTGCCTTAAATCTTCATGAGAACTGATTCGGCAGAAACACCATCTATTAGACGACTGCCGCTAATTAACAACACACAGATTACGGCAGTGATTAATGGCATTTTTGTTCAAATTCAAACTGCCATATATGCCTAAAACATCAATTGCGGTAGAGATATTAACCTCAGCAAGTCATATGGCTGTCCGATCATCAAATAGAAAACCAGCATTCTCCAGCGAATCCTGCTAGAAAGCGCAAATCACTGATATCCCCCATAATCAAAGCCCGCTTAGTGACCACATAACTATCCCCAGATATCTGTCAATGGAACCGTGGAATAAACCGGACCGCCCGGGTGTAATACCATAATGCATTACACAATGTATATGAGGGCGGGAGGATTTATGCCGCGAAAGTCCATTGATAGATATCTGGGGATAGTTATAATTTATAAAGCGGGTCTTGATTATGACTTTATCTACAATTTAAACCAGGTACTATGAACTCATTCACAGTACATGGTTTTTTACTTTGCACGCATCATTTATTACTTTCCTGTATGGCATGAGCATTCCCTCGGTCATTTTCCATGAAAGCTTTTTGGAAAGAGATGGGCTGCTCATCATCTGGCCAACCAGATACATCGCCAAAATAGTTCCCGGTTTTTTCTGGGGAAAATCATAGAAACCGTTCTTCTTGTAGAATCTGTGATCTTCCCTCATCAGTCCCTGCATCGTATAGATGAGATCCCTGAAAATCTTTATTCCTCCAACTCCATAAAAATTCGCAGGCTGCTGATAATGATTGACCATATCATAGGCAAGCTCACCTGCCAGCATGTCAATCTCATAGTCAGGATCACACTCATTAGTCGCAACACCGGACAAATGGTTACCACCCACCTGCGCTCTGGCATTAAGGAGCGTCATGAGATTCTTCTCTTTATGGTAATGCCCATCCACCAGATATCCCACAGGCTTTCCCATGGTCACTGTCCTGTGTCCGTTACAGAACTGCCTGTCATCAAACATTTTGAATCTGGAACCCATAGAATGGCCTTTTATAGTAAATGCATAAACTAAGGCGTCGCTATTTTGAATGTTATTTCTAAGAAATTCATCAAACCTGTCAGCATATACACATTTACCCTCTGATGCACAGTGGAAACATCCCAGGCACCCTCCGAGAAACGGAAATTCTCCTATGTTCACAATATCCGTCTTACATGGCAAAAGAGCTTTAAGACGCTCTATCATTGTGTTCAGACTCTCGTTTTCTTTTTCTGCGTCAGTTACGATCACAACCCTCTTGTGAGATAAACTCTCGGGCATTTTACAGCTATGATAATCCGCTGCCGGTATAGTCGCATCGACAAGCTCTTTTCCCATATCATCAGGCACTACCGGAATCCGATAGCCCCTCTTGATTTCAAACATTACATGATGGAAGAAAGCTCTTGCCTCTTTTCTTCCTTTTTCTTTCAGAAGGTCTTCCATATCAGCTGAAAGGCCCTTAAGAACCTTCATTCCCAGATCTGTGCAGTTTTCCTCTATGAACGCATGGGCAGTAATGTCATAGAAATGCTTGGATGTTGTCACCTGAGTTACATACTTCCCCTTAAGATCTACCCCATTCTCACTGATTAGCTCAATAAATCTGTGAAGCTGGCTGGGCACCAGGAAAGTATATACAGGATATGCAAATATGATCAGGTCCGCCCTCTCAAGCTGTTTCCGGGACTCGTCAAAAGACTTTTCGATTTTTCTTATCAGCTTACCTGCATGACATACATCGTAATCATGCTCCGGATAGTATAATTTCAGGTATTCTATAGTTTGATATGTGATACTCTCTTCGCCCTTCGGAGAACCATTGACTATTAGAATGTTCACTAACGACCTCCTGATCATCAATCACGCTAACGGCTATTCTTTAAGATACGTTTATTCTCATACATCTGGCTATCCGCTCTCTCAAGGACTGCCGTTGTGGTCATATCACTGCCTTGGTTAAACTCAGACATTCCCGCTGCTACAACAGGGCCATTTTTCTTTTGGATATTCTCCAAAACCTCCTTGTGAAGCTGGTCCATAAGCTGCTCTCTTGCCATGAAGTCTTTACCGTTCAAAAATACTGTAAATTCATCTCCACCTATCCTGAATACCGGGCTGTGAGCAAATATATCACAGAGCAGTTTTGCAGCCTGTTTAATGAGCTCGTCTCCGGCCTTATGCCCCTCTGTATCATTGACTTTTTTCAGGTCATTTATGTCACAGACAACAAAGGCAAAGGGAAAATAATCCACTCCATTGTCAATATTGTTCTGAACGCTCTTTTCCAATTCAACAAATGCCGTCTTGTTTTTGACACAGGTAAGTCCATCGCGCCTTGCCAGCTCTTTTCCGATCTGATTGCCTGGGCAATCTCCTGTTCTCTTCTCACTTCATCATCTATGTTCTCAACACAGATTATAAGATGCGTATTGTCCCTGGCCTTTCTGGCAGATAGTCTTGTATATTGCACTTTCGTTTCAACTATAAGGCGATACTCCAGGACATACTGTCTTCTTCCCTCCAAAGATGTCAGTATAACATCCTTCCCCAAGGCATCCTCAACCATCTGGCAGTCATTTGGATGAACAACACTTGGAGCATTCTGTCTAAGCTCCACAAAAAAGTCTTTTCCGGATTCTTCTATTTTGAGTCCCTCGCCGAAAATATTGTTGGAGTTATATGCAACATAGTTGTCATTCTGAATATTTACATAGTAAATAACGTCATAATTGGATGCCAGGCTTTCCGCGAGCTGAGTAAATGTGGCCTTATTTTCCGTGGCCTGTTTCGTCATCCTGACTAGTTTTTGTTTCTCTTCCTCCTCAATAAAAATATGAACAAGGCAGTTTACAATAAGACATCCGATCGTATAAAAGGGAGCAAAAGCATCTCTAAGCTGAAGAATAATGAAAAGAGCCATCACTGCTCCAGACATACAGATTACTATGTAACGGACCTTCTCATTTCCGGTAGTTGTACTTGTAATAAGCAGTGAATACAGCGACAGGGCAAGAAAAAGAATGAGTTGCGCCCCCATCAAAAAATGTCTACCTGTTCCAGGAGTATATTCACCATCCCCGGTAAGCATAAAAATGATAGGATTAAAAAAATTTATGATCAGATGAAGAATAACAAAACCAAATATTACCCAACCGGCACCAACAAAAATAATGGATCCTACATTGCTTCTCCCAAGAAATGCAGCAACAAAAAAGGTCCATAAAAGGACTGATACAGCCATCAGCCCAAAGAACAGCACAGTATTTATATAGAGTGCAATAGAACTCCTTGATTCTTCGACAAATCCCCACATAAAGTCCGCTATGTAAAATAACAAAATAGCAATAAGGAACTTCCTGTATTTGTAATACGAGCTTTCCTTGGGGGCTTTCCCGCCTTTTCTTAATATTTCCTGGTTGATTATCAGATGCAATATAAGCGCAAGTATCCCAAAACTAGCGTAATACATCAGCAACGCCCTCCGGGTTAACAGCAATCCTTAATGGGACTAAACGGATTATTTCTAATGATTTCTGTGGCGCTTTGGTAATCTACAGGTCTGCTGTAGTAATAACCCTGAGCTATGTTACACCCCATTTCTATAAGCATCTTGCCCTGCTGCGCTGTTTCCACGCCTTCTGCGATCACTTCCATCTCGAGTTTTCTGGCAATGGTAATAATACTTTCAATCAGAATTGCAGATTTCTTTTCTATCGTGATAAGATCGGTGAATGACTTATCAATCTTGATAACATCCGCTTCAATATTATGGAGCAAAGATAGTGAAGAATAGCCGGTTCCAAAGTCATCTATTGATATATACAGCCCCTTTTCCTTGAGCTTTTTGACAAAGCTTATCAGTCTGTCATATTCGATATCTTTCATGCTCTCGGTAATCTCCACCTCTACATCCGATGGATCAAGGCCGCACTCCTCAATTACCTGCAGGATCTTATTCTCAACTTTGGGTATAAAGAGGTTTTTCTTAGAAAAATTGCTTGATATCCTGGGCGGTGTAAGTCCCATCTCTTTCCATCTCTTTATTGCCCTGCAAGTCTCTCTGAATATTGTTATGTCCAGCTCAGGTATCAGCCCCTCTTTGTCAAGAATAGGGATGAACTGATCAGGATAAATATAATGCCCATCATGGAACCATCTGCACAGCGCCTCAAACCCAACAATTTCTCCGGTTCTCATATCTGTCTTTGGTTGGAAAAAAGGCATAAACTCATGCTCTTTCACAGCCCGAGGGAATGCTGCAATAATATCTCTTCCCTGCATTATCATTTTCTTAAGATCATCGCCATAAAAGACCACGTCCTGCTTTAGTTTGCTCTTACCTATTCCACAGGCAACATTGGCATCATTTATTCTGTCAAGAAATGTTTTATTTTCATTTTCAGAAAGGCTGGATATACCAAGCCATGCACTGACTTCAAAGCTGTTCTGGGGAGCAGCTTTGAGCTTACTTATGTTAACTGATGACACCTTCTTGATAAACTTTTTTAAATTCTCCTTGTGGAGATAAACAATGAAATTATCCCCGCCAAGCCTGCCAACGCCTTCATCTTCATCAACCATCTTCAGCAGCTTTCGTGAATACTGGATTACAGCCTCATCCCCTGCTCTGGCGCCTGCAACTTCATTGATATATTTGAAATTTCTGAGATTCATCCTGATGACAAGAAGATCACGAGGACTAACATTCTGGATCAACTTATAATACTTATTCTGGACAAAAGAGATATTGGGAATTCCGGTCAGGGCATCCGATGTTTCAGCATAATCCAGCATTTTTCGCATATTGATCCTGCTGACTATGATGTAAACAAGATCCGCCAAAAAAGCATACACAGAAGGATCAATATCCTCTTCTTTGATTTCTTTTTCAAATTCGATATATGCGTGAACGTATTCAAGCCCGCCGTAAAAGTATGTATACTTTCTGGATAAGCCACCTTTCTCTCCTGAATCATACAGTATAAGGTTCTTATCTATTTCCTTAGTATCAAGAATAAGCTCACCTGTCCTATGATTTCTGTACCTGTCATCACCACCAAGGTCCATGTCATAGTACATTTTCGTAACATGCAACTTTTGACAAAGATCCTTAATAACCTCATCATCTATACGTTCCATGGCCGCTGCATGCAAAAAAGACTCTATATACTCATTTAGCTGTTTATCGAATACCATATAAAATCCTCATGAAAATTAGTACAATATTTCATGCTAATTATATCAGTAAATTATTATGCATTTATTGATAGAATGTTATATTTTAATAAAATGTTATCACTATACCATTTACTTTTCAGACAAAAAAAGAGCGAAGCATTTTAAGTGCTTCGCCCTTAATAATATTGCAGCTTTATTACTCTTTAACACCACCGATTGTAAGACCTGCAACAAAGTATCTCTGCAGGAAAGGATACAGCATAACGATAGGTGCCATTGTGAGTATGGTAGCGGCAGCTCTGACTGAAACAGGAGTAATATTAACCTGTGTTCCTGTTGTGGCAGCTCCTGCGTTACCCTTAAGACTTGTAACCGCTGAAAGCATCTTCATCAACTCGTACTGAAGAGTTGTGTACTGGTCAGCCATACGGTTGTACAGCATTGTATCGAACCATGAGTTCCACTGACCTACAGCTACGAAAAGAGCTATTGTTGCGTAGATAGGTTTGCAAAGAGGTGACACAACGGATACAAATATCTTCATGTAGCCCGCTCCGTCGATCTGAGCAGCTTCCTGAAGTGAATCCGGAAGGCCTTCCATGTAGGTTCTCATAACCAGCATGTTGAAACCGCTTATCATTCCGGGAATTACATATACCCAGAAGGAATTTGTAAGATGAAGATTTCTGTACAGGAGCATGATAGGGATCATACCACCATTAACATACATTGTGATAACCCAGAAAAGAGAAAGCTGGGATCTAAATATAAAGTTCTTCTGACTTACAATGAAGGCAAGAAGCGCATTGGCAATTACTGCCAAAAGTGTACCGATAACAGTTCTAAGAACTGATATCACAGCACCTCTTCCGATGTTTCTTAGTGCAAGTACCGCTGAATAGTTCTGAGTTGTGAATATTCTTGGCCAAAGGTGTACGCCACCTCTCATGGCATCAACTCCGTCGTTAAAAGAGATTGCCAGAGTATTAAGTACCGGGTAAATTGTCACTACACAAAAGATTATCATGAACAGATATAGGAAAAAGTAAAATACTATATCTCCAAATTTTAATTTATGAAGTCCACCTGACTTATTTTCATTCTTATCCATACCGTCCCCCCTTAGAATAACCTTTCATCGCCAGTTCTCTTAGCGATCTGGTTAGCCAATACGATGATCACTATGGAGACTACGCTCTTGAAGATACCTGCTGCAGTACCGAGGGAATAGTCATTCTGGCTGATACCCCAGGTGAGTACGTAGATATCGATTGTGTCTGAAACGCTCTTTACAAGTCCGTTTCCTAAGAGATACTGTACTTCGAAACCTGCATTTAACAGATTTCCCATGTTCATAATAAGCAGGATTATAATCGTAGGTTTGATTCCGGGCAGTGTAACATTCTTGATCTTGCCCCATCTTCCTGCTCCATCGATAGAAGCAGCTTCATACAGACAAGGGTCAATGGATGTTATTGCCGAAAGATAAATAATTGCATTCCATCCTGTTTCTTTCCATACATGTGCAAATGTAACTATTGGCCAGAACAATGCCGGTATAGAGAAAAACGGAACAGAATCCTTAACTAAACCAAATTTCACAAGAAGCTCGTTAACAATACCTGTTGATGATAAAGCATCATTCAAAATACCTGTAACGATGATCCATGAAAGGAAGTGTGGCAGGTAAGAGATAGTCTGCACTACCTTTTTTGCCCTTAAAAGTCTGAATTCATTAAGCAGAATAGCAAAGACAATAGCTGTAAGGGTTGTGAATATGAGATTCAAAGTTCCCATACAGAAGGTGTTTCTGATAACCTTTAAAAATGTTGCATCCATGAACAGGAATTTGAATTTTTCAAGTCCAATCCACTGTGAGTGGAACAGACCGGTTTTGTTTTTATAATTTTCAAAAGCCATCAACCAGCCGGCAAGTGGTAAATAACAGAAGATAAATCCATAAATAACAAACACTGCAGACCATGCAATAAGAACCTTCTGCTTGGCGAGTTCTTTTCTGGTGATGACCGTTTTCTTTTGTTTAGCGACGGTTTTACTCATTCCTTTTGGTACCTTTCATCTAAAAAATCTGTAGAAAAAGGCAGCCATATACTTGAACAACTGCATATGGCCGCCTTATCATCAAAACCTGAAATTATGCATTAGTTGCCTGCTTTTGCAGCTTCTGCTGCAGCTACTCTTCTATCAAGTTCTTCCTGCATCTGGTTAAGGAAATCCTGAGGCTGGCATCCTTCATATGCCTTCATGTAGTTATTCCACTCACTCTCAAAGTCGGAAGCCATAACAACCTTAGGAAGCCACTCGTGCTTGCACTCGCCCATCTTTGTCCAAGCTACACCACCTGTTGTTGATGTGTCGAGGTTGTTTGAGTATGACCACATAGGGAACCAAGGATGTGTCTCGTTAACATCTTCTACAACTGATCCGATAAGATCAGGATAGTTCTTAGCACCGTATGCATCGAAGCACTTCTTAAGAGGATCAGACAGCTTGTCATAGAACTCTGAAGGCTGCTCTTCAGGAAGGTTAGCGTTCTTGCCGTCATCACTTGTTCCGCCGTACTGAGGCAGGTAGCTGTATGTGCACATGTGATCTGCTTTGTACTTAGGATCAGCAACCTTAGCTCTGATCTCGTCTGTTCTGTAGAAAAGTCCGTTATCATCTACAAGGTAGTCAACACCCTCAACACCCCAGAAACGAAGATTCATGATATCCTGGTCAAGCATCTTGTCAAGGAATGAGAAAGCAAGGTCAGGATCTGAGCAGCTTGTAGTAACTGCGATACCTGATGCTGTGTTAAGTGTGTCACCGTATGTGTGCCAACGGTTCTCCATACCCTCGTCGATTGTAAGTCCAAGAGGAACGTAGTTGCATCCCTGCTTGTCAAGACCTGCTGTAAGGAGTGCGTCGTTGATCTGCTGGAAATCCCAGTACTGATCGCACATACCAAGTACGTTACCGTTTGAAAGCTTCTGGATGTAATCATCGTACTTCTGTGTTCCGAAGTCCTTATCAACGATACCCTTCTGGTATTCTTCGTTGAGCTTCTGGAAGTATCTCTTAGCTGTAGGTGTTGTGTTGTAGTCAACGATTGTTGGGTTTGCACCGCTGTCGTCAACGATTACAGAACCGTCATTTGGATATCCATCGAGGAACTGAGGAGCATTCTCAATACAGAAGTATCTCCAGTCATCGCAAAGGCATGTGTAAGGAATGATATCCATCTCATTGCCGTTAGCGTCCTTAGTCTTAGGATTAGCTGCTGCATATCTCTCAAGAAGATCGAAGTACTGATCAAGAGTCTTGATCTCAGGATAGTTGTCCCACTCAAGTACGCGAGCCTGGATCCAGAAAGCCTCATCGTTGTGAGCTGTTCCTGTAGGTGCGCCCTTTGTGTTCTGGAATACGTTACACCAGTAGATGTGTCCATCGTCCTGTCTGAACTGATCCCACTCAAGTGGTGTGTAGTAATTTGTCAGGTTAGGATACTTGCCGCTCTCAAGGTACTCATCCCATGCAACAAGAACACCTTCATTATAAAGGTCTGTGCTTCCGTCACCGCCATCGATAAGATCAGGATATGTTCCTGATGCGATAATGCTTCCGATAGCCTCTGCAACTGTCTGACCTGTAAGCCATGTCTCTTTAAGACGAACGCCTGTCTTCTCGGCAATCATGTCCTGGATCTCGTTGTTGCCACTGTTGATCTCTGTTCCAGGCATACCTGCGAAGAATGTGAAATCAACGATGTCCCCACTTGCTACAGTAGTATCGCCTGACTGAGTCTGTCCACCTGCGTTACCGCTGTCTCCGCCGCTTGTAGCAGGAGCGCTATCTGCGCCTGTTTCGCCGCATCCCGCAAGAGCTGCTGCTGAAAGCATCATGCTCATTGTGAGTGCAACCAGTTTCTTAACTGTTTTGCTTTTCATAGTAAACCCCTTTCTCCCTTTTGATGTTCCTAAAAATCATCAACACATAATATTTTTCATGGACTAATTGTAGAACGATACACCTACTCGAATGAATGGATTTCTTTTACTTCAGTTAGCACTTTTTTTACTTCTTTCACAGAAAATTAATACTTTGTTCTCATTTGTTGTGCAGTATATACAAAAAAGGAAAATACCTGTTACGCACAAGTGCCAAATCAGCTGTCATTTTGCTTAAAAAAATTGACATAAGCAACTTTTGAACATAAATAGATACTAAATGATAGGCATTACTAATAAGATGATGCTATGATAGTAAATGCATTAATATATTAAGAAAGGGGAAAGGTATGAAAATATATAATGTTAACGATCCTGAATTTACCAATTACGGAAGGATCATCGAAGGTTACGAAGAAGAAAAGAAAGCAATTGTTGAAGCACTTAAGTCAAGCACTCCAGTTCCGGAGGGAACACAGTATGTAGCTGAAGAGCCTGCTATACAGTCACTTCCAGCTGCAACAGCTATTACAAACAGCCTCTTTGGTGGCAGCGATATGCAGTTTGGATGGTGCAACGGTCACAATACCAAGCTCAACTGCCTTGAGTATCACCGCTCATCAGAGATCAACCTTGGCTCAACAGATTTCATTCTCCTTCTTGCAAAGAGAGAAGAAGTTGAGGATTACAAGCTTGATTCAAGCAAAGTAAAAGCTTTCCTTTGTCCAGCAGGAACAATGATCGAGGTTTATGCTACAGCACTTCATTACGCTCCATGCCAGGCTCATAAGGATTCAGGTTTCCAGGTTCTTGTGGGACTTCCTAAGGGAACAAACGTAGGAAAGCCCGAGTTTGAAGCCCGCAACCAGGAAGACAGAATGCTTCGCGCCACCAACAAATGGCTCATCGCTCACGCAGATGCAAAAGAAGCTTCCGACGGAGCATGGGTTGGAATCACAGGCGAAAACATCGATATCGCAGGCGATCTTGCCTAAAACAAGAAACAACTCCCGCATGACGGGAGTTGTTTTTTTTGCCACAAAAATGGTCCATTTATTCTTCAAATAGAGGTGTGGAGAAATATCTCTCAGCAGTATCAGGAAGTATTGTTACAACAGTTTTGCCTTCTCCAAGCTTAGCTGCAAGTTTGACCGCAGCTGCAACGTTAGTACCACTGGATATGCCGCACATAATCCCCTCTTCTCTTGCAAGTCTTTTCGCCATCTTAATGGCTTCCTCATCCGTGACAATACATATGTTGTCAATTATGGATCTGTCAAGGATATCCGGAATAATTCCATCTCCGATTCCCATCTGGAGATGTGTTCCCACATTACCACCTGCAAGTATCGCTGCGTTCTCAGGTTCAGCTGCCCAGATCTCAATATCGCGATACTGAGCCTTTAAAACCTCTCCTATTCCGGTGATTGTTCCACCTGTACCAATTCCGGAGCAAAATCCATGTATAGGGCTCTCGACCTGTGCCATTATCTCAAGTGCTGTATGATTCTTGTGAGCCATTGTATTGTTTGGGTTCTCAAACTGCTGGGGAACAAACACGTTTGGATTCTCGTTCCTCATCTTAAGAGCAGTGTTCAGACACTCCTCAATGCAAGCTCCTATATCCCCATCATCATGTATAAGAATTACTTCAGCACCGTAGTGCTTGATCAGTTTCCTTCTCTCCTCACTTACAGAATCAGGCATTATTATGATTGTCTTATAGCCTCTGACAGCTCCAACCAGTGCAAGTCCAATGCCCTGATTGCCACTTGTAGGCTCAACAATTATAGTCTTTTCGTTAATCAGTCCCTGTTTCTCGGCTGCCAGGATCATATTCAGCGCCGTCCTGGTCTTGATGGAGCCACCCACATTTATTCCTTCAAACTTAACCAGGATCTCAGCACTGCCCGGCTCTGCAATCCTGTTCAGCCTTATCATTGGTGTATTACCAACTGCTGCAAGTACATTTTCGTAAACCATTTAAAACCATATCCTCACTTTTCCAGGCTGGATAAGAACTGTATCGTTCTTTCATGCCTCGGATTAGATATTACCTCTTTTGCAGGTCCTTTTTCAAGGATAATTCCTCCATCCATGAAAATCACCTCATCAGCAACATCTCTTGCAAATGCCATTTCGTGAGTAACGATTATCATGGTCATCCGCTTATTTGCAAGTTCCCTGATAACTCGAAGGACCTCACCAGTAAGCTCAGGGTCAAGTGCTGATGTAGGTTCGTCAAAGCACAGGATATCAGGTTTAAGAGCAAGAGCCCTGGCTATTGCAACTCTTTGCTGCTGTCCTCCTGATAGCTGGTGAGGATAGAGATCCATTTTTTCCGACAATCCCATCTGATCCAAAAGCTCTTTTCCCATCTGGTCTATCTCAGCAGTGCTCCTGCCATCAGCTCGAAGGGATGGAGCCAGGGTTACGTTCCCAAGAGCTGTGTACTGGGGAAAAAGGTTGAACTGCTGGAACACCATACCAAAGTGAAGTCTCTTTTCCCTTAATGCATCGGGCTTGTCTGGCTTATCTGATGCGTCAAAGAGCTTTTCTCCTTTTACAGTTATGGTTCCCTCATCGGCAAATTCAAGAAGGTTAAGGCATCTGAGCATGGTTGTCTTACCGCTTCCCGAGGAGCCGATGACAGAGATGGTATCTCCTTCTTCCATGCTAAAAGAAATCCCTTTGAGGATCTCACTGTTTCCAAAATTCTTTTTCAAATTATTAACTTCAAGTATCGGCATAAAATTTCCTTTTATCTAAAATAAGAAAGTTTTTCTTCTATATATCTGAAAAGTAATGTGAGAAGTCCGCTAAACAGCAGGTAAAATGCACCTGTGTAGAAAAGAGGCCAGATGATTCCGCTGCTCTTTATAAAGGACTGTCCGTTCCAGATAATCTCGTACACAGCAATAACCCTGGCCAGGGATGTATCCTTGACCAGAGTAATAACCTCATTTGAAATGGGCGGAACTATTCTTTTAATAAGCTGCAAAAGAGTGACCTTCTTAAATATCTGCCATCTGGTCATTCCAAGCACCTGTCCGGCCTCAACCTGTCCAATGGGAATTGACTGTATACCGCCTCTGTAAATCTCACTGAAGTAGCAGGCATAGTTTATAACAAAGGCTATCAGTGCAGCCATAAATCTGCCGTTTCCGGAAGTTCCCCACACGTTGTTTCCAAAAAAGATTCCGGGGCCGTAATAGATTACCAGAAGCTGCAGCATAAGAGGTGTTCCTCTTATAACCCAAATAAGAAACCTCAAAACAGTCTTCAGTATTCTAAGTCTTCCAATGGACCCATAGCAGATAATAAGCCCAAGGGGAAGTGAAAACAGAAGCGTTAGAACAAACAGTTTAATTGTAGAAAGGAATCCCTCAAGAAGGGAAAGTGTTACAGTTAAAAACATATTGATTCCTCTTTTACTGTGGGATTACTGCTGCCTGGACGCCATATTCTTTTGCAATCTGCTGAAGACTTCCATCGGAATAATATGCTTTAAGCTGCTCATTTATGTACTCTGCAAGGTCTGATCCCTTTCTGCATCCAATACCGTACTCCTCAGTTGTGAGTTCAACGGTGTGTGTAAGATCAGGGTAGCTTGTTCCCTCTCCGATCATGGCGCCTGCCATAAGAAGGTCAATAATGCATGCTCCGGATGTTCCTGCCTGAACCTCCATAACTGCATCTGCCTGAGAAGTTACGCCGGTGTAATTGAACTCATTCTCAGAAGCAGCAGCTTCGCCTGCTGAACCTGTCTCAACTGCAAAGCTGAGGGCCTTGGCATCATCTACTGACTTAACCTGATCAGCCATCGCTGAAGGAACTACAACAACCTGAGCGTTGTTAAGATATGCCTTTGAACACTCCATGGCATTTGTAACCTCAGGAGTAAGAGTCATTCCATTCCATACCACATCGATTGACTTGTTGTTGAGCTCAAGAACCTTGTTATCCCAGTCGATCTCGACAAATTCAGCCTTTACGCCAAGTGAATCAGCAACCTTCTTGGCAAGATCTGCATCAAATCCGATCCACTCGCCGGAAGCATCCTTGTAATCCATAGGTGCAAAATCAGTAATACCAACAATAAGAGTTCCCTTATCCTTAATGTAGCCAAGATCTGAATCCCCAGCCTTTGCACCACCGCAAGCCACAAGTGGAAGTGCTGTCATTGCTGCAAGAAGCAGCGCTGCAATCCTTTTTTTCATAATAATAAATCCTCCTTTTAATTCTTCATAAATTCAATCAGACTTTAATTATACACCACTTTATCACTCTAATGTATAAAAACTTTTCAGACTTTCAAAACTCCGTCAACTTCGTGCTTTTCAAGGAACTTTTCCATAGCCTTGCTCCCCACTACGCAAGTGCATTTATAGGCTGCTGAAAGTCTTTCCCTTGTCTGTCTGATCTTTTCTGAATCCGTGCCCCAGATAAGAAGTGTGGGCAGCTCATCAGGCACTTCCGGCTTATCCAGCTGCTTCTCCTTGGGCAGATAGATCTTTAGCATATTCTCAAGGCTGTCATATTTGACGGGCTTACTTAAGTAGTCGGCAAAACCCTTGGAAATATAACTTTCCCGCGCCCCGAGTATTGCATCAGCGGTAAGCGCGATTACCGGAGTATCCCGAAGAATTCCTATCTCTATCATTTTTTTCAGAGTAGTCTCGCCATTCATTTCAGGCATCATCTGATCCAGCAGAATCAGGTCATAGTGCTTATCCCTGGCCTTCTCAATGCATTCGTCACCGGAAGTAGCAAGATCCAGCCTGATGCCGGTATCACGAAGAAGTCCCTCAATCACACCAAGATTCATCTCATTATCATCCACCACCAGGACATCCGCAGAAGGGGCATAGAGCGTGGTCTCATCAAGTTCCATGTCACTCATATACTTTGCTACAGCGCTGCTAAAGTCGCCGATCGGCTCGCTGTTTACTACCTTCTGAGGGATCATTACCGTAAATGTACTGCCCTCTTCATATTTGCTCTGGACATCAATTGTTCCCCCCATAAGCTCCACAAGCTTTTTCGTTATACGAAGCCCCAGTCCTGTCCCTTCAATATTTCTGTTTCTGTCCTCATCAAGCCTTTGGAAACTGGTAAAGAGCTTGTCCATATCCTCACTTCTTATCCCGACTCCCGTATCTGATACCCTGATATTAAGGAGCTTGTGATCCTCCTGAAGTTCCTTTTCTTTCCGGGAAAAGACCTCTATGCGAACCTGTCCTTTTTCGGTGTATTTTATGGCGTTGTTGATAAGGTTCAGCATTATCTGACGCAGCCTTATCTCATCGCCAAAAAAGCTGCTTTCAAGAGCCTTATCTACGTCAAATATGTACTCAAGGTCTTTTTTGAGTGCTTTATGTCTTGTCATATTGATCACATCATTAAGGACTGACGCTGTATTATACTCAGCGGGGATTATCTCGAAACTTCCGGCCTCAATCTTGGAAAGATCAAGGATATCGTTAATGAGCGATAAAAGTGTATTTCCTGCGCTCTTAATATCCAGAGCGTACTTTTTGATATTGCTCTCTTTTGTATCCCTTATTATCATCTCATCCATTCCAAGAATGCCATTGAGAGGGGTTCTGATCTCATGGGACATGTTGGCGAGAAATTCATCCTTTGCCTTGCTGGCATGCATTGCCTCGTTTGCAGAAAGCCTTATACCGATGAGCTGCTTGATGGTGTGAATTCCCGCACAGATAAGAAACCCCAGAAGTCCTATGGACATTAAGAGTCCTGAGAAAACGCCATTGTGTGCAAAGATATATGAAAAGATCTGTCCGACTGCGGCAACAGCAAGAACGACAAATCCAACAGCAACATACTCATAGCTCTTTGTAAGTCCCCGCATTGTGTCGCTGACAATAGTGGTCGCTATGATAACTATGGTAACCAGGCAACAAAATGCAGCTACATTAAAACTCTTTGTAAGGGGAACAAGTCCAGAAACAAAAAGCGCTGCGATCACCACAAAGACTGCGACTTCAAATAATCCTACAACAGTAAGGATCTTGGTATAGCGCCTCTCCTGAAGGGAATCGATGAATATGATAAACGGGATTGGGAGGAGCATAACCATAAGAAAAGGAGTATCAGACATAACCGAGATATTCCTTGTATAAAACTGCCTGAAGATTGAATTCGACAAAACCCAGCACGCTCCAAGCATTACACCGATGGACAAATGCTGCATCTCAAGATATTTCTTGTAGATAATCCCATAGACAACAGCTGCAACATAGCATATAAATCCCAGACTCAGGATCATCATACCAACAACAAGCTCTGCCCCATACGAAGAGAAGAAATGCGCCCATATGCCAATTTCTGTCCCGTAATACACCTCATAAACAAATCCCGAGTTGTACTCGTAGTTCAGCCATAGCTCTTTTCCCGCATCTTCAGGATACAAAGGAACCATCAGATACACCTCAGCAGATCTGTCTCCAAACAGGGAGTCATCGCCTGTAATCACCTCTCCACGCTTTTCGCCATCGATAAAAACTTCCATATCCATACCGCGAAAACACACTGCGCTGTAATTCTTATGTATATCCTCGGGCAATGTGGTTCTGAGTATTACATCACCATCAGTTCTACCAGGTAGTGAAAAAGGCTCTGTAGAGCCGTCCTCATTTACCTTTTCCCACTTATCACCGGGAAGTTCATCGCATATAAAGCCATCCTTTGGTGTATCATATGGAAAAGCATATTCTCCTATAAAAATGTATCCGAAGGTAAGAATTATAAGCACCTTAAGCGCAATCTTTACATATTTCATTCAATCGTACCCGCTATTTCCTTTATCAGATCTGCCGCATCATCATATAGAAAATCAGAAATGTGTTTTATGGCCAGCTCCAGTTTTTCTCTCTGGGTGATCCTGAAGGGATATCCCATAAGCTGTTTGGAAAGTTCTGTGGATTTCTCGTCATCAAAATCATCCAATGCTTCAAGAAGGGCAGTTACTATCTCTTTTGCCCTATCAGCATCTATCTCATCAGCAGGAGGTTCAATGTCAGCTTCTCCAACAGGCCCAAGCAGAAGCACCAACTCCTCATATTCCCGCATTATTTGGGGACTGTTTACCCTGACAAAAGAAATATCTCCCCTGGCCGAAGCCTCTTCAAGGCTCTCAAAGCCCTTTGAAAGCTCCATGGCACCAAGCATTTTGGCATTGCTCTTAAGGGCATGAACCACGACTTTGTAGTTGTCCATATCGCCTGCGCCGAGGTATCCTTCAAGCTTAGTTCTGCCATCATCAAAGCCCTTATAAAAACGGCGAAGGGCAGAGATGTATTTCTCCTGCCCTCCCGTATATTCCAGACCTGCGTCTGTATCTATTCCTTTTTCCTTTAGAAAACTAATATCAAATTCCATACGACTGTCTCTCCACACTCATCCAAGAACATCGATTATCTTTGCCACCAGTTCTGATTTTTTGGTGGGCTTGATAATATATCCCTGAGGCATAAGATCAACCAAAGTCTTTACCACAGTTTCTTTTTCCTTGACCCCCGTGAGAAATATGATGGGAATATCCTCAAGCTCTTTTCTCTCCCGTATCCTGCTCATAACCTCAGGGCCATCCATCTGTGGCATAATGTAATCAAGAAGTATCAGGTCAACTCTCCTTTTGGAAAGAAACTTAAGCGCGTCTTTCCCTGAACCCACAAGAGTAACATCATAAAACTCCTTAAGGTGTTCCTTTATCTGAACCAGCATTTGAGGGGAGTCATCCACCGCCAGAATGTGCCTTCTTACTATCTTGTCCGGATCGGGATTTACAAACTCAGTAAGAAGAGCGTAGTCGTCATCTTCCCCATCATATTTTTTCTCAATTTCCTCAAGCTTGTCATAGAGCACAAAAAGCGATACAGGTCTTGAGAGGAAGAACATACGCTCAAGGCCTGTGTACTTGATAAATAACTTTTTGTCCTCGGGATTGGTCACCACGATCAGACTGATAGCCCCAAGCTTTGCGCACTCTTTGAGGATGTCATATGTCTGCACAGTTTCTTTAGTCTCGTTTCCAAGGCATATTATTATGACTCTTGGCATTTCATTTGGAACCGTCTGAAAAAGAGTATCCTGCCTGGCAGCACACTTTATAACGGAATAATCCCTGTCCTCAGCCAGATGATTACAAATGTCCGTAGCAATTCTTCTGTTCTTGCCTGTTACGAGTATTTTGAGTTTTTTCATTATTCTCCTGTCTTTATCAGTTTCCAAGTACCTGCATCGTCCATCCGCCGCTAACAGCCATTAGTCCGACTTTTGTTCCATCAGCCACCGCAGCATCGGTCTTACTTGTGGCGATTATCTCTGCTCCGTCATCAAAACGCACCTGATACTGTCTGCCACCCAGATTCATCACAACATTTCCGATGGCATCAAAGTTTTGGAGCTGTCCTTCTTCGGTTGAAAGGCCGCCAGTGGCACCAAGCAGCATTTCATCAGAAAGCTGTATATTTTTGTTATCTGCCATAGCTTGTTCTCCTTTTTTCACAACATTTCTGCTTTTACAGCTTCAATATATCAGCGCAAGAATTCCTATACAATGAATCTTGTTTATTCGGTCATTTTTTATGTCTATTCGGTATTAATCACCTTTGTCTTCGGTCTTTAAAAGCTCCTCCAGTTCTCTGTTCATCTGCCTTATCTGCCTCTTCCAGACGAAGTATTCAAAGAGCCAGATCAGTGCGTAAATTATTGTAAATGCTATAAACACAATAAGAAGAACGCTGTGAGGGAACCACCCAAGTACCTCACTTAAAGTAAGCATTGTAATAAAGGTTATGATGTAGTGGGTAAATGTAGCTCTTCCAAGTCCCCAGTCCTCAATGTCATATACAATGGTTCCGCCCATACCTACAACTCCCATAAGGCCGGAACACAGGAACTGCACAAGTATCATTATCCTGTTATCAAACATGCTCGCATCCCCGGTGAATGTTATAAGAAAAACATCAACCATCAGCCCCATGGCAAATCCAAGGATAGCTCTGAACATAAATTTAGCCTTTATATCCATCGTTACCTCCTTTCGCCAATACAGCTTTGAGGTTCTTTATTCTTCTTCGTGCAACCCATGTGCTGTCCCCATTCTCAAGTAAAACTCCAATGGTTCCGACAGAAGAAAAATCAAAGCTCTTCACCTTGCGGATGTTTATGATCTCTGACTGGGAAATGCGTACAAATCTTTCGCTGTCCAGAAGATCTTCAAGCTCTTTAAGGTTCTTTCTCACCTCATAAACTCTGCCCGAGGTGTGCACAAGAACCTTTCTGTTTGCAATGTACATCCTTATTATCTGTCTCTGAGGCAGCATAACCACACTATCCTTGAAATATGCCGGTATCATTGGAATCTTCTTGTTGGCATATCCCTGGATAGCTGCTATAACTCCCTCCACGTCCTCATTGCGCTCATTATTTGTTATCAGCACAGTGAGTTTTTTACAGTCTTTGTCAATATTCAGCTTAATATCCAGTAAGTCTGACATTTTGCCCTCACAATAAATGTTTGTTGTGTCATTTGAACTTTTTGGTCATTACTGTGTGATTAAATTCGCCATCATGATCATACTTCATCTCATCCATGATCTTTTTAGCCATAAAAATCCCAAGTCCTCCCTTAGCCCGCTGCTTTAGAGGCATGTCGACATTGGGATCAGGCTTTTTTGTTGGATCATAGGGAATTCCCTCGTCTGTTATCTCAAGGCTTATGACATCTTCCGCGGGAAAACTTGTAGTGAGCGTAAAATCCCCGGGTTCCTCCGGATAGGCATAGCTCACCACATTCACCAGCATCTCCTCGAGAGCAAGCTCTATCCTCTGGGCCACTATCATCTCGCATCCGGCATCCAAAAGCTCTCCGATGACAAAAGAAGTAGCCATCCCTACGTTGCCAAGCTCGGCTTTAATTGTCAGTTTCTTCTTTTTATTCATACATCACTCAATGTTGATATAATCCTTAAACCCGGTTATATCCAGTACTTCCAGCACCTCAGGGGACACATTCTTTATCGAGGTATTTCCACCCCTCTCATCCACATATTCCTGAACCCAGAACAGGATCCTAAGGCCTGCAGATGCAATGTACGTAAGTCCGTCAAAATCAAAATAGATATTCTTGATTTCCTTTGGCATATCATTGAGCTTCTCATCAAGATCCATTGCACTTATGGTATCAAGTTTGCCCTTCACACCGATAAACAGATCTTCTCCCTTTACATCCCATGTCATTTCCATATGCGTTCTCCTTTGTGTCTTTTGTCAGGCATCCACTCTCTGGCGTTCCACCAGATCTGCGAAAAATCCGCCTTTTGCAATCAGTTCATCATAGGTACCGTCCTCAACGATATGCCCCCCGTCAAAGACCAGTATCCTGTCACACTGCCTGATAGTTGAAAGCCTGTGGGCGATCACTATCCTCGTGCAGTTCATCTCATCAAGCGCCTTAGAAACTTTCCTTTGAGTAATATTATCCAGAGCAGAAGTCGCTTCGTCAAATATCAAAAGTTTCGGTTTTGGTGCAACAGCTCTTGCTATCATAAGCCTCTGTTTCTGCCCGCCGGAGATACCTCCGCTTCCCTCAGAAATCAGCGTATGCATACCCATGGGCATGAGCTTAATGTCCTCATCAATTCCCGCTATTCTTGCCGCCTCCCAGGCCTCATCCAGGGTCAGCTGGGGAGCAGCTATAACGATGTTTGAGAATATGTCTCCGGAAAAGAGCTTTCCGTTCTGGGTAACTACTCCTATATGCTTTCTAAGGGACTTGAGATCAACTGAGTTTATGTCTTTTCCATCGTAGAATATTCCGCCCTTGGTAGGCTTCTCAAATCCAAGAAGAAGTCTTACCAGTGTTGATTTTCCGCATCCAGTCTTACCCACAATTGCCACATACTGTCCGGGCTTGATCTTAAGGGAAAGGTTGTCGATTATAACAGGCGAGTTTTCCTCATACTTAAAAGTAAGGTTGATTATCTCGATTGCTCCGCTTAGCCTTGTAAGGGTTTCTTTGTTCTCTGCAATCTCCGGTACTGCCTTAAGTATGGGCTCAGCCATCTCAAAGGTTGGTCTTATGTTTGCAGCAATCAGCGCCATGCCAAACAGTGACATAAATGCACCGGACACCATTCCGTAAGCCGTGTTAAAGGCGAAGTACTCAGCCGTTGATACATGGGTAACAATAGCCTGATTGTACATTACAATAGTTCCGATTATTGAAATCGCAGAGCTTATAACCGAATTGATCTTAATGAACATCGGTGGATTGTACTGAAGCTCAACGCCTTTTGCATAGAGATCCCCCCATCTTGAGAATGCTCTCTTTTCTGCACCTGTAAGCTTGATCTTCTGGATTCCGGTGATTGCCGCATAGCTCATACCATTTTCCTTGGAATTAAGGAGCATCTGCTTCTTGGTAAGCTTCATCTGCAGCAGGGACGAAATCACAGAGAAACCCACAGTAATAATAATTATGATAAGTGCAGGAACTACAAGTCCCGGGGCATATGCAAATATCTGCGTTATGTATATAAGGGAAAAGACAGATGTCAGTCCCGTATTAAGTATGACCGAAACAAGCGTTGAGCACAGCGAGTTCACATATGAAGCCCTGGAAGAAAGTTCACCTGAGCTGTACTGCTTAAAGAACCCTGCAGGCAGTGACAATATCCTCATCATCGTCGCTGCCTCAACACAAATGCTCATCTTAGTGTCTATCCTTGTGGAAATAAGGCTCTTTGCTGCCCCAAGAAGAAGTCCGCCCCAGGACGCACATAGCAGGAATACCGCAGTAACAGCAAGAAGCGAAACATCGCCGCTGTCAATTACATCCCTGAACAGGAACAGGTTAATCCTTGGTGTCAAAAGACCTACCAGCGCAACCACAAGAGTTGCAAGGATTATCAGTACATAATCCACCGGCTCAATGACCTGTACAATATACTTTGCAAGATCAACAATGCCAAGCTTCTTTAAGGGGAATGGCCTGTAGAATGCGTAAGCTTCTTTTTCAAAGAGCTCCTCATTCCTGTCATCTATAATGGTCATTTTCCCTGTCAGATCATCCAGATATGTGTAGTGGCTCATTCCAAAGGGAAGAAGTGCAACAGGGGATCCATCTCTTTTCCTGTAGCCAAGCATTGCCCCAAAGGCGTCTTTGTGCCATCCCTTTGTAAGCTCAACCCTCCTGTACATAACACCGGCTGAGTGCAGAGCAAAGTCCAGCTTTTCCTCCACTGTTTCCATTTTCTTTGGAATATCTTTTTTCCGGACATGGTAGTAGCGCAGGATGTCATCAATGGCATTCTGGGTCTTTTCCACCTCATCCATCATTTGGGCAGACTTATCCCCGGTGACTGCACCTGCTATATTTCTGAAGGTCCGGTCAAAGGCCTGTTCATCATTCTGTTTTCGAAGTCGAATTTGATTGTCAAACCAGCCCATATTTACTCACTTTGTACAAGCTCTCTGTAATAGCCGCCCTTAGCGTAGAGTTCCTCGTGTTTGCCTCTGTCCACAACTACTCCGTGGCTTAAGACAATTATCTCGTCGCAGTCCCTTATTGTTGATAGTCTGTGTGCAATAACAATACATGTGATGCCTCGCTCCTTGATGGCATTTACAACGTCATATTCAGTCCTTGCATCAAGTGCGGATGTAGCTTCATCAAGGATAACGATTGTGGGATCCTGGGCAAGGACTCTTGCGATCTCCATTCTCTGTCTTTGTCCTCCCGAGAAGTCCTTACCACCCTCTATCATCTTATGCTCATAGCCATTATCCCTGGCCACGATATCTTCATGGATCTGTGCATCTCTTGCAGCCGCGATCACCTCAAAATCCTTAATGGATTCATCCCACATCTTTATGTTGGAAGATATTGTATCCTCAAACATGATGATGTCCTGGTCTACTACAGCAAGGGATCCGGTGAATACACTTCTGTCTATATCCTTCATTGGGATTCCATCAAATAGGATTTCCCCTTCCCAGGGACTGTAAAGCCCTGAAAGAAGCTTGGCAAGCGTAGACTTTCCGCAGCCGCTCTCTCCCACAAATGCTACTCTCCTTCCTGGTTCAAGTTTAAGCGAGAAGTCCTTTATAAGAGGTTCAGCAAGTTTGGAGTATCCAAAAGTGATGTTTTTCATCTCTACATTTCCGCGGAGTTTCTTGTAGCTGCCCTCTTCCCTTAAGTTTCTGCATGCTCCGCTTTCATCATCCGGATACTGCATAACATCTTCTATACGCTCCATATCGGTGCGCAGCTCCTGCAGAGTCTGTCCCGTTGAAATGAACGTTGAAGCAGGCGCTGAAAAAGATGCCAGGAATCCCTGAAATGCAGTGATCATACCCAGCGTAAACTTACCATTTATCACCAGGTATACTCCCATGGCCAGAACCAGTGTATTGGTAAATGCCGATACCAATGACGGAATGCTGCCCAGGTATTGGTTGAGCCTTGCAAACTTAACCTTCTGTGTGTTGACACTTGCCTGATATCCGGCCCATTTCTGGAAATATCCATCCTCAGCTCCGCTGCTCTTTATGGTCTCTATCATCTCAATTCCGGCAGTAGTGCAGCTTGAAAGCTTACCTGAATCTCTCATCTGGATTCTGGCAATATTAACCCTCTTTGCTGAAATTATCCTGGATATCAGCATGTTTATTACTATCGATGAAATTCCTATCATAGTCAGGATCACGCTGTTCTTTAGCATGACCACAAGATAGAACACCATCATAAACGCATTAAGCGCAAGAGGTGCAAAGGTATAAATGAGGGAATTTGAAATAGTAGCATTTCCCGCTCTACGCGACAGAATGTCTCCCGCATATCTCTGGGAAAAGAAATCCATCGGAAGATTCAGTACCTTCCACATATAGGACGTGGTGCCATATATAGACATCTTGCCGTCAATACGCCTGGAATAAATTGTGCTGATAAACTGTGACAATATCTGAATAAATCCAAAGACAGACATTACGATTATAAATGGTATGTGCCAGGAAAGGTCTTTTCCCGTAAGCAGCCTGTCCATAAATATTCTGGAGAATACCGGATTGATGACTCCGATAAGTGAGGAGATGATATTTGTGGTAATGACAAAGGCTATGGCAATGCCGCATCCAACAAGTCTCGTCCTTGCGAAATCCAGAGTTGACCTCTGCTTTCCGCCCGGCTCAAAATTCTCCGATGGGGAAAAGAGAACGCACAGTCCCGTAAATTTTTCGTCAAACTCCTCCATGGATACCGTAACTGTACCTTTTGCAGGATCGTTTAAATAAACTTTGCCATTTTTAAAACCATTTACTACAACAAAGTGATTAAACTCCCAATGAGCGATGCATGGGAATGTGCCATTGTCACGAAGATAATCCGGCTCATAGCGATAGCCGTTGGCATTGAGGCCATAATTTCGTGCTGCGCGCATGACATTAAGAGCATTTGAGCCATCCCTTGAAACTCCGCAGTCACGGCGCACCTGCTCCAGTGGAATCCACTTGTCATAATAGGCAAGGACCATGGCAAGAGATGCAGCTCCGCATTCAAGTGCTTCCATCTGCATTATAAAGGGAACCTTTGCCACCTTTCCCTGCACTGGTTGTTTAACAGCTTTGTCTTTTTTCATTGTTTGCCAAATATAAACGAAAGAGGTGATATTCTCTCTGTAACAAGTTTAGCTTCGTAGACGCCTTCCGGAACAGTTCCGTCAACATCTATCTCGTAAACCCACTCTCCAAGCTGCATATCCCCCACAAACATTACATAAGAATCAGTATCTGTCGCTATAGCGACCGGCTTGGCACTTCGAAGCGATACCTTATACTCATCCCTGTTAATCTTTACATGCATATCATTTGTAAATCTGTCGTCATATTCTCTCTTTACCAGGCAGTCAATATCCGTACCATCGGATATGCACACCGCGGGTACTGTTGAATCTATATGCCCTAAAACGCCAAACACGCAGGCTCCCACAAGGATTATCATTATTGCAAGAAGCACAAACCACACGCCGGGGTTAGTGAGCTTCACGTAGTCATTTAGCTGATCGGGAGATGAGATTCGCTCTATTGATTTATCTCTGAATACGGTTTCATTTTCCGCCACGATGATCCTGCCTCCTTTTTTACATAAAAATACATATTTATTTTACCAATTATTCATGTACAATTAAACGTTTTTTGCTTATTCGGTCGTTTTTAATGTCTATGCGGTCGTTTATAAAAATTTAATCGGAAAAGAGATTGAAAGCATGCTATGATTCTAGTAGTAGCTACCAATATGCCACAGTGATTTTCAGGGGAATTCTGATGCTGATAATGATCTTAAAGATGAGCACCATTGTGCTCAGCCATGTTCTATTAACAGTTATTCTCTGGAAAATATACAGAAACAAAGAACTGTCCATCGGTCAGCGGATCCTGATCGGTGTGATCTATGGTTGCTGCGGCATTTTTGCAAATCATTTCAGTGTAAACTACGGACATTCACTCTTAAATGTCAGGGACTTAAGCCCTCTGACTGCAGGTCTTTTCTTTGATCCCGTTTCGGGCATTATTGCCGGTTTCATGGCGGGCATCGAGAGATATATCATCGGCACATACTTTGGCATCGGTTCTTATACCCGTCTTGCCTGCAGTATATCCACCTGCCTTGCAGGCGTTCTTTCCGCAATCCTTACCATTTTCATATTCAAGAGAAAAAAGCCTTCTGCTCTCTACGCCTTCTTTATGGGCGCTGTAGTAGAAGTATTTCATATGTATATGGTCTTCGTAACTCACAGAGAAGACCTTATCAAGGCTCTATCCATCGTCAAAAACCACTCAGGTCCGATGATTCTTTTCACCGGTCTTGGTCTTATGCTGGAGTCCATAGCCCTTAGAGTCTATGCAAAAGAGTGGGAAAACCCGTTTAAGAAGCGTCCCGACTCAAAAATTGAAGTTTCGCAGAAATTCAGGTTCTGGATGTTCCTTTTTACCTTCATTGCTCTTGTTGGTAATTTCTTTTTCAATTACTCACTGCAAACAAGGATGGCCAAAGTAACTGCCGATTCAACCTTGGAAGCAGGCACGCTGGACATTAAATCCCACTATGATCATCTTATAAAAGTAGACGGAAATACTATGTCTACAATTGAGTTCCATGTGGGAAACGAAGGCACTTTTGACATAATAAAAAACGGAACAAGATTCGTTGCAGGAAATCACACTCCTCTTCTTGTTCCAACATATGTAAAAAATGCACTTAAAGGAAGGGAAAGCGGAGAATACTTCTCCTTTGAATACTACGGAACCATGTCCAGGTGCAGGTTTGAAGTACTTGATGAAAACACTACTCTGCTCGTCACTCTTCCCGAACATGAAATATACGATACCAGGGACACTCAGGCGTATGAGACAGCTTTTTCAAATATTATCATGATGGCTCTTTTATACGTGATAATTTCAATGCTGGTCCAGAAGATCGTTGTTGATAACCTTGAAGCAGTTAATGCCTCCCTTGGAAAGATCACCAATGGAAACCTTCATGAGGAAGTATCCGTATACGACTCCTCAGAATTTGCCTCCCTTTCAGATGACATCAACACCATGGTTGACGCCCTTAAGGGGTATATTGACGCAGCGGAAAAAAGAGTTGAACAGGAGCTGGTTTTTGCCAAAGGTGTTCAGGCTTCTGCCCTTCCAAAAAACTTTGATCTTGGCAGAAATGATTATGAAATATATGCCACTATGACCCCTGCAAAGGGTGTGGGCGGCGACTTCTACGATTTCTTCTTTGTGGGCCCCGACAAGCTTGCTCTTGTTATGGCAGACGTGTCAGGAAAAGGTATTCCGGCAGCTCTTTTCATGATGCGGAGCAAAACCGCTATTCGTACCGTGGCTGAGCAGGGATTATCACCAAGCCAGATCATGGAAAAAGCAAACCTCGCCCTGTGTGAGGGAAATAAAGAGAAAATGTTCGTAACCGCCTGGATAGGAATAATCGACCTTAAGAGCGGTGTCATGGCATGTGCAAATGCAGGACACGAATATCCTATGCTTAAGACCGGGGATCAGGACTATGACGTTTTTAAAGACCCTCACGCACCCATACTTGGACTTATGAAAAAGATAAAATACAAAGAGTATGAGCTTGTCCTTAAACCTGGAGATGCTCTTTTCGTTTATACCGACGGCATTCCTGAAGCTGTAAGCGAGGATGATACCCCCTTTGGACTGGATAGAATAAAGGCATCCCTCAATGCTAAGAAGGATGCCCCAATGACTGACATATTAAACAATGTTTATGATGATATTAAGAAATTTGCCGGCTCTACCGAGCAGTTCGATGATATAACCATGCTGGGCTTTAGATATCTTGGTTGACCTTTTCTTTCATCTCTTCCATGCTCGCCTGATAGGTAGTGGATGACATGGTTGGGTTACCGGCGATAGTGCGCTCTCTGTACCACTCAAAAAAGTTCTTCACAGGAGCGGGTGTAAGTCTTGATTTTATAACTCTATACTTTGCATAGAGTTCCAAAACCTCTTCTCTTGCGTTTCCAACATAAGCTGCAGGATCCAGCTTCATCTTTTCTTTTACCACACTAAAGGTTTTCTCCAGCTTGTCACTTACAGCATCCATACGCTCGCCAATGCCTGAACTGATCGCAGAAGCAGCATTTCCAATATTGTTCCCAACACCTGCCCCAAAAGCATATGCTGCACTTCCAATACCGGCAGCCGTATTTGAGATGCCTTCCACTCTTGCTTCAATTCCTTCTCTCACATCCTCGCCCTTGAATGCGATGATAACATCGAGGCGCTTTTGCATTCTTGCCATCTCAGCCTTAGCCTTCTCCATGTAAATAAGTACATCACGAAGATCAAGGGCTGTCTTAAAAGCAATCATGAAATCACAGCTTTCTACAACAATAATAACCACTGTCACACTAGTCAGGATGTTGTAGGGTATGGAAAGAAGTACCTTCTCTATTGGAAGCTGAAGGTAATGGGTAAAGATTACCGTACATAGTCCCCAGGTCAAAGATGATTCAAGACTTATGCGTCCCTGGAAATGGATCTTTTTATGGGAGTAATCCCAATATCTTACCTTGAAAAGAGATTCCATGACCACAGCTGTTATGTACTCAAGTACCGTAGCACCAATGCATCCGGCTAAATATACAAGAAACACATTGTCATAAAAGGGACGTGATGCCAGGAGCATCATGATTCCTCCGCATCCATATAACGGTAAAAAGGGTCCACGCATGAACCCTCTGTTTACAAAATGCTTCTCATGTATTGTGACGTAAGCAGTCTCGAAGCACCAGCCTACAAAGCTATAAAAAAAGAAAAGTGAAAACCACTGCATGGGCAGATAATTAAACATCAAATACTCCCTTACTGCTCAGGATTTGAGAAATCTATAACAGGATTATCAGGCTCAGTAGTCTTCTCCACAGACTGTGCCACAAGAACAGGTCCCTCGCCCTTATACTCAGGCACAAACTGTTTTACAACCTTGGCTGTAACAACAACCCATTCCTTCTCCTTTAGCTCTTTTACCTTATCATACTCGCAGGCAAAGCCAAGGAACTGCATATCCTGGGCGCAGCATGTCATAGCCATTCTGCCTGGAACAAATCTGTTATCAGGAAACTCCGGTGGAATAAGCACCATTCCTTTAAATCTTACAGTCTTGCCCTCATATCTCTCCACATGATCAAGGGCATCAAGATAAAACATGCCATAACCATAGTTGTTGAGATCTATCGGGTTTGCATTAAGATCAAAAGGAAGATCTTCATCAAGAGTTACATCAACTTCTCCCTCCTGATCCTCGAAAATAATGTCAGCCTTCTGATTGATAGCCTTGACATTTCTCTTATAGGAAGGAAGCGTCTCAATAAGTCCGTCACATCTGTTAAAGAGGATAAGATCGGAATTCCTTATCTGCTCTGCAAGAAGTGACTTCATGTTACTAAAATACAGCTCAAAGCTTGAAGCATCGATTACTGTTATCTGCTGCTCCAAAGCCCAGATTACAGGAAGTTTCATCTCTTTGTAGTTCCACATGCCGTTGTACTCAATAAGCACGCGCTCAGGGCTGTGTTTCTTATCAAGCTCGATAAGGGCTTCGGGATTGAAGTCCTCCTCGTCCTCGATATATTCGATGACCGTGTTGGTATTCTTTAAAAGCTTGTCCTCATATCCGTTTTCGCCCTCTTCGCATACGATAAGAAGGGTCTTGCCCTTTGTGCGGAAGTAAGGCTGCGCAATGGTATATCTGAAGAAATCAGTTTTGCCAGCGTCAAGAAATCCATTTATAACATATACGGGTTTCATAAATTCAGTTCTCCTTATCATGGTAAAAGACCTTATGAAAGTCTTCTAAAAAGCTTCTGAAGATTATCTTCATTGAGCTCTGAGCCGATTACGCAGAACTTACCTGTAACATCAGCAGCTCCGCTTCTTACATCAGCTTCTCCCGGTACATAGTCAAACTCGATCCATGTTCCGTCTGTTGAAGGAACAACACCCTTTGTACGAAGAACGATACCGTAGGTCTCTTCGTCTTCAAGTTTAGCGAGCATGCCTTCGATCTCTTCCTTAGTATATTTAAGAGGTGTTTCCATACCCCAGCTCATGAAGATGTCGTCGGCGTCGTGATCATGCTCGTGGTCATGATCGTCCTGATCATGGTGATGATGCTCATGGTCGTGGTCATGCTCATGCTCGTCGTGGTCGTGATGATGGTGCTCGTGCTCATGGTCATGATCGTCGTGGTCGTGATGATGGTGCTCGTGCTCATGGTCATGATCGTCGTGATCGTGGTGATGATGGTGGCACTCACACTCCTCGTCATCGCACTCTCCTTCAGGATGTGCCATGTAAATTACAGAACCATCCTCAGCAACTACCTTGTGGCTTCCATGATCGTGATGATGATGATGGTGGTACTCATGCTCCTGCTCCATAACCATCTTAAGGAGTTCAGCCTCGAGATTGTTGTTGCCCTCAAAGGTATCCAGGATCTCTTTTCCGGAAATCTGATCAAGTGGAGTAGTGATCACTGTAGCCTTCTTGTTGTGCTCTCTTATAAGCTCAACAGCTGTCTCAATCTTGGCCTGGTCAGCCTTGTCACATCTGGTAAGGATGATTGTTCCGGCATTCTCGATCTGGTTGATGAAGAACTCACCGAAGTTCTTGATATAAACCTTGGCCTTGGTTGCATCAACAACTGTAACTGCGCTGTTAAGCTCCATGTTGTCATCTGCATCTGCGATGTTCTGGATGGCTCTCATAACATCAGAGAGCTTACCAACACCTGATGGCTCGATAAGGATTCTCTCAGGTGCGTACTGCTCCATAACCTGCTTAAGGGATGTCTCAAAATCACCAACAAGTGAGCAGCAGATACAGCCTGAATTCATCTCAGTTATCTCTATTCCGGACTCCTTAAGAAATCCACCGTCGATTCCGATCTCACCGAATTCGTTCTCAATAAGAACAACCTTTGTTCCTGCGAGAGCTTCTTTTAAAAGCTTCTTTATAAGAGTTGTTTTGCCGGCTCCAAGGAAACCGGATATAATATCAATCTTTGTCATTTTCGCTCCAATCTGCACAGCCAATTCTGTGCTATAACTCATATACCACATTTATTCTATGCAGATGAATTGTTAATGTCAAGAAAGCCGCCCGGTGGGTTTCCATATCAGTATCCGGCAGTTGCATTAACAATCTGGTTTGCAACCTTTCCGCAGCTTCTGACATACACCACTTCAGTTATGTGCTGGGATTCCTCTTCAGAAGGCTCAAAGGTCCATTTATCTATCGATAATCCACCACACATATGTATTGGCGGTTCATCGGATCCATCAAAATCATCATATTTAGGCATCTTTGAATCGCAGAATCCGCAGCCCCAATAAGAATACGTAGAAGTATCATCCTCTTCATTACCATCCCAAGTATGCATCAAAACATATTTTCTTGCCTGTGATCCCATATATTCAATATGATAATAGGGTCTTTGAAAGCATCCTCCGGCATCTTTAGTCTGATAGTCATCTCCGTATGCATCCTGCCCTCCATTATCAGAATCATTGTCGCTAATCCCATCTGAACCATTTGTGTGATGATGATAAGTGCAATGCACAACAAGGTCCTCTTCCCTTACTTTCATCTCGATGCTCATAATAGCATTGGATATCTGCTCAAATGTAGCATCATTGGCAACTTGAATGTTTTTTGTCGCTAATGCGGAAGCTACCGACCGTTTTCCATCAGCGACAGATGTAAAAGACGCATCAACCTTCTTCTGGTATTCACTTAGCATCTGCTTTAACTCTGCGTTATTGTTGTTCTGATTGTTGGTGATACTTGTCATCTGATTATTGATGCTTGTGTTCATTGAGTTAAGCTTTTGATCAAATGAAGAGTTGAGGGTATCAATCTTATTGTTAGTTTCTTTTGACTTTGAATCGATTTTCCCCCCAAGAGTACTATTGATAGTGCTTGTTGACGCCTCAACCTTACTATTGATATTGCTGTTGATATTGTCTTTTGTGGAATCCATCTTGCTGTTTACATTCTTGTTGATGTCATCCTTGGTGGAATTCATCTTACTGTTTACATTGTTGTTAATATCGTCCTTGGTGGAATCCATCTTACTGTTCACATTGTTGTTGATGTCGTCTTTTGTAGAGTCCATCTTGGTGTTTACATTGTTGTTGATGTCGTTTTTTGTAGAGTCCATCTTGGTGTTCACATTGTTGTTGATGTCGTCTTTTGTAGAGTCCATCTTGGTGTTTACATTGTTGTTGATGTCGTCTTTTGTAGAGTCCATCTTAGTGTTTACATTGTTGTTGATATCATCCTTGTTGGAGTCCATCTTGTTTCCAAGCTCTGTGTTGGCCTCTTCCATGCTCTTTCCAAGCTTTTCAAATAGCTCGTTCATCTCCTTGCTGAGACTGCTTATTTCATTCTTAAAAGTATCCAGCATCTGTGCGTTTTCCTCAGAAAGCTGTTCCTGGAGATTAGAAAGTTCACTTAAAAGCTCCTTATACTGCTCGTACATCTCCTTTGTAAGATCATCGTACTGGGTGTCCATCTTGTCTGTGATGTCTTTATGCTGCTCATCAAGTTTCTTGTTAAGGTCGCTGTTCTGATCGTCAAGCTTCTCAAAGAGCTCACTGTTTTGATCATCGAGCTTCTTGTTAAGATCACTGTTCTGATCATCAAGCTTCTTATTGAGGTCACTTTTCTGATCGTCAAGCTTCTCAAAGAGATCACTGTATTGTTTGTCGAGCTTATCGTTCAGATCATTGGTTTCCTTGTCAAGTTTGTCGTTGAGCTCACTATTTTGCTTATCTAGCTTGTCGTTGAGGTCACTATTTTGCTTATCAAGTTTGTCGTTAAGATCACTGCTTTCCTGATCAAGCTTATCTGAGAGATCGTTGTGTTTCTCGTTGATTTCCTTAGTAAGGACTTCGTGCTTTTCATTGATATCTTTTGTTACAATCTCATGCTTCTCATTTATATCCTTAGTTACAGCTTCATGCTTATCATTGATATCCTTAGTTACAGCTTCATGCTTGTCATTGATATCTTTAGTTACAGCTTCATGCTTGTCATTGATATCTTTGGTTACAGCTTCATGCTTGTCATTCATGTCCTGTGTCAGGTCCTTGCTCTGCTTATCCATATCCTTGGAAAGCTTTTCATCCCCCGCTCTTACTGCAGCCTGAAGCTCATCAACAAGGCTCTTTGTACTGCTCTGAACATTGTTATACTGGTCTTTGATATTATCCAGTTCGATTTCAAGCTGTGCAAGATATTCACTTCTCTGCTTTGCAGACAGCTCATCCCCATCCTTAACTGTCTCCTTAAGTTTCTCAATGTTTGTCTGTGTTGTTGTAATTGTCTCATGGAGAGAATTAAGATCCTTGCCAAGGCCATAAACCTTGTCATTAACTGTGTTTGTGATCTTCTCTGTGTTTGTGATTTTCTCTGTGTTCTGAGTGTTTATCTTTTCCCTCTCAAGCTCTTTTGCCGCATTCTTCTCATTGTAAGAATCAATGCTTTTCTTACTCTCTTCGATTGAGGCATCAAGACCTGTCAGATAGGCACTTAACTCATCGAGCTTTTCGGCTGTCTTTTCATTGTTTTCCTGTCCAAGCTGTTCCAGCTCTTCTTTTGTCGATGCTGAAACTATTGCCGGTGTAGATAAATAAATCAGTCCCCCACATAAAATCAGCGCAATCACAACTGCGATTGCAACTACAACAGTGTCATGGCGCCTTAGCTTTTTAAATAGCACCTTGATTGAATTGTTTTGTTTTGTCATTTTGTCTTTAAAATTCATAACTCTCCCTTTCTGTTTACCGCAGCAGGGAATACAAATGACATGGCACGCCCCGCCACAAAATCAATAAGTATTAAAAAAAAGTGGAAAATCATCAGGTGAACACCTGTGACTTCTAGTCAGTTGAATACCGACAAAAAATGATTATACCTGTCCGGTCCAAAAAAGCAAGAGGGAATTTTACTTTTTTTGTCTTTCAGCTATAATTGAACTTGGTCCAAACATAGACAGAAAGTAGATTTCAGATACATGAAAATTTTTAAGAAAACTGATCTTTATCTCATAGGCGGACTACTTCTGGGATTTCTTTTGATACTGCTTGTTATCTCTTTTGTAAAAAAGCCCGGTAACTATGTGACTGTAAGCGTTGATGGCGTGGTAAAAGAGTCCTTTCCCCTATCGGAAGATGCGGAAGTAACCATAGAAGGATACGACGGTGGTGTTAACACGCTGATCATTAAAGACGGAAAAGCTTATGTTGCTGACAGCTCATGTCCTGATCATCTCTGCGAGAAAATGGGACAGATCAGCAGCACAGGACAGTCAGTCATCTGTCTTCCAAATCGTGTAGTTATTGAAATAACCGGAGATGATCCTGATGAGTATGACGCAATAGTCGGGGGATAAAGATTTGAGCAAAACAAAAAGATTAACTCAATATGGAGTCCTGACAGCCCTGGCAATGGTACTTAGCTACGTTGAAGCTCAGCTCCCGGCGTTTGTGGCAATTCCGGGAATGAAACTGGGACTAACTAACGTGGTAGTGATCTTTGCTCTCTATCACATGGATGATAAGGCGGCCATCATTATAAACATTGTGAGGGTTGCACTAGTATCATTACTATTCGGGACAGCTCTTTCCCTTGCATTTTCACTGGCAGGAGCAGTACTTAGCTATCTTGTTATGATTATTTTAAAGAGATGGGGTAAACCTGGAATTGTGGGAGTAAGCGCTGCCGGAGGCGTCAGTCACAACATCGGCCAGATCATAGTAGCCATGATTGTAATGAATACCCGGGCTATTGCCCTATATCTTCCGGTGCTATGGATAACAGGTGTGTTCAGCGGAGTGCTGATTGGAATAATTGGCGGATTGATCGTCAGCAGAATACCTGCAGAAAAATGAAAAAGCTGCCACGGGGACCTGCCATGGGGACGGTTCTTTTGGCACATTCTGCCATGGACAGAATGTGCCAAAAGAACCGTCCCCATGGCAG
>JAEEGH010002979.1_pt1 | contig 45055 bp, 38 predicted proteins | sample 9134181 | NCBI WGS metagenome assembly JAEEGH01 (sample SAMN16246544, study PRJNA631951) | gut metagenome | biome: gut microbiome; feature: rumen; material: DP-attached | host: Bos | place: Iran: Karaj | collected 2018-10
GGATTGATTATCAGTTGTTTCTTGCTTGAAACGCGAGTTGTGTTGCGGGTAGGTCAGAAAACGAGCAGGCCCGTGATGCCGGCAAGGATAATCACTAGGATAGGGTGGATGCGCGTGAAATAGACGATGCAGAACGATGCCACGCAGATGGCGATGGTGATCATGCGTTCACTGTTCAGGTAGCCGAAGTTCTCGCTGTTCATCAGCAGCAAGGCGGCCGAGGCAATCAGTCCTACCACTACGGGCCGCAACCCCATGAAGGCACCCTTGATAAAGGGACTCTGGCGATGGCGTTCAATATAGTGGCTGGCGATGAGTGTGAGGATAAACGGCGGCAGAACTACTGTGAGCGTTGCCACAATCGAACCGAATACACTACCGGTGACTACATAGCCGATGTAGGTCGCGCTGTTGATGCCGATAGGACCGGGTGTCATCTGCGAGATGGCGACGATATCGGTAAACATCTGGCTCGTGATCCATCCCGAGTCCACGACTTCGCGCTGGATGAGCGACAGCATCGCATAGCCACCACCGAAGCCGAATAACCCAATCTTCAGATAAGCCCATATCAGTTTCAAGTAGGTCTCAAGCATGGCTTTCCACCTCCTCCCTGTTTACTTCGTTGCCTCCGTTCTCTCCGTTGCCCCCCTTCATCAGCGACCTCAGATAGTAGATATAGCCTCCGATGGCTCCCAGCACGATGAAGATGATGGGGTTGGAGATATAGGGCAGCTTGCTGTAGATGAGCAATGCCACTGTCACGGGGATGATAATGGTTTTCCAGTTGATGCCGGCGCTCTTGGCCGTGGTGAGAACGGGAGCGATAATCAAGGCAACGACAGCGGGGCGGATGCCCTTGAAGATGCGACTCACTACAGCATTGTTCTTGATGGTATCAGGCGTGAGGAAGATGGCAATAGCAAGAATCATCAGGAATGATGGCATGATGGTGCCTAAGGCGGCACAGATGCTGCCCTTCAGCCCCTTCAACCGGTCACCGACAACGACACTGATGTTCACAGCCAGGATGCCTGGCATGGACTGTGCCACTGCCAGCAGGTCAAGGAACTCGTCAAGGGCAATCCACTTGTGCTTTTCAACGATTTCGCGCTGGATGATGCTGATCATGGCCCAACCACCACCAAAGGTGAACGCTCCAATCTTGCAGAACGTCAGAAACAGTTGCAGGTACAACCCGCTGGTTGATTCTCGCTTGTCAGTTAATTGCACGACCTCTCCTCCTAAAAAGTTTACGACCTAAAGTCTAACGTCTAACGTCTAAAGCCTAACGTCTAAAGTCTAAAACCTACTTCTTCCGCTCAAATGTACGCTGCACATGAATCAAGCCATAATTGCTCTTGTTCAAACGGGTACGCATGAGCATCAGGCTGTCAACGTATGCCGTGCGTCCGCGCTTCATGTTATAGCTCACGTAGCCATAGATGCGGCGAACGAGGCGCGTGGTGTCGCTCTGGATGTCAAGACTTACCCAGCCGTCACTGTTAGTACCGCGTGTAATTTGAGCAGTGCCTCCGTCGCTGTAGTCGATATTCAGGCTCACTTTGAAGTCATTGCCTCCACGCAGCAGCTTGTAGGATAGCTGATAGCGGTCTCCGGGCTGTTTATTGGCCTCGGGCGGGAAATCAAAGGTGATGAAACCGCGGCGGGCTCCTGCAGTGAGCATATAGTCGCGTGGACCCTTCCACAGGTCAGCACTGTCGCTGTTGATGTCGGTCTTCAGGTTCCTCAAGTGCTTGCCGTTGGGGCCGCCAGCGCGGGGTGTGGTGCTATGGGTCGGCGCTCCAGTGGGACCAGCCATGATATCCTCGGGTTGACTGTTGTCACGCGGGTCGAGCTTATCATAGCGTTCCTTGAGCTTGTTGACGGCTTTATCGTAGGCCTTATTGTAGTCTTCCATGTTGTGGGCATACCACACAAGCGACGAGTCATAATCCTCTTGGGTAATGCCGTGTTTCTTGAAGATGGATTGCTTCATGACCAGCATGCTCGAGTCGCTCTCATAGTCCATGGAATGGCTGTCAATGTAAGCGTCGGCGAGTTGCAGGTCAACAATCAGGTCGGCCATCTCGTTGACACTGAGAACTCCGTCGGGCGTTCTGCCACACGACAGCAGGACCAGCGTGATAGCGAGCAAGAATGATATCTGAAGCAGGGCGTTGCGCATGGAAAAAATCTTTATTCTTCCTCAGGATTGACTTCAATAGCTTGATCAGTAGCAGCCGTCGGATCTTCTCCGTTCTCTCCGTTTTCTCCGTCCTCTCTGTTCTCTTCACTGCCGGTAGCGGTAGCCAGGTAGCGGGCATAGAACAGGATGAGCACAATGACGCTCACGCTCAACGATGCGTCTGCTACGTTAAAGATGGGCTGGAAAAACACGAAGTGGTTACCGCCGATCCAGGGCATCCAGTCGGGCCAGTTCCATTCACACAGCGGGAAATAGAACATATCCACAACCCTGCCGTTGAACAGGCTGGCATAGCCGCCTTCGGGCGGGAAAAACTGTGCCACTTGAGGTGGCATAGGACTGTTGAAAAGCAGGCCGTAGGCAATACAGTCAATGACATTGCCCAGTGCTCCTGCGGTGATCAGTGCGATGCAGGCGATATAACCTTTGGGTATATCGCTACGCTTGCGCAGGCGCCACAGATAATAGATGAAGGCGCCCGATGCGATGATACGGAACATGGTGAGCAGCAGTTTGCTGCCCAGTTCCATACCGAAGGCCATTCCGTTATTCTCGATGAATACCAGCCTGAACCAGGAGGTAATCATCAACTCTTCGCCATAGTAGAAGTGGGTCTTGACCCAAATCTTCACGGCTTGGTCGATGACAATAACCAGCGCGATAAGGAGCGCTGCAAGTTTGCCGTTAGAAAGTTTCATGACGATAACGTCAACGTTTCTTTTTGCTCTTGGCTTCAATCTCCTTGCCCTCAATCGACAGGGTAGTGTGGGGAACGGCTAGCAGGCGCTCCTTGGGGATGAGCTTGCCCGTGATGCGGCAAACACCGTAGGTCTTGTTCTCGATACGCACCAGGGCTCCCTGCAGCTTGCGGATAAACTCCAGCTGACGTTGCAGCTGTTGACTCGAGATCTCCTTCTGTTGGGTCGAGGCGCCCTCCTCCATCATCTTGAAGGTGGGATTGGACTCATCCACCATGATGTCGTTCTTGAGCTGCTCGTAGTTCTCCTGAGCCTGTTTGAGCTTGGCCAAGATGAGTTCTTTGAACTCTTGCAGTTCGGCATCGCTGTATCTAACTTTCTCTTGCTTTTTGTCCATATTCAGGATATGATTGATGATAATCTGATATTCTTCGGGATTAAGCTTTCTCGACTTTCACGGGAAGCGTCCAGCCATCCATGTCGAGTTCGACAGCGTCAGCAGGAGCAACCTCACCGATGGTGATGCTGTTAGCGAGCACCTGATGGGCGATATAGTCGCCGTAGGTCTTCACTGCCCCGTCGGTGCGCTCGTCGGGAGCGATGGTGACGTTGATCTTGTCGGTGATGTCAAAGTCCTTGCTCTTGCGCACGTTCTGGATGCGGTTCACCAGTTCGCGGGCGATACCCTCAAGGCGCAACGCGTCGGTGACGGTGATGTCGAGGGCGACGGTCAGGTTGCCTTCGTTGGCGACGAGCCAGCCAGGGATGTCCTCACTGATGATTTCCACATCGGCAAGATCGACAACGGCCTGCTGCCCGTCAAGGTCAACGGTGAATTGACCGTCTTTCTCAAACTGGGTAATCTCGGCCTGTGACATGCCGGTGATCTTTGCTGCAAGAGCCTTCATAACCTTACCGTACTTCGGGCCTAACTTCTTGAAGTCGGGTTTTACACGCTTGACAAGGATGCCGGCGTCATTGCCGACGAGCTTGATCTCCTTGACGTTCACCTCACCCTTGATGAGGTCGGCAACGGCTTCAATGTCGCCACGCTGCTGCTCGTCAAGAACGGGCACCATGATGGCCTGCAGCGGCTGGCGAACCTTCAGGTTCTGCTTGCGGCGCAGCGACAGCACCATCGAGGTGATGTCCTGAGTCGTCTGCATGCGCTGCTCGAGCTGCTTGTCGATGGCACTCTCGTCAAACTTGGGGAAGCTGGCCAGATGTACCGAGTCCTCACTGTGCGTGAGGTCGCGGTACAGGCGGTCGCTGTAGAAGGGTGCCACAGGAGCCATGAGCAGGGCAACGGTCTTCAGACACTGGTACAGCGTCTGATAAGCGGCCAGTTTGTCGGTGGTCATCTCTCCGCCCCAGTAGCGCTTGCGGTTCAGGCGAACATACCAGTTGCTCAAGTGGTCACCTACAAAGGTGCTGATGGCACGTGCGGCCTTGGTGGGCTCATAGTCTTCCAGGTCGGCCTGTACCTCGGCAATGAGGGAGTTGAGCGACGAGATGATCCAGCGGTCGATCTCGGGACGTTCGTTCAGGGGCACCTGCGGAGCCTCGGGATTAAAGTTGTCCACGTTGGCATACAGGGCAAAGAACGAGTAGGTATTGTAGAGCGTACCGAAGAACTTGCGGGCTACTTCGGTCACACCTGCCTCGTCAAACTTCAGGTTGTCCCAAGGCGATGAGTTGCTGATCATGTACCAGCGCAGCGGGTCGCTACCGTATTTCTCAATGGCACCGAACGGGTCAACGGCGTTGCCCAGGCGCTTACTCATCTTGTTGCCGTTCTTGTCAAGGACAAGACCGTTGCTGATCACGTTCTTGTAAGCTACACTGTCAAACACCATCGTGCCGATAGCATGCAGCGTGAAGAACCAGCCACGGGTCTGATCCACACCCTCGGCAATGAAGTCGGCGGGGAAGTAGGTCCTGTTGTCGACTGCCTCCTTGTTCTCAAAGGGGTAGTGAAGCTGGGCATAAGGCATGGCACCGCTGTCAAACCACACGTCGATCAGGTCGAGCTCGCGTTTCATGGGCTTGCCGCTGTCGCTCACCAGGATGATGTCGTCAACATAGGGGCGGTGGATGTCAATCTTATTGTAGTTCTCCTCGCTGTAGTCGCCGGGAACAAAGCCCTTGTCCTTATAGGGATTGCTCTTCATCACACCAGCTGCGACGGCTTTCTCGATCTCGTTATAGAGTTCCTCGATACTGCCAATGCACTTCTCCTCACCGTCCTCGTTGCGCCAGATGGGCAGCGGGGTGCCCCAGTAGCGGCTGCGACTCAAGTTCCAGTCGTTGAGGTTTTCCAACCACTTGCCAAATCGGCCAGTACCCGTGTGCTCGGGCTTCCAGTTGATGGTGTGGTTAAGCTCAATCATGCGGTCACGGCAGGCCGTGTCACGGATGAACCAGCTGTCGAGCGGGTAGTAAAGCACGGGCTTGTCGGTGCGCCAGCAGTGGGGATAGTTGTGGACGTGCTTTTCCATCTTGAAAGCTGTGCCTTCCTGCTTCATGCGGATGCAGATGTAGATGTTCAGGTCCTCGGCCTTGGCTGCAGCGTCCTCATCAAACTTGCCACTCACGGTGTACTGTGGGTCGTAGGCGTTCTTCACCCAACGGCCTGCATATTCGTTGTAGAGATCCACATTAACGAAGTCCCTGACGAAATCCTCGTCAAGGTCCTCGATGAGGTAGTATTTACCGGTGAGATCCACCATGGGACGGGTCTCCAACTTTTTGTTGATCATGTACAGGGCGGGGATGCCGGCGGCCTTGGCCACGCGGGCATCGTCAGCACCAAAGGTGGGCGCGATATGGACGATACCAGTACCGTCCTCGGTGGTCACATAGTCACCGGGGATGACGCGGAAACCGTTATCGTTGCCAACAACCTTTCCATCCACTTTGTCCACGGGCTTTACCCACGGGAACAGTTGGGCATAGCGCATCTCAAGCAAGTCCTGACCCTTGAATTGGGCGATGACCTTGTAAGGCACCACTTTATCGCCAGCGTTGTATTCCAGCGGTTGGTCCTTGCCATCGGCCTTGAAGTAGGCGTCAATGCGGGCCTCGGCCAGGATGTAGATGGCGGGCTTGCCAGTATAGGGGTTGAAACTCTCAACCGCAACATAGTCGATCTTGTTGCCCACACACAGCGCAGTGTTGCTCGGCAGGGTCCACGGTGTGGTCGTCCATGCCAGCACATAAGCCTCGTTGAAGCCCTCATCGGCCACCTCATGGATCTTCTTGATGACGGGATGCTCGTCACCGCTCAGCACGGTGAATTGGGCCGTCACGGTTTGGTCCTTGACGTCGCGGTAGCAGCCCGGCAGGTTCAGCTCGTGAGAGCTCAATCCAGTGCCCGCTGCGGGCGAATAAGGCTGAATGGTGTAGCCCTTGTAGAGCAGACCCTTGTTATAAAGCTGCTTCAGCAGCCACCACAGGCTCTCGATATAGCTGTTCTTGAACGTGATATAGGGGTTGTTCATGTCCACCCAGTAGCCCATGCGGTGGGTCAGGTCTTCCCACTCGCGGGTATATTTCATCACCTCCTTGCGGCAAGTGGCGTTATATTCATCAACCGAGATTTTCTTGCCGATATCCTCCTTGGTGATGCCAAGCGCCTTTTCTACGCCCAGCTCTACAGGCAGACCGTGGGTGTCCCAACCGGCCTTGCGCAGCACCTGATAGCCCTGCATCGTCTTGTAGCGGCAGAAGATGTCCTTGATGGTTCGTGCCATCACATGGTGGATGCCAGGCATACCGTTAGCACTGGGGGGACCCTCATAGAATACATATGAATTAGCGCCCTCGCGCTCGCTGATGCTGCGGCCGAATACATCTTCCTCATCCCACTGTTTCAGGACTTCCTTGTTGATATCTGACAGGTTAAACCCGTTATATTCGTTAAACTTTTTCATTTTTTAATAATGTAATATCTCAAATTTGGGTGCAAAGGTAATCATTTTAATTGGATTGAAAAATAATGTGCCATATTTCGAACGAAATAGTTGTTTACAATGCCAATTTGATGCCCGATAAAAGTGCAATGATGATAATTTTTGGGGACTTTAGGCATGGCATGAAAATTATTTTGTACTTTTGCAGCGAGATTTGGTGTCCTTAAGGGACGTAAACCCCTAAGGATGAAAAGGGAACCAGGTGAGATTCCTGGACAGACGGTGCTGCTGTATGCCTCATTAAGAGAAGCCCGCACCGGGTCACTGCAAAACAGTGTCCTTGCATTGGAGCTGCTATGCGGGAAGGCTTGGTGTCAATTTAAGGGCTGAGGTGAGTCAGAAGACCTGCCAAGTCGCAAAATTTGTGATAACTGAACGCTAAGATGTATGCATCAAAAGCTAAGGTGTCACCAAATTTATGCAAACATAAAGACCCGTAACTCAAGACAATGCGTAAAACCGTAGTAATAGCATTTCTGAACTTTATATGTGCCCTGTGTGTGTTCGCTCAGGACGCACCGCTCTCTGGTTCACTTGCTGAACAGGATTCAGCGCTTGCTGCTGTGGGTCATGGCAGGCTGGACTCGATGCAGTATATCCAGAATGTTATCATCTATGGCCGCCGCCCCTATGAGGAAGTCATTCCCGCCCAAGTGCTTACCGGCCGGCAACTCGAGGGCTTGAACAGCCACTCGGTGGCCGATGCCGTGCGCTATTTCGCTGGGGTTCAGCTCAAAGATTATGGTGGAGTGGGTGGCCTTAAGACGGTCGATATCCGCTCGATGGGTACCAACCATCTGGGAGTGTTTTATGACGGCATCCAGATTGGAAATGCTCAGAACGGTCAGGTCGATTTGGGCAAATTCTCGCTTGATAATATTGAGGAAATCTCGTTGTATAATGGACAGCGCAGCAGCATTTTCCAAAGTGCGAAAGATTATGGTTCGGCCGGTACAATTTATTTGCGTACGCGCCGGCCGAAGTTCACCCAGGGCAAGCGTGATAACTTCAATGTTTCGTTCAAGACCGGCTCTTTTGGCTTGGTAAATCCTAGCGTGAGATGGGAACATAAAGTGAACAAGCACTTGAGTCTGTCATTCAACAGTGAATTCACTTATGCCACAGGACAGTACCATTTCCGCTACCGCAAGCATTATAGTGATGGCACACTGGCATGGGACACCACAGCAGTCCGACGCAATGGCGAGGTGCGTTCCTGGCGTGTCGAGGGTGCCCTTTTCGGCGTGATGAGCCGTGGCCAATGGCATGCCAAAGCCTATTTTTATGACAGCAGCAAGGGCATTCCTGGCGCTATAGTAAATAATGTGTGGAAACATGCCCAAAAGCAATGGGATTGTAACTTTTTTGTCCAGGGTGCATTCCAGCGACATTTGACCGACCGCTATGAGCTGATGGTCAACGCCAAATATTCGCGTGATTATCTGCATTACCTCAATCCTGATACCACGCTGATGTATATCGATAACAAGTTCTGGCAGGACGAGATATACATCTCTACAGCCAACAAATACACGATTCTTACCGACTGGGACGTAAATCTGTCGGTGGATTACCAGTGGAACAGCCTGGACGCGACACTGACAGGCTTTGGTTACCCCATTCGTCACACCGTGCTCACTGCATTGGCGACCGCTTGGAGTTGGCATGGCTTCAAGGCCCAAGGTAGCTTGCTCTACACGTTGGTCAACGACCGTTCTTCGGCACGAAGCGGCGGAGTGGTGGTGGGCAAGATGAACCGTTATTCCAACAAGGTGACGCCAGCCGTTTTCCTGAGTTGGCAACCCTGGTTAGAGCGGGATTTCAACCTGAGAGCATACTACAAGCGCATTTTCCGCATGCCCACGTTTAATGACCTGTATTACACCGACATGGGTAACATCTCGCTTAATCCCGAGTATGCGACACAGTACAATGTGGGCTTCCTGTATCGCTTGCTCACCGATAGAGGTCTGCTCGCTGGCATTAAACTCAGCGGTGATGCCTATTATAACTACATCACCGACAAAATCATCGCTGTTCCTAAAGGGACTGGCCAATATCGGTGGATGATGATGAACGTTGGAAAAGTCAAGATTCGTGGCGTCGATGTGAGCGCTCGTACCACTCTGCGTTTCCCGGCCGATGTGATCATGGACATCAACTTGAGCTACACTTATCAGCGGGCTCAGGACTATACTAATCCTGCCGACAACGAGGATGGCGGGACCTATAAGGGTCAACTGGCTTATATTCCCTGGCATAGCGGCTCGGTGGTGGGGCATTTGAACTGGCATGACTTTGATTTGAACTACAGTTTTATATATGTGGGAGAGCGTTATCACACCAGTGCCAACACCCGCGAGAATCACGAGCAGCCATGGTACACCCATGACCTCTCGGCAGGTTACCTGTTCCATTTGGGCAAGACTACGACCTTAAAAGTGTCGGGCGAGGTGAACAACCTGTTTAATCAGTATTATGATGTGATATTGAACTATCCCATGCCTGGCCGTAATTATAAACTCATCTTGAAATTTGACATTTAATGAAGAGTATTCTACATATCATGGGGCTTTTCCTGGTCGTCTTGACGTTGTTGACGGGATGTCGTGAGGAGGAGACGATTTTCTTGCCTGAGCATGTGCCTGTGGCCCAGCCCGAGTACAGTGACATCGAGGGATTCTATCTGCTGTGTGAGGGCAACATGGGATGGAACAAGGCGACGCTTGACTACTATGATTATGCCGCAGGCGAGTATATCCGCAACATCTTTTCTTATGCCAACCCCAATGTGCCAAAAGAAATGGGTGATGTGGGCAACGATATTGGCATCTATGGCAGCAATTTGTTTTGTGTCATCAATTGCTCTAACAAGGTCGATGTGCTTGATAAGTACACGTGCCGTAAGAAATATCAGATTGATATTCCTAACTGTCGCTTCATCCGTTTCTTTGGAGGATATGCCTATGTGACGAGCTATGCCGGTCCGGTGCAGATTAACCCCAACTATGAGCAGCGTGGGTATGTCGCAAAGATTGACACGGTGACGATGCAGATTGTCGATACGTGTCTCGTGGGCTTCCAGCCCGATGAGCTGGAGATTGTTAATGGCAAAATCTATGTTGCCAATTCGGGCGGCTACATGGTGCCGAATTACGAGAACACCCTGTCGGTCATCGATGTGGCAACATTCAAGGAAGAACGGCGCATACCTATCGCTATTAATCTGCAGTGGGTTAAGGGCGATATTCATGGCATGCTGTGGGTGGCCTCGCGCGGAGACTATTACACCAAACCGAGCAAAATATATGCTTATGACACGCGCAAAAACCAACTGGTAGATAGCATTGATTGCCGCGTGAGTAACATGTGGCTTCACGGCGACTCGCTATATGTGGTTAGCACCGAGTGGAGCTATGTGTCGATGAGTAACCACTTCTCTTATGCCATCATCAACACCCAGACTCGCGAGAAGGTGTGTGACAACTTCATTACCGACGGTTCTGATAGTGAGATTGTTATCCCCTATGCTGTGGCTGTCAATCCGCTCTCGGGTGACATTTATGTGACCGATGCCAAGGATTATGTGTCACCTGGTCGCCTGTATTGTTTTGATCGTTATGGTGTGAAGAAGTGGGATGTGCGCACCGGTGACATTCCTGCTCATTTTGTTTTTCTGGGCACCAACGTCAATGAGAATTAAAAAGACATTATTGTTATTATGAGAACAAGATTAATCAGTTGTATAGCGTTTGTGGCAGTAGCGTTGTTGGTAGCGCTGTCAGCATGGGGCAACCATCCGTGGCTTTCCCGTGTCTATGAGTATCGGCCAGCCCCAGGGCAGTTCGTTAACATGATGCCCGTCTATAGGGTAGGGGAACCGTTGGATAGCGTGCTGGCACGATGTCAAGCCAGCATTTGTGGGCGCGTTGATACAACCACAACAACGTTTCATGGCGTGGAATACACGCGCATTGACACCATTTGGGCCGAGGGGATGATTACTCTTGGCGGTTATGGCGGATATGTTGTGGTGGCGTTTGACCATCCGGTGGTGAATATGCATGACTATGATTTCGAGATCTGGGGCAATGCCTTCTATAGTGACCAATACACTGGTGGTGGCAGCTGCGAGCCCGGTATAGTTATGGTGGGCGTGGATGAGGATGGTGACGGTGTGCCCAGTGACGGTGATAAGTGGTATGAACTGGCTGGTAGCGAGTATAACCATCCTACTACCCAGCACGATTACCGCATTACCTACTATCGTCCCGATGAAGGTAAGGCGCCGACTCCCAGTGACGTGGATCCTAGCCTTAGCGACACTACCTATATTCACTGGACCAGTAACGATGTGAACGCCGATAGCACTAGTGGCTACATGAGCCGCAACACATTCCACAACCAACCCTATTGGCCCTTGTGGATTCAGGATGAGACGCTTTCTTTCGCTGGTGAAAAGCTGCGTTGCAATTCTGTGAATATGGGCAACAGTGGTAGCAACGCTTATTATGTGCTCGAGAATTTTGCCTGGGGTTATGTGGATAACCTGCCTAATAATCCGTCACGGCAACCTGTCGAGGGATATTATAATCCTGGTTTCAAAATCGACTGGGCTGTGGATGAGCGAGGTAATCATGTCAATCTCACCCATATCGATTTTATTAAGGTATATAATGCCTTGAATCAGTACAACGGATGGATTGGAGAGACTTCGACTGAGGTAGCTGGTGGTATCGACTATCATCCCGACGCTGTAATGCCCGAAATTCTTGTCGGGGATGTGAATAGAGATGGCGAGGTGAATGTCAGTGATGTGAATGCCGTTATTGACATTATGCTCTCAGGGTCGTTTACGGCAGCCAGCGACGTGAACAATGACAGTGAAGTCAATATCAGTGACGTCAACGCGGTTATTGATGGGATTTTATCTCATTAGATAAACGATGATTAGCTGGGCGTTATTTTAGTGTAATGAGCTTGAAAAAAGACTAAGAAAAAATATTTGGTTTTTTTTTGAAAAAAATGCTTGGTATTGAAAAAAAAGATATACCTTTGCCGATAAGATACAAGCTTTATTATTAATAGTTGAAAATAATCAGTATTAATTCATATTTATTTCTAATTTCTAAAACTTAACGATTATGAAGAAATTATTTACGCTTTTGATGGTGGCTGCAGTTGCTTTTGGTATGCAGGCACAGGAATTTGATTTTAAGTTGGTCTTGGACAGGAACGTATGGGGTATTCAAGACACAATTCAACTGCTCCCCGGTAACAACAATGACTGGGTGAACACCGTTGACATTAACTATGATCAAGGTTTCTCACCCGTTGGTAATTTCTATTTCATCATTAATGGCGTTAACTATGGCGCTCCTGGTGATGCTCCTGTTTATGTTCCCGATGAGATGATGGGCAATTCAGCTAACACTCCTCTTGTAGAGGGTTCATGCAACACTTACTATGTAGATTACCTGTTCAGCTACAACCTGGGTATTCACCTTATCCTTGATGAGGATTTGATGATCACTGGTTACACCGCTTACATTGCTAAGGGTGGCCCCGTTGTTGAGGTTGAGGAGCTCGCAATCAACAAGACCGTTGCTAGTGTACGTTACTACAACATGGCTGGCCAGGAGATGCAGAATGCTAGCGGCATGAGCATCAAGGTTACCACCTACACAGATGGTACTACCAACGCTGTTAAGGTGATTAAGTAATCATCCCAACCATTAACCCGATAGACGGGTTTAAACAATCTATTTCAGGCGACCTCGTTTCATGCGAGGCCGCCTGAAAATTTTCTATCTAAAACATGGCATTATTAGTGGTCATGATTATCCCGGTCAACCAATAGCTCATTTTTGCAAGGAAAATGTTGCTTAAATTGATAATAATGACGATATTTGCATCATTATATCAGTACCCGTCATCGATGTTACTATCCATGGGGTACAATCATTAATTTGATCCTAAAATCAACCAGTTAACAATGAAATATCAAATCGGTAACTTTAGCCTGAGACTGATCCTAGTGGCCGTTATGGCAATATCGGCTCTTTTGCTCCAAGCCCAATTCTTGCGTACTTCATATTTTATGGAGGGATCCCAATATCGTCTAATGCTCAATCCGGCACTGGCACCTGATAGGGGATATGTCCATTTGCCCGGGATTGGCCAGACTAATGGCATGATGTATTCTAACTCAATGGGTCACAACGATGTCGTTGAGATGATAAAAAATAAGGCCCAAGCCGATTTCTTTACTGACGATAATTTCATTAACAACCTCAAGGACGTGAATCATGCCTCGGTCAACGTGGGCACTGATTTGTTGAATGTCGGTTGGTGGCAAGGCCAGGCTTTTTGGACCCTCGGCTTTGGAGTGAAGGGCGATGGATATGCTGTTGTGCCTCGGAAATGGTTTGACTTCATGAGCGACATGAAACAGCGCCGTGGCATTGACTTCTCAGACTATACGCGCCACATCGGCAATGAAAGGTTTGGCATCAATGTTTATAGCGAGCTTAGCTTGGGTTATTCGCGCCCGCTACTCGGCGACAAACTTTTTGTGGGCGGTCGTCTCAAGGGCTTGTTTGGCATGGCCAACATGAATTTGACGGTTAATGAGGCCGTCATTAAGACCCGCATTGAGGGTTTGGACCCTGATTTTGATTGGAACAACCCCGATGTCGAACAGCTGATCAATAGCCAGGGTTCGGCCTCGTTTGATGTGGATGCCGAGCTTGAATGCTCAACCGATGCTGTTGAATTGCTGCAAGGTCCCGATGGTTACATCGATGACGTTGAATTTAAACCCACTCATATCGGTTTCGCGGGTGCTGGAGCTGGAGTTGATGTGGGCATATCCTATAAGGTAACCCCCTCGCTTACATTGTCGGCCGCCATCAATGATGTGGGGTTCATTTCCTGGTCAAAGGGCTTTACCAAGTATGCCAGTTCCAATACAGCTGACATGAATTTTGACACCGACGATCCCAGCGGGATGATGTATTTTGCTGACGTTACTGGTGAGGGAAAGACCCTTAACCTGGATTTGCTCAGGTTGGAGTTTGACGAGCAAAAGGATAAATCCAGGACCACGTGGTTAGCTCCGATTCTTGTTGTTGGCAGCGAATACAAGCTGATGAATGACAAGTTGGGCTTTGGCCTGTTGTACACCAACCGGTTTGCCGCACCCAGGAACGAGAATGAGTTCACTATGTCGATCAATTACCGTCCTAGCCGTTTTGTTGATCTTGCTATGAGCTATTCGCCCGTTATGTGTAATGGTAAGGCCTTTGGCTTTGCTGTCAAGTTGGGCCCGTTGTTTGTGGGCTCCGATTATGTATTCTTGGGCAAAAACAATAAATGCAGCAATGTGCTTGTGGGGTTATCAATCCCATTGGGCTGGCGTCGTGCTCCTGAAGAGGACTAAACACATCCTGCCTTATTTTGCATAGACTCCTGAAAAGGATTATGCTGGTTTTTCTAGCATAATCCTAGCTTTTTGCTGTCATTAAGCCATCTATTGTTGAAAAAAGCCAGGGAAAGCACGGAATTAGTATGTGAATAATTTTGCAGAGAACAAAAAAAGACATAATTTTGCCGCGTGAACAATTCCGCATTGCTTGCTTAGCGTAAAGATTATTCGTATTATTAATATTTTTCTAACCTTTAACATTAACACTTTTTTATGAAGAAATTCTTAAAACTCATGTGTGCAGCGCTGATGGCGCTGGCTATGTTTGTACCTGCTCAGGCCGCAGAACTGACCGTGTATGACGGTTCCACCTATGGTGTAAGTTACAACGAGTATGTACCCATCTACGGTTACTACTATGACACCAACAATTTTGCTACCCAGATCATTTATCCTGCCACCCAGATTGAGGCAATGCAGGGCTCATCGATCACTTCGTTGAAGTTCTACGTTGGCAACGAGGATGGTAATGCACTTAATGGTGGTGTTGTAGGTATTTCGGTAGGTGTAACTGAGTTGTCGCAATTCCCTGGCTACAGCCCCGCTCTGATCGAAAATCTAACCGAGGTTGCCGAGATCACGATGACCCCCGGTGAGACTGAGGTTGTTGTTAATTTCAACGAACCGTTCTCCTATGAGGGCGGCAATCTTGTAATTGAAGCCACCGTTAAGGAGGCCAGCGGTTATGCAAGCATGTACTTCCTGGGTGAGGAAGTTGAATACAACGCTTCGATGTACAGGCTTCCCGCCAGTGGCAGTGCTTATGCCCAGGCGTTCGGTCCGAAGACCACCTTCAACTATGAGGTTGTTGAGGACTTTGCGACCATCAGCACGTCGGCTATCGACTTCGGTACTGCCTATCCTGAGTTCCCTGTTGCTCCTCAGACTTTCGTTTTGAAGAACATGGGTCAGAACGCCTTTACCCCCGTATTCAGCGCTCTGACTGCTCCCTTCAGCGTAACCCCCGCTCCTGCTGAGATGGCTTCTGGCTCATCGATGGAGTTCACTGTTAACTTCACTCCTACCGAACTTGGTCAGTATGCCCAGACTCTGGCTATCGACTGTGGCGCAGCCGGTCAGTTTGAGATTGCCCTCACTGGTGCAATGAGCGAGGTTCCCGACGTGATCACCGTTTGTGACGGTACCGCTACCAATGGTTATCTGCCCTTCTATGGTTACTATTATGACAATACGACCAAGGGTCAGATGATCTATACCGCCGAGATGCTTGCTCCTCTGGCAGGTAAGAAGATCACCGAGGTTACGTTCTATCCCACCGCTCCTCTGACCTTCACGGGCGGTCAACTGCAACTCTCGTTCAAGGTTGTTGACCAGCAGGGCTTCACCAGCTACACTGCTCTGACCGACCTCACGGCTGTGGCTACCTGGGAACCCGGTGACAGCGAGAACGAACTTGTCTTCACGCTTGACGAGCCCTTCGAGTACGATGGTGGTAACCTCGCTATTGAGGTCTTCAATGTTGTGAAGGGTACCAACTGGCCCAGGGCTTATTTCTATGGCGAGAACATGACTGACTACTATCCCAGCTACTACCAGTATGGTGCTTCGACCGATATCGATCACTTCCTGCCCAAGGTTGGCTTCGCTTATGAGGCTGGTGACACTCCCGAGCCTCAGGGTCTGCGTGGTGACGTGAATGGCAATAATGAGATTACCATCGCTGACGTTACTGCTCTTATCGACTACCTGTTGACCGGTAGCGCTGACGGTATTAACCTTGATAATGCAAACTGCAACAAGGACAACGATGTTACCATCGCTGACGTTTCTGCTCTTATTGACTATCTGCTGACTGGCAACTGGGCCAACTAATCGATAAGGAAATACATTTCAATGAGGCTGGCTCTTCTTGGGGCCAGCCTCTTGATTTATATTGTATAATGTGCTGAGATTTAGGCAGAATAATTTTGTAGTGAATTTATTTTAGTTTACCTTTGTGGCAGTAATTAATGCAAGACTATTAACATTAGTAGGATACTGATAGTATTTCGTATTATTCGTTTTATAATTAACTTTTTTATCTTTTATCATTTATGAAAAAATTTTTAACACTTATTGCTGTAGCAGCTATGGCATTTGCAGCTCAAGCCAACATCTTGACAGTTGCCGAAGGTACTGGAGAGGCTCAGTACGCTCCGTTTTATGGCTTTCAGATGGATGCCTTGGGTTCTATCAGTCAGGTGATCTATCCTGCCGACATGCTCGCTGACATGAATGGTGGAACCATCACCGAGATCAAGTTCTATCCCACCCAAGCCTTCGGAGCCCTGGGTTCAGGTAACCTGCAGATTTCTCTCAAGGAGGTTGAGCAGGATCGCTACACTTCCACCACGCTGGTGACCGACGCCACTGTTGTTGGCAATGCTTATCCTGTTCAAGGCAATGCCGAGTGGGTCATCGTTTTTGACCAACCCTTTGAGTACCATGGCGGCAACCTCATGATTGAGACCGAACTCATTCAGGTAGGTTCTTTTAAGGCCACTAAGTTCTTTGGCCAATCATTCTCTTATGCCGTTGGTATCGCCCAATACAAGTATACTTGGGGTACCGAATATTACTATGAGGCAGAACAAGTCCTCCCCATGGCTACCTTCACCTATGAAGAAGGCGGCAGCCAAGATGAGGGCATTACCCTCTTGTCACAGGCTAACGCACTCGAGGACGCTGCCGAGTTCACCTTCAACGGCGACGCTGTTGTTACTGTATGCTGGAAGGGTAGCGTTTACCTGCGCGACGATAGCGGCTACGGCCAGATTGCTGGCTTTGACGGTACCTTTGAGAATGGTGTGGTGCTGAGCCAGGGCTGGAATGCCACCAAGACCAGCGACAACGGTTGGGTTAAGTACACCGATGCTACGGACGTTAGCGCCAGCGATGAGACCAATGCTGAGCTGGCTGCAGCCCAAAAGCTCACCGGCGGCTTGGAGGAGAGCATGCTCAACGCCTATGTATACGCCGAGAATGTATCCAAGGGCTTTATGCCAATCCGTTCATTTAAGGTGAACGGCGAGACCATTACGCTGACCGGAACTGGTAATCAGCCCGCCACTGGCAATTATAATATCTATGGTGTTATCTGGAAGGTTGGCGACGCGTTGCAGTTCGAGCCCGTTAAATGGGAGGTTTATGTTGAGCCTCAGCCCGAGGGTCTGCGTGGTGACGTGAACCTGGACAATGATGTTACCATTGCTGACGCTAGCGCCCTTATCGACTACCTATTGACCCATGATGCTACTGGTATCAGCCTTGAAAATGCAAACTGCAACCTTGACGAGGAAGTTACCATCGCTGACGCTTCTGCTCTCATTGACTACCTGCTGACTCACATCTGGGCCAACTAATTCAATAGGAGATATACATTTCAATGAGGCAGGCTTTTTGAGGGTCTGCCTCTTGTTTTATATTATATAATACAATGTGCAATGTGCTGAGATTTAGGTGAAATATTTTTGTCGTGAAGATATTTTAGTTTACCTTTGCGCCGTTAATTGATGCACGATTATTAAATCATATTTAGGATACTAACGATATTTCGTATTATTCATTTTTTATAATTAACATTTTTATTTTTTATCATTTTATGAAAAAGTTTTTCACTCTTATTGCTGTGGCCGCTATGGCATTTGCAGCTCAGGCTACCGAGTGGACCGCTGCTGAGGGTACCACAACTAGTGAGTACGCTCCCGTCTATGGTTACAACTTCGAAACCGATCAACACAACCAGATGCAGTATCCCGCTGCTGAGTTGACCGGTATCGCAGCTGGCACCGAAATCACTGCCGTGAAGTTCTATACCAGCACCCCCGATCTGGTGAACGCTCTGGGTGGCACTGTAACGGTTTCGTTGGCTAACATGGACGATGTTACTCCTTGGACTCCTAACGCATGGGGTGGCGTTTACGGCGACCTGTTGGATGTTGCTGTGACCGCTGTCGCTACTGTAACTCCTGCTGCCGATGAGAATGGCGTTTGGACCATTACCTTCGATGCTCCCTTTACCTATGCTGGTAATGCTCTGTTGATTGACGTTCAGTCCGTTGCTGGTGATTATAAGGATACCTATTTCTACGGTAAAGAGATGGGTTCATACTTAGTTATGAGCACTTATGGCTACGCTGGCAGCACTAAGGGTGATAATAAGTTGCCTAAGGCTACCTTCGTCTATGGCGGTGATGAGCCTATTGAAATCACTTCCTACACCGTAGTAGGTCCTGAATCAATCTTTGGCAGCAACTGGAACACCGAAGATACTAACAACGACATGATTCTTGACGAGGCAACTGGCGTTTACAGCTGGAACAAGACTGGCGTGACCCTCTATGGCAACTTCGACTTCAAGGTTGTCGGTAACCACAGCTACAGCATCTATGAGTGGCCCGTTGGCCCCTACAACTGGACCGCTGTTGTGGCCGAGGAAGGTATTTACAACATCGCTATCACCTTTGACCCCAATGCTGAGGAGGACTACCGCATCACCTGCACCCTGATTAAGACTGGTGATATCGATCCCGTTGAGCACACCTATACCGTTGCTGGTACCACCAATCTGTTTGGCAGCTTCTGGGATCCCAGTGACACCGCTAACGACATGGTAAAGGGTGAGGATGGTATCTATACATGGACCAAGAATAATGTTGTCTTTGAGGAAACTGCTAACGTTGAGTTCAAGGTCGTTCAAGACCACGCTTGGGACTACGCTTGGCCCTCAAGCAACTGGGTATATGAGGTTACCGAGGCTGGTACCTATGACTTCGTGATTACCTTCAACGCCGAGACCAAGGAAATCATCTGTACCGCTACCAAGCATGACGCTCCTCAGGGTATACGTGGTGACGTGAACATGAGCAATGATGTTAACATTGCCGACGTTACCGCCCTTATTGACTACATGTTGACTGGTGATGCAAGTGAAATCAGCGTGGATAACGCTAATTGCAACCTTGACGAGGGTATTAGCATCGCTGACGTTTCTGCTCTTATCGACTTCTTGCTGACTGGTAGCTGGGCCGAGTAATCCGAGTAAGGATATAGATTGATTATTAAACCTCAAGGCGGGACTAACTGTTGGTCCCGCCTTGTTGTGTGTAAAGGCCTAGGGCTTTTCTGAGTTATTCACGTTGGTAAACCGCTAGTTTTTACTTTTTTAGAGTTTGTTGCAGAAGAAATGTTTTCCAGAAAAATTTTTAATATCCTGAAAATCAATAAAATGTATTTTTACAAAGTCTAAAAAGTTTTCCAAAACGAAATTTTTCTTGAAAATCTTTTGCTGTCTCGTGTGAGTTGTTTACCTTTGCAAACGCAAATCGGCACGGCCGATTCTTAACGATAGCAATAGCATAATCAACCTGTAATTTTTCACAACACGATATGATTCAGACAGTACTGAAGCGTGATGGCCGTGTCGTCGGCTATAACGAAGAGAAAATCAAGGCCGCGATCCGCAAAGCTATGCTTGCCACCGCTGCCGGCGAGGACGAGGCACTCATCCAGCGCATCGCTGATCGCATAGGTCAACGCGGTCGCACCCAAATGAGCGTCGAGGACATCCAGGACCAGGTGGAGCTGGAACTGATGAAAAGTCCCCGCAAGGAGGTGGCGCGCTGCTATATCAACTATCGCCAAAAACGCAGCGTAGCCCGCAAGGCCAAGACGCGTGACCTGTTCCTGGAGATTATCAATGCCAAGAATAATGACGTCACACGCGAGAACGCCAACATGAATGCCGATACCCCTGCCGGCATGATGATGAAGTTCGCTAGCGAGACGACCAAGCCCTTCGTGGATGACTATCTCTTGAGTGAGGAGGCACGTGAGGCTGTGCGCGGTAACTATCTGCACATCCATGACAAGGACTACTATCCCACCAAGAGTTTGACCTGCGTGCAACATCCGTTGGACAAGGTGCTCAAGCAGGGCTATATGGCTGGTCATGGCGAATCTCGCCCAGCAAAGCGCATCGAGACCGCAGGTGTTATCGCCTGTATCACGATGGAGACCGCCCAAAACGAGATGCATGGCGGTCAGGCCATCCCTGCCTTTGACTTCTATCTGGCCCCCTACGTGCGCCGCTCGTTTATCGAGGAGGTCAAGAACCTTGAGGCATTGATGGGCCAGGACTACAGTCGCTTGTATGATGTGAAATTTGATGATTATATCGCGCGTGAGCTGGACTTCTTGCAGGGCGATGAGCGCATCTTGCAGCATGCCATCAACAGCACCGTGCGACGTGTTCATCAGGCAATGGAAGCTTTTATCCACAACATGAACACTATCCACTCGCGCGGTGGCAACCAAGTGGTCTTCAGTTCAATTAATTATGGTACTGACACGAGCGCCGAGGGCCGCTGCATCATCCGCGAGTTGTTGAATTCCACCTATGAGGGTGTGGGCAACGGCTCAACAGCCATTTTCCCGATTCAAATCTGGAAGAAGAAGACTGGCGTGAGCTACAAGCCCGGTGACCCCAACTATGACCTTTACCGCTTGGCATGCAAGGTGACCGCTCGCCGTTTCTTCCCCAACTTCGTCAATCTGGACGCCTCCTACAACCATCACGATCTGTGGCGTGCCGATGATCCTGAACGCTACAAACACGAGGTGGCTACCATGGGTTGCCGTACGCGTGTGTTTGAGAACCGCTTCGGCGAGAAAACCTCTATTGGTCGCGGTAATCTGTCGTTCTCTACCATCAATATCGTACGCTTGGCCATCGAGTGCATGGATATCAAGGATAAACAGGAACGCATCGACCGCTTCTTCGCCAAGCTTGACAATATGCTTGAGGTAACTGCTCGTCAGCTAGATGCACGCTACCAGTACCAGAAGACCGCTATGGCCAAGCAGTTCCCGTTGCTCATGTCGCAACTGTGGAACGGTGCTAATGACCTGGGCCCCGATGACCGTGTCGAGAGCGTGATTAACCAGGGCACGCTGGGCATAGGCTTTATCGGATTGGCCGAATGCCTTATCGCCCTCATTGGCCATCACCATGGCGAGAGTGAAGAAGCCCAGCAACTGGGCCTCAAGATTGTCACCTACATGCGTGACAGGGTGAATGAATTTAGTGAGCGCTTCCAGCACAATTACAGCGTTCTGGCTACCCCTGCCGAGGGATTGAGCGGCAAGTTCACGCGCCGTGACCGCAAGGACTTTGGCGAGATCCCTGGTGTGACCGACAAGATCTATTACACTAACAGCAACCATGTGCCCGTCTATTACAAGTGCAGTCCCAAGCACAAGGCTGAGGTTGAGGCGCCTTATCACGAGCTGACCCGTGGCGGTCATATCTTCTATGTGGAGATTGATGGTGATGCTACCCACAACCCCGATGCCATCGCAGCTGTAGTGGACCTGATGGACAAGTATAACATGGGCTATTGCTCAGTGAACCATAACCGAAACCGTTGCATGGACTGCGGCTATGAAGATGCTACCGAGGGTCTTGAGGAATGCCCCGAGTGCCACGGCCACCACATCGACCGCCTGCAGCGCATCACGGGCTACCTCGTTGGCACAACCGACCGTTGGAACAGCGGTAAGCTCGCCGAACTCAAGGACCGTGTGGTACATAAGTGATATCTTAGCTAAATGCTAAGGGTATTACATATCGTTGAAGGCACCAGTGTGGATGGGCCCGGACTGCGCACGTCAATCTATCTGGCAGGCTGCAATCACCATTGCCCTGGGTGCCACAATCCCCAGTCATGGGACTTCAAGGGTGGGGAAGAGCGCACCCTTGACGAGTTAATGGAGGTCATTGCCTATAACGAGGCGCCCGTCACCTTGAGTGGCGGCGATCCCCTGCAGCAACCAGCGGGCACACGCGCGCTCATTCACCGCATCAAGCAGGAACTGGGTTACAACGTGTGGTGCTACACCGGCTACACTTGGGAGGAAATTATCGCCGATGCAACCCTGCTCGATGTCGTGCAGGAACTTGATGTCCTTGTCGAGGGGCCATTTGTCGAAGCTGAACGCGACATCTCCTTGCACTTTCGCGGTAGCCGCAATCAGCGTCTCATCGACATCCCCCGCACACTCGCCACTGGAACTATTGCCCTGTGGAACCAATAGAAGCGGTAGCGAGCAATTCACATAAGACATATAAGGCTAATAATTCATTATAGAAAAATAGCAGGGATATTGCTGAATTGTGTAAAAAGTGTTATCTTTGCAGCGACAAATTGATTGTGTTGAGGTTCTTCTCGCCGTTTATCGACGAGGGGATGAAAAGGGAATCAGGTGAAAGTCCTGGACAGTACCCGCTGCTGTAACTCCTTGATGACACATCGCTCGGCATCATGCCACTGGTTGTGAGACACTTGTGTATCGCATCATCACCGGGAAGGCGCCGTCGCGATGGGGGAGAAGTCAGAAGACCTGCCTTCACACGGCCACCAGTTGTGGTTCACGCGGCATTTGGACCCTGGCAAAGAAAGATGATGCGGACACAAGTTGCCCTCATTCTCAGGAGTTTACCATTGACCAGCACATGGCCAATCATGTCGCATGAATTCGCGCTAAAACGTGAATATTTAAATTGTTATAGTGACATGAGAAAATCTTTATATCTTGCAGTACTATTGGCGTGGACAATGACAGTAGGTCTTGCCGATAATTCGCCATATATCGCGCGGGTGTATGATTATCTGCCTGCGCCAGGACAGTTTGTTAACGTGTTCCCGGCTTACAAGCCCGGATATACCCAGGACAGCATCAACGCGCAGCTGGAGGATGCCCTGTGCGGAAAGCTGGGCGGCACGGTCAGCCTGGGTAGCTATGGCGGTTACATCGTTTTCGGCTTTGACCATCCCGTGGTGAATAAGCATGGTTATGACGTCAAAATCTATGGCAACGCTATGCAGAGCGAGGCTGTGCCCGGCATTGCCGGTGGAAGTTGTGAGCCTGGCATTATCATGGTGGGCGTTGACAATGACGGCGATGGCATGCCCAGCGACGGAGACTTGTGGTATGAAATCATGGGCGCTGATTATGACCGATGCCAACACAGCTACGAGATTACCTACTACAAGCCCGACGAGAATAAGGTGCGTGTGCCCCATGACAGTTGGCGATTCATCACCGATGCTGAGTATGTCTATTGGACCAGCAACGACGAGAATCCCGACAGCACCAGCGGCTATGTGTGGCGCAATTCATTCCACAACCAGCCTTACTGGCCCTTGTGGCTTGAGGACACCGTGATGACCTTTAGGGGAACCAAGCTGCCCAACACTGCAATCGACATGAGCGGCGGCAACGGAAACAACTGGTTCCAGCCCTTCTTTGGCTTGGGCTATGTCGATAACCTGCCCAACGGCCAGGAACCTGGTTTCATGATTGACTGGGCGGTTGATGAGGAGGGTAACTCAGTTTCGCTCGACCATATTGACTTCATCAAGGTTTATTGCGGTCAGTTTGACTACTGCGGTTGGCTGGGCGAGGTATCGACCGAGTTTTGCGGTGCCGAGGATTTGCATCCCGATGCCGTGATGACGTTGTATGGAGACGTGAATTGTGATAACGCGGTGACCATCAGCGATGTGACCGCTCTCATCGACCACCTGTTGGGCAGCGTAGAGGATCCCTTTGACGTGGTGGCTGCCGATGTTAATCATGATGGCAGTATCAGTATTGCCGATGTGACCCAATTAATTGATCAACTGTTAGGCTCATGAAAAAGGTAGGATTATTTGTATTCGTAGCCCTGGTGGCAATAATTTCCCAGGCCCAGGACTTCACGTTCACTAATGGCATCATCTTCATTAATGAGGATCGCTATGGCGCCAATCAAGGCTCCATCAACTACTATAATTATGATTATAATGAGATGGAGTATAACGTGTTCGCTTTTGTCAACCCTGGCGTTAAACTGGGTGTGACATCGCAACACGGACAACTGTTTGGCGGGCGTCTCTTCGTTGTGAGCAAGCAGGCTAACGGCAACGAGTCTAGCGGGAGCACGGTGGGCTCGAGGCTGGCCGTGCTTGATGGGACGACGCTCGTTCAGCGGGCCAGCATTCTGCGCTTTGGTGAGTCAGCCGACAGCGTATATGACGGTCGCGCCTATTGCGCTGTCAATAACAATAAGGGCTATATCTCGACTAACGCCGGCATCTTTGTGTTGGATGTCGCCAGCATGACAGTTAGAGGCCCCATTGAGGGCACGCAGTCCAGCGCTAGGGGCGACTACAACAGCCTGTATTACGACCAGTGCGGCGATATGGTGAGATTTGGACAGTATGTCTTTGCCGTGCAGCAAGGAAAGGGCCTGCATGTGATTGATCTCGAAACCGATGCTGTTGTCGCTACCTTGCCGTTCCCCGATATTGTCACGGTGTTTGTCACGGCAGGTGGTAAACTCTATGTCGCCAATAACAGCCGTGAGGTCTATGACTTTGGTACAGGTCCATTTGAGGCTAATTTCACTCAGATAGACCCGGTAACCTTCGAGATAAAGGGTGTACATAGCCTGCCTGAGAACAAGGGCGCGGTGTGTGCATGGGGTGCATGGCATGCTCGTATGTTATGTGTAGATCCTGTTGCCGAGCGTGTGTATTTCAACCACGAGGAGTATCAGAACTTCATCAGTAGCTATGATTTCTGTTCGCGTGAGTTTATCGACACGCTCATCCTCCTGCCTGAGGGCGTGGAGACTAATTGGGACGGAACCAAAGAGCGTCAAGGCCTATACGCCTCGGCGTTGAGTTTTGACCCCCACACGGGCGACATGGTGGTGCAGACCACCGAGGCCGCTCCGATGTATGCCTATCAGAACTTTAACCATAATTGGGTATTGTTCTATAACGTGATGACAGGTGAACTCAAACGCCAAGTGCGTTTGCAGGACGCTTATTGGTTCCCTGCCTTAGCGGTTTATCCTGACCTGTATGCACCCACTATTAGTGTCAGTGACATGACGTTGTCGAGAGGGACGAGCAGTGAGATCGATTTGCTCCAGGCCGTTCAAGATCCCGATAACATGGCTGCGCTTGCTGTGACGACTGCTAAAAGCCGTAACGAGTCGATTGTACGTGCTAGGGTCGTTGGTCTTAAGTTGGTCATCGAGGCGGTGGCTTCTGGTCGAGCAACTGTCGATGTGACCACCGACAGCAACGGCCAGTTAGCGTCGAGCTCGTTTGTGGTTACAGTGACGGGTGGCTCAACGCCGGGTGATGTGAATATGGACGGCAGGATCAGTATTGACGACGTGACTGACCTCATCGATATCCTGCTAGGCTCGGTGCTCACGGTCTATGACATGGGTGCTGCCGATGTGGATAGGGATGGCCGAATCAGCATCAGTGATGTGACCGACCTTATCGACATGCTATTAATCAGAAATTGAAGAATAACTATTTAGTTTAACCTTTAAATACATTAAAAACAATGAAGAAATTATTTACATTTGCTGCATGTGCCCTGATGGCTTCGGCCGCTTGGGCTAATGTGATTACACTAGATTTGAATGACTCGATGAATCCCGCAACCATCGAGTATAATGACCTGGGAATTTGGACTGGTACTTACAATGATGTGGACTTCACTTGGTTGGAGTTTGGCGGTAACTATGGCGAGTTCATGCTTTCGCACCTCATTGATGGTGAGGGCGCCTCGTGGGGTGGCTACTACTGGGACGGTTTTACTATCGCCAAGGGTGGCGACACGACCGATTATGGTCTGCCTGGTAGCGGCGGCACATGGACTGCCAACTTTGGCGGTTGCATGGCCGGCGGTGGTGCTGTGATTAACGAGGATGGTACCATGAGCGCCGATCCTGAGCAGCCTTACCTTGTGGCTTATTACAGCAGTTGGGCTATGGAAGGCCCCAGCAATCAGTTGATGTTTATGGATGGCACGGGTAGCACGGCTTTTGAACCTGTTGGCGTGTATGTGTGCAACCACCCCTGGCCTTATTATGGTTGTGTGCATGGAGATGGCTCTGCTCGCGCTTTTGAAGAGGGTGACTACTTTGAACTCACCGCTCATGGTGTTGATGCCGAGGGCAATGAGACGACTGTTTCGATGAATCTCGTTGAGTTTACCGATGGCGAGCTCAAGGCAGCTAACGACTGGACATTCTTTGACCTGTCAAGTCTAGGCAAGGTGGTATCGGTTTACTTCACTTTGAATTCGACCGACACTGGTGCCTATGGCATGAACACCGCCGCTTATTTTTGCATGGACAAGTTCCAGGTGAGTGTTGATGGTCCTAGCGCTGTGGAAGTTGTGAATGTTGACCGAGAGGTTGCTAGCAAGAAATATGTCAATCTCGCTGGCAAGATCAGTGACAAACCCTTTGACGGTGTGAATGTTGTCGTGACCACTTACACCGATGGCACAACCAGAACCGTGAAGGTTTTCAAATGATTTTTCATTGACTGAAAAGTTATAAAGTAGAGTTTAGTATATAGTAACCATGATTGTGGGAACGTCCCGACGGCACTGCCAGCCGTCAGGACGTTCTCTTTTTATCATAAAACAAAAAGCGTCTGCCCCGGATGGGACAAACGCCTTGTGATAAGGTTGCTCGTAGCAATTACATCTTAGCGGCAATAGCGGCTGCGATGGCTTGCATTTCCTCGGCCGGCAAAGTCAATTTGGGACCGCCGAAAGCCATGTCCTTCTCGCTCTGCAGGGGTACGAGGTGGATGTGGCAATGGGGAACTTCAAGACCCAGGACGCCGATACCGATACGCTTGCAAGGAACAGCTTGCTCGAGTGCCATGGCGACCTTGCGGGCAAAAGCCCAGAGTCCGGCATACTCTTCCTCGTCGAGGTCAAACATGTAGTTCACCTCATGTTTGGGAATAACCAGGGTGTGACCCTTAGCCATGGGATTGATGTCGAGGAACGCATAGTAGCGGTCGTCTTCGGCCACCTTGTAGCTGGGAATCTCACCAGCTGCGATTTTGCTGAATATCGTTGCCATAATATTAAACTTCGATTTTGAGGATTTCAAATTTCATGAGTCCGGCAGGCGCTTGAACTTCAACGGTTTCACCTACCTTGTGGCCGAGCAAGCCCTTGGCAATAGGAGTGGAAATGGAAATCTTTCCCTCGCGCAGGTTGGCCTCGGTCTCGGTAACGATGGTATAGGTCACTGTGGCCTTGTTCTTAAGGTTGCGGATGGTGACTTTGGTGAGCAGTTGTACTTCGTCGGTTGAAATCTTGCTCTCGTCGATGATGCGTGCCGATGCGATAAGAGATTTGAGCTCAGCGATCTTGGCTTCGAGCATACCTTGGCGCTCTTTAGCGGCATCATATTCTGCGTTCTCTGAAAGGTCTCCCTTGTCACGGGCTTCAACAATAGCGCGGACTACTTCGGGACGTTCGACATTTTCAAGATGGGAGAGTTCAGCCATCTTTTTGTCATAACCTTCCTGTGTCATGTAAGTAATAGCCATGCTAAAATACTGTGTTTTTTTAATTTTTAAGATTCAAAAAATTAGAAGAATCTCAACTTGACTGGTGAGATCCCTCGCGGTTAATACTTTGTTTAACGATGCAAAGATAGATATATTTTTTCAATCACATTACCATATTGTTAATAAAATCACGCTTTTTTATTGAAATTTAACCGATAATGGCATGATGACTATTTGTTCCAGTAGGGATTGAAATCGCATGTGGGATTATCGCTTCCAGAGGGCGATAATCTGTCTTAATGCGATGGCTAAGCTTAAGGCTGTGAGAACGGCCGCAATAGCCGTTTTACCGCACTCCATAGCTGCCATTACACAAGATGTCACGACAAGTGTCCACAACAGGTTGTATAGACAAGCTCTTGTCACTGTCAGTCGGTAAGTCTTGAAATATACTACAGCGATAATGAGAGTGTATAGGAGGAATGATACCAGGAATGCGACGCCGAGTCCCGTGAGGCCCCACCACTTATAGAACAGGATGTTGAGCACAAGATTGATGACGGCACTGGCGACCTCGGTCCACAGGTAGGTTTTGCCATCACCTTTAGCGAGAATAGTGAATGCCAAGCACCATGATAGTGTGCGCAGGATGGTACCAATCATTCCCCACGAGACAAACGAGAGAATGGCATTGTACTCAGGGGTATAGAGGATCCATACCACAAGCTCACGCAGCAAGATGAATAGTGCCACGACAGGAGCCATGACGGCGATGGAGACATTGATTTCCTGTGAAACAAAGGCGCGCAGCCTCAACCGGCTGTCAGCAACACGGGCCAATCGAGGGTAGTATTCCATGCCGAGGGCTGTGAGAATAAGCCCGGTGTATTTATTTATTAATGTGTAGCCCGCTTGGTATAAACCCACAACCTCGGTGCCGGCATCGATGTTAAGCCATGCATTGAAGACATAGCTGGCCAAGATGCTGGCAAAATTACCTAGCGTCATGTAGATGCCCAGCTTAACGAAGCTTTTGCCCAGGTCAAAGGCCTCCTTATGGGTTACGGGAACCGGGGCATAGTCACGGTTGCGGAACACCCACGCGAAAACGGCTAGTGCCGTAGCATAGGCGATGATTGACGGCAGGATGCTGCGCTCGCGCAACAAGTAAAACAACGGTATGGAAACCACCAGCCCAACGATGGTACCCCACAGGGTCACGCTAGCCAAGCGCTTAAGACGCGCGGTGCCTTGCAGGATGGCATATTCACCGTTAGTGAGCGCCTGAAGAAGCACGGCGATGCTAAGGGCGACAAAACCCCAGATGTGAGTCGTGTTGCCGAATGTAACCTGGCTTAATACTGGTGCGAGTGCAAGCGTGAGCAATGCCCCGGCCAAGCCTAGCCAGAGTGACCACTTGCGCACCACGGTGACCATGCGTGCAACGATGGCCGTGGAATGCTGCTCGTGGGCTTGTGAAATATCGCGCACACTACTGGAGCGGATGCCCAGATTAGTGCCGATGGAAATCATTTCCAATGCATTGTTGAACAGGCCAAAGAGTCCTGTTCCCACAGGGCCAATCCACAAGGCGACAAGCTTGGTGCGGATAATCGAACACAGGATGCCAGCCACCTGAACTCCGCCAAAGAGTCCCATCGCTTTCATCGCCATGCGCGATATGTTACCCTGCTTGCCTGCCATTATAGTGTAGGGTTAGAGGTTGACCTCAAAGGTGTTATAAACGATGCCGCGACCTCCGAGGCGGGATTTTTGTCTCACGAGACCCTCATTGAGGTACCGTCCGTGGTCCTCATTGGAGATACCGAAGTCAAAATAACGATAACCCTGTTTGGTGTGTTCGGCTATCAAAAATTCAAACAACAGTGTCAGTGCTTTACTGTCTTTACCTGTCGGTGAGGCTCCGATATACTGGCAGTGGGCCACAGGAGCGTTCAGGTACATAACTACGCCAGCCAGCAACTCGTTGTCAAGTGTGGCGGTGAACAGGCGGATGTTTTCGGGGAAATGCCCGTGCAGCATCAAGATCTCGTCAAGTGTATGGACGGGGCGGGTGCCGTAGCGTGTGTCGAGCAGCGTGTCAAGCAGGTGCCAATATCCCTGCCAATCATCGCTTGGTCCCACTTGGATGCCTGCTTTACGGGCAGCATTGGCGCCACTCTTGTTGCCGCGGTCCAGTGCCAGTGGGCATGTCAGGTCGATGGTCGTGGAGATATTGGTCTCGATAAGTGACGCGTTATGACGGAACAGCGCATACAGATCCTCCTCACAGGGATAGCGGTGGTAAATGTGCGGTACGGGCTTGTAAACCAATCGTTTGATGCCGTTGTTCTTCATCCATTCACAGGCGGCATCCATCACCTCAATCATCACGGTGGCGTCAAAGTGCTTGAGCGGGACAATCCATCCACCATAGGTCAGTCCACGATGGGAATACAGGGTGTCACCATCCACATTGGCGGGCAGCATGGCACAGGGTTTGCCATCGCGCATGGCCACTAGCGAACAGTCGGTAAACCGGTCGCTGTGATAGTCCATATAATTGCGCTGGTGCATGAAAGTGCCGTTACGGCTATGCCTGGCAAATTCGTCCCATTGTACTGCCATCGAGGCATTGTAGCGGATAATTTCCATGATGCTCATTTTAATATTATAACGCAAAATTACGCTAAAATATATTACCTTTGCGCAAAAAATCAGAAATATCATAATCAAGCAGATGAAACTATCTAAAATTGGGCTGTTGCCTCGCATCATCATCGCGATTATCCTGGGTGTGGTGTGCGGTATGTTTTTCCCTGAGTGGGCAGTAAGGTGCTTTATTACTTTTAATAGTGTGTTCAGCCACTTCTTGTCGTTCCTCATCCCGCTCATCATTGTGGGATTGGTGACCCCAGCTATTGCTGACATCGGTAAAGGGGCAGGCAAATTGTTGCTGATCACGGCGCTAATTGCTTATGGTGACACTGTGTTCTCGGGTTTCTTGAGCTATTTTACCAGTACGGGCATTTTTCCATCGCTTATCGATCGTAGTCAGGCGGCCCAGGCTGTAGCAACAGCTGAGGAGTTGCAGCCGTTCTTCACCATAGAGATTCCGCCGCTGCTCGACGTGATGAGCGCGTTGATCACCGCTTTTGTCATGGGATTGGGTATCAGTTTCTTCGAGTCGCCCAACTTAAAAAACGCATTTGACGAGTTCCGTGACATAATCGCCAAAACCATCGAGGTGGCGCTTATACCCATACTTCCGTTCTATATCTTCTCGATATTCCTGAACATGTCCTTTACGGGACAGGCATGGCGTATTATTAATGTGTTTATCGCCATCATTGGTGTCATCTTTGTGATGCACATTTTCCTGCTCGTGTTCCAGTATTGCATCGCTGGCGCGATTGCCCGCCGCAATCCGTTCAGGGCACTATATAATATGTTACCCGCCTATTTCACCGCTCTTGGTACATCATCCTCGGCGGCAACGATACCCGTGACTCTCAAGCAGTCAAAACGCAATGGGGTGAGTGACGGCATTGCCGGATTTGTGGTGCCGTTGTGTGCGACTATCCATTTGTCGGGTAGCGCGATGAAGATTACCGCATGTGCTATCGCGTTGATAATCATGCAGGGAGGCAGTATAGCGATTGGGCAATTCACTGGTTTTATTCTCATGCTTGGTGTGATGATGGTGGCTGCCCCTGGTGTGCCGGGCGGTGCCATCATGGCTGCGCTGGGCGTGCTGCAGTCCATATTGGGCTTTACTCCAGAACAACAAGCAATTATGATTGCGTTATACATCGCGATGGACAGCTTTGGAACAGCGTGCAATGTGACTGGCGATGGTGCTATTGCACTGGTCGTTGACCGCATTTATAACAAGAAAAAAACTGTAGTGAAAGGCGACAATAACCAAGATGACTGCATATAGTTACTTGATTTCCGTTTTTGGGATCGAAATAATCATTTTTTGAAAAAAAAGTGCTAAAAAATTTTGTATGTGCAGAAATGGTATTATCTTTGTAGCGCATAAAGGGAAAATATTATTTTGATTCATTAGAGAGTTTCGGATTAACTGTACTGTTGTTATAATAGAATGGTTAATCCATTTTTTTTATTATGACATTAGGAATTAGGCGGTTGCTGCGCTCAAGAATGAGCCATGCAACCGCTTTTTTATTTGTCTTCTATGAAACGAATTTGGCCGTTATGGCGGTTATGCCGTCACCATGGAGTGAAGCGTCATGTCTGCATACCACAACTCGTGCCTTAAATCCTATTTTTATGGTCCACATTATAAAATAAAAATAAAATAAAAAGCCTCTTGGCTTTGGGGGTTAAAAGGATTCCTGCCACTGGAATTTTAAGGCCAAGATGTGATGATATTTCTCATGTGGAATCATGTCAATAACTTATTTGTCTGCAAAGGTTAAGCTATTTTTTTATTTTGCGGCGCCAGATAGGCGTTACTCTCACAATTTTGTTGTATCTTTGCCGTTTGTTAGAAGGGCAAGAGCGCCCATTACCATTAATTAAGACAGAAAAGAAATGGCAGATATAACAATAGCAGGCATCATGCGTGCCGGAGCCTATTCGCCCAATCACATTGGCAACGATACGGCTATCTTTAACCTCGTGGCTGAGCAGCTGCGTAAACGCGGTTGCCAGGTAAATGTATATAGCGAGGAACAGTTTAATAATCAGGAGATTGAAGAACCCGTTGTGCTGGCTATGTGCCGCGAGCGGGCAAGCATTGCCAAGCTTCAGCGACTGGAAGATGCTGGCAAGCTGGTGGTGAACTCGGGTTACGGTATTGAGAACTGCACCCGCGAGCGCATGACGCGCATCCTGTTGGGAAATGGTATCCCTTATCCCGAGAGCCTGATTGTCAACACTAACGAAAACATCAAGGGCCAACTTAAAAAGGCTGGTTTCAAGAGTTGCTGGATCAAGCGTGGCGACTTTCATGCCATGCACAAGGAGGACGTGAGCTATGTCCGTCACCCCGAGGAGGCCCAGGAGGTGCTTCAGGAGTATTTCTATCGCGGCATCACCCGTGCGGTGATCAACGTGCACCTGCAGGGTGACCTGGTGAAGTTTTATGGCGTGCGCGGCTCGCAGTTCTTTTATTGGTTCTATCCCTTTGACGAGGGGCACAGTAAGTATGGATGGGAGGAAGTCAATGGCCATTCCCAGGGCATTGACATCGACCTCAAGGAGTTGAAGGACATCTGTACCCGTGCAGCCGATGAATTGAATGTGGACATCTATGGCGGCGACTGTATTGTTGATCCTGATGGCACCATACGCATCATCGACTTCAACGACTGGCCCAGTTTCGCACCCTGCCGAAATGAGTCGGCCCCCCATATCGCAAAGGCCGTATTGGCTCTTGCCAAGGCGCATATGGGACTTTAATCACCAAAACACACCATTAACTATTAGCACAACATGACATTAAAAGAAGAATATAAGTCATCGCTCAAGTCGATGGATACCGAGGAATGGTTTGACTTGCATTTTCACCGTCCGTTAGGTTTCCTGTGGGCTAAGTTTTTTGCCAAATTGGGCGTAAGCCCCAATGCGATCACTGTTGCCAGCATCTTCATGGGTGTGGCCGGTGGTATCATGCTTTATTTCCACCAGCCTTATCTGGCTTGGCTCAATTGGGTGGGTATGCTGCTCATCACTTGGGCTGACACGTTTGACAGTGCTGACGGCCAGTTGGCACGCATGACCCAACAATACTCGCAAATGGGCCGCATTTTGGATGGCGTGAGTGGCGATTTTTGGTTTGTTGCCATCGGCTTTGCGCTGGTATTCAGGGAACTGGACTTTGGCGACAGCTTGCTGGGCGATTATTTTGCTTCCCACCAATGGCAGATTTGGGCATTGGGCATATTGTCAGGACTGAGCCATGCTATCCAAGCCGCGATAGCTGACTATTACAGGCAGTTCCACCTGTTTTTCCTCAAGGGACAGCAGGGTAGCGAGCTTGACAGCGTCTCCAAGCTCGATGAGCAGTATAAGCGCATGGAATGGGGCATGAATTTCTGGCACAAATTGCCGCTGTTCTTCTATCGTGGCTACACCGCCAACCAGGAGCGCATGACTCCCAACATGCAACGCTTGTGCAGAGCGCTCAAGGCGCATTATGGCGAAGACGGCGTTCCGTCTCAAGAATTTAGGGATTACTTCCGCCAGTTAAGCCTGCCCTTAATGAAATACACCAATATCCTCACGTTTAACACGCGCATCATTGCCTGCTTTATCGCGGTGATCATTAATGTGCCCTGGTTGTATTTCGCTTTTGAGATTGTGGTGCTCAACCTGTTGTTGATCTACATGATTTGCCGTCATGAGGGCATCTGCAAGAAAGCGCTTAAACGCTTAAACGAGGAGTAACCGGTCCAGAGAATAAGAATCTGCGGCACTTTAAAAAATTGCCTACATATTGAGAAATAAACTAAAATGATGATACAAGTGAAATTGAGATTATTTACAGCAATGATGCTGGCACTCATGGCATTGCCCATGTTGGCGCAAAACAATGTGGCCGAAGAAGTGGCATGGGTAATCGGAGATGAGCCCATCTTCAAGAGTGACATCGAGGAGCAATACCAGCAGGCATTGTCAGAGCGTGTGCCTATCAATGGCAACCCATACTGTGTCATTCCAGAGAAAATGGCAGTGGATAAGCTGTTTCTGGATCAGGCCCGTATCGATACGGTCGAGGTGCAGCAATCAGCTATCTCGTCGGAAGTGGAGAGTCAAATCAATTTCTTGATTGCCAACCTTGGAAGCAAGGAGAAGGTCGAGGAATACTTCCGCATTCCAATGCCGCGCTTGCGTGAAAAGCTCAACGAGATGTATAGCGAGCGTTATTGCATCCAGCAGGTACAGAGCGAGTTGACCAAGAACGTAAAGGCTACACCTGCCGACGTGCGCAAGTTCTACAATGGCTTGTCAAAGGATTCCTTGCCCTATATTCCCATGCAGGTCGAGGTGCAGATCATCACTATCAATCCTGTCATTCCCCAGCAGGAGATTGACGAGGTGAAGTCAAGGTTGCGTGATTATGCCCAGCAGGTTAACAGTGGAGAACGCGAGTTTTCCACTTTGGCCATCCTTTACAGTCAGGACCAAGCCACGGCGGTGTATGGCGGTGAGACAGGTTTCCAGAGCAAATCAGTGTTGCTGCCCGAGTATGCGACGGCCGCGTTTAACCTGAATGACACCAAGCGAGTGTCTAATATTGTTGAAACCGATGACGGTTACCATATTATCCAACTTATCGAGAAACGTGGCGACCGTATCAACACCCGTCATATCCTGCTTCGCCCCAAGGTGAGTGATAAGGACTTGACCGACGCCTTGACTCGATTGGACTCGGTGCGCACTGACATCATTGACGGCAAGAGCAAGTTTGAAGATATGGCATTGTACATTTCCCAGGACAAGGACTCTCGCAACAACAAGGGTAGCATGCTCAACGAGAAGACCCATAGCAGCCGTTTTGAAATGGCAGACCTTCCCACCGAGGTGGGCAAGAAGATCTACTCCATGCAGCCTGGTGAAATCAGCGAGCCGTTTGTCATGATTAATCCCAAGACACGCCGTGAGCAGGTTGCTATCGTTCGCCTTAACAAGCGAATCGATGGACACAAAGCCGACCTTGCTGAGGATTACATGGTGATTAAGGAAATGTGTGAAATGTCGGCCAAGGAGAAAATCCTGCGCGATTGGGTAAATCAGAAACAAAAAAGCGTTTACGTTTATATCGAGGAGGGTTGGCGCAACTGTGAATTCGAGTACGACTGGTTGCGAACCAACAAGAAATAAAGTCACGTGGCATGATGTCCGCCCCGCAAGATATGAGGCACAAATCCGCCAACAATAATGAGAGCACCAATGGTTTACGCCGCTGGTGCCCCGTTATTGTAGTGTTTTGCTTGATGGCGTTGATGATGTCACCGGTCTTGTGGGCCCAGAATCCGACAAGACCTGTAAAACCGCGCACGACATTGACAAAGCGACCCACCAACCCACAACCAGCCCAAGCTGCACGTAAAGGAGCTAAAGGTCCCAAAGTCAGTCGCATCACCCCACAGATTCCCAAGGCCAACCGCAACCAGACCAATAAGGTTTTTCTTGAGAATGCCGACATCTTGAAGGCAAATGAAGCAATCAGTACCGATTATCAGGTGTTGAAGGGAAATGTGCGTTTTCGCCGTGGCGACATGTATATGTTCTGTGACAGCGCCTATTTTTATCCCGAGACGAGTTCACTGGATGCCTTTGGCAATGTGCGCATGACCCAGGGCGACACCTTGTGGGTATATAGCGATGTGCTTCATTACTATGGTGATCAGGGAGTGGCCGAGTTGCGCAGCAACGTGCGCTTGGAGAACCGCAGCACGACACTGCTCACCGATGCCCTTGATTATGAGATCAACTCCAATGTGAGCTATTACTTTAACGGCGGAACCATTGTCGATAACCGCAATAATACTGAGCTCTCGTCGCAATATGGCCGATATGAGCTGGATACCAAGCAGGCCGAGTTCTCCCGTGATGTGCATCTCGTCAATGACCGCTATGAGATGTTCACCGATTTGCTTGACTATAACACACAGTCCCATATCGCTAAAATCTCGAGCCAAACGCTCATCGTGAGTGACAGTAACACCATCAACACGACAAACGGCTGGTACAACACCAGTGCCGATGATGCGACCCTTTATGAGCGCTCGCTCATTACTGCCAAGGACGGCAAGACGCTTGTGGGCGACACTGTTTATTACAACCGCAGCCGCAATTACGGTGAGGCGCGTGGTAATGTGATTATTACCGACCCGAGCAATAAGGTGATCCTGGATGGCGATTACGGCTATCATGACGATAATTCCCATTACAGCTACGTGACTCGGAAGGCCAGGGCGCGCGAGTTCTCTCAAAAGGACACGATCTACCTGCATGCCGACACGCTGTGCACGCTTATAAACCATGTCAAGAATGACTCGGTGAACGATTCGGTGCGCGTGTTGCGGGCATTTAACCAGGTGAGGTTTTACCGCAGTGACGTACAGGGCATCTGTGATTCGCTGCAACTCAGCGAGGCCGACACGATCATCAACATGTATCGACATGCTGTCGTATGGAACCTAGAGCGTCAAATCTTTGGCGACGAAATCAACGTTCACTTGAATGATAGTGCAGCCGACTGGGCCACATTGCCCACGGGTGGTTTCATGGCCGAGCATCTGGGTGAGATCTATTATGACCAGTTGAGCGGCAAGAAGATGAAGGCGCTGTTTGAGAACAAGGAACTTAGGCAGCTCGATGTTGACGGCAACGTGCAGGTCATCATGTTCCCCGAGGAAAAGGATTCGACCTATAATAAGATGGTAAGCGCCGAGTCGAGCTACATGCGGCTAAACCTCAAGCCCAAACAGGAGGTTGACCGCATTACCATGTGGCCCGAGGTGTCGGGTAAAGTGACTCCGCTTTACTTGGCTAAGAAAGCCGATATGTACTTGCCTCAATTTAAGTGGTATGATGCCCTGCGCCCCAAATCGCCCGATGACATCTATGACGTGAGTGACGAACTTAAGAGCCTGATGAAATCCATCGAGGGCGGCACTCGCCGTCGCTCAGGCAGTGGCGCTGCTACTGTGACTGAGAAGGCTACTGAGAGCGTTATGGAAAATGTCGATAAATTGACAACCCTTCAACCCCAGGAAAAGCCATGAGCGATGTAATTAAACTCCTTCCTGACTCGGTTGCCAACCAGATTGCTGCTGGCGAGGTCATTCAACGGCCTGCCAGTGTGATCAAGGAACTGGTTGAGAACGCCATTGATGCTCAAGCGACTCACGTCCAAATCATCCTCAAAGACGCTGGGCGCACACTCATCCAGATTATTGATGACGGAGTGGGTATGAGCGAGACTGATGCTAGACTTGCGTTTGAACGTCATAGCACGAGCAAGATACGCAGTGCCGAAGACTTGTTCACCCTGCACACAATGGGTTTCCGTGGTGAAGCGTTGGCTTCGATAGCCGCCATTTCACAGGTGGAGCTGCGAACTCGGCGCCAAGATGAGCAATTGGGAACACGGCTGATTATCAATGCTTCACAATGTGAGAGCCAGGAGCCTGACATGTGTCCTGTGGGCAGTAACTTCATGATCAAGAACATCTTCTTTAACGTGCCTGCCCGCCGCAAGTTCCTTAAATCCAATCAGGTGGAGTTGAGTAATATCGTTAAGGAATTTGAGAAATTGGCCCTCATTAACAATGAGGTGGAGTTTACCCTCATGCACAACGGCAACGTGATGTACAAACTGATGAAAGGCACTTTCAGGCAGCGCATCGCGTCCTTGATGGGCAATAACATGGACCAGCAGTTATTACCCGTGAGCATTGACACATCGATTGTCAAGGTAGAGGGCTATATCGGTAAACCTGAGAATGCCCGCAAGCGCAATGCCTTGCAGTTCATGTTTGTCAATGGTCGTTACATGCGCCATCCCTATTTCCATAAGGCGATTATGACGGCCTATGAGCAACTCATCCCTGAAGGGGAGCAGCCTAACTATTTCCTGAAGTTTACGGTGGATCCTCAGTCGATAGACGTGAATATTCATCCCACTAAGACTGAGATCAAGTTTGAGGACGAGGTGCCCATCTGGCAGATTCTTGCAGCCGGTGTCAAGGAAACATTGGGCCGTTTCAGCGAAGTGCCCGCCATCGACTTTGACACGCAGGATGCTCCCGAAATACCTGCATATAGTGGCCATGTTGAGGTTCATCGTCCTGAAATTGAGATAAATCCACAATATAATCCATTTAAGACTCAGCGGCAATCGTCAATGGGACAATCCTATCAGGCGCGTACCCATCAGCAATTAAGCAATTGGGATGAACTGTTCGCGAACTTTGAACACAAGAACCGTGAAGGGAGTGATCAGTCATCTGTTGAGTCGCCGACAACTGTTGGTGGAGTAGGGATGGACCCGTTGTTGCCCGTTGACGATGTGCAATCGGTATACCTGCAGCTCAAGGGACGTTATATCCTGTCGCCCGCTAAATCCGGCCTTATGGTGATTGATCAGCACCGAGCCCATGTGCGTATCTTGTTTGACCGATATATCGGTAACATCCACACGGGAGAGCTATCGTCACAGACCATACTTTTCCCTGAAGTACTGCACTTAAGTGCCGCCCAAAGTGTCACGTTGCAGGGATTGTTGCCCGAGATGGAGAAGATGGGCTTCGCCTTATCCCCATTGAGCGGCAATGATTGGTCGGTCAATGCCATTCCGTCAGGAATTGAGGGCGTGGAAGTGTCGTCAATGATTCACCAGATCATCGAGTCGGTAGATGAGGGAGGCATGCCGCTCAAGAAACGCATTCAGGAACATTTGGCACTCACGGTGGCCCAATCGGCAGCCATCCCGTCAGGACGGACGCTCCAGCAAGAGGAAATGGAATTATTGGTTGCCGATTTGCTCAAATTGCCAGAGCCTAATTACACACCTGATGGGAAAATCATCATCAGTATGATTTCCATGGAGCAAATCACAAAATTGTTTTAACTCCTATTGAACTTAACATGTTTGACTATAAGAAAATAACACAATCCACTGATTTATATAACCTGCACACTCACACGCAGTTCTGTGATGGTCATGCAACCATGCGGGAATTTGTGGCTGAGGCGATTGCCCAGGGGATTACCCATCTGGGCTTTACACCTCATTCTCCTATCTCGGTCGAGAGCCCTTGCAACATGACTCTCGATAGCGTGCCTGCTTATTTTGACGAGATGGAGCAGCTGCGCCATGACTATGGCGACTGTATCAACCTTTACACTGCGATGGAGATTGACTATGTGGGTGTGGGCGATGGTCCAGCCAGCGACTATTTCAGGAAATTGCCGCTCGATTACCGCATCGGGTCAGTGCATTTTATCCCGGCCATTGACGATCCAAGCACCATGGTGGATATTGATGGCAAATTTCAGGATTTTAAAGTGAGGATGGGAAAATACTTCAATGGTGACATCGAGTATGTGGTCAAGATGTTTTATTCCCAGATGATGGCCATGGTAGAAGAGGGCGGTTTTGATATCGTGGGTCACATGGATAAGATTGGTTTTAACGCCAGTCAATATAGCGAGAATATCGAGGAAGAACCTTGGTATGACAAGTTGGTCATCGATTTGTTTGAAAACATCATGGATCATCAGCTCATCATTGAGATCAATACCAAAGCGTGGCTGCAACGTAACCGCTTTTATCCCAATCTCAAGTACTTTGGTATGCTCAAGCGTTTCAATGCACCAGTAGTTGTCAATAGCGATACCCATTATCCCACATTAATTAATAGTGGGCGCATGGAAGCTATTAAACTGCTCAATGTGCTATAATCATTAATTAAAAAGCTGATAAGATGAAACAGTTAAATGAACGGATTTGGGCTTTGGCGCTGCTTTTGCTCGCTATGATGCCTGTAATGGTGAGTGCCCAAGACTTTACCAATAAGGACACTTTGCGCTATGTTGATGCCATGGAGTTCCGCCTGATCAACTACGCCTTTGACAGGACTTTGGCGTCCCGCATTCCACTGAATTTCAAGGATAGCGTTCGTCCTACCTTATGGGACCGAGCTTATTGCACCAGTGGCAAAGCGTTCCGTTTTGCAACTGATTCCCGCGCTGTGGCTGTGCGTTATAACCTGTTGACCAACATGCACATGATGCACATGGCCGACACGGGCATCAAGGGTACTGACCTCTATATTTGGGATGAGGATACCCAAAGTTGGCAGTTTGTGAACTGCAACCGTCCCGTTCGCATCGACAATGACATCCGTCCGCGTCAGGATTCCATCCAGAGTAAGGTCTATGTGGACCGCCTCGACGGTAAGATGCACGAGTACATGATCTACTTGCCGCTCTATGACGGCGTGCGCTGGCTCGAGATTGGTGTGGACAGTACGGCAACGTTGCGCCAGCCTATGCTCGATTCTCCAAAGCGGGGTAAAAAGTTTGTGTTCTACGGCACGAGCATCCTGCAAGGCGGTTGCGCCTGCCGGCCGGGCATGGTGGCTACGAGCATTATCCAGCGTGATCTTGACGTGGAGTGTGTGAATCTGGGTTTCAGCGGTGAGGGAAAGATGGATTCTTGCATGGCGCGTGCCATGGCATCCATCCCCGATGTGGCCGCCTACATTCTTGACCCGATACCTAATTGCACTAAGGACATGTGTGACACGCTGACTTATGGCTTCGTGAATATCCTGCGCACGTTGCGCCCCGAGGTGCCCATTTTCATGGTGGAGGGCCAGATGTACAGCTACGCCAAGTACAGTGGTTTCTATAGCGTGTACTTGCCGCAGAAGAATAACGAGTACCACAAGAACTACTTGAAACTCAAGGCCGATAATCCCAATAACCTTTATTATATCACCTGCAAGGACCTTTATGGCCCAAACAACGAGGGTACTGTTGACGGCATCCACTTGACCGACATCGGTTTCTGGTGGTATGCCCAAAAACTGGAGCCTTGCCTGCGTGCTGTGTTGGATGGTACTCCCATTCCTCAGGAACCTGGCGTGAACGATCCCCGCTAACTATTAACGACGGATTACGCGAATTTAACTGATTAATAATCAATAAATTCATGTAATTCGTGTAATTGGTGGTTTATAAAATGAGAACCAAGAAGATTCATTATATACAGGACCTCATCGCTGAGGGCGAGCATGAGCATCAGGACTTCAAATACCAGATCACTGATGCGAGAAAGATCGCCCGCTCGATAGCTGCGTTTGCCAACAACAGCGGTGGGCACCTGCTCATTGGAGTGAAGGACAACGGCAATATCGCCGGAGTGCGTAGTGACGAGGAAATCTATATGATCGAGACGGCTGCCCAGATGTATTGTCGACCCGAGCAGCACGTTTCTTTCAAGGTCTTTAACATCAACGGCAAGTCGGTGGTAAAGGCTGATATCGCCGAGGCCACCGAGAAGCCTGTCGAAGCCCCCGATGACAATGGCAACTGGCATGTCTATTACCGTGTTGCTGACGAGAACGTGCTGGCTAGCCGCTTGCATGAGCACATCTTGAGCAATGACTCCCAGAGTGACCGGACTCCCCTTGACGAGACCATCATCTACAGCGAGCGGGAACAGGCACTGTTGCAGTATTTGCGTGACCATGGAGGCATCACCCTTGATGGCTTTATGAGGCTGACGCACATTAGTGAAGAGACCGCAACACAAACAGTAGTGGCCTTGCACAGCATGGGTGTGGTCGACATTAAGTACCACGATGGCAACTGCCTCATTGTGGGCACCTCCGAGATATAAAATGAATTAGTGAGTAACAGCTAAATGTTGTTGCTGATAAAATAGCCGCTGGAATCCAAGAGGTTCCAGCGGCTTGATGTTGTTGTAATGGCAAGATGCCATTAGAAGGGCAAGTCATCGCCCATGCCACCCTGGTCAAAAGCGTCTTGAGGGGGCGGAGCCATGTTGCCATCGGGAGCGGGAGCAGGTGCGGGCGCGGGTTCACCAGCAGGCTGATAGGGTGCTGCAGCGGCAGCAGGCACACTGTTGGGATCCTCTTTCATGGCCTTGAAACCGCGGATGTCGGTGTACCAGCGGCCGTTGAACTCGCGGCTCTCGATATCATAGCTCAGGGTGATGATGTCGCCCACCTCGAGCGGGTACTGGTCGGCACGGTCGCCAAAGAAGTCAAACTTTACCTTCTTGGGATAGCTATCCAATGTCTCAAGCACATATTCCTGCTTTTTCCATTGGTTGCCGGCCTTGGACACGCCGCCCACGGGATCCATCTTCTGGATGATTTTTCCTCTGATATCCATTTTTATATTTTAATGATTAGAGTTTAGGTTTAGAGTTCAGTGGCAAGGTTATGGCGGATGCCCCATTAATCTCTAACCACTAAACTCTAAACTGCGAGCAGCGCTCGCTTAAAAATTACTTGCTCTCTTCGGCGAGGGCCTTAATGACGGCCTGTACTTGCTTCCAAGCCTTTTCTACGGCGGGGATGTGGCAACGCTCGGCGGGCGAGTGTACATCTTGCAGCGTGGGACCGAAGCTGATCATCTCCATGTCGGGACGTACCTTCAGGAACAGACCACACTCCAGACCGGCATGGATAGCACGAACATTGGGACGCTCACCAAAGAGTTTCTCCCACTGCTCGGTGGCAACGGTCAGCAAGTGGCTGTCGCTGATAGGCTCCCAGCCCTGATAGCCGCCCTCGCTGATGATTTCGTCGGCACCAGCCATGCGGAAGACGGTTTCGCACTTGTGGGTCAAGTCATACTTGCCACTCTCGAGTGATGAGCGGTGGAACATCTCCACAACAATTTGGTTGCCCTCGCGCATCTTCACGCTGGCAAGGTTGGTCGAGGTCTCAACGAGGCCAGGCACTTCCATACTCATGGCGGCAATGCCGTGAGGTGCTACATAAACGGCGTTGACAACGCGGCGGGCGGTGTCGGTGTCGATGATGGTCTCGGGAGCATCAACGCTCTTGCAGGTGATTTCCATCTTGGGCTCAGTGCGCTTGTACTCGTTCTTCACCTCGGCGATGAAGGTGTTGAGCACGACGCTCAGCTTCTCCTTGTCCTCGGGCTTGATGCCGATAACGAGGGTTGCGGCGTGTGCAATGGCGTTGTGCAGGTTACCGGCGTCAATCTTGGCCAGCACATAGTCCATCTCCTCACCGATGTTCCACAGCAGACGGCTGCTCAGCTTGGTCGTGGTGGCATAACCCAGGTGGATGTCGGCACCGCTGTGACCGCCGTGGAAGTGCTCAAACTTGATCTCAAAGTAGGTGCGATCCTTGGGAGCGGCTTCGGGCTTGTAGTTGAACTTGAAGATGCTCACCAAACCACCGGCGCAGCCCATGGTGATGGTGGCGTCTTCCTCCTCGTCGAGGTTGAGCAGATAGTCACCCACGAGCATGTCGGCCTCGATGTTGCTGGCACCGGTCAGACCGGTCTCCTCGTCAACGGTGGCAAGCACCTCCAGGGGACCGCACTTCAGGGTCGGCTCGGTGATGGCAGCAAGTGCCAGGGCAAGACCCATACCGTCATCTGCACCCAGCGTGGTGTTGTTGGCGCGCACCCAGTCACCATCGATGATGGTCTCGATGGGGTCGGTGTCAAAGTTGTGGGTCGAACCGGGACCTTTCTCGGCGACCATATCCATGTGACCTTGCAGCACGATGCCCTTGCACTTCTCGTAGCCAGGAGCGGCGGGCCTGAAGATGGCCACGTTACCGGTCTTGTCGATCTTGTACTCCAGATTGTGTTTCTTGGCGAAGTCCACGAGCCATGCGCGGATCTTGTCTAACTTGCCTTCTTCGTTGCCACTGGGACGGGGCACCTTGGTGATCTCATCAAAGATTGACCACACTGCCTGCGGATTCAAATCTCTTACTTGCATTGTAAAAAATAATGGTTTAAATTGTTAGTGAATATTATGGTTTATAAACGTTTCAGTTTTCAGTTTTCAGTTTTCAGTTGAGGGCGGAAGCCACTGACAACTGAGAACTGACAACTTTTAAATACACCGCTAAGTTACAACTTTTTCTCGAAACCTCACTCGATTGTTAATAAAAAAATCAAGTTTTCAACATCTCTTCGTGCCAGTGATGCTTTGACAACACGCTGTACAGGAAAAATAAGTCCGATGTTTGGCTTTGAAGGGGCAAAACATAGGGCTTGTTATTTCTTTTTCTTGTTAAAGAGGTCAGAATGGGTTCCCGTACGGTAAAGTGTTATGATTCGTATTACAGTATCTTTTAAATATATAAGCAGCCAATCAGGGGATATGTGGCATTCACGGTAACCTTCATAGTCGCCATGCAAGTTGTGGTCATGGTTGCTTTCAGGCAATGGCTCGTCATTTGCCAATAACTCCACGACATGAATTAGGTCTTGCAGATTCAGACCGCGTTTCTTTGCGCGTTTTAGATCTTTCTTAAACTGGCCTGTGGCGGAAACTTGATACTTTGCCATCCTTTAAAGCGCTTCAGCCCATTGATTAAACGCGTCAACTCTGCCAGTGAATTCAATGCCCTTACCGTCGCGCGCGTCCTCGATGACTTTCATCGTCTTTTCGTTCAGGCTGTCTCCTGTTTCGGGATCGATGATTTGGGGCTTGCTCATGACTTGATAGGACCATCCCAGTTTCTCCATTATTTTCTTGAAGAAACCGATTTCATTATTGGGAATATGAACTTTAA